>ERZ724526.613-NODE-613-length-20211-cov-5.773715_pt1 | contig 20211 bp, 12 predicted proteins | sample MGYA00376059_ERZ724526 | MGnify/ENA primary metagenome ERZ724526 (study PRJEB28724, sample SAMN07190883) | activated sludge metagenome | isolation source: activated sludge of sewage treatment plant in Hong Hong | place: Hong Kong | collected 2016-03-17 ...
ACGGGGGCGACCACGCAAAACATAACCGTTGTTCAGGCAGGAAACTACGGCGTGACCGTGACCGATGCAAACGGTTGCACGGCGAGCAGCGCACTCCTTTTGTCAGCACAACAACCGGATCTGACTTATGTGGAAAAACTATCCTGTTTTGTCCAGGATACAGGAACAGCACAGGTAATGTTCAGCAACCAATGGGGCTGCGACAGTCTGGTTATGACCCACACTGCACTGGCGCCTGCACCAGGTGCATTGGCAGAAGCAAGCTCCGATTACAACGGTGTCGCGGTTTCGTGCAACAGTGCAGTAGACGGCGCCGCAGTAGTCAGCGCTACAGGGGGAACGGCGCCATATTCCTACAACTGGAGCACCAACGCCACGAGTCAATCGATCCAGCAATTGCCTGCGGGAAATTTCGTGGTAACGGTGACGGATGCCAACGGTTGTTCAGCCGTCGCACAAGTAACGCTTGCAGCGCCGCCTCCGCTTGCAGTCGGCATGACTGAAGTAGCCGTGGAGTGCTTTACGCCGGGCCAGATCAGGGTGGAGGTGATACAAGGCGGAACAGCCCCCTACACAGTTACGGCCCTCGGGCAGCAATTTGCCGGCGACGGCATAGATCCAGTTGTGATCGGGCAGGTCGAACCAGGTTCCTACACCGTCGTTATTTCCGATGCCAACGGTTGTGCCGCTTCAGAAACCGTTGTGCTGGCTCCACCGAGCGGTGTGTTACAGACATATTCGGAGTCCTATGATGTAAACCGTGGCGATATCGTACAGTTGCAGGCGCCTGCAGGATATCCGGCATTTTCCATCGTCTGGTCGCCGGCGGATGGGTTGTCGTGTGCAGATTGCCCGGCCCCCTGGTTCGTGGCAGATGAGGATGCTGTGTACAACGTGGAATTGAACGGTTACGGCGCCTGCCGCGTCACGGGCGAATATTCGATCACCCTGCGTTCAGAGTCGGTTAAAACGCCTTACTACGTCCCAAACGTCATCCGACCCGGTTCTTATGAGAACGGTGTGTTTACCGTTTTCTCCGGTGCTGATTTGGTTAATATCAAACTGCTTCGGGTTTACACCCGCTGGGGGGAACTGGTCAGCGAGATACGCGATTTTCCGCCGAACGGCCCCACAGGCTGGGAAGGCGATTTTCAGGGAAAACCTGTGAATCCGGGCGTATTCGTGTATTACGCAGAACTGGAATTCGCAGATGGCGGGACGGAACAGGTAAAAGGCGATGTGACAGTGTTGCGGTGAAGCATATTTCCCAAAAGAAGGGTATCATGATTTTATAGAACACGGGTCGCGGGCAAGCTCATACAGATGACTTGCCCGCATTTTGCGGGAGCTGCGATTCGTTCGATAGTTTAAAATCCCGTTTCAGCGTCCAAATTTTACAGTACAGCCAGACTCATATGGAAGAGCACGATGAAGTATTGAACTTGCGTCGCGTTATCAATAATAACCTATACCCGCCTATGAAGACATCTTTTTTACCCACTGTTTTTGCATTTGTTTATTACACCTTCTCCTGCATTCCCGCCTTGACGGGCCAGTGCCCCGCAGGAGACGTAACGCTCGCCACGCAGGCTGCCGTGAATAACTTTGTTGCCAATTTCCCAAACTGCACTGCAATCAACGGATTGCTAAGGATTGGCGGTGGGCCCGGGAATTCCAATATCAATAACTTATCGGGCTTACAAAACCTCGAATCGGTCGCAGATGAACTGATTATTTCATTCAATCCTGCGCTGACCAGTCTCAACGGCCTGCATCATATTACCGCCATCGGAGAAGGCATAGAAATCAGTTCCAACAATTCGCTGACCAGTCTCAACGGCCTGCAGGGTCTGCAAACACTTGCCGGAGACCTTATTGTGGAAAGCAATACACAACTGGTCAGCCTTACCGGATTGAATAATATCGAATTTGTAGGCGGAGGTGTTGACATCAATTTTAATCCGGCGCTAACCAGCCTGAACGGACTGCAGGGATTGACAACTATTGCCAATGATCTGATCGTGACAAACAATATTGCACTCGGCAGCCTGAACGGTCTGGACAACCTGGAGTCGGTAGCGGAGGCTATTGAAATATCGCTAAACCCCGCACTGATCAACCTTAACGGTCTGGAAAACCTGACTGTTCTGGCCGGCGACTTGCTGATCATCGACAACGCCGGGTTACAAACACTGAACGGACTGCAAAACCTGAGTTCCATCGGCGGCGAACTGGCTATCGAACTGAACCCTGTACTTACCAACCTAAGTGCTCTGAGTAGCCTCACCTACATCGGTCCGGGAGGGTTGGGCATAGGCGAAAATGGCATGCTGACCAATCTGAACGGCCTGCAAAACCTCACGGTTGTAGAGGGAGACCTGGGACTAGAAATCAATCCATTACTGACGGACATTACAGGTCTTGCCGGTATCACAACAGTAGGCGGCGGACTGGAAATAGAACTCAATCCATTGCTATCCAGCCTGAACGGACTGCAAAATATCACAACAATCGGGCTGGATCTGGCCATTTCTACCAATGCTGCGCTGACCAGTCTGGAGGGACTGAATGGCGTTGTGACTATTGGAGGCAGCGCAGAGATCGAGTTGAATCCGGTTCTGACCAGCCTTGTCGGATTGAATAACCTTACCTCAGTAGGTGTCGACTTCGACATATTTGCCAACGATGCACTTGTTAATCTGAGCGGTTTGAATAGCCTTTCAAACATCGGTGGAAGCCTGGGTATTGAATCAAACCCGGCATTGACCAGCCTGAACGGCCTGAATGCCTTGACTGCAACAGGCGGAGACCTGCTGATCCTGCTCAACAATTCCCTTGTAAACCTGACCGGACTGAACAGCCTGACTGTCATAAACGGAAGCGCCGAAATTGAATCCAATCCTGCGTTGACCAGCTTGACCGGGTTAAACAACCTGGGTCTTGTAGGGGCTGATCTGAACATCTTCAACAACACCGCGCTTACCAGCCTGAACGGGCTGAACAGCCTGACTGCTGTAAACGGCAGCGCAGCCATTGAGGCTAATCCTGTGCTGTCAGGCATTACCGGATTAATCAGCCTCACTACTGTCGGCGGTGATTTCGACATTTTCAACAATGCCTCCCTGGCCAGCCTGATCGGCCTGAACAACCTTGCTACAGTTGGCGGTAGTTTTGAAATTGAACAAAATCCGGCGATCGTAAACTTGTTGGGACTGAACGGGCTCACTTCGGTTGGCGGTGATCTGTCGATTGCCGCAAACGCAAGCCTCACGAGTCTTCAGGGTTTGACCAGTCTCACTTTTGTAGGAGTCAGAATCGACATCGAACTGAATCCTGCCCTTGATGATATCGCCATTGCCCTGCCCGGTTTTGCCGGCGCGGGGCCGGCCCTGGATCGCAACATCCAGCAGTACGAACTTCGAATTGAATCAAATGCTTCGCTGAGTTCACTTGCCGGTTTGATCGACCTCGGCGCCGTCAACAACCTGGTCATTTCAGGAAATACAATGCTGTCAGGCTGTGCAACCCAAGACATTTGCGATTATCTGAATGCAGGTGGTGCTGCCTCCGTTTTCGGCAACCAGGCAGGATGTAATTCCGTCCAGGATATAGATATCGCATGCGCCGCCCTGCTACCCGTGGAACTCATCAGTTTTGAAGCCCGCAGCGCAGGCGCAGGTACCGTGTTGAACTGGGTGACGGAAAGTGAAAAAAACAACGACTACTTTGGAGTGGAACACAGCATCAACGGTCTGGATTTCAGGGAACTGGCCAGAGTAGACGGGCATGGAACCACTTTTGAAAAACAGTACTACGAGTTTATACATGACCAGCCGGCAGCAGGAGCCAACTATTACCGGCTAAAACAGGTAGACTACAACGGTCAGGCCGAATATACCCACATTATCCGGGTATCTTTAAAAGGGACAGACCTGACGGTTTTCCCCAATCCAAGCGCCGGCGCTATCACGTTGCTTACCGGAAATGAAGAAATCCTGTCCGTGAAAGTGACCGACACGGCAGGAAAACGATTGATAACGCAGAACATCTCAGCGGGTACGTCACTCGACGTTTCAGCACTGTTGCCGGGTGTCTACCTGCTGGATGTTTTGCTTGAAAATGGCCGGCAGCACAGGGTCAAGATCATCAGACAATTCTGATTGCGGGGGCAGCAATTTGCCGGCGAAATTCCATATTTTTTTCCACAGGCAACAATTACCATGATTCTGCCGTATTTCCCGGAAAGATTATTCTAAAAGTTTTCATTTGGTTTTTTGGGGTTTTAGTGGGCCGGATGTAACGTCCGGCCTGCTTCTTTTTTACCGCATGCAACCGCTTTGACGGCTGTATCTTTAAAAAAATCAAAACCCGGCCTACCTTTACGGCATGAAGCGCGTCTTTGTCTGGATATTGGTACTTCAATTCATTACCGGCCACAACCTCCTGGCCGAGTTAGTGCGGACGCCTTCCCTCCTGGAGCATTACCGGACCCACCGGCAGGAAACCCCCGACCTTTCCTTTGCAACATTTATCTGGCTGCACTACTGCAACCCCCAACACGAACAATCGGACAGCCGCCACGCCGGCCTGCCCCTGCATTGTGAACATGGCATCGCGGCAGAATCGGTTGTTCCCATGCCCCTGGTAGTCGAGATTTTCCCCGATCAGACCATACCCGCACGGGAAGGCCTGCCGATACTTGAAGAGCGTATTCCGCACAACGACTATTCGTTTGGCCTCTTCCGTCCGCCCATAGCATAGTTCCGTTTTCCTTTTCCCTGCTCAAAACCGCCGCGTGCTCCGCTGCGGCTTTCGCTTATTGGCCATGCTGTTGTGCAAACCGCACTGTTCGATTTCATTTCGACAGCAATACACCGCCCGACCGATGGCCCTTCAACAACGAACTATGTTTCAAAAGATCATATCACTTTCCCTTCAGAACAAACCTATTGTAGGACTTCTGATGCTGGCGCTTATCCTGGCCGGTTTGTGGTCGTTCAGCCGACTGCCGATCGATGCCATGCCCGACATCACGAACAATCAGGCACAAGTACTCACCATATGCCCTACCCTGGCCACCCAGGAAGTGGAGCAATACGTCACCGCACCGATCGAGCACGCCGTGCGCAACCTGCCGGGAGTGGTCGAGCTGCGCTCGATTTCCAGATTCGGGCTGAGTGTCATCACCGTCGTATTTCGGGAAGACATGGACCTGTACCGCGCGCGCACCCTGCTCAATGAAAAGATTCAAACCCTTTCCGACCTGATCCCGCAGGGCGCCGGAAGGCCCGAACTGGCGCCGATTTCGACGGGTCTGGGTGAAATTCTGCACTACCGCATCGAACCCAAACCCGGCTACGAAGGCCGGTACTCACCGATGGAACTGCGCAACATACAGGACTGGATCGTCAAAAAACAACTGGCGGGGGTTCCGGGCGTGGTGGAAATAAACAGTTTCGGCGGTTACCTTCAACAATACGAAGTGGCCGTCGCGCCGGAACGCCTGCGCGCTGCAGGTACCGGTATCGGCGAACTGTTTGCTGCGCTGCAACATGCCAACGAAAACACCGGCGGGGCCTATATTGAAAAAAACGCTTCGGCCTATTTCATCCGCAGCGAAGGCTTGGCCCACTCGCTCGACGACATCCGGCAAATCGTCATCCACAATAAAAACGGGCTTCCGCTGAAGATCGGCGACGTAGCGGAGGTGCGCCTTGGTCATGCCCTGCGGTATGGCGCCGTTTCGCACAACGGCGAAGGAGAGATCGTGCTGGGTATCGTGATGATGCTGCGCGGCGAAAATGCCGCGAGCGTGATTCGCAGTGTGAAAGCCCGTCTCGCCGAAATAGAACCGGGGCTGCCGGAAGGCATCCGGGTCACGACTTTCCTCGACCGCGAAAATTTTGTGAACCGGACCGTCAGCACCGTCCGGAACAACCTCCTCGAAGGCGCCCTGATCGTGGTATTTGTACTGGTGCTGCTTGTCGGCAACCTCAGGGCCGGGCTGATTATCGCTTCCGTCATCCCGCTTTCCATGCTTTTTGCCATCACCATCATGCAAATGACGGGACTGACGGCCAATCTCATGTCACTCGGGGCGATCGACTTCGGACTGATCGTCGACGGGGCCGTCATTATCGTGGAAGCGACCCTGCACTACCTGCACCATATCGCCCTGAAGCAGAAAACAGGCAGCGAAGCATACCTGCAACTGTCGCGTGAAGACATGGACCGGGGCGTCGAGGTTTCAGCGCAACGGATCATCCGGTCTTCGATTTTCGGGGTGTTCATCATTCTGATCGTTTACCTGCCCATCCTGTCGCTCGAAGGTATCGAAGGCAAGATGTTCAAGCCCATGGCGCTCACCGTTTCCTATGCATTGATCGGGGCATTATTGCTTTCACTGACCTATGTACCCGTTGCCTCTGCACTGTTCCTGAGCCGGAAGATCAACCTGAAGCCTTCTTTTGCAGACCGGCTCATCAGCAGCATCCGGGACCGCTATCTGCCGGTGCTGAAACTTGCCCTGCAACTGCCGCGGCTGGTGCCCGCCGTTACCCTGGGGTTGTTTGCGGTGGCCCTGCTCGTATTTATGCGGCTGGGCGGCGAGTTTTTGCCCGTCCTCGACGAGGGCGATATCATGATGCACGGCTTCTGCAAGCCGGGCACCTCGCTGACCCAAACCATCGCCAGCCACGACCTGGCCCAAAAGGTGATCCTGGAAAATTTTCCGGACGAGGTGGAACAGGTCATCAGCAAGATCGGCACGGCTGAAATACCCACCGACCCAATGGCCCCGGAGACCGCCGACAATATCATTCTGCTGAAAGACAGGAAGTTGTGGGAAAAAACCGACTCCAAAGAAACACTGGTTGGCATGATCTCCGAAAAAGTGCGCGAAGTGCCCGGTATGGCGTACGAATTTACCCAACCCATTAAGATGCGCTTCGACGAGATGATGACAGGGGTGCGGTCCGACATCGCCATAAAGGTATTCGGCAGCAATATGGATACCCTTGCCGCAGTAGCCGACCAGGTCAGTCGCCTGATCCGCGATGTACAGGGTGTCACCGACCTTAAAGTGGAACAGGTTGAGGGCTTGCCACAGATCGGCGTGGTGTATGATTACGGGCGCCTGGCACGTTATGGCCTCCAGGTCAGGGATGTAAACGACGCCCTGCGCACTGCATTTGCCGGATCGGTGGCCGGGACCATTTTTGACCAGGGTCGACGCTTCGACCTGGTGCTCCGGCTGGATACCGCCAGCCGACGCAGCATGGCCGACGTGCAGAACCTGCCCATCGCAAGCGCCGGAGGTCAACTTATCCCTCTTGGCGAACTGGCAAGGGTGGAATACCGGATCGGCGCGGCGCAGATCAGCCGCGACAATGCGCAGCGCAGGATTGTCATCGGCGCCAACGTGCGCGGCCGCGATGTCGAGAGCGCCATCGGCGACATTCAGCAGATACTGTCCGACGGGCTAAAACTGCCGTCGGGCTACATGGTCACCTACGGCGGGCAGTTTGAAAACCTTCAGGCCGCAAAAGCCCGGCTTTCCATTGCTGTACCGGTGGCCCTGGGGCTCATTTTTGCCCTGTTGTATTTTGCCTTCAATTCCTTCAAGGAAAGCCTGCTCATTTTCACCGCCATACCGATGTCGGCCATCGGTGGCGTATTCGCGCTTTGGTTGCGCGGCATGCCTTTTTCCATTTCTGCCGGAATCGGTTTTATCGCGCTGTTCGGTGTGGCGGTACTCAACGGTATCGTTCTGATCGCCTATTTCAACGAACTGGAAAAGGAAGGCAAAGACAATGTTTATGAACGCATCCTGCTCGGCGCATCAATCCGCCTGCGTCCGGTGCTGATGACGGCTGCCGTTGCCTCGCTGGGGTTCCTCCCCATGGCTATTTCGAGCGGCGCAGGGGCCGAGGTACAGCGCCCGCTCGCAACGGTGGTGATCGGCGGACTCATCACCAGCACCTTATTGACGCTGATCGTGCTGCCTGTACTATATGCCATGTTTTTTGGCAAAACACCGCGCACACCGAGGCCGAAGCTGGCCATCCTGCTCCTGCTGATAAGCCCGGTCGTGCTGTCGGCACAAAAAACCATCACCGAGCCGGAGGCCCTACAGATCGTGCGCGAACAACACCCCTCCGTGCAGGCGGGCAATGCCGCGATTCAAAGTGCCCGGCTGCTGCGCGACGGCGCCGCACGAAATTGGGAGTCTGCCGAATTGTACCACAATACAGCCGCCGACCCTGACCTGGGTATGTTCGGCACCTCTACCTTCGGTATTACCCAGGCTTTCCCGTCCGGAAAACAGACCCGCGCCACCCGCAATTATTATGAGCGCCAGATGCTGGTTCACGAAGCCGAAAAGGACCTGGTGCAACACCAACTGAGCCGGGAAGTGCGCGATATTTTCCAGCATTTGAGTTATCTCGATGAAAAACGCAGGCAACTCGCGTCGCTGGACAGTTTGTACCGCCAAGCCGCAAGCATCGCGGAAAGCAGGTTCCGCGCCGGCGATATTGCGCAGGACGACTGGCTGTCGGCCCGCGACCAGTCGGCGCGTATCCGGCTCGAACTGGAAACCATTGGCCATGAAACCGCCTTCGACCAACAGGTACTCGGGCAACTGCTGGGAATGAACGAGCCGCTGGTGCCCGTCGTTACGCCTTTTCGGCGCGGCGTCTTCAGCCTTGCCGACACCTCGCGTATCCGGGAAGGCACCTTTGCAAAACTGGATGAAAGCAAAGTCGCTTTGTCAGACGCCGCCATCGGGGTTGAACAGTCGCGCCGGAAACCCGTATTCATCGGAGGCTTGAACGTGCAATATCTGGCCAACGGAAAACTGTTTCCCGGATATTCGCTCGGCATGAGAATACCGCTGGTGCAAAAAAATCTCCGCGCGCGCAGCGATGCCGCCGGACTGCAGGCCGAAGCGACCCGCGCCCATTACGAGGCGACTATCAGGACCCAGCAAATGGAACTGGCGCACCTGCTCCATGAGGTGGAGAAATATGAAATACTGCTCGATTACTACGAAAAAGACGGGAAAGAACTCGCTGCCGGGCTGAAACGCTCTGCGTTCCTGCGCTATGCGGCAGGAGAAACGGAATACACCGAATTCGTGCAGGCCAGCGACCGGGCCATGCGAATCGAGATGGACTACCTCGACAACCTGCACATGCTGAACCGCACCTTCCTGGAAATTGAAGCCCTGCTCCCCTGATTTTTACAAAACACTCAACATCAACACCATGCGATATATATTTTTGCTGACAACCGCCCTTTCTCTTTTCTCCTGCAACAACCAGCCGGCCGCACCCGGCCCGGGTGAACAACCTGAATCTGCAACGCCGCATCAGGACGGCCCGATCCACCTCAGCGCGGCACAGATAAAACGCGCAGGAGTGCGTTGGGGCGCACCCGAGCAGCGCAGTTTCAGCACCGAACTGTCCCTGACCGGCGAATTGCGCATCCATCCCGAACACCGCGCCCTGGTCAGCGCCTTTTCTGACGGCATCCTTTCAGGCCTCCATATCACCCTGAACAAATCGGTTCGCAAGGGCGAGCGCATCGCTACCCTGCGCAAGTATGACCTGGTAGATATCCAGCAGCAATTTCTGGAAAACCGCGACCGGATGGCTTTTTTACAGGCCGAGTACGAGCGCTACCAAACGCTGAAAAACGAAAATGCCACGGCACTCAAAAATTTCCAGAAAGCAGATGCCGACCTCCGCGCCGCTACGACGGCAAAGCAGTTGCTCGCCGCCAAACTCAGGCTTTACGGCATCGATAGCGAACGCCTTACCGCCGACAATATCCGGACGGAACTGACCATCACCGCTCCGGTCGATGGTATTGTAACGGCCATCCATTCCAGCCCGGGAAGCGCTTTGCAGGCTGGGGCATCTATCTGCGAAATAGCGGATTTCTCGGCCTTGCATGCCGATCTCTTTGTTTTTGAAAAAGATATGCTGAAGGTAAAACCCGGACAAAAGGTCAAACTTACCTTTCCCGGGTCGCCCGGCGTTGCACTGGATGCCGTGGTATCGGGGATAGATCGTGTCGTCGATCCCGAAAAAAATGCCTTGCGCATACACGCCCGCATACCGGATACAAAGGGGCTCAGCCTGTCGGATGGCGCCTATTGCGAAGCGCAACTCCAGGTTGATGCCCTGGCGATGATGCCTGCGTTGCCACAGGAGTCGTTCGTCCGGGAAGGGCTGGAGGAATATATCCTGCTGCTGGAATCCGAGGCGGACGGCATCGCAGCCTTTCGCGCGGTTCAGGTAAAAACCCTGGGCACGCAGGATGGCTTCACGGCATTTATTCCCAAAACGGAACTGCCGAAGGGCGCCGTTACGGTACGCAGCGGGGCATACTATGTGTGGTCGCAGGGGAAAGTCGAGGAATTCAGCGAGGAGGAGTAGCGCTGAGGGACCTCAGTTTGTCGCGCAGGAATCCGCTCAGCATTTCCAGTCCGCCGCCGAAGTCGCTGTTGTTGTTCACCACAATATCGGCCTCTTCCTTGTAGGGCAGGATGTATTTCTCAAAGGAGGGCAATACATGGTGCTGATATTTGTACAGCACATCGCTGAGCGGATAGCCGCGCTCTTCCTGGTCGCGCAGAATACGACGAATGACCTTCAGGTTTTCCTTGGCATTAATGAATATCTTCAGGTCGAGCAGGGGGGTGATCTTTTTGAAATGCAACACAAAAAGCCCTTCGATGACGATAATCGGGGCGGGACGGAAAGTCAGGATTTTGGGTTCAGCATCCGGGTTATTGAACGCGTATTCCAGGATAGTGACGGTCTCGCCCGAGAGCAAAGACCGGATATCGTTGCGGAATTTTTTCTTGTCGAACGACCTGGGCAGGTCGAAATTGTACTCTTCATTCGGGTCTTTATGCTGCTGTTCGCGGGGCAAATAATAGTCGTCCTGCGAAATAATACAGAGTTCCTGTTCGGTAAACTGCTTGCGCAACTGGCGGATAAAACTGGTTTTTCCGCTGCCGCTGCCGCCGCTGATGCCAATAACGTAAGGTTTCATGTTGTGCGTTGTGAGTAATGAATGCCGGTAGTCTGTTGTGTTTTTCAGGCCGCAGTGGTCAATCTGCCCACGGCGCACAAAGCCTCCGTTTCTGTACGGCGAAAATAGGCTTTCGGGCAAAATTTCTGCATACCAATAGCACTGCGTACTTTTCGGCGACATTATCTGAAACCTTAAACTTTCTGTATGGATTTTCTCGTCAATATAATGCGTGGTTTGCTGGGGCTTGTTTTTTTACTGGGCACTTGTTATCTGTTGAGTCGAAACCGCAAAGCCATCAACTGGCGGCTGGTCGGTTCCGGTATCGGGCTGCAAATACTCTTCGCCATACTGGTGCTCAAAGCGCCCGGTGTCAGCTGGGCATTCGATCAGTTCGCAAGCATTTTCACGTACATCATACAATGGTCGGAAAATGGCGCCAGGTTTCTGTTTGGCGACCTGGCGACCGGCGACAAGGGATTTGGATACATATTCGCATTCCGGGTATTGCCTACCGTGATGTTCTACTCGGCCCTATCGGCTGTTCTGTTTTATTTCGGCATTTTGCAGCGCATTGTCTACGGCATCGCCTGGGTACTGACGCGCAGTATGGGCCTCAGCGGACCGGAAAGCCTGGCCTCTGCAGCCAATGTTTTTATCGGCCAAACGGAAGCGCCGCTGATCATCCGGCCTTACCTGGCCAATATGTCGCGTTCGGAAATGCTGTGCCTGATGACGGGCGGTATGGCCACCATCGCCGGGGGCGTTTTTGCCGCTTATGTGGGTTTTCTGGGCGGAAGTGACCCGGAAAAGCAACTGCTTTTTGCCCGGCACCTGCTCGCCGCGTCGATCATGTCGGCGCCGGCAGCGATAGTCTGCGCCAAAATCCTGATGCCGGAAACGGAGAAACAGGACCTGGAAAAACTGACGCACACCGATACCCATGTGGGCGACAACCTGCTCGATGCCATCGCAGCAGGCACCACCGACGGACTCAAACTCGCGGTGAATGTGGGCGCCATGCTGATCGTGTTCACCTCGCTTGTGTTTATGCTCAACTGGATTCTCGAACATACCGTGGGTTCGTGGACCGGCCTGAACGGCTATATACAAACCGCTACCGAAGGCCGTTTCACGGGACTGACCTTTACTTACCTGTTGGGGCAAATGTTTTCCCCGCTGGCCTGGTTGCTTGGCGTATCCTGGAAAGACTGCGCGTTGGTAGGCCAGTTGTTGGGCATGAAAACCATGATCAACGAGTTTGTTGCATATGGCGCCCTGGGCGATATCCAGAAAACTATTGCTATGGACCCCAAATCGGTCATTATTGCCTTGTACGCCTTGTGCGGGTTTTCCAACTTTGCTTCTATCGGCATTCAGATCGGCGGCATCGGCACTCTTGCCCCCAACCAGCGCAAAACCCTGACCGAACTCGGATACTGGTCGCTGATCGGCGGCTCTGCTGCCTGTTTCATGACGGCAACCATCGCGGGAATGTTGTTATAACCAGGAGCCGTTTTATAATGATGAATGATGAATAGTGAATGATGACGAATGACGAAATGGCAAACACACCGCTCCGCCTGCTGTTTCAGCAGCATGTCGCACAAACCTCGCCCGCGCCGCTGGGTCTGGAAATTGAGCGCGCAGAGGGGTGCTGGCTTTTCGACAGGGATGGAAAGAAATACCTGGACCTGATCGCCGGGATAGGCCCGAGTGTGCTGGGGCACCGCCATCCGAAGGTTCAGGCGGCCGTCGAAGCACAACTGGACCGGTACTGGCATACCCTCGTATATGGCGAATTTGTCCTGACACCGCAGGTGAGGTACGCTCAACTGCTGGCCGAAAACCTGCCCGGTCTGGACTCGGTCTACTTCGTCAATTCGGGCGCGGAAGCCGCCGAGGGCGCCATGAAACTCGCCAAGCGCTTTACCGGCCGGCCGGACTTTATTGCATGCCGGAATGCCTACCACGGCAGCACGCAGGGCGCCGCCAGCCTGATGTCGCCCACTGATTTCACCCTTGCCTTTCAACCTTTGCTGCCCGGCATCCGGCACATTGATTTTAACAGCGACCATGATCTGGATCTGATAACCCGCCATACTGCGGCAGTTGTGGTAGAAACGGTACAGGGCCGGACTGATCCCTCCCCGCCCCGAGTGGCTGCAGGCACTGCGACAGCGCTGCAACGAAACGGGCGCTCTGTTGATCCTCGATGAAATACAGGCCGGCATGGGGCGCACAGGCCAACTGTTTGCCTTTAGCCGCTACGGCATCGTGCCCGATATTTTACTGCTGGCCAAGGGATTTGGCGGCGGCATGCCGCTGGGCGCGTTCATCGCGCGGCGCGAGGTGATGCAGGCACTGACGCACGATCCGGTGCTCGGACACATCACTACATTCGGAGGCCATCCGGTATGCGCGGCAGCAGGGCTTGCCACCCTGGAAACATTGCTTTCTACTGACCTGATGGAAAATACAGGCGCCAAAGAGGCGCTTTTTCGGCAGCTCCTGATACATCCGGCCATCCGGGAAGTGCGCAGTGCAGGTCTTTGGCTTGCCGTAGACCTTGGGGATGCCGCCAGAGTACAGTCGGTGATTGCGCATTGTATTAGCCGCGGACTCATCACCGACTGGTTTTTGTTCAACGACCGGAGCCTGCGTATCGCTCCGCCGCTAATTATTTCCGAATCTGAAATACGGTGGGCATGTCAGGTGATACTGGAAGCCCTCTGATCTTATTTTTTCATCCATTTTGTCGGTACTGCCAGCACCGGGATATCGGAGTGGTTGACGGTATCTTCCGTTGTGCTGCCGAACAGAAGGTGCGATAACCCTTTCCGCTGGTGTGTTGCCATAACGATCATGTCGGCCTCGTACTGATCGGCCACGGAAAGAATGGAAGATTCTTCAAAATAGGACTGGCCTGTCATGATGACGTCAGGCTTGGAAAGTCCGGCTTCTTCTGCCAGTTGTTTTTTTCGCAGTTCAGCCGAGCCGTCGGTCGCATATCCCTGGGGATTGTTCAGGTACAGTACCTTGACGCGGAAGTCAAAAAGTTTTTGCCATTCAGCAAGGTAGTTGAACACCGGCTGCTGGTCGTCTTTCAGCGTGGAGGGCAACAGCACTGTTTTCAGGGAAAACTCCTGAACGCTTTCAGGGATAGCCAGTATCGGGCAGGGAGATGTCCTGATAACCTTCTCCGTATTGGAGCCGATGAAAAATTCGGTTGCTCCGGAAGCGCCCTTGGTACCCATAACCACGAGGTCAACGCCATCCGACTCGGCCGCTATGCGCACGCAGGAGTACAGAAACCCGTCTCCGATTCGGGTCACTGTCTTGATATCTTTGTATGCCGGGTTGTTGTGCAGTTCTTTCTGCATTTGTTTGAGTAAATATTCTGCAGATTCGTCATACACCTCGTCGCGGGCAAAATCTGTTGGAGAAGCGAATTCCGAAAGCGGCATGGCAAAAGCGGCTTCCACATTTACATGAAGCAACTCAAGGGTAGCACCGGTAACCCGGGCAATCTCGGCCGCCACATGTAACGCGTTTTTGGAATTAGCAGAAAAGTCGACCGGAACCAATATTTTTTTCATGGCTTGCAATGGTTTTTGATTCAATGGTACAAATGTCCCCTGCTACAGACGGGCTAACGATGATCTCCGTCAGGGTAGGTGTTGATTTAAAACGGACACTTTCACAGGAACATTAAGCAGGTCATTGCTTCAAAACGGCATTGCCTATCGCGCACTCCAGGCAGCGTTTGGCATCGCACCAGCGCGTTTTTAATTGAATCAGCGACTGGGTATGGTAGGCATTTCGGGCGCGAATACCCAATTCCGCCCAGCCGTCTATAATGGTATTGGCCTCGGCCGGAATCTCTTCCAGCAGGCCCAGTGCCCGTTTCTGATACGTTTCCAGCATTTTTGTTTTTCCATAATGAAACAGAAACGGTGCGATGGTATTGACGATCAACAAATGCACGAAATCCCGGCCGGCGGTTTTGGCTCTTTTTACGGAAGGCTTGTCAAACTGAAAATGGGTCAGCCAATAGGCATGCGGCTGCACCTCGAAAAGATTTTCCAGTTCGCGCAGGTTGCGGGCTTCGAGAACACCTGAAAACAAATGCACCGACTGGTTTACCAGCGCGCAGAATTGTGCCAGCCGCACCGTGGGGAAATTGGCCGGGCGCAGGCGCAAAAACTTCCATTGTCCGGATGCGAGGGGTACGAGGCTGTATTTGTGTTGTAAAAACCGGTATTCAGCCGCCAGCCCGTTTGGATAGTCGTCGCTGAATGGCCCTTCCAGCATTCCGGCCTGTCCGAAGATCAGCGCCTCGACCTGTTTGGGATTGTTCTTGTGTTTTGCCAAAAGCAGCAGCGGCAGCGACCGGGCCAGCGCTTCAAACGGTTCGGCATTGACTTTCAGCCCGAAACTGCGCGCCAGCAGGCGGTAGAAGGCCGTTTCCCAATGGTTTTCGGTAGTTGCAAGCATTTCGGCAATGGCGCCGGTTTTTTGCTCCAGACGCTCTACCAGCAGCCGGTCGAGCCAGTTGAGCCGAATGATCTCCGGCACGGCGGGCAGAAAACCCTGGCAGGGTATCCAGGCGCGCTCGTGTTCGAGACGCTGATAGGTTTCCAGCACCCTGGGCGGTATGCGCCCTTTTAATTCCAGACATGGAATGGGTTCGCCGCCATTGCCGCGCAGCACAGGCTGGTCCTCTTCCAGCACAACGTGCAACACCACATTGTCGTACGAAGGATCGTCGGAATGCCGGTGTGCCAGCCACTCGGAGGCGCGGAGGTGTATTTCCACATTGCCGGCCCAAAGCGTGCCTGCGATGCGCAGCCGCGCATTGAAGAAATCGGGGCCGGCATGGGTATTCCATTCTCCGGGATGCAGTATTTCGATGGGAAGGCCGGTGGTGGTGCAGAGGTTTTGGGCATCGAAGCGGCGCCAGCGCCACAGGAAGTGGAGGAAGGATTCGCGCATAGGGGGCAGGTTGAAAGGTTATATATCGTTTCGGGTTTCGGGGTCAAATTCGCATAGACAAAGATAGAAATTATTTAATGTTGGGCAATATGGGTTGTCGAATTCCACATCCAGACCTATAAGGTTTTTAAAAACCCTTATAGGTCTCGTTCACCATATTCAGCCGTTATTCTGACGCTAAATTGTTCAGGTTTATCTGCGCCTGCTTGTGCCCGGGATTAAAGGAAAGTGCCAATTCATAATCCTTTCTGGCCTCGTCCGGCCTGCCCAGTTTTTCCTTGGTCCATCCGCGGGAGTTATGGGCGTCTGCGTACTCCGGACTGAGACGTATCGCCTGGTTAAAATCTTTTATGGCGGATTCAAACTGGCCCGAATCATTTTTTGCCACGCCGCGGTTATAGTAAGCCGAAACATTTTCGGGATTGATACGGATGGCCTGGTCAAAGTCTTGAATGGCCTCATGGAACTGCCGGAGAAACCCTTTAGCAATGCCGCGACTGTTGTAGGCATCTGCATATTCCGGATCAAGAGCAATGGCCCGGTCGAGGTCGGCTATGGCTTCCTCATATTGACCGGACATACCCCTTGATATACCCCGATTGCAATAGGCCTTTGCATAATCGGGGCTCAATTTAACGGCCTTGTCAAAATCCTTGATCGCTTCGGCATACATGCCCAGGCCCCTGTAGGCAAAGCCTCGGTTGTTATAAGCATCCGCATATTTTGGATTAATTTTTATAGCCTGGGTAAAATCCTTGATGGCCTCCTGAAATTTGGCCAGTTTATTTTTTACGTGCCCCCGATTGGAGTAGGCCTGTGCATATTTCGGGTTTAGTTTAATGGCCTTTCCATAGTCGTCCAATGCTTCCTGATATTGTCCGTAATTTGATTTGGCCAGCCCTCTGTTGTGATAGGCAAGAGGGTTGCCGGGTTCTATCCGGATCGCCCGGTCATAGTCTTTTACGGCCTCTTCAAACTGATTCAGGCAAAATTTCGCAACACCCCGGTTAAGAAAGGCAAGGGCATTGTCCGGGTCGATCAGCAAGGCCTGGTTAAAGTCCTTCAGGGCATCCTTGTTTTGGTTCAGGTTATTTTTCGCCACGCCACGGTTGATATAGGCCTCCGTAAATTCCGGATTAAGGCGAATTGCATAGTCAAAGTCTTCTATTGCATCTCTGTATTGTCCTGATTTAAGTTTTGCCATGCCCCGGTTTTGATAGGGAGAAGCATATTGGGGGTTAATGGATATCGCTTTTTCAAAATCCTCGATGGCGGCTTCATGCAGCCCCAGCGTACCTTTTGCACTTCCCCGGTTATTGTACGGCACAGCATTACCCGGATCAAGTTCAATTGCCCTGGTATAAAGTTTTATCTGTTTTTGGGGATCACTTTCTTTCAGTCCATTGTCGATGATTTGCTGAACGGCTGCTTTTTTTTGGGCCACCTTCTCCTGAACTATCCCCTTTAGCCCTTCATAAATCGAAGTCATCGCCTCTTTTTTATCCTGCCACTGGTTAATGGCCTTACCATCTGCCGGCAACGCCTGAAAATCCTTAAAACGCGGTTGATGCCTCCACGGACAGGCGTCGGCGATAACCGGCACAATAAGTACTTCGCCGCGGTCGTAGCGTTTGAAGGCTTCCACGATCTCTACACGGTGGATGTAGTCAGAATTAAAAAAGTCAAAACTGATGATCGGGAGAATGACATCTGCCGTCTGTAGCCGGCTCCTGATCTCTTTGTCCCATTCGTCGCCCGGTTTGATATCGCTGTCGTGCCAGGGTTCGACGAGTCCCTGGTTCTGCAGCATCTTCAGTGATTTCAAGAGGTCGTCTTTATAGACTTTGTCTTCCCTGGCGTAAATGATAAAAATCTTCAGTGGCGTGCTCATGCTTCATATATGGATTGTGTACCGGTAAATGTATGAAAATACCCGGTGAGCGACCAAGGCTGTCAGGCGCCGGCATGTAATCCGCGTTGCCCCAGTATCTTTACCGCGTTATGACCGATCATTACCGCACCATTTCCGCTGCTTCCACCGGCGAATTCAAAGACAGGGGCAGCAAATTTATCGCCTACGCATGGCCCGTGCGCAGTGAGGAGGAGGCCATGGCGCACCTGGAGGCACTGCGGAAGGAGCACTTCAAGGCGCGGCACCATTGTTTTGCCTGGCGACTCGGCGCCGACGGCGCACGCTTTCGCGCCAACGACGACGGCGAGCCGTCCGGCACCGCGGGTCGGCCCATCCTCGGGCAGATCGACTCCTTCGGGCTTACAGAGGTATTTGTCGTGGTGGTGCGCTATTTCGGCGGCACCCTGCTCGGCACCTCCGGCCTGATCAATGCCTACCGCGAAGCCACCGCCGAAGCGTTGCGCGCGGCCGAAGTGGTGGAAAAGATTGTGAAAGACACTTTCACCCTCGATTTTGACTACGCCCTGATGCCAGATATCATGAACGCCGTCAAAAAACTCGACCTGGACGTGTCCCGGCAGGATTTCAGCGATCGCGGACTGATGGAGATCAATATCCGCCAAAGCGAAGTGGCGGATGCTTTGCTGAAAATGAAAGCGCTGATATGGAAGGTCTCGACCGAGGAGGCGGCAACGCTGGACTGGCCGGCCGGGCTTTCCGTCGAACAAGTGTAACCCGGAATTCCTGCTTCGGTTGCCAAATTGCAGGACCTGCAGAATTGATATGCATAATAGCCGGACTTCCAAGTCCGGAGTACATTTGCACATGCGCAACAAGGCTCTTTTCCCGATCGACGATCTCCGGTTCTGGAAACAACAATTGCTCCACTGGGCAGCAGGGCATGAGTTGGCAGCGTACTACGACAGCAACCGGCAAGGTTTTCCACCCGCAGCAACCCACACACAATATCATTGGGAGTGCCTCGCCGCAGCCGGCGCGGTGAATACTCTCGAAGCGCAGGCAGGCAACGCATTTGCACAACTCGAACATTTTCAGCAAAACCTCCACAACGACTGGAACTTCGGCTTTTTCGGCTACGACCTGAAAAATGAAACGGAGCGACTCTCCTCCGATCGTTTCGACGGGATCGGGCTACCCGATCTTGGCTTTTTTCAACCCCGAACGGTTGCAGGCATACGCGGACAACACCTTGAAATACAAACCCTTGAGCCGGATGTGGAACAGGTTTTTCGGGAAATAGAAAATGCCCATCGGATAGGTATGACCGCCGAAGGGAAAGGTCCGGAATTGCAGGAGCGGATGAGCAAACAGGTTTACCTTGAAAAAGTCGGGCACATCCGCCGGCATATCGCAGAGGGCGATGTGTATGAAATGAACCTGTGCCAGGAGTTCTTTGCCGAAGATGCCCGCCTCGATCCGGTCGCCGTATTTGAACGCCTCAACGGAATCGGCAAGGCGCCGTTTTCTTCATTCATGCGCTGGCGCGACCGCTACCTGTTATCGGCCAGTCCGGAGCGTTTTTTAAAAAAAGAAGGGCAAAAAGTCATCTCGCAGCCCATAAAAGGCACCCGGCGCCGCGGTTCGACACCCGGCGAAGATGATCTGATCCGTGAGGAACTGGCCGCCAGCGAAAAAGACCGCGCCGAAAATGTGATGATCGTCGATCTGGTGCGCAACGACCTGGCGCGCAACTGCCTGCCCGGTTCGGTCCGGGTAGCAGAACTTTTCGGAATATACTCCTTTGAAACGGTGCACCAGATGGTCTCGACCATCAGCGGAGAAATGCCCCCTTCGGGCTCCGCTTTAGCCGTCCTGCGCGATGCTTTTCCGCCCGGGAGCATGACGGGCGCACCCAAGGTAATGGCCATGGAGCTCATCGAACAGTACGAAAATACCCGTCGCGGACTCTATTCGGGAGCAGTGGGTTACTTCGATCCGGGTGGCGACTTCGACTTCAATGTGGTGATCCGGAGTATCCTGTACAACGCCGCCGACCGATACGTTTCCGTACAGGTCGGCGGCGCCATCGTATATGATTCCGTGCCGGAGCAGGAGTACGAGGAATGCCTGTTGAAAGCGGAGGCCATGCGGCGGGCTCTGCGGTAGCGCCGTGGCATTTTGCGCATTTTGGGTGTTTTGGGTAACGTATGGTACCGTGTGGTACCGTGTGGTACCGTGTGGTACCGCCGGCTTTAGCCGGCGAAAACAACCCATCCACATTTAGATATACACTTAACCTT
>ERZ724526.615-NODE-615-length-20198-cov-11.459415_pt1 | contig 20198 bp, 20 predicted proteins | sample MGYA00376059_ERZ724526 | MGnify/ENA primary metagenome ERZ724526 (study PRJEB28724, sample SAMN07190883) | activated sludge metagenome | isolation source: activated sludge of sewage treatment plant in Hong Hong | place: Hong Kong | collected 2016-03-17 ...
TATACGTGATGACAGCGGCAGATGCTTGGCTTCGAATCTGACAAAGTAGAATTAACGTTGTGTAGAGTGGGTTGTCGATATAATCCGCCGAACTTTGATCTGGCATCCGTCAATGAGACACAGAAGAATCCTATCCACCCTCGTGCTCGCTGCATTTCCGCTGATCGGGCTGGCGGCCGAGGCAGCTGCGCCGGAACGCGATGCGAGCTTCGCGCGGCTGCGTCAAGTCGCTCAGAAGGCGATCCTGAACAACCCCGAAGTGAATGCCAAGTACCACAACTTCAAGGCTTCGGTCGAGGAGGTCGGCGTCGCCTTCGGCGGCTATTTGCCGCGCGTCGATGTGGTGGCCGGGGCCGGGCGCGAATATATCAAGGAGCCGGTGTTCAGTGGCTCGAAAACCTACAACGAGGGTTACTACAATCGCACCGGCTGGCTGGTCAGCCTCAACCAGATGCTGTTCGACGGCTTTGCCACGCGCAACGAAGTCAAACGACTGAACAAGGCCCAACTGGTGCGCTACTACGAACTCCTCGAGGCGATCGACAACGTCGCCCTCGAAGCAGGCCGCGCCTACCTCGACGTGCTGCGCTACCGCTTCCTCGTCGATCTTGCCGAAGACAACTACGTTCAGCACCGCGCGACGTTCGAACAACTGCTGCGCCGCACCCAGTCCGGTGTTGGCCGCCGCGTCGATCTCGAGCAGGCAGCCAGCCGTCTGGCGCTGGCCGAGGTCAACCTGACCACCGAGACGGCCAACCTGCATGACGTCACCGCGCGTTATCAGCGCATCATCAACGAGGCTCCGCCGCACGTCGCCTTCCCGCCAGCGCTGATCGGCCGGGCGATGCCGGCCAGCCAGAAGGCGGCGCTCGAACGGATGTTCAAGGAGAACCCGAGCGTGCTCGCCGCCCAGGAGAATATCGAGGCCGCCGAACACGACATCGCCGTGCGCCGCGCCGCCTACTCGCCCCGCCTCGATTTCCGGGCGCGCGCCGACAACTCCGAGAACGCGCTGAACGTCATTGGCGACCGCATCAACAACGTGGCCGAGGTGGTGTTGACCTACAACCTGTTCAACGGCGGTTCGGACCGCGCCCGCGAACGGCAATACATTGAGCGCCGCAACCTCGCCGTCGATCTGCGCGACAAGGCCTGCCGCGACACGCGGCAAACGCTTTCGATCGCCTACAACGACGTCCAGCGCCTGCGCGAGCAGGTGTCCTTCCTCAACATTCAGGTCGGCCTCGTGGAAAAGACGCGCGACGCCTATCGCGACCAGTTCAACGTCGGCCAGCGCACCCTGCTCGACCTGCTTGACACCGAGAACGAATTGCTCTCCGCCAGACGCGCGGCGATCAACGCCGACACCGACCTGACCCTGGCCTATGTCCGCACCTACGCCGGCATGGGGGTCCTCAGCGACGTGCTCGGTCTCAAGCGGCCCGACCTCGAAGCGCCCGATCCGCAGGATCTGTCTACCGTCGCCGCCAGCGAATCGTGCATTGCCGAACCGGTCAAGGCGACCGCCATCGATCGCGAGGCCCTCAATGCGCGGGCGCTCACCCTGCTCGAGAGCAACCGCACCGCCTTCGCGCCGTCGGCCCCGTCCGTCGTGATGGCTCCAGCCGCGCCGATCCCGCAGACGGGCCTGGATTCAGCGAGCGGCCCGCAGGCAGAGGTTGCCAACCAGGTCAAGGTGTGGGCGGCCCTTGTCGCGAGAAAGGACTTGGCTGGCTACGAGAAGTTTTACGCGCCGGACTTCACGCCGGATGGGGGCCTTAGTCGCGCAGACTGGGAGACTCGCCAGAAGGGGCGCTTCGCGCAGGCCGGCAACGTGCCGGTCGGCGTGCAGAACCTGAAGGTTCGCCTCAATGGACTCGACCGGGCGACGGTGGAATTCACGCAGGACTACAATGACGACCTGCACCGCGAGGCCACCCGCAAGATGCTCGATTTTGTCAAGGTTGGCACCGTCTGGCTGATCAGCCGTGAAAATTCGGCGCCTGCAGTCAAGAAATGAAAAGGCCGATCATGAATATCTTGCGCCTGGTGACGCCCGGATTTTCCGCGGCAACGCTGCTGCTTGCAGCCTTCCTCTCCGCGGCCAACCCGGCGGCGGCGCAGGCCGACAAGGATCCCGGACCGACGCTGGGCCGAATCGCCGAGGAGCGGGTGATTAACCTCGGGCATCGCGAAGCCGCCACGCCCTTTTCCTATGTCATTCCCAGCCCGGAAGTCATCGGAAGCGACACCTCTGCCGGGTATTCGTGGGATATCTGTCTGAAAATCGTCGACGCCTTGGAAAAAAGGGTCGGCCAGAAGATCGAGGTGCGGCCGGTGACGATGCCGGCCAATACGCGGATCATGATGGTCAAGGTCGGCATAGCCGACATCGAATGCGGGTCGACCACCAACACCGTTGCCCGCCAGAAGCAGGTGGCGTTCAGCAATACTTTCTACATTGCTGACGTCAGGATCATGGTCAGGAAGGACAAGAGTATCCGCTCGCTCGGCGACCTCAACGGCAGGCGCGTGGTTACCACGCTGGGCACGACCGCCGATCGCCTGATCAAGCAGCAGGCTTTTGCACGCAACCTGAGCATCGACTACGTGATCGGGCGCAACTACGCCGAGTCGATGGCGCTGATGAACGCGGGCAGGGCCGATGCCTTCGTCGGTGACGACGCGATCATCGCGGCGGAACGCGTGGGGTCTCCGCTAAAGGATAAACTCGCATTCCTCGATGAGACGCTGTCGACGGAGCCCTACGGACTGATGCTGCCGCGGGACGATCCGCAGTTCAAGAAGTTCGTCGATGAAGTGCTGGTTGATCTGATGAACAGCGGCGAACTGGCCAGGCTTTACGACAAATGGTTCATGAACCCAATTCCGCCGCAGGGCATCAACCTGCAGATGCCGATGTCGGAAAAGCTCAAGGCGGCGATCGCCAATCCGAACGACAAGCCGGTAAACTGACGGCGGCAGAAGTCCAAACGGCCATGCGGAGTTGCATTGCCTTTCTTCCTGGCGGGCTGCCGGGTCAGGCGCCGAGTTTCGGGTTCAGGGTATAGGTGCCGGTCAGGCTGGCCTCGGCGAGAATATGGCCGGCCATCGCGGCGCGCACTTCCGGACCGCCGAACCTGCCGGCGAGCGGCAACTGCTCGACGTCCAGCGCGTAGACCGTGAATACGTAGTGGTGAATGATCTCGTCGTTCCAAGGCGGGCAGGGGCCGTCGTAGCCGTGGTAGTCGCCACGCATGTCGTTGTCGCCGGCGAACCAGTCGGTGTAGTTGTTGATCCCCTGGCGGGCGCCGTGGGCGGCCTGCGGGCCGGGCTTGCCGCGCGGCGTCACGTCGTCCGAGAATTCACCCTCTTTGATGGCGTTGACCGTAGCAGGCAGGTCGATCAGCACCCAGTGGAAGAAATCGACGCGCGGCAACGAGGCGGGAACGCTGCGCCCTTCCTGATTGACGTCGTCGCCCTTGCTCGGCACGTCGGGGTCGTGGCAGATGACGGCGAACGAGCGGGTGCCGGCGGGGACGTCGGACCATGCCAGTTGCGGGCTGAGGTTCTTGCCCAGGCAGACGTGATGATCGGCGTCGGGAATGCAGAAGGCGAAGGCGCCCGGGATTTTCTGCCCGTCGGCAAAGCTGGTGCTGGTCAGTTTCATCGAATTATTCTCCTCCGGTTAGGCGGCGCGGCGCTTGAAGTCGTCTAGGCGAAAGCCGAGAACCCATAGTGTAGCGAAATAGGCGATCACGCCAAGCCCCACCAGTGCACCGAGGCGGATCAGGCGTTCGGACAGCGGATAAGCGAGCCAGGCAGCGTCGCTACCACTGGTCAGCCACAGCGCGCCGCCCATGACGACGAGCGCAGCCAGCAACTTGAGCGAGAAGGCCGTCCACCCGGGCTGCGGATGGTAGACGTCGTGCTGGAGCAGGCCGTGATGGAGCAGCGCGGCGTTGAGACAGGCGGCCAGGCTGATCGACAGCGCCAGCCCGGCATGCTGCAGCCAGCCGATGAAGGCGAGGTTCATCGCCTGCGTGGCGACGAGCGAGATCAGCGCAATCCTCACCGGCGTGCGAATGTTCTGGCGTGCATAGAAGCCGGGCGCCAGCACCTTGACGAGGATCAGCCCGACCAGGCCGATGCTGTAGGCGACCAGAGCCTGGCGGGTCTGGAACACGTCGTCGCCGGTGAACGCACCGTGGTGGAACAGCGTTGCGATCAGCGGCACGGCGAGCAGGGCGAGGGCGAGCGCCGCCGGCGCCGCGAGCAGCAGGGTCAGGCGCAGGCCCCAGTCGAGCAGCTTGGAGTACTCGAGATGATTGGCGCTGGCGTGATATTTCGAGAGCGACGGCAGCAGGATGGTGCCGAGCGCGACACCGAGCATGCCCGAGGGAAATTCCATCAGGCGGTCGGCGTAATAAAGCCACGAGACGCTGCCACTCTTGAGGAAGGAGGCGAAGATGGTGTTGATCAGCAGGCTGATCTGCGACACCGAAACGCCGACCAACGCTGGTCCCATCAGCGTCAGGATGCGGCGCACGCCGGGGTCCTGCCAGGCAGCGCGCCAGTTCAGCGACGGACGCGGCAGCATGGCGATGCGGCGCAGCGCCGGGATCTGGATCGCCAGTTGCAGTACGCCACCGAGGAACACCGCCCAGCCCAGCGCGAGAACCGGCGGGTCGAAGTACGGCACGGCGAACAGCGCCATGGCGATGAAGGTGACGTTGAGCAGCACCGGCGTGAAGGCGGGCAGCGCAAAACGGCTCATGGTGTTGAGGATGCCGCCGGCAAGCGCGACCAGCGACATGAAGAAGATGTAGGGAAAGGTGATGCGGGTGAGCTGTATGGTCAGTTCGAACTTGCCGGCGTCGGCGGCGAAGCCCGGTGCCGAGATCCAGACCAGCAGCGGCGCCATGGCGACGCCGATAGCGGTGACGGCGAACAGAACCAGGGCGAAGATGCTGGTCACGTGGTCGATCAACAGCAGTGTTTCCTGGTCGCCGCGCTTGTTCTTGTATTCGCCGAGAATGGGCACGAAGGCTTGCGAAAAAGCGCCTTCGGCGAACATCCGGCGCAGCAGGTTCGGCAGCTTGAATGCGACGAAGAAGGCATCCGTCGCCAGGCCGGCGCCGAAGGTGCGGGCGATGACGAAATCGCGAACGAAACCGAGAATTCGCGAGAGCAGCGTCATGCTGCTGACCGTCGCCAGGGCGCGGAGAAGATTCATGGATTGCCGGCGTTGCCTGAAAGCGCGTGCGAAAGATATAATTGTACGCTATGCCGCTGCAGTAGCTCAGTTGGTAGAGCAACTGATTCGTAATCAGTAGGTCGGAGGTTCGATTCCTCTCTGCAGCACCACCCGAATTTCTCCTGACTCTTGTTGAAGTCCCGGAATACAGTCATTCTTGACGTTCCGGGATTTTTTTCGTCCGCAAAATGCAGCGTTGTGGTTGTGCACCGGGCGATATGCGGGTAAGGTTTCGTGAACGCGGACAGGATCGGGAAATGAGCAAGACTTACGAAGAAAACCAGCCCGCCCGCAGCGACATCGATGCGCTCGCCGTGCCGTTGGTCATCGAATTCGGGGCGGCGTGGTGCGGTTACTGCATCGCGGCGCAGCCGCTGATCGAAAGCGCCTTGAAGGATTATCCGGCGCTGCACCATCTGAAGGTCGCGGACGGGCCGGGACGTCCATTGGGCCGTTCGTTTCGCATCAAGCTGTGGCCGACGTTGATCTTCATGGCTCATGGCCAGGAAGTGGCGCGGCTGGTCCGGCCAGGAAGTGTCGGGGAAATCAGCAATGCGTTGCGGCAGATCGCCGACCCATGAGCAATCTCCGCGGCAGGCTTGGTGTGGAGGGCTGAAGTCCGTGTCGCGGGGACATCCCGGTGTCTGAAGGCCAGTTGATCACGCTCTCGCGCGCCGCGCGCCTGATCGGCGTGATTCGCAGCGAACTTCAGAAAAAGGTTCAGCAGGGCGATCTCCACGCCTTTGATGGCATGGTCAACATTGATGACCTGCTGCGCGCCTACCCCAAGGCCCAGCTCGAGGACGACGTCGAATACAGGCGCGTGTCGCAGATCAAGGAAAAGGCCTTCGGCAAACGGGTGTTCGAGCGCGCGATGCCGGATGTGGATACCCTGGCGACGCGGGTGACCGAGTTGAGCAGGGAACTAGCGATCAACCGGATTCAGGTCAAGCAGTTCAAGTTTCTGCTTGATCGGTTGCGTGGCAGACTGGAGGGACTCAGCATGCAAGCGGACGGCGATGCGAAGGATGCGCTGAATGGCCTGATCGGCTGGCTCGGCGACGAAGAAAGGGCGGCTCTGGAGCCCGACTATCCCAATCCGCTGGCGGTTAGGGACAACCTGCTGCGGGTCATGGCGGCGCATGTCACGGTGCTGCCAAGCGGCCACGATTTCTTCATCGACGGCCCGGATACCCTGCTTGAAGGCGCGTTGCGTTCCGGCGTTCCGCTCAATTACGGCTGCAGCGGCGGTAATTGTGGCCTGTGCAAGGCCAGGGTAATTGCCGGTCAGGTCAAGAAGACGCGTCACCATGATTACGTCCTGAGCGAGGCGGACAAGGCACGGGGCTACGTCCTGTTGTGCTCGAACACCGCAGTGACCGATGTCGAAATCGAGGCACCGGTGGCGGATGGTGTGCAGGATATTCCGTTCCAGGAGATTGCCGCCAAGGTGAAGTCGGTCACCGTGCTCAATCAGGACATGGCGTTGCTGCACCTGCAGACGCCGCGCTCAAGCCGGCTGCGCTTCCTTGCCGGACAAAATGTGACGCTCAGGGTGGGCGATGCATTCGTGGCAGCGTTGCCGATCGCCAGTTGCCCGTGTGATGACCGGAACATCCTGTTCCACGTGCGCCGCAAGCCGGGAAACCTGTTTTGCGATTATGTCTTCGAGCGGCTCAAGGCCAATGAGGTGGTCTATCTCGAAGGGCCCGAGGGCGAATTTGTCTTGCAGAAGATTACCCGACCGCTCTACTTCTTTGCCTTTGACAATGGTTTCGCGCCGATCAAGAGCCTGATCGAGCACGCCATGTCACTTGAACCCGATGAGGCGATCAACCTGTACTGGATCGGGTCGGGCGAATCGAGCATCTACCTGCCCAATATTCCCCGCGCCTGGGCGGACGCACTGGACAACTTCCGCTACACACGACTGGTGGCAGGACATGACCTGTCGCATCTGACCACGCTGCGCGAGGATGCCTTGCTGGCTCTGCTCGCGGGAATCGTCAACGAGCACCCGGAGATTGCTGACGGCGACCTGTACATCGCCGGGCCGGAAGCGGCGACCAGGGCTGTCGAGCGGTTCTTCCTCGCTAAGGGATTGCCGAAGACGCGCGTATTCCTGACCGGCGGCAACCTGTGACGGTCGCTCGCGCTTGCGGACGGGAATAAGCGGCGGCAGTGCCTAGCGTTGCTGCCATTTCATCGTCGCCACCGCACCGGCGACGATGCCGGCGACACTGATGAATGAACCGAGGGCGAGCGTCGAGGCGCCGGTCAGGCCCTGGCCGATGGTACAGCCCATGGCCAGCACGCCGCCGAAGCCCATCAGGATGCCGCCCATGAGATGGTTGCGCAGATCCTCTAAAGAGGCAAACCCCTCCCAATGGAACTGGCGCGACGTGACGGCATGGATGAGCGAGCCGAGGACGACGCCGACGATCGTGGCGATGCCGAAGGTCACGTGCAGCGACTTGTCGGTCCATAACATCAGCAGTTCTAGGCTGTAGGCGGTGGGTGCGACAAAGCTAAGGGACTCCATGGTCCGGGAGTTGGTTCCGAAATAAGTCATCTCCAGCGTATCGGGATTTTCTGCAAAACCGATGTGACCCGAAAGGTACCAGCCGGCCGTGACCAGCAATCCGAGAATCGCGCCGCCTACGATCTGTTCGCCACTGGCACGGAAACGCTTGTCCTTGAACACGAAGATCAGCAGCGCGATGGCCACGACGCCCGTCGCTGCAAGCAATGCGGACTTTGCCGGCATGCCGGTCAGCCTGGCCAGCACATCGGCGAGGCTCTGCCCTTGCATGCCGAGGCCGGAGAGGTCGATGGCGACGGGGTCGAGATAGCTTGAGCGCCACTGGCCGAACAGGCCCTTCAGTGTCATGTAGGCCGAGATGGCAAGAAAGACGAGGACGACCAGCGAGCGCACGCTGCCGCCGCCGAGGCGCAGCAGATTCTTGTTGGCGCAACCGCCGGCGATGGTCATGCCGATGCCGAACAGGGTGCCGCCAAGCAGCATCGACAGCCACGGGAGCACCGGCCGCTGGTAGACCGACTTGGTCAGGTCGATCAGGTCAAAGTAGTAGAGCAGGTTGGTGCCGGCCATGGCCACGGCAATGGCGAGCAGCCACATGCGCACGCGGCCCCAGTGCTCCATATTGACTACGTCGGAGATCGCACCCATGGTGCAGAAATTGGTCCTCGCGGCCACGAAGCCGAGAACCAGCGCCAGACCGAAGCCACCCCAGACGACCCGGGCTGCCAGATTTACAGATTCGTCCATGCCACCCCCTTGCAGACTTGGATCAAGAGTTGAAGTCACCTTCGCCAAGTATCTCTGGGGAATGAAGAATTAGTCAATCCTGATTTTGAGCCGGGAGTCCTCGTCGGCCGGCATCGCGGGAGTGCGGTATCCGCTGACGTCGTCAGGTGTTGCTGGTGATCGCGTGCAGCTTGGCGAAAGCGAACAGTTCGAGGCGGCTGGAGAGCCCGAGCTTGCCGTAGATCGAGTTCAGGTGGTTGCGCAGCGTGTTTTCACTGATGTTGAGGCGTTCCGCGATCAGCTTGCCGCCGGCCGAGGCATCCTTGGTGATCTCGGCAATCGTTTGCCGTTCACGCTTGGTCAAACTGGCAATCCGGAGTTGATCCGGCGTCTCGTACTCGGACTTCCGGCGCTGGGCCAGATGGAAAAAGATCCTGCCGGTTGCGGCACCGTCGATCCAGAATTCGCCTTCATCGATCTTTTCGATGGCCTTGAGCAGTGATGCGACCGGCTCGCTTCTGGTCACGACCCCACGCGCGCCCGCCAGGATCGCACCGTCATGCACCGAGACGTCGCGGGAAACGGTCAGCGCGAGGACGCGCGCCGGCGATATGGAACACAGTTCGGCGATCGCGTCGATTCCGATGTCCCCGTCGAGGTCGACCACGATGACATTGATCGGCGTCTCGTAGATGATCCGCGTGGCTTCGCCGCAATCGACTGCCGTACCTGCCAGTTCGATTTCCGGGCCCGCGCCCTGCACAAGCTTTTCCAGTCCCCACAGTGAGATGGGGAGATCGCTGACCAGCATGACGCGGATCGACCTAGTTTGATAATTTGTCATAATAGAATGCTCAAAGTACCTTGGTTTTGAAAAGATGGTACATTTATACTACGTTTTGTTTGCGGAATCTAGTAGGTACTAAAAATTCGGGTTCCCGGTGTCGCGCTTCGCGTTTCCGAACCCGGGGCTCCGGGTTAGAATTCGGGCGCGTGCCGCATGGGGCTAACTTGGCGTTGCGGCGTATTCAAACCGAACATTGGGAGAGCAATGATGGAGATCGCGGGCAAGGTGTTTCTGGTGACGGGCGCGGGTTCCGGTCTCGGGGCGGCGACGGCGCGGGCGTTGGCCGTGGCCGGCGCGAGGGTGGTTCTGGCCGACGTGAACCGCGAGGCCGGCGATAGTCTGGCGGCCGAACTCAGCACCAACGCCTGTTTCGTCGTGACTGACGTGGCGGACGAGGCGAGCGCGGTCAACGCCGTAAATATGGCAAATTCCGTTTTCGGCGGGTTGCACGGGCTGGTCAACTGCGCCGGCGTGGCGCCGGCCGAGAAGGTGGTTGGTCGTGACGGCCCGCACAGGCTGGAGAGTTTCGCGCGGACGATCAACATCAATCTGGTGGGCACCTTCAACATGATCCGGCTGGCCGCCGAAGCGATGCAGAAAGGCGATCCCGATGCCGGCGGCGAGCGCGGCGTGATCGTCAATACGGCGAGCGTGGCCGCCTTCGAAGGCCAACTGGGGCAGGCGGCCTATGCCGCATCGAAGGGTGGAATCGTCGCCCTGACCCTGCCGGTGGCCCGCGAACTGGCGAGAAGTGGCATTCGCTGCGTGACCATTGCGCCCGGCATCATGGAAACGCCGATGCTGATGGGCATGCCGCAGGAGGTTCAGGACTCGCTCGGCAAGATGGTGCCGTTCCCGTCACGCATGGGCAGGCCGGCCGAATTCGCCGCGTTGGTCAGGCACATCGTCGAAAATTCCTATCTGAACGGCGAGGTCATTCGCCTGGACGGCGCCATTCGCATGGGAACCAAATAATCTATACTGCACCTCCGTCTCCTGGACCGGAAAGGCGCTGCGGCGCCTTTTCTCATCTGCATGTCTGAAGCCCCCTGTTATCACTGCGGCCAGCCGGTTCCGGATGATGTCGAACTGTCGGTCGCGGTGGGCGGAGAAGAGCGCCCGATGTGCTGCCACGGGTGTCAGGCGGTAGCGCAATCGATAGTCGCCAACGGGCTCGAGGACTATTACCGCAGCCGCGATTCGTTGCCGGAAGCGCCGCGTGAGGCGATGCCGGCCATCCTCGAGCAACTGGCGCTGTACGATCACGCCGATTTCCAGAAAAGCTTCGTCAAGACGCTGGGGGAAAGCGAGCGCGAAGCGTCACTGCTCCTCGAGGGAATAACCTGTGCCGCCTGCATCTGGCTCAACGAACGGCATGTCGGCAAGTTGCCGGGAGTTACCGCAGTGGACATCAACTATGCGACACGCCGGGCGCGGGTGCGCTGGGACGAGTCGCGGATCAGGCTCTCCGATATCCTGGGCGCGATCGCCGCCATCGGCTACCGCGCCTATCCCTACGACGCCGCGAAGAACGAGGAGATCTCGCGCAAGGAGCGGCGCGACGCGTTGTGGCGCCTGTGGGTGGCCGGCTTCGGCATGATGCAGGTGATGATGTACGCCTATCCGATGTACATCGCCGACGGTGACATGACCGCCGATGTCGAGAGCATGATGCGCTGGGCCAGCCTGCTGTTGACCCTGCCGGTAGTCTTCTATTCCGCCGCGCCGTTCTTCCGCAATGCCTGGCGCGATCTCCGGTTGCGCCGAGTCGGCATGGACGTTCCGGTGGCCCTTGGCGTCGGCGCGGCGTTTGTGGCCAGTTGCTGGGCGACGTTCTGGCAGGCGGGTGAGGTCTATTTCGATTCGGTCAGCATGTTCGTCTTCTTCCTGCTCGGCGGCCGCTATCTGGAGATGACGGCGCGCCAGAAGGCGGTCAGCGTGACCGAAGCGCTGGCCCGGCTGCTGCCGGCCTTTGCGCAAAAGATGCCGAATTTCCCGGTCGACCGCAGCACTGAGCAGCGCCTGGTTGCCGACTTGCGCCCCGGCGACCATGTGCTGGTGCGTGCCGGCGACATCGTGCCGGCCGACGGCCGGGTCGTCGAAGGCGTGAGTTGCGCCGACGAGGCGCTGCTCACCGGCGAGAGCAGGCCGGTACCGAAATCGCCGGGCGAACCGGTGACCGGCGGCACGATCAACGCCGAGAGCCCGCTGGTCGTGTGGGTCGAGCAGGTCGGCGCGGGTACGCGCCTTTCAGCCATCATCAGCTTGATGGAACGGGCGGCCGCCGAAAAGCCGCGCATCGTCGAACTGGCAGACCGCATCGCCAGCTATTTTGTCGCGACGCTGCTTTTCGTCGCCGCCGCGGTCGCGGTCGGCTGGTATTTCGCTGACCCTTCTAGGGCCTTGTGGATCACCGTGTCGGTCCTAGTCGTGACCTGCCCCTGCGCCCTTTCGCTGGCGACGCCGGTCGCCCTGACGGTGGCGGCCGGCGCACTGGCCAAGGACGGCCTGCTGGTGACCCGCGGGCACGCCATCGAGACGCTGGCCAGGGCAACGCATTTCGTCTTCGACAAGACCGGGACGCTGACCACGGGGCGCATGCACCTTGTCGATGTGGCCGTGTTAGGCGGGCTCGAACGCGACGAGTGCCTTGCCGTTGCCGCTGCCCTCGAGCACAGTTCCGAACATCCGGTGGCGTCGGCGCTGCGCCGTGCGGCGGGCGTGGCGTTGCCGCTGGCGACGGATGTCGTTGCCGAGCCGGGGCAGGGGATCGCGGCGACGATCGCCGGGCGGAACTACCGCATTGGGCGTCCGGCCTATGCCTTGGCGCTCGGCAGTGGCCCCCTCCCGGAGGCGGCCGCTGCCTGGCTTGACAGCGGCGACACCGTGGTCGCGCTTGCGGACGCCACCAGCTGCCTGGCGCTGTTCCGGATCGGCGACGAGGTCCGTCCCGAGTCGGCCGCGCTGGTTGGGGAGCTCCTGGCTGCCGGAAAGAAGGTGGTGCTGCTGACTGGAGATGCGCCGGCGGTGGCGCGGCGGGTTGCGGGCCAACTGGGCATCACCGATGTTCGCGCCGGCGTGACACCGCAAGGCAAGCACGATTGCGTCACGGCGCTGCAGGCAGGCGGGGCGGTGGTGGCGATGATCGGTGACGGGGTCAACGATGCGCCGGTCCTAGCCCAGGCGCAGGTCTCGGTCGCGATGGGCGGCGGTGCGCAACTGGCACGTACACAGTCCGACTTCGTGCTGCTTTCCGAAAACCTGAATCATCTGCGCCACGGTCTGCGGCGGACCATCAGGACACTGCAGGTCATCCGGCAGAACCTCTGGTGGTCATTCGCGTACAATTTCATCGCCTTGCCCCTGGCCATCGCCGGGTATGTCACACCCTGGCTGGCGGGGATCGGCATGTCGGCCAGTTCGCTGCTGGTCGTGCTCAACTCGCTGCGCATTCAGCGCATGGAAACGGACTGATGGAAAGCATCTATCTGCTGATCCCGATCTCGGTGATCCTCGTCTTCGTGATCGCGGCGGTTTTCTGGTGGTCGGTCCGCAGCGGTCAGTTCGACGACCTCGAAGGGCCCGGATTCAGGATCCTGATGGACGACGATGGACCGGACATTCCGCAAACGGGTCCGGAAAAGAGCGAAAAACCGGAGAAAGGTTGACCTGCGTCAACGCCTGGCCTGGATGGTAGATAAACAATTTAGCCAAGTGAAGTGAGCGCTTCATGGTGATTCTCTGTTGGGGTTGGGGTGCGTTGCGACGCACCCTTTTTTTGGCCCTGCAAACGGCATTTTCCGGATTGCTACACCCTTCGGACTAATTTCTTGTAGATAGCCGGGAGGTTGATCTAGGTCAAATGTCCACTGTTGTTCTAGAATACCATCCGTATCTATGCGCCACCTTGGGTTCAGGGGGGTGGACATTCGGTTTTTTTCAAAGAGAGGTGGGTTCATGTCTGGAACGCAAACCACATACAACGACAAGGTCGTCCGGCAGTTTGCCGTCATGACCGTCATCTGGGGCATCGTCGGCATGCTTGTCGGTGTCATTATCGCCGCGCAACTGGTCTGGCCGGAGCTGAATATAGGCTTCCTGCATTTTGGCCGACTGCGTCCGCTGCATACCAACGCGGTCATCTTCGCCTTCGGCGGTTGCGCCTTGTTCGCGACATCCTACTGGTGCGTTCAGCGCACCAGCCATGTGCGCCTGTGGGGCGGTCCGCTGATTCCCTTCACCTTCTGGGGCTGGCAACTCATTATCCTGTTGGCTGCCATTACTTTGCCGCTGGGTATCACTTCCGGCAAGGAATACGCCGAACTCGAGTGGCCGATCGACATCCTGATCACGCTGGTCTGGGTTGCCTACGCCGTCGTCTTCTTCGGCACGATCGCTGTCCGCAAGGTCTCGCACATCTACGTGGCCAACTGGTTCTTCGGTTCCTTCATCATCGCCGTTGCCCTGCTGCACATCGTAAATAGCATGGCGGTGCCGGTCTCGCTGACCAAGTCCTACTCTGCCTACGCCGGCGTGCAGGATGCGATGGTCCAGTGGTGGTACGGTCACAATGCGGTCGGCTTCTTCCTGACCGCCGGCTTCCTGGGCATGATGTACTACTTCGTGCCGAAGGCAGCCGGGCGTCCGGTTTATTCGTACCGCCTGTCGGTGGTGCACTTCTGGGCGCTGATCTTTACCTATATGTGGGCTGGTCCCCACCATCTGCACTATACCGCGCTGCCTGACTGGACCCAGTCCGTCGGCATGGTCTTCTCGCTGATCCTGCTGGCGCCGTCGTGGGGCGGCATGATCAACGGCATCATGACCCTGTCGGGAGCCTGGCACAAGTTGCGCGACGATCCCATCCTGAAGTTCCTGATCACGTCGCTGTCGTTCTACGGCATGTCGACCTTCGAAGGTCCGATGATGTCGATCAAGACCGTCAATGCCCTGTCGCACTACACCGACTGGACCGTCGGCCATGTGCACTCCGGCGCCTTGGGCTGGGTGGCGATGGTTTCCATTGGTTCCGTTTACTGGTTGCTGCCGCGTCTGTTTGGCAAGACCGAGATGTACAGCACCAAGCTGGTTACGACCCACTTCTGGGTTGCCACCATCGGTACCGTGCTCTACATCGCTTCGATGTGGATCGCTGGCGTCATGCAGGGTCTGATGTGGCGCGCGGTGAATGCCGACGGTACGTTGGCCTACAGCTTCGTCGAATCGGTCAAGGGTTCCTACCCGTTCTGGGCGATCCGCTGGCTGGGTGGCGTCCTGTTCCTGTTCGGCATGCTGCTCATGGCCTACAACATGTTCAAGACCATGGCAGGCGGCAAGACTCAGGATGCCCCGGTGCTGGCTCCGGCTGGTCATCACGCCTGATTAGGGAGAGATAATAATGTTCAAGCATGAGCAAATCGAGAAGAGTGTTGGCCTACTTATCGTTCTGACTCTTCTTACCGTGATCTGGGGCGGCTTGCTGGAAATCGTTCCGCTCTTCTTCCAGAAGTCCACGACGACCCCGATCGAGGGTGTCAAGCCCTACGATGCGGTGCGCCTCGTTGGTCGCGATATCTATGTTCGCGAAGGCTGCTTCCTCTGCCACTCGCAGATGATTCGTCCGTTCCGTGCCGAGACCGAGCGCTACGGCCACTTTTCGGTGGCTGGCGAGTTTGTCTATGACCACCCGTTTCAGTGGGGTTCCAAGCGTACCGGTCCTGACCTGCATCGCGTGGGCGGCCGTTACTCCGACGAGTGGCAGCGCGCCCACCTCATGAATCCGCGCGACGTGGTGCCGGAATCCAACATGCCGGCCTTCGCCTTCCTGGCGAATACCAAGGCCAAGGACAGCGTCGGCGCCGACATCGAGAAGAAAATGGAAGTGATGCGCGGCTACGCCAATGTTCGTGGCATTCCGACCTATTCCGATGCCGAGATCAAGGGTGCCAAGGCTGCGATTGGTGACATGACCGAAATGGACGTTCTGATTGCCTACCTGCAGGGTATGGGTACGGCACTGGGCACGATGAGGCAATAAGCCATGGACATCAATGATCTGCGTTCCATCGTCACGGTTGCCGGGCTGCTCTGCTTCCTGGCGATCGTGTGGTGGGCCTATAGCAAGCGCAGCAAGAAGGGGTTCGATGAAGCTGCCAACTTGCCGTTCGCGGAGCACGATGATCAGGATGTGGCGCCTCGCACGTCACGTCCTCGCTGAAAAGAGGAAAGCAAATGAGCGATTTCGTTAGCGGTTTTTGGAACTTGTATGTGGTTGTGATTGTGCTGGCCAGCATTCTCGCCTGCGCGGTTCTTCTCTACATGCAGGGCAAGGCGACTTTCACGCCGGGCAAGACCATGGGTCACGTCTGGGATGAGACCCTCGAGGAATACAACAACCCGATGCCCAAGTGGTGGAGCTGGCTGTTCGTCGTCACGGTCATCTTCGCGCTGGTCTATCTGGCGCTCTATCCTGGTCTGGGCAAGTTCCAGGGCGTGCTCGGATGGAGTTCGGTCGGTCAGTACAACGCTGAACGCGAACGCATGGATGCTACCGTCCAGCCGATGTACAGCAAATACCTGGGCATGGATGTCAAGGCGCTGGCTGCCGACAAGCAGGCCATGGAGACCGGCAAGCGCCTGTACCTGACCTACTGCATGCAGTGTCACGGTGCGGATGGGCGCGGCGCCAAGGGTTTTCCGAATCTGACCGATAGCGACTGGCTGTATGGTGGTGAGCCGGACCAGATCAAGCAGACCATCGCCGAAGGTCGCATGGGGGTCATGCCGCCGCATGCACAGCTTGGTGCGGATACCATCAAGGATCTGGCGAATTATGTCCGCTCGCTCTCCGGGCTGCCAAACGATTCCGTTCGCGCCGCCAAGGGCAAGGAAGCCTTCACCTCCGCCGGTTGCGTCGGTTGCCACGGCATGGATGCCAAGGGCATGCAGGCTCTTGGCGCTCCCAACCTGACCGACAAGGTCTGGCTGTATGGCTCCTCTGAAGCCACCATCGTCGAGACCATATCCCTCGGTCGCCAGAACAAGATGCCGGCGTGGAAGGCATTTTTGGGTGACGCCAAGAATCATTTGCTGACGGCCTATGTTTATAGCCTGAGCCAAGGCGCCAAGTAAGATGCAATAACGGGGCGGGTAACCGCCCCGTTTAGCGTTGGCGACAATATAATTAAAAGCTGATCTGTATCAACATTGCGTTCTTGAATTCCCCGCAAAATCGATTCTTTAGCGCAATTCTGATACGGATACAGGGATTATGGAACCTACCGGGAACACGAAGCAGAAGCCAGCACCCGCGCCAGTAGCAATCTCATTCTACGAAAAGCACAAGAAGGTCTACATCCGCGATGTCAAGGGCTGGTGGAATACTTGGCGCTGGGCTTTCGTCTGGTTTACCCAGATTCTTTTCTACGGCTTGCCGTGGCTCGAGTGGAACGGTCGGCAGGCCGTTCTTTTCCATATCGTCGAGCGCAAGTTCTATCTGTTCGGCCTTGTGCTCTGGCCGCAGGATGTCTTCTATCTGGCGCTGTTGCTGATTATCTCGGCGTATGCCCTGTTCCTGTTCACGGCGGTGGCCGGGCGACTGTTCTGCGGTTATGCCTGCCCGCAGACGGTCTACACGGAAATCTTCATGTGGATCGAGAACCGGCTCGAAGGCGATCGTTCCCGGCGGATGAAACTGGACAAGGGGCCGATGACCGGCCGCAAGTTCACCCTGAAGGCAATCAAGCACGCGCTCTGGATCCTCATTGCCGTGTGGTCCGGCTTCACCCTCGTCGCCTACTTCACCCCGGTCGACGAACTTCTTGCGGCGTTGCCTTTCGACCTTTCCGGATGGGAACTGTTCTGGACCTTCTTCTATGCTGGTTTCTTCTACATGCAGGCCGGTTTCCTGCGTGAGCAGGTCTGCAAGTACATGTGTCCCTACGCGCGCTTCCAGGGCGTCATGTTCGACCCGGATACGCTGGTCATCACTTACGATCCGGAGCGTGGCGAACCGCGCGGCGCCCGCAAGAAGGGCGTCGATGCCAAGGCTTCGGGAATAGGCGATTGTGTCGATTGCGGACTGTGCGTGGTGGTTTGCCCGACCGGCATCGACATCCGCAAGGGGCAGCAATACGAATGCATCGGCTGCGGCGCCTGTATCGATGCCTGCGACCCCGTCATGGACAAGGTCGGCCTGCCGCGTGGCCTGATTCGCTATACCACCGAGAACGCTCTGGCCAAGCACTGGTCTGCCAAGGAAGTCGTCGGGCATATCGTCCGTCCGCGCATCATCATCTACACAATCATCCTGGTGGCGATTACCGTGGCGGCTGCCTGGTCGCTGGCAACCCGGATTCCGCTCAAGGTCGACGTGATCCGTGACCGTTCCCTGCTGGCCCGCGAGGCCGACGACGGACGTATTGAAAATGTCTATACTTTGAAAATAATGAACACCACCGAGGAGCCGAAGCGTTATGCGCTGTCCGTCGAGGGTCTGGACGGCATCGAGATCGCCGGCGAACGCATTGTCGAGGTCGAGAGCGCGAAAAACCAGGAGGTGACCGTGGTCGTCCGAGTTCCACCCGAATCCGCCAAGAAGGGTGCGAACACCATCTATTTCGACATCAAGGCCCAGAATCACGACAAGATCGCGGTTCACGAGAAGGCCACTTTCCTGATGCCCTGACATGAGTAACGTAATGACACTTCGCCGCGACAGCAATCCCTGGTACAGAGAGCCTTGGCCGTGGATCCTGATGGCGGGGCCCGCAATCGTGATCGTCGCCGGGTTCGTGACCGCTTGGCTGGCGATCGTCAGCAACGATGGTTTGGTTGCCGATGACTACTACAAGCAGGGTCTGGCTCTCAACCAGCGCTTGCAGCGGGACCATTACGCGAGCGACCTCGGCTTGCGTGCCGATTTCATGCGCTCCGGCCAACAGGTTCGCTTGACGGTCGCTGCCGAGCGCGATGCGGCATTGCCGGAGGCGCTGACCCTCAAACTGTCGCACCCGACTCGTGCCGGGCAGGATCAGATGGTCAAGATGGTGTCGGAAGGACAGGGCTTTTATGGTGGCAAATTGAGCGCCAATATTTCCGGTCGCTGGTATGTGTCGATCGAGGATCCAGCCGGGAAGTGGCGCTTGCAGGGGGAATGGCAGGCTGATGACGAGGCGCCGCTGCGCCTTGCGGCGCGGCCGGAGAAGTAGGATTCATTGTTCTGTTACTGGGAGGTGACTTATGGCTTGGGAACTGCTGGTTGGTAGCGATATCGGCTTGATGAGCCTTGGCGTCATTGTCGGGGTGCTGGTTATTGCCGTTGTGATGGCCAAGATGTACTCGAACAAGATTGACGAAGAGTCGCGCAAGCTCGGCAAGTAAGGTGCATTCTTGAATGCCGCCCCGTGGGGCGGGCAGATTCCCCCGTTCGGCACAGCCGTCGGGGGGATTGTTTTTGGGATGGCGAAGGGTGGGCGCGGATGAGGCCGATGTTGGGACAGGCGTTCCTTATCTCCATCCTGACGCATCTCGCCTTGCTGCTGCCGCTCCGGAATATGACGCTGCTTCCGGAGCCGTTCGGCCATGCCGCCCCCCATGCAATTGAGGCTTTGCTGGTTTCTGGGCCGCGCCAACAGCCGCGAACTCTTCCATACGATAGTGCTTCGCCGCCTGCAGAAAGACCAGAGCGTCACGCTGTGGACACGCTGGCTAAATCCGGCGCCGAGAAGAAATCTGCGGTTTTGCCCTCCCTTTCGCGGTCGACCGCAACAGATGACATTGCGGTGACCGAGCGGACGGCTGTTGCTTCCGGCTCCATGTCGCAAACTGTGAGCCCCGCTGCGGTCCAGTCCGAAGACGTCAGCGTGGACGGTGTGCGCCAGTATCGACTGAATCTCGCTCGCGAGGCCCGACGGTTCAAGGATTATCCGCGAGGGGCGAGGGAGCGGGGATGGGAAGGGGTCGTCGTCGTGGTCGTCAATACGGTTGCCGGGGTTGGCGTTCCGGCTGTCAGTCTGAGTCAGTCCAGCGGCTTCGATATACTTGACCAGGCTGCGCTGGATCTCGTCGGACAGGCCGTGGGCACTGCCACGATGCCTGAAAGCCTGCGCGGCCGCCAGTTTGCGCTGACGCTGCCGGTCCACTACCGGCTGGATGAGTGATCAGATCGCTTTGCTCAGAGGGCCCAGCGCAGTCTCGTGAAACCCGAAGCTTCCTTGCGCTGAATCCTTGAGGTAGTGTTCGAGGCAGTGCGTAACGCTGGGGAAGGCGATCTTGCTCCACGGAATGTCATCCGCCTGCAGCAGCGCAACCTCGATACTTTCATCCCCGGCCGCGTGCTCGGGTGTAGCGAGGCGGCCGCGATAGAAGAGATGAACCTGATTGATGTGCGCGATGCTGACCATCGCAAATGGTGCGTCAACAATGATCCGTGCTCCAGCTTCCTCATGTGTTTCACGGCAAGCCGCTTCGGCAGTGGTTTCACCATTTTCCATAAAGCCGGCGGGCACCGTCCAAAAGCCGCGTCGCGGTTCGATGGCCCGGCGGCAAAGCAGGATGCGATCCTCCCAAGTTGCGACGCAGCCGACGACGAGCCGCGGATTTTCATAATGAACGTGACCGCAACGGCTGCAGACGTGCCTGGGGAGGGCGTCGCCGGCGGGAATCTCGAAGGAGACGGCGCCACCGCAGTGAGTGCAGAACTTGATCATCTAATGAGCGCGTTGGGGATGGTGCGGGCAGTTTAGCACTGCGCTCGACCGGCAATCGCAAAGGTTGCGTCCCCCGAGGTGGTGTAAGAGTCGATTGGGAAGTCATCGTCCCGGCAT
>ERZ724526.618-NODE-618-length-20183-cov-4.375000_pt1 | contig 20183 bp, 15 predicted proteins | sample MGYA00376059_ERZ724526 | MGnify/ENA primary metagenome ERZ724526 (study PRJEB28724, sample SAMN07190883) | activated sludge metagenome | isolation source: activated sludge of sewage treatment plant in Hong Hong | place: Hong Kong | collected 2016-03-17 ...
GCGAATGAACTGGAATTTTCAAAAAGTATTTGCACTGGCGAAGTAAGACTTCCCTCCTTTTTTCTTTCACATGAAAGTAGTGTTTGTAATCATAAATACTGTAAAACTCATGCCTTAACACATATCTGCAAACATTTTAATGTCCCGGTTTCAGACACACTTGCTATAGGTGATGGAGAAAATGATATTTGTATGATAAAAAAATCCGGTATTGGTGTATCATTTTGCTCCTCAAATAATATGCTGACTACATAATTAAAGAACCAGATTTTAATTTACTCATTCCAATAATTCAATAATATGATAACTGCATTTATCGTAACAGTATTTATACTGGGGTACATTGCCATTGCTTTTGAACACCCTCTGAAATTAAATAAAGCGGCATCGGCTCTTATTACAGGTGTGCTTTGCTGGACTATTTACATTTTACAAAGCAGTACATCACATACAGTAAGTGAAGAGTTGTTGCATCATTTAGGTGAGATTTCTTCAATACTTTTTTTCCTATTGGGTGCTATGACAATTGTTGAATTAATTGACACCCATAACGGGTTTGATATTATTACACAGAGAATAAAAACTACGAGTAAACAAAAGCTATTGCTGATAATAACGGTGCTCACTTTTTTCCTTTCTGCGTTACTTGATAACCTAACCACTGCAATCGTAATAACATCCCTTTGCTCAAAAGTATTAAGCCAAAAAGAAGACAGGCTTTGGTTTGCCGGAATGATTGTGATTGCAGCAAATGCCGGTGGTGCATGGTCTCCTTTAGGAGATGTTACTACCACTATGCTTTGGATTGGCGGACAGATTACGGCATTGAATATTATGAAAGAACTTATACTGCCAAGTATTGCTGTTTGTATAATTCCTGCCTTGATTATTGCATATCGCTTTAAGGGAAAAAAATTCGGTGCTATTCCTGAATCAGATTGCACTTTGCAAGAAAAAAGAGAAGGCAAAATCATTCTTTTTTCTGGTGTGGGGTTTTTAATTTTTGTACCTGTTTTCAAAACGCTTACTCACTTGCCTCCTTTTATGGGCATGTTACTTGCCTTGGGATTGATGTGGGTAATTACAACTGTTATCCATAAAAGCAAAGACACAGAGGTTGCAAAAAGACTTGCCGTAGCTAAAGCATTGCAAAAAATTGATACGCCTAGTATTTTATTCTTCTTAGGAATATTGTTAGCAGTATCGGCATTACAATCTTTTGGCTTATTGAAAGAAATGGCTGGCACACTTAACTCTACTTTGAAAAATGATTATTTAATAGGTACAGCACTGGGATTACTTTCTGCCATTGTTGATAATGTACCTTTAGTTGCAGCGTCACAAGGAATGTATGATTTATCAATCTATCCGACTGACCATCATTTTTGGGAATTTCTTGCACTCACAACCGGAACCGGTGGAAGTGCAATTATTATTGGCTCTGCTGCCGGTGTGGCAGTAATGGGTATTGAGAAGATTGATTTTATGTGGTACATGAAAAGAATTAGTTGGCTGGCTTTAATTGGATTTGTTGCTGGAATTCTTGTTTTCCTGTTACAAATTCAGCTATCATAAGGCTATAACAGTTTGTGATTTGGAAGACCCTAATGGGCAAATGCTGCAAGTCAGGTACTTTGGGCATGCACACATGATAACACCCCAAGCCAACCTGCCTTGCTCAACGCACAGGTAATAGCCATTTAATTCAGGAGGACAGGACACTTTAGTTTGACATAGTACGAACAGACAAGAAGGGTATGCGTACAAAAGTATTTGCAAAAGCAGGGTTGGACAATGAAACGTCAGCTATGTGCAAGCATTAGCAGCGGTTGTATAGTCCTGAAATAGGTTGACTCCAAAAATGTGGATAAGTCAACTTAAAACAGGCCTGCCCCAACCTACTTCGGGGATGAAAAATGAGTAAAAAACAAAGCTCCAACCGGCGAGGAACGCAGCAATTATTTTACACCGAAGCCTTCAAACAAAAAATTGTAAATGAGGTATTGAGCGGCAAACTCAATAAACGTCAGGCTTCACTGATCTATGGCATTAAGGGCAATGCCACCATTCTTTACTGGATTTGTAAGCTCCCCCAAAAACAGTACGTTTTAAAAGTAGTCAGATTTCTTAACTTTAAAAACGTAAAAGATGAAAAAAAGTCAATTCACCCTCAAATACATTATCATTATATGGAGACAAGGAAAGTAATGAGATGAGAAGGAATGGCGAAAAAAATTGCGGGTGATGCTTTGTGGAAATATATAACCAAATGATGCCACTAAGCTAAAGGCTTTGTTTGTGAATAATTAATTTACAATCAGTTTTTCTTCTTTTTTATTTGCATCAAGTATATGATGGCGGCCCAGCATCATATAGTCCTTACTCTGCTCAATGGCATCCATGATCTGTGCAAGGATGGATTCTGTACTTGCTTCAAAATCTATTGCAAGCGGCTCTTTAAAAGCAACAGATAGTTGTGTTCCTTTTTTCTTAAACCGAAGTCCCTTTTTATTGAATGCCCGCCAAAAACCATTGATAACAACGGGAATGACAATAGGCTTTGTTTGTTTGATGATTAATGCTGTTCCTTTTCTACCGGGGGCAAAGGGCTTGGTGGTTCCTTGCGGAAAAGTAATAACCCAATTATTTTCCAAAGCCTTAAATATCTTGCGGGTGTCTGAAGCATCCAACCCTTTTCTTTTTTCCTTACTGTCTTTGTTCCAGGTGCGTTTTACCGTCAATCCGCCGGCCAGCAAAAAAAGCCGGCTGATGAAACTGCCTTTCATGGTTTGTTCTGCTGCCACATAATTTACTCTCGTAAAAGGATTGAACAGATAATAAGGTATGCCCAATTTGTTTTGCTTGCCCCATTTTACCGCACAAAAAATATGCAGGAAAGTAATGACATCTGCAAAATATGTTTGATGGTTGCTTACAAATAAGACATTGCGCCGGGGCAGGTCTTTTATATGTTCAGTGCCTGAAATTTTGAGTTTGTTGACCATCGCTATTCCCGGATATGAAAAAAGCCCAACAAAAAAATATACAATTTTTCTGACGGGATGAAAGTTTCTCAATCTATCTATCAAAACAGACATAAGCTAAATTTTGTCAACTATGATTTCATACTGACTACAAATGGTCAAAAAAACAATACATCATAATTGTATAAAAACCTGTACAGGATAGACTTGAATGGAAGAATCAACAAATTGATTCTTTTAACAGCAAATTAATTAAACATTGTCAAATGAAGTGCAATTTGCAGAGATATTCACTCGTCTTTGCGAATATTATTATTTTTGAATATAAACAATTCATGAAAAAATTATTTTTATTCCTGTTATTGGCTATTCAGTTTTCATTGGCATTTACGCAACAAATTAATCCCGCCCAACCCGACCTCTCCCCCACCCGTTTCAAACTGGATTCTTTGCCCGTGTCAGAAATTAATATTCCCATCTCCATCAACTTGAAACCCATTTATCAAATGGCGGAAAAAAATGTGGATACTGTATTTACTTCACCTAAATATCCTGATGAATGGGTGTACGACGGATGCGATACCCGTTATAAGTATTATTTCCGCCGTGGACCTTTACTTTTGAAAGCTTCCGGCACATCACTTTCTATTGGCTTTACGGGTTATTATAAAATATCGGGTGCTACTCGCCTATGTGCAGGTGGTATAGGCATTTCGCCCTGGACACCCACCTGCAACTGTGGTTTTGGCAGCGAGGGTGAAAGAAAAGTAAACGTATCATTTACCAATTCTCTTACCATTTTTACTAACTATAAACTAAAGCTGAATGTTGTAAGAAATGATCCTCAACCCTTAAACAAATGCGAAGTATGCTTTTGGGGTCAGGATATTACAAAGTCTATTATGAACAGCCTGAAAAAAGAACTGGATGCTTCTAAGAAAGACATGGAACAACAGTTTGGCTCCATCAATCTCAAGCCCCGTTTTCAACAGGTGTGGGATCAACTGACAAAAGTTTATAACATCGACAGTCTGGGCTGGTTAAAAATTAATCCAAAGCAGTTTCGTATCAACAGCATTGGTGCACAGGGAGATTCTTTAAATATTTCTTTGGGACTTTCGGCCAAGCCAGTTATCAGTTTTGAGAAGCCTGCTGAAGAGCCTTCATGGATTCCCAGCCTGGGTACTTACAAACAACCACCGGGATTTAATATTTTTCTGGATGCCGTTTTAAGCTACGATTCGCTTAGCCATATATTGAATAAGCAGGTAGCCGGCATGGAGTTTACCTTTAAAAAATTATTGATCAAAAAGAAATTTATTATAGACAGTTGCCGGATGTATAGCACAGGTAATGAAAAAATTATTATCAAACTAAATTTCTCGGGCACCAATAAAGGCGTAGTTTATCTTTTGGCAAAGCCGGTGTATAATGAAGCTACCAAAACACTGGAAGTAACTGATGTTGATTTTGATATAAAATCTAAAAATGTATTATTAGGCTCTGCCGATTGGTTGTTTGATAAAAAGATTACAAAGCAGATTAGTCAAAATGCAAAATTCAATCTTTCAGGATATATTGATTCTGCAAAAACGACCATCAATAAACAGCTCAATCAGGAGTGGATGAAGGGAATACGAAGCAACGGTGCAATAAAAGACATTAAACTGGCCGGCATTTTCCCTTTACAACAACACTTAGTCATTAGAAGCAATTGTAACGGCAATCTGGCTATCAAAGTGGAAAATATAGATTTTAGTCTGTAGCCTCCGGGTCATCTTCGCTTGCCTTAAAAGAAAAATTTCGCTGTGCAATGTAGCTAAATACAACTACAATACAGGTAGTGATAACCTGCGCCAATACAGGATAAATATTCAGATTTTCAACAAATATTTTCAACAAAAGATAATTGAGTGCCAGGTTAAACATGCAAATCATGAAGTATCGAAACAACTGAATTCGGCCTTTCATTTTAGAATCGCTGAAAACAACATATTTTGACATAAAAAAGCCAATCGGAAAAGTAACCAGAAAAGAAACAAATAATGCAGCTATATGCCCTTTGAAAGCATAAAAACCAAAATGAAATTCCTTTTCAAGAAACAAGAATTTAAAACTCAGGAAATAAACCAGAAAACCCAATAGCATATTGCCCCCGCCCGAGGCGGCATAACGAAATGTCTGCAGGTTCATCAACCTGCGAAACGGGGGATAGAAAAAATCTATTATCGGCAATATAAAATCTCTGGCGCTATGTAAATGCTTTCGCATAAACTGCCAAAGTTATTGGAAAGTTTATGGTTTGTGGATTAACGGGTTGTAAATTTGCCGGATAACCCAAGAAAATGAGCATCGTAAAAGAAATAAAGCCGTTGATAGCCGCGGTACTTAAAGATCATTACGGTTTTTCAACCGGCGAAACTGACCTTACCATCAATACCACCAAGCCTGAGTTTGAGGGAGACTATACTTTAGTATTATTTTCATTTGTAAAGCAATTAAAGAAATCGCCGGAGCAATTAGGCAATGAAATAGGCGATGCCTTGATAAAAGCACATCCACAGCTATTTGTTGCATACAACGTAATCAAAGGTTTTCTGAATCTTACGATCTCCGATGATTATTGGAGGCAGTTTTTAAAGACAAATTATAATAATCAGCAATTTGGTTTTGGACAATCCAAAAATCAAAAGGTGATGGTTGAGTACTCATCGCCCAATACAAATAAACCATTGCACCTGGGTCATCTTAGAAATATTTTTTTGGGATGGAGCATCGCAGAAATATTAAATAGAAGCGGATATGAAACAGTAAAAAGTTGTGTGGTGAACGACAGGGGAATTCATATTTGCAAAAGCATGATAGCCTGGCAGCTTTTTGCCAATGGCGCTACACCTGAAAGTACGGCTACCAAAGGTGATCATTTTGTAGGTGAATATTATGTAAAGTTTAATGACGCTTACAAGCAACAGGTAGATGAACTGGTAGCGAAAGGAATGGAAAAGGCAATTGCAGAAAAGGAAGCTCCCATTATGAAAGCTACACAGCAAATGCTATTGGATTGGGAAAAAGGCGATAAAGATGTATTGGCCTTATGGAATAAAATGAACGGATGGGTGTACGATGGTTTTGGCATTACTTACAAAAGAATTGGCGCCGATTTTCAGAAAATGTATTACGAAAGCAATACCTATTTACTGGGAAAACAATTTGTAGAAGCTGGATTGAAAGAAGGTGTATTTTTTAAAAAAGAAGATGGCAGTGTGTGGATTGACCTTACAGCCGATGGGCTTGATGAAAAGCTGGTATTAAGAAAAGATGGTACCTCGGTTTATATTACTCAGGATTTAGGACTGGCAGATCAGAAGTATGATGAGTTCAAATACGACCAAAGCATTTATGTGATAGCCGATGAACAAAACTATCACATGAAAGTACTGAAACTTATTTTACAAAAGCTAAACAAGCCCTATGCCGAAGGCATATTTCATTTGAGCTATGGAATGGTAGAGCTGCCCAATGGCCGCATGAAAAGCCGCGAAGGAACGGTGGTAGATGCCGATGATATGATAACCGAAATGGTGAATGTAGCCAGAACCAAAACTGAGGAGCTGGGCAAGGTGAAAGATTTTACGACCGATGAGTTGAAAGAATTGTATGATACATTGGCCCTGGGTGCATTGAAGTTTTTCTTGCTTAGAGTGGACCCCAAAAAGAGAATGATTTTTAATCCTGAGGAGTCAATAGATTTTCATGGCTTTACCGGCCCCTTTATTCAATACACACATGCCCGAATAAAATCAGTACTTCGCAAAGCAGGTGATGTTTCTGTAAATGCAAATATTATTGAAACTTCAGAACCGATTTTGAAATTAGAAAAGGAGCTCATTGTTTTACTTGAGCAATATCCTGTTATGCTGGATCAGGCCATTGCAGAACACAACCCTTCTGTTATTGCTATCTATGTATTTAATTTGGCAAAGAGTTTTAATACTTTTTATACTGAACATTCGGTATTGAATGCAGAAACCGAAACCAAAAAGCAGTTTCGTTTACAGCTTTCATCACTTACTGCTCATGTCATAGCTTCAGGAATGAGCCTGCTGGGCATCAAAGTGCCTGAAAGAATGTAAAAAATTGAAGTGTTAACCTGGTTAAAGGCCCGCCATCATTTTCTTCTGACGCAGACTTGATAAACTGGGATCCATTTGTATAGCTGTATCGCAAAGGCGTGTTCCTTTTTCAGTATTTTCTTTTCCACCTTTTTTCTGATAAGCCATGCCTATCATATATAAAGCAGAAAAATCTTTTTTGTCATACTCCAATATCTTATCCCAATAATCAATAGCAAGATCGTATTTGCCTTTATAATAATATGCTTCTGCAATCATATTCAATAAGTTCATATCGCTTGGACGCTTGATTAATATTTCATTTAAAATCTTTACACCTGCATCCAAATCGCCTACGTTCAAATATGCAATACCCAGATTTTCCAGGTACTCATTATCTTTTTTCAATCCCTTCTCTCCTGCTTCCAGAATGTATTTTAGTGAATTTTTATCGTCGTGCATGGCATAGCAGATAAGGCCCAACTCATAAATCCAATATGCTTTATCAGGTTTTAATTCTATCGCCTTTTGAAAAAAGGGAACAGCCAGCTTATAGTTCATCATATCTGCATAGCTGTGTGCAATCATATAAGGCACTTCAGCATTTGTGGGATCTTCTTTCGCAGCTTCATTCAGGTATTTTATGGCTTCTCCATAGTTTTCCTGATCGTAGTTGACCTTGCCCAGCAAGTATGCAATTTTTTCAGAAGGATCTGCTTTCTTAAGTTTAAGGGCATAAGCGATTACATCTTCATGCTTTTTCAACTGGAATGATAAATTCATGATTTGTTTAATATTCGTAGCAGAAGTTTCGCCAAGTTGTTCCAGTTTTATAAAGGTTGTGCGGGCTTGACCGTATTTGCGCAAGTCAAGATAAGCGGAAGCCAATTCAGCAGTTACGGCTTTATTGTTTGCATCGTAGCTGATGGCTTTTTCAAAATATTTCAACGATTCCAGTCTTCTTCCATTCTGTTTTTCCTGTATTCCTTTTTGCAAAAAGAATTCGGAACTATCGGGACCGACATTAATTTGATTGAATGATGTTTGCGAAAATGCAGGTGCCATTACCATCAGCAAACAAATACTCAGGATTGGACGTAACATAGGGCTTATTTTAGGATTGGAATTATTAAATCTCATGTCTAAAATATATTGGAGTTTTCATGTTTCAAAATAGAAACCATTGTTTCTCTTCCAAAACCATTCCAAATTAGTATTATTTCAGAATGATTCCTGCAAGTGGGGGTAAATTTACGAGTAGTCTGTACGTTTTTTGATTTGCATCAAGCATCTTACATCTTATTTCGGGATTGAAAACGTTTGCACTACCTCCATAGTTTTTCTCATCGCTATTGAAAATTTCTTGGATATAAGGTTTTCCGGTGGTTATGATTTCCCAGTCGTTGCGTACAACAGGTGTCAGGTTCAAAATTATAAGCAGGTCATCTGCTCTTTTTTTCCCTTTTCTTTTAAAACTAATTACGGATTCCTGACGGTGATTCAAATCAACCCATTCAAATCCTTTTTGATTAAACTGATTTTGATGCAATGCGGCTTCTTGTTGTAGCAATTGATTGAGTGTAGCTACACAATCTTTCAATTGCCGATGATGGTCAAATTTTAATAATTCCCATTGCAGTTCAGATTTGTAATTCCATTCATTTGTTTGACCAAACTCATTGCCCATAAAAAGCAACTTAGCACCCGGGTGTGTCCACATATAAGTGTAAAGTAATCGCAGGTTTGCAAATTTTTGCCATTCATCACCCGGCATTTTATAAAGCATAGGACTTTTGCCATGTACAACTTCATCGTGGCTTAGTGGCAGCATAAAATTTTCATCATAATAATACATCATGCTGAATGTAAACTTATTTTGATGAAACTGCCTGAAGATGGGGTCAAAATTGAAATAGTCCAACGTATCGTGCATCCAGCCCATCATCCACTTCATACCAAAACCCAATCCATCTTTCCAGGTGGGTTTTGATACACCGGGCCAGTCGGTTGCTTCTTCGGCTATGGTTTGTACATCAGGGAAATCTCTAAAGATGGTTTCATTTAAATCCTTTACAAATGCAATGGCTTCCAGGTTGCCATCTCCACCATGTTCATTTGGCTCCCACTCACCTTCTTTGCGAGAATAGTTTAATTTGAGCATAGAAGAAACTGCATCTACCCTGATGCCGTCAATATGAAAAAGATCGAACCAAAATCTGGCACTACTGATCAAGAAAGATTTTACTTCTCCTCTTTTATAGTTGAAAATATAGCTGTTCCAGTCCGGATGAAATCCTTTTCTCATATCTGCATATTCATAAGTATGCGTTCCATCAAACATAAACAGCCCGTGAGCATCATAAGGAAAATGAGAAGGCACCCAGTCTAATATCACACCGATATTGGCCTGATGAAAAGCATCAATCAATCTCATCAATCCCTGTGGATTTCCAAAGCGGGAAGTAGGTGCAAAAAATCCGGTGCATTGATAACCCCAGCTGCCATCAAATGGATGCTCCATTACCGGCATCAGCTCCACATGTGTAAAACCCATTTCTTTTACATAAGGCACCAATCGCTCTCTGATTTCATCATAAGTATTATAACTGTCTTCATTATTTTTATCAGGACGCTGCCAGCTTGCCAGATGCACTTCATACACACTCCAGGGTGCGTTTAATGAATTATTTTTTTTCCTTTTCTTCATCCAAGCTACGTCATTCCACTGATAATACATATCCCATGCAATACTTGCAGTTTGCGGACGCAGTTCCCAATAGTTTGCAAAAGGATCGCCCTTATCAAGTTTTCTTTTTGCAAATCCTACGAAATGATATTTATAAGCTTCTCCATATTTACAATCGGGAATGAATCCTTCCCAAATTCCGCTTTTATCCCATCGTGGAAAAAGTTCATATTCATGATTCTTCCATTTATTAAAATTTCCTTTTACCGAAACAGAAGTAGCATTGGGCGCCCACACACAAAAATACATTCCCCATCGGCCATGGATACATACGACATGGGAGCCAAATTTTTTATACAATTGATATTGTGTACCTGCCTGAAAATTGGTTACGTCTTCATCAGTAAGCAATGAATAGTTCCATACCGGTTTTGATGTATCGATAAAATGATTTTCCTCATACTGTCGTATATCCTGTACTTCTGTATCATCAGGTTTAAAAATCGGTTTCTTTTTATGGCTCTTTTTATCAGTCATAATTTCTTTAACATAAGTTTTTTACAAGCGGCAAAGAATTTAAATTTTGGAATAATAGTTTCGCACTTTCAAAATAAAAAAATTTTCCAAAGCCCAATCAAACCCACTTCTTAATGAAGAAAGTCCTGCTAATTCTTTTCACTGCATTCATTTATGTAAACTCTTTTTCCCAATCTACGATTAAAGGTACAGTTACCGATTCAGTAGAAAAAAAGAATCCTGAAAATGCTGTTATCGCACTCATCAGACAAAATGATTCTGCTCTTATTCAGTTTACAAGGGCAGGTAAAAGCGGTCAATTCAGCTTCAACAATCTGCCAATTGGAAAATATATTATCATGGTAACCCATCCGTATATGGGCGATTATTTTGAAAACCTGAATTTAAAAGAAGGAGAAAATAACCTGGGCAATATTTTTATGACACCCAAAACAAAACTATTAGCCGATGTAATTGTTCGTTCGGGTTCACCAATACGTATAAAAGGCGATACCACAGTATATACGGCAGATAGTTTTAAAGTAAGAGCGGGAGCCAATGTGGAAGAACTGCTGAGAAGACTACCGGGCATACAGGTGGATAAAGATGGTAAAATAACTGCAATGGGCGAAAAAGTAACCAAGGTGTTGGTAGATGGCGAAGAGTTTTTTGGCAGCGACCCCGGTATAGCAACCAAGAACCTGAGAGCAGATGCGGTAAAGGAAGTACAGGTGTTTGATAAAAAAAGTGATCAGGCCGAATTTACAGGTATTGATGATGGCGTAAAAGATAAAACCATTAACCTGAAAATGAAGCAACAGAAAGGCTATTTCGGCAAAGTAGAATTGGGCGGCGGGATAAAAGATAAATATAGTAACAGTGCAATGGTCAATGCTTTTAAAAATAAAAGAAAGCTGGCAGCCTATGGCATTATGAGCAATACGGGGCAAACCAACCTTGACTGGCAAGATGCGCAGAACTATGGTGGAAGCTCCGGTATGGAAATGGGAATGACAGAAGATGGTGGAGGCATGTATATGTCCATGACGTACAGCGACGATGAATATTTTGGTGGCGGCGAAAATGGCATACCCCAAAACTGGAGTGGCGGTTTGCACTATAGCAATAAGTTTGGTAAAGACAATAAACAGAGTTTCAACAACGGGTATAAGTACAACAAAGTAAATGCCCCGATGAAAGGTTCCACTTTTTCCCGAACTTTTTTGCCCGATAGCAGCTGGTTGTCCAACAGCTATACGAATCGTTTTAATTCAACAGTAAAGCATGCCTATAACCTGACCATGGATTTGAATATCGACTCTGCCAATTCTTTGAAATGGAAAATGGATTTAAACCGAAAAAACACGAAGAGTAATAGTCACTATTTTTCAGAATCGCTTACTGAAAATAAAGACAGTATCAATAATAGCGACAGAAACAGTAACTCCACAGGAGAAAACAGCGGCATTACATCCAGCCTGCTTTGGCGGCATAAGTTTAAAAAAGTATCCCGCACTTTGTCTGTAAATGCTGATTTTGCCTGGAACAAATCCACCAGCGATGGACTGCTTTATTCGTTGAATAAGTATTATGATAATGGATTATTGCAAAATACAGATACAACCGATCAACGCAATTTGCGCCACAATCAAGGCAGCAACATTTCTACGAAAATTGCTTACACCGAGCCGTTGGCAAAAGACTTTTATATGGAGTTGAGCTATGCGTTCTCCTATAAGCACAATGCGAATGACCGGATTACCAATAAAAAAGATATAAATGGAAAGTATGAGGAACGAATAGACAGCCTGAGTAATGATTTTATCTTTAATCAACTGGCCAATACACCCGGCATCAATTTTAGAGTGAATAAAAAGAAATATAATTTTTCATTTGGTACCGCTGTTGCTTTCAGCCATTTTGTACAGCAAGATTTGTCACAGCATTTAGAAAGAAACTATAACTACACGAATTTCTTTCCCAGGTTCTCTTATTCACTCAAGCCTAAGTCCAGTCAAAATTTCAGAATTAATTATAATGGCTCTACCTCAGTGCCAACGCTGGACCAGCTGCAACCTATAAAAGTAAATACCGATCCGTTGAATATTTTTATAGGAAATCCCAATTTAAAACAGTCATTCCAGCATAGCTTAAATATGAATTTTGGCTCTTACAATGTTTTAAAAGAAAAAGGCTTATGGAGTACGCTCAATTTTAATACTACACAAAATGCATTTGTTCAATCCAGCGTAGTGGATAGTGTGGGCAAACGAATTTACCAAACGGTAAATGCAAATGGCAATTACAATTTAAGTCTTTATAGCGATTTTAATTTTAAATTATCTAAATCTAAAATCAGATTGGGCATGGGGCCAACGGCGGATATAAACAGAAGAATTGAATTTCTTAATAATATAAAAAACATAACCCAAACTACCAGTTATGGAATAAGAGTAAATGCAGGAAAATTTGTAGAAAATAAGTATGATTTTAATATCGCACCTACAATTACTTTTAATAAATCAAAAGCCAGTATCAATACAGCGGCCAATTCAAAGTACTGGCAATTAGAAACCTGGGCCAGTGCAAGAGTTTATTTCCTCAAAAAATTTGAATTGAATACAAATGTAAATCTGGAAATAAGACAAAAGGATCCAAGGTTTACACAAAACAATAATTACACCACTTGGAATGCCGGATTGACTAAGCGTTTCTTTAAAGACAACGCACTGGAAGTTTCATTTAGCATCAACGATATACTAGATGAAAACAGAGGCTATAGCCGAAATTTCAGCAGCTATAGTTTTACTGAAAATTATTATACTACCCTTCGAAGGTTTTGGCTTGTTACGCTGAGATGGAATATTTCTAAAAACGGTAAACCGGCATCAGGATTCTAAAAAATTTTAAAAATGAAAAGATTACTTTTAATATCAGCTTGGTTGCTCTCATTAAATACTGATGCACAGTTATACATCAGCACCGGCAAAATAGAGTATGAGGTAAGAACCAATAACCATAAAATGTTTGGCGATGGAATATGGGGCGAGATGATGAAAGACAAATTGCCGCAGTTCTCAACAAAATATTATGGGCTTACATTTGATAATGACCAGTCATTATACAAGTTTGAACGCAAGGATGAGGCCACCAAAATTCCCTTTGATGATGGTGATGGTGAAGACAACATTTGGTACAACGATTACAAAACGCAAACCTGCATTAACCAGAAATTTGTTTTTGACGATACTTATAATCTTTCAGATTCATTAATGAAAATTGAGTGGAAGCTTTCGCCCAATGAAACCCGGGAGTTTGCAGGCTTTATGTGCAGAAAGGCCACCGGCGTTATTTTTGATAGCGTTTATGTATTTGCATTTTATACTGATGAAATAACAGTAAGCGGCGGCCCCATGGGGCTGCATGGTTTGCCGGGTATGATTATGGCCGTAACGATACCCCGAATGCATACCAGCTGGATTGCCACCAAGCTTCAGGTGAATGGTGTGAATACCGGTATTATAAAAGCCCCCACAAAAGGAAAAAAGAAAAAAGGGAATGAGCTATTGGATAAGGTTAAAAAAGCAACAGCTGACTGGGGTAGCTGGGGCCAGCAAAGCGTTTGGGATATTTTTTTATAAGTTTTAAATAGATAAAAAAGCCAATTTGATACTTTACAGCACAAATCCATTTGGGATTTCGGCACCTTTTTTTACAACTACAATACCGTCTTTTACGGTGAGCAAACTATTATCCGTATTTTCTAAATGGCTACCGCCTACAATCTTTACATCATTACCTATTCTTACATTCTTATCGAGTATTGCATTTTTGATATAACAATTTTCACCAATACCCAATGGCGGTACTTGCTTGCTGTGTGCATTTGCCAATTCAGTAACGGTTTCATAATAATCGCTTCCCATTACATAAGTGCTGATCAATGTAGTATGGTGTCCAATTCTTGAACGAATACCAATAACCGAGTTTTCAATAACCGATGCGTTGATGATGGAGCCTTCAGATACCAATGCCTTATCCATTTTTGTGCCGCTTATTTTTGCTGGAGGCAACATGCGGGGTCTTGTGTAAATGGCATTGTCGTTATCAAAAAGATTAAAATCGGGCAGCTCCTGTGTCAGAGCAAGATTGGCTTCAAAAAAAGAATAGATATTTCCAATATCCGTCCAGTATCCTTCATATTGGAAACTGGCTACTTTGTACTTATTGATTGTAGCCGGAATAATTTCTTTACCAAAATCGGTAGCACGTGAAAATTCAGTTTTAAGCAGATCAAATAATAGCTTGCGATTGAAAATATAAATACCCATTGAGGCCAGATGATTTCTGCCTTTGCTCTGCATCAAAGCACCTGTATCACTTATCCATTCGGGCAATAATTCTTTTTTGGGCTTTTCAACAAATGATGTAATATAGCCGTTAGCAGACTTTAAAATTCCAAATTCAGGTGCTTCTCTTTCACCTACGGGAATGGTGGCAATGGAAATATCGGCACCCAATTTTTTATGATTGTCCAGCATTTCTGCAAAATTCATTTGGTACAACTGGTCGCCGGAAAGAATTAATATGTACTCGCTTTCAAAAGGTGCTATATGTCGCAGCCCCTGTCTTACAGCATCGGCAGTGCCTTGAAACCATGCAGGATTATCCGGCGTTTGTTCCGCAGCCAGTATATCTACAAAGGCTTTGGAGAAAGCGCTGAAATGATATGTGTTTTTTATATGTCGATTGAGTGATGCAGAATTGTATTGTGTCAAAACAAACATTCTGCCTACACCACTGTTCAGGCAATTGGAAATTGGGATATCTACTAACCGATATCGCCCTGCAACCGGCACAGCTGGTTTTGAACGTGCAGAGGTTAAAGGAGATAATCGTGAACCTGCACCACCTCCTAAAATAACGGAAAGAATTTCTGAAGAGTCTGAAATAGTTCTTTTACTCATAGCCCAATTATTTCAATGATTGATAAAGATCGATATACTGCTGTGCCGCATGATCCCAGCTGTGGTCAATGGTCATCATGTGGCTGCGCATCCAGGTATAAAGGTCAGGTTTATTATTGTAAAGGTCAAGTGCCCTGCCTACCGAATAAGTAATATCACCCACCGAAGCCTGATCGAAACGAATACCGGTACCTTGCCAGTCGCCCATATCAGTTACGGTATCTTTTAATCCACCAATGCTTCTTACCATGGGTATGGTTCCATATCGCAGTGCATATAATTGATTTAATCCGCAAGGCTCTACCCGGCTGGGCATTAACAAAAAATCAGAACCGGCATATATTAAATGGCTCAATGGCTCACTATAACCAATATATGTGTTGAAGTAACCTTTAAACTGATTTTTCATTTGGTCCAGTTGGTTTTCTACAGCCGTGTCTCCCGAACCCAATACCAGAAAATTTACATTGCCATGATTTTGATAAATAGACTGGCTGATTGCATCGGGTAATAAATCGGCGGCTTTCTCTCCTACTAACCGGCCTACAAATGAAATCAATGGCTTATCAGGATCAAGTCCAAATTGGCCTGCTATTTCTTTCTTATTCTTCCATTTTCCTTTTTCAACCAGTTCTGTGTCATAATTTTTTGCAATCATGGTATCCGTATGCGGATTCCATACATCGGTATCAATTCCATTTAAGATGCCCAAACTTTTTCCCTGTTCGTATTGAAAAAGATTTTCCAAACCATTGGCAGCAGATCGCATTTCTTCGAGATAGCTGTTACTTACTGTAGTTACTTTCCAGGCGCATTTTACAGCGGCAGCCATAGGGTTGATGGTTTTATTCCAATCCAGCATGCCCCATTTCCAGGAATCAAAAGCCGGAAGCAAGTAATATTTATCCCAACTCATCCAACCCTGATATTGTGCATTGTGAACTGTAAAAACAGTAGGTACTTCTGATAATCTTTGCCTGAACTCAAAACAATATTTCACCATGAAAGGAATCAATGCCGTATGATGATCGTGGCAATGAAGTACATCGGGCAGGTGTTGCCATTTATTCATCCAATCGCAAACAGCAGTTTGAAAAGCAAGAAATCTTTCGGTATCATCATCATATCCATACACTTTTTCACGATCCAGCAATCCGTTTATGTCAACAAGATAAAGATCAAAACCAAGCTTATTAGTCTTTTCTTTAATAACCGCATATTTAAAATGATGCGGGCCGATATGTTGATTGCCTTCATGTACCAGTTCCCACTGGTTATCCATCAAAAATTTTGTTCTGTACATGGGCATTACCACCTTTGCTACATGCCCCAGTTCACATTGATATTTAGGTAAAGCACCTACCACATCACCCAATCCGCCAACCTTGGCTACCGGATAGCATTCCGCAGCTATATGTACAATCTCCATATATTATTTTTTTCCGGCCTTATAACCCGACATTGCGAAATATAAAATAATCAGATAACAAGGAATCATTAAGATATAACCTTTTTGCAACGACCCCATCAATTTTGAAACCTCACTATAAACCAATGGCAGAATGGCACCTCCGGCAATACCCATTATCAAAAGTGCAGCACCCGTTTTAGTAAACTTGCCCAGTCCTTCCATAGCCAATGGCCAGATGGCTGGCCACATGATAGCATTTGAAAATCCTAAACCGGCAAAACAGATGACAGCTGGCATACCTTTTAATATCATTGCCCCTACTACTAATACCAAGCTTAATACAGTGTAAAGAATAAGTGCTTTTCGCTGCGATATGTATTTTGGAATTGTAAAAATGCCAATGATATAACCCGCCAATAATCCATAACCTGTATAAGTAGCAAATGTGGAAGCTTCTTTTAGTGGGAAACCCAGCGATTCTCCAAACAAGGCAAAACTATCATAGCTTAGCACTTCAACACCTACATAAAAGAAAAGTGCAATAGCGCCCAAAATTAAATGTGGAAACTGGAGAATACTGGTCTTTTCGGCAGAATGTGTAAGAGTGGTTCCTTCATTTTCTTCTTCAATATCCGGAAGTTTGATAAAATAAATAGCGATAGCCAAAATGGTGAGCACAATTGCAATGATGATATAAGGTTGTACTACACGAGATGCCAGTTGATCCAGCTCAACAGCTTTATCAGCCGGCGATAAGGTTAATAATTTTTCTTTTAGCGGATCTACATCTTTTAAAACAATACTTCCCAATGTATAAATGGCAATAATGCCAGCCAATTTATTACAAATACCCATGATGCTGATACGCTGTGCAGCACTCTCCAATGGACCCAGTACAGTTACATAAGGGTTAGAAGCTGTTTGCAATAATGCAAGCCCGGTTCCTATTATAAAAAGTGCAGTCAGAAATAAAGGATAGTTTCTACTACCTGCTGCAGGTATAAATAACAAAGCACCAGCTGCCATTATTAATAAGCCCAATGACATTCCTTTATGAAATCCCGTTTTTTGTAGAATAGTGGATGATGGCAATGCCATAACGAAATATGCCGCAAAAAAAGCTGTGGCTACCAAAAAGGATTGTGTGGTGGTAAGTTCGCAGGCAATTTTTAAATAGGGAATCAGCTGACTATTGGCCCAAGTTATAAATCCAAAAATAAAAAACAGTGTCCCAATAATAACTAATGGAAAAGCATAGCTCTTTTTTGGAGCAGCGATGTTTGAAGTATGACTCATATCATTGTTTTGTTGCCCGAACTTAATGAAGAATTATTAATTGCACTAAAGTATTTTCTGATAATATTTTTAAAGCAACATGATTGATGTTATTGTATTTTCGGCAAAAGAATAAGTATGGCACAACCTTACGCTATTGGTATTGATATTGGTGGCACCAACACGAAATTTGGAATTGTTAATCAAAGCGGAGAAATTCTGCAGCAGAACAGATTACAAACAAATAAATATGAGAAAGTTCAGGATTTCATTAATGAACTGCACGAGAAATTGCAGCCTATGATAAATGAGGCCGGCGGCATTGAAAATTTTTCAGGTATTGGCATTGGCGCACCCAATGGTAATTATTATACCGGCAATATTGAATATGCTGCCAATCTGAGGTGGAAAGGCATTGTTCCATTCGCAAAAATGGTTTCAGATAAATTTGGCTTGCTTACCCGCCTTACCAATGATGCCAATGCAGCCGCTATGGGCGAAATGATATATGGCACAGCAAAGGGAATGAAACATTTTATTGTAATTACGCTGGGCACAGGTGTAGGTAGCGGTATTGTAATTGATGGTAAAATTGTTTTGGGACAGGATGGCTTTGCCGGTGAGCTGGGCCATACGATAATACGACATGATGGCCGCTTGCATAAAAACACCGGAATCAAGGGTACCTTGGAATCTTATGCCTCTGCCACCGGCGTAAGAGAAACAGCACTCGAGCTGCTTCGTCAATATCCCGATATTCCCAGCTTGATTCGGCAGTATGAAAATGAGGAACAAATAACCAGTAAAACAGTATATGATTGTGCTGTAAAAGGAGATCAGATAGCCAATGAAGTATTTCGTTTTACAGGTCAAATATTGGGCGAAGCTTTAGCCAATTTTGTAATGTTCTCTTCGCCGGAAGCAATTATATTATTTGGCGGATTGACCAAGGCCGGAGATTTGATTTTAAATCCTACAAAACAGGCAATGGAGGCTTCACTCATTCAGGTATTTAAGAATAAAGTAAAACTATTGTTCAGCCAGTTGCCTGAAGCCGATTCTGCAATCTTAGGAGCCAGCGCATTAGTAATGGAGGCTGAATAAATTTTATTTCCGGCTCTTGATGATAAAAACAGCAGGAACAGGTCTTTGCCCTGCATCAGATACTTTTATGGTCGGTTTCCCATTTACCAGTAAGCAACTGCTGCCGCCACCATCCAGATTCAGTGCTTCCCAACAGCCCAAGTCTTTAAAAATTTGAGCTTCCTGTATTAATGTAGCACCTCCGGAGTTTTTACTTCTTCCCTCTATTACTAAGATTATCAATTTACCATCGGCTGTATAGCCCATACCGGTTCGAGGGTGTTTATCATTGATGGCTTTTCCTGCAAATTTCATTTCTTCGTTGTTACTGATTTGCACTTGTCCATATTGAACCAGTGCAGGCCCGCCACCTACTGCCGTTTTCATTTTCCATTTTTTAAAATCGATAACAGCTCCCTTTGAACTATCAAAAACAGATTGATTATACTTTTTTGCAGCCGACAAACTAAAATAAGCGTTGGAATCTTTTTTGAGTGCAATAGGTTTGGGTCTTGCATAGGCATACTTTAATGACGAGTCAGTATAAAGCCAGGCGATATCCGCTTTTCTTTTTTTAGAAATGCCTAAAGCACTTACAAATGGATGGCGAAAAGTTAACGAATCTTTTCCTTTACCTGCAAGGTTGTGTTGATTGTAGGCTACGAGCTTTCCGTTTTTAATAACCGCATTCAAATTACGATTGGTAGCAAATGAAAAGAAAGTACAGTTGACTACGGCTACCGGGTTATTATTTCTTTCATAAAATGCAGTTGGAGTCAGTCTTCTGTTGTGTGTCGTATCAGCAGAAAAATCAAGGTTTCTGTTTTTCAAATCAGCAATAAGGTAATATGCTCTGAAAGGTGCTGTATCCATTTTTGATTCGGTATAATAAATATGAACCGATGCCGGTAAGGGTTGATAAAGTGAATCAACATTTACCCAGCTCAACTGAGCGGTTGCCAAATTTGCAAACCATGATGCAACAAGAAAAAAAATCCATTTTAGATTGCTTTTCATTTTATCATTTTTACTTTCCTGATACCCTTACTTCTTTTTTTTAATTCCAATATGCCTTTCGCTGTGATAGCTGGATCGTACCAATGGCCCGCTTTCCACATATTCTATTCCCATTTTCAATCCTATTTCTTT
>ERZ724526.619-NODE-619-length-20168-cov-4.925421_pt1 | contig 20168 bp, 11 predicted proteins | sample MGYA00376059_ERZ724526 | MGnify/ENA primary metagenome ERZ724526 (study PRJEB28724, sample SAMN07190883) | activated sludge metagenome | isolation source: activated sludge of sewage treatment plant in Hong Hong | place: Hong Kong | collected 2016-03-17 ...
ATTCAATATGCTTACCCAATTAATGGACAATATAATTTTTATAAAGGCGAGTGCCCAGGCAACAAAGGCTTTATTAGGCTAAAATTTGGGCAACCTGAATTGTTCCAAAATATTCCTCCTGGTTACATGCGCACTATGCGTATCACAAAGATGGAGGATGGGAGTTTTATTGAATTTCCGTTTATTTATAACGACCCGGAACGCAAAATTGAATTTACAATTCCGCCTAATTTAGAAAATAATAAGGCCTATCGCTTGCAGATGCTTAACAAGGCTTTATCTGGTCTTTCAAATGATAAGAAGGATGTAGAGCCGGCCGCGCCTCCAATAATGTACCAATGTCAGTTCCGAACAAGTCAATTTAATTGCTTCGCTGATAAAGTTGAGGCAATCAAACAAAATATACAGGTTGCTAACTATTCAACTGGATGGATAAGGGCTATTTCAACCTTAGCGGAGCCATTGGATTTTTTTGAGATTTATGGAGGCGACGATGGCGAGGCCTTGATAAACACTACATTAAATATGGCTGGTATACCTTGGTTTAATTCTAACAAACAATACCTGAAACTAGTCTATAATTACTCGAAAGAGACAATCAGTGAAAGTGAACAATGTTATTTGAGTCAATTTACCAACGCATATAATAGCTTTGACCAAAATAATTTCTCTGAGTCTTCGATTGGTTTTGACGAGCCACTGGGCACCCCGGTTTTGCGTGTTTCTGAAGACGGATACTTTGCAGTAAACTCGGGGTCGATCATTCAACATCTGGATTTCACATCATTTAATGCATTCAGCACCATGTGGGGAGATATGAAAATGGACCTGCTGTCTTATAAGATGCTTAAATGTAGCGGACTTAATTGGTATGGCAATTCCGGGTCTGGATGCCCGAACCTTACATTATGCTGTGTGAATGCTGCACAACAAGGCTGTTGCACTTCTGAGTGTGCATTTGAGGGTAACCCGTATTTAAAATTTATTGCTGACAACGATATGCCGTCGCCGTCAAGCGGTACAAAATTTCAAGTAATGGTGAAATACAGTATTCCTGGACATGGGTTGACGACAAGTAAAATCATTGAAGTAATAAAACCTTAAGAAAGAGTGATCGCACTTGCGGTTTGTACAATTTAGAGCCGGGTAATATTACCTCCGTAAGTGATATTTTAAAGGATTCATAACACTTCATGCCACTAGGTTTTGAACATATATACGACGAATCCCCCAATTCGTCAAACCGGCATTATAAAAACGGGCCTGGAAGTCCATCGTACTTTTAGAACAACTATTAAAATTTCGATTGCTGCCATGAAATACCTCTATACACTGCTTTTAATAAATGTATCCTTTTTTACATCGGCACAGGTTAATGTGCACGAAGCAACGGTTTACGTTGATGCTAACAATGTGTCAAGTGGCTTCCCCAATGCTGCCATGATATCAAATATACAGGAGCATTTAAACAGGTTGCTTTTGGATAAAGGAGAAAAAGTCAATGTACTAATCCTGTCGCAGGAATGCCCCCGATTGGAATATGTTCTCATAGATGGCCAGGGGTACTGGAAAGGACCGGAATTTAATGGGAGTGATCTCTGGTGTAAAGTCAATGATCCCCATTCTAAAGCAATTCAAATTCTGCCGGGTGATGCGCTTTCATACAATACGTCAGGTTATACCGCCAACTCTTCCGGTAATTCATCCAATGGTATTTGGCAGGGGCTGCAATTTCAAGACCCGTGGCAACCACACAATGTTAAATACTACTGTCTCATACATCAGATTTTAGATCGGATTTATGGGGTAGGGGCTCCTGTGCCATCATTGGAGGATTGCCAGGAAGATATGGTAGCGGACTTAGATGACCTCATCACGTTGCCAAACCTATACCTTGGGGGGCAATCATTAGATATGCAGGAGGTTCAAGGTGCATTAAGGCAGGCGAAGTCTACTTTTTGTACTAATCTGCTATTTTATGCCCAATACCTTCATACACGAGACCTGGATGCAGAATCCTTGAAAGACCAGATTATTAGTACCGTCGGTAATGACTATATATTGATTGTTGCACAGCCTAAAGAAAAATCAGGAGGTGGAAATTTATACTCGCAGGTTTTGGTTGATTTCGGCGCTGGGACAGCACCATCATCCGATAACTGCTTTCCTACATCCCGTACCCTTTCAGCAGATGATGAAGACTTATTGGTTAACCGTTTACTGGCTGGTGGGGTAGAGAGTTCCCTTAATAATCTAAAAACCGGTATCGGATATTTACTGGACTATGTATTGACTGCCGATCAGGACCCCGTTCCTGGTGCTGTGTCGGATTGTAATTATGGCCAGGGAGGTGGAAATAACGGGAACAATTATCTCCGTGTTAACTTTCCTGAATATGAATTTTACGGACCAGGATTGCAAGTGCCCGAGAATAATGGCCACGTTACATGGTACAACAACTTTGATGACACAGAGGCCGATGTAATAAATTCATGTACAAATGCTGCCCAGTCCGCTGCAAGTGATGGGCTAGACTTACAGTTTTTTCTCGCTTCAGGATGCGGAACGAATAATGTACAGTTTATCGATTCAAGAAACGATTATGAATTGATGGAGCCTGTAGGTGCGGGTGCATCAGTCTGGATGTATTACGATCAATGTTCTGACAGGCTTTTTTACGATGTAAAATTGTCGGATGATGTAATGAGCCAGATTAATCCAGGTTATGGTATAACAAATCCGGATTCTATTGCCGCCATAAAGGCTGCAATGGAAGAGATATTAAAGAAGACCCTCAGAGAGGTTTCAAAGTTAAAGGCATATGAGAATGCCACATTGGAGGAGGGGGAATATCCGCCAAATCAAAATTTAATACCTGGGGGATTTGGTTCTACCTGTGGGGACGAAGACCCGTGGAGGATAGGGTTACGTAATCCTGCAGAATTTGACCTTAGTCTTATACCTCAAATATTGGAGGAATGTTTTATGGTACTATGCGAGATGGTCGCAAAGCAAGAGTTTCCCAAAAGAGCATGGCATCCACAACCCACCGACCCTTGTTTATTTGACATGCCTGGAGCAGCTGTAGGAGTAATTGACGGGTGTTTGGATCGTGTAAATGGTTTGGCCTGGACCCTTATTGGATTATTAAATATAGCTACAGAGTTTATTCCCGCTGATGGGAATACTAAAAAGGCAATGCTGAAAGGGTTAGTCAACCCGCTTAATCTGATCATTGGCCAATACACTCAAACCGTCGACTGTATCCAGAGTGCTGAATGCCAGGAGGAAAAAATCCATTGCTTTGTTAGGCTATTAACGAATGCATTCTTTGATATTTTTTCTGGCCAGGGGTTGTTGAACGCATCCGGGAATCTTGCAAATGTTGGGGCGACGGTAAAGAACAAGATGAAAATGTTCAACGATGATTTTGGGGATGCTTACAATACATGGAAGCGAACTCTAGGGGAGGGGAAACATAGGGAGCATGATGCTTTTCTTGGGGAATTGCCTGAACATGCTCAGTTGAAAATGACTAAAATGGTTTCTGTAAGTCAAATTTGGCATGCAATTGCAGAAGGTCAGGTGCCAGGCGTTTCAATGCAGCAATTCGAGGTTTTCGTAAAGCGCATGCCTGCATATACTTGTAAAGATTTCTATGCGGCATTTGAAGAGGTATTTGCTCCACAAGGTAATATAACCGACCCGGCTAAGGTAAAAGCATTTATTGAAGACGTAAACACACAGGTTCCGGATAAATTCATAATTGTTTTTGCCGATGGCAAAAGATATATGAGGGCATGGGATGAAGTATTTAAAGGAAATTTAGTACATTTGAGGGTTAATGTTGGGTTCCTGCAAACTTTAGGTGATTTTCTTAACGACGTAGACCCAACGCCCTTGGCATTTTCTGGATATGGGTGTAGCATTGCTGAACATGCGTTGATAAGGCATTATACTACGGATTATTATTCAAATCTTAATTTAGCATTAGAAGGGGTAGAGGATTATGTTCTTACTAGTGAGTTCATTGAATTTAAGAATAACTTAAACGTTGCATTGTCTAAATTGCCTAGCTATGTAGGTGTTGTTTACCGAGGACTTGGTAAAAAAGAGTCTGAAATATCTAGGGGGTGGATCAAAGATCAAGTAGTTGAGTATAAAAAATTTTTATCTACAAGTATTTCAAAGGACGAAGCTGATGGTTTTATGAAGAGAGGTAAAGGGAACGTGATAATTACTATAGCTCCAGCGGAGTCTGGAAAACATGTTCAGGTCATTTCAAAAAAGCCAGATGAAAATGAGGTACTATATAAGACTAATAGAAAATTTTTAGTCAAGGATATAGTGGATCATGATGGGCCGCCCCCTTTAAGAGAAATATTACTTGAGGAAATAAATGATTGATTTTTATTGTGCGCACTTTTGAAGGTTGTTTTATATAGGAATATCGAATTGTAAAATTGTGATATTATATTCTTAACGATATTCAATTTTTCTAAAACACCTTAGCGCTTAATGTAATATATTTTTATGCCCAATTCTTGAAAACATTCAATTTTTCATAAAAAACTCCATTCAATTCGGTGGATAGAATTAATGATTATATTGATATAGATAAAATAGATATTTTATCTATTCTTGATAAGTTAAGACTTATGTACATAAAGGCGACACCTTTAATTCAAAAAAATTTTTATGAATTTAGTGTTATAACGAATGAAATTATTAAAGAATCTTGGACTTCTCTGGGCAGTAGTCAAAAACAGGAAAAGCGTTGGTTATTTTTAATTAAAACCAAGGATCCGGAGTCTCAGGTTAGCCCGAAATATTATGCCTTAATAGTGGAATGTTATGACAAAATTTTATCTATAATTAATTTATGTATGAATATAAAAAAAAATGAATTGCTTAAGGACGATGAAATGCCCTTTCTAAGGATTATTTCTATACTTTTAATTGCAAAAAAATATTTAGATAATGATATTTTACCCCAAAACCTACTAAATCAAAAATTCATCCAAAACATAGCAAAAGACTACGACCAGAAATACCCGGAATTGAAATTAAACGAACTATCAAAGGTCTACACTGAAATGTACGAACTCTGGCCTGACAGGCCGGACAGAGATCAAGAAAAGCCTGAAAAATAATTTTTGTCTGCAGTTTTTGGACATCATCAAACTAGCTTCATCAAATGCGCATCAGTTGCTTTACCCTCCAGCTGATGATATTCACGGCTGCTGTGTCTGCACAGCAGCCGGGTATCATCCTTAATTTAAACCCCTCCACACACGCCTTCCCGGAAGGCCCGATTTCCAGTAAACCCGTACAAATTGTCTCTTTTGCCGGCAAATTGTTGTTTGCTGCAGATGACGGTACGCATGGCTCGGAATTATGGATTTCTGATGGTACTTCAGAAAATACCTTATTGTTAAAAGACATAAACCCCGGCCCCACCGGAAGCAACATCTCCAACTTCATAACATTCAACGGTTTGCTGTATTTCGCAGCGGACAACGGTGCTGCTGGCAAGGAATTATGGGTGTCGGATGGTACTGAGCCGGGAACGCATCTGGTAAAAGATCTGCGACCGGGGTCGGGCAACAGTAACCCCCGCAACATGGCAATAGCCGGCGGCTATTTGTTCTTTGCAGCCACCAAATCAAATGGTAGCCCGTCGCTTTGGCAAAGCGACGGTACGGAGAGCGGTACTATTGAAACCAGTCCAGGCCTTTCCTTCACCCAAGGCCCAAGCCAGCTCACAGAACTTGGGGGCAAACTATATTTTTCAGGCCCGGACCTCGAACTATGGGTTACTGATGGCACCCCGTCAGGTACTGTCCGGGTGAAGGAAATATCTCCGACCTCCAGCAATTCCTATATCAACTATATGACAGCACTGGATGGCAAGATTTATTTCTCTGCCGCCGATGATGTTTCCAACAAAGAGCCCTGGGTAAGCGATGGCACCGAATCGGGCACCGTTAAACTCAAGGAAATCGACCCGGACCTGTTTTACGGTTCAGATCCCTGGAAATTTCACCTGTTCAAAGGCAAAGTCTATTTCTCTGCTAACAGTACACTTTGGCGCACTGACGGCACTTCGGCCGGTACCGTTCTATTCAAGGATATCACAGTGTTCCAGGCATCCAATGATCCCGGTGCATTTATCAGCAACGATGAATTTCTATACTTTCCCGCAAACGACGGCAACAATGGCTTTGAACTCTGGCGAAGCGATGGTACGCCTGGCGGGACAGCCATGGTGAAAAATATCAACACAGGCAGCCTGAGTTCGGCTCCCGAGGAATTCATCTTTGGCAGCGACAACTCCCTTTACTTCCGCGCCTATACCGGCAACAGCGACTGGGAACTCTGGAAAAGTGACGGCAGTGGTCCGGGCACTATCCGTGCTGCCGATATCCGCCCGGGCGCAGAGGGCGCCTACCCGCAAGCACTTACCTGGCTTAACGGGGAGTTGTTCTTTGTTGCCGACGATGGTATCCACGGCCGTGAACTTTGGAAATTCAATACAACCACGGGGACAAATGCCCTGGTTTGGAGTACGGCTTTATGTAAAGCCTTGCCGAATCCCGCGCATGATTTTTTGCAGATATCCATAACACCATCCAATCGGGAGGTTGACCGGGTTTTGCTGCTAAATGCTGCCGGAACAATAGTTTACGAATCTACAGAAATAATAAAAGGGGTGCACACCATTCCAGTAACTGCCTTACCGGCAGGAATGTACGTAGCGCAGGTTATTGCCGGACCGCATACCCAGTGCGTTAAGGTAATGATCCTGTAGCGCCGTCAGAGTATAACCAAACCTACCTACCTCCCCATTGCACCCCTTTTTTACCTTTTAAATATAAGCCTATGAACCACCTGTTTAGTTGCTATGTCCGAAGTCGCCTGTTGCTGGCTTTTGCCATGTTTGGCACGCTTTGTTTTGGCCAGGATATTGGCCCCAACACCCTTGGTGTGATGGCAAAAGCAGTTTACGGCTCCGACGTTTCAATTACCCTTCGTTGGTCCCCCGCCAATTTTAGAACCTGGGAATGGTGTCGCGACAGCGGTTACGTGCTGGTGCGGGTGACGCTCAAAGGTCCGGGCGGCCCACTCTCTACCGAAGACCAGGCGGCCTCTCTGCTCAGCATCCACATGCCCGCCAAAACCCAAAGCGAATGGGAAGCCGCCATGCTTGTCGATTCTATCGTCGGCGTGGCGGCGGGGGCATACTACGGGGAGGATTTCACCGTAGCCACACCCGGCAACGAGGGCATCATCACTGCCCACAACATCAACAGCGAAAAAGAGAATCGCTTCGGCATGAGTCTTTTCGTAGCCGATATTTCCACTCTCGCGGCTAAAATGCAAAACATGTATTATCGGGATACCACTGTTATACCCGGCAACCAATACGCCTATATCATCCGCCCCGGTGGGAAAACGGGCGCCAACCAGATCAAGGCAGGGCGGGTAAGCATCACAGCAGCAGATCCATACGACCCGCCCACACCTTTCGAGTTTGGCGGCGAAGCCGGCGACAGCGTGGCCATGCTGCGCTGGAACCAGCAAGCCGGCGCGGAGCACTACGCCTGCTACAACGTCTGGCGCGCCGTCAATAACGGCCCTTTCGAGTGCATCAATGCTGAACCGCTGCTGCCCACCGACCGGCCCGACGGTCAGCCCGAAAAGCAGATGCTGTACTACGCCCGGCTCGACAACAATACCGACACCTTTCGCTTCAGGATCGCGGGACATTCCCCCTTCGGCTTCGACGGGCCGTTTTCACCTGTCGTCAGCCTGAGGGGGATACCCGCACCGCTCAAAACCACTGCCTCGATCAGCACCGTAACTGAACTGTCCGACGGCATGGAGATCAAATGGGAATTCCCCGACTCGCTCGAGACCGCCATACAGGGGTTCAATCTCTTGCGCGCGGCGGCACATGGAGGCCCGTATATACAATTGAACGCAGGATTGATCAACCGCGCCGTCCGCACCTGGACGGACGGCGCTCCGCTCCCGACCAACTACTACCAGGTAGAACTGCTCGACGCCAACAACAACCGGGTGACATCGCTGCCCCGCCTGGCCCAGCCGAGCGACAGCATCCCGCCCGATCCGCCCGTAGCCGTCAGCGGCAGCGCTGTCGGTGGGCAGGGTATGCTGGAGATCCGGTGGTCGCCCAGCCCAAGTGCCGACGTCATGGGCTACCGGGTATTTGTCGCCGACCAGCCCAACGGCAACTACGGCCAGGCCACCTCGCGCTGGCTCGAAGACACCGTCTTTCGCTACCAGGTCAACCTGTCCATGCTCAGCGAGCGCAAATACTTCAAGGTCAAGGCCATCGATTTTCGTGAAAATGCGTCCGGTTTCTCGCCGGTCTGTGCTGTCGTGCTGCCCGATATCGTGCCGCCTGCCGTGCCCGTGCTTAAAAAAGCCGAACCGCAGTCAGCCGGCGTGCTGGTAGAGTTTGCGCCCAGCCGCAGCGCCGATCTGCACGCGCACCGCATCCTCCGCAAAAAGAAAGACGAACCCGCATGGACGACCCTCGAAACCCTCGATTCGCTCGGTAACCAGGCCAATGTTGCCTGGCTCGATACCACGGCCGAACCGATGTACAGTTACGACTACATGGTGCAGGCCGTCGACGATGCGGGGCTGGAGAGCAATTCCAAAGTGTTTCGTGCCAACTGGCGCGGCGGCGAGCGGGCAGGTGTACAGCAGTTCGAGGCGCGGTTTGTCAAGTCCGAAGCGGCGATCAGGCTGAACTGGAAGTATAGCAACGCCCACGGGGTCAGCGGCTTTGCGATCTACCGCGGGTTTCAGCCGGATCAACTGTACGAATCTGCCTTTGTCGCACAGCAGCAGGTATTGAAGGGCGGGCAGTACAGCGGTCCCGATCCCTTTGCGGCGGGTGCGGCGCCCGGCAGTGCCGCCACTGCCGTCACGGGTGGCCATCTGGCAGCCGGCGACTTCAACCTGAAACAGGCCGGCGCGCCCAATGTCAAACACGTCACCGCCTTCGAACACCTGGAAACACAGTTTATTCCCTTCCGGACCTACTATTACGCTATTGCGGTGAAGTTCGACGACGGTACCTGTTCGCCGTTGAGTGCGGTGCGGTCGGTATCGGGGTATTGAATCGGGTGTGTGTCAAAGGCCAATATTGAAGTTTTGTGGCGTTGTGGTGGTTGGTTTCGCGCACAAATCCTATAAGGGTTTGCCAAACCTTATAGGATTGTAGTCCAGTTGATAATGAACTAAAAAACGATACGACCCATGAAAAATATCCTCCTTTCCATATTCCTGCTCCTGATCGCCTGCGTAACGCAGGCCCAGGAGCGCTTCGCCGATTGCGCCGGAGCGTTGATCCTGTGCGACCGATCGGACCTCATCGTGAAAAGGCTCAACGGCAGAGGCAATGAGGTGGCCGAAGTTGGCTACACGTCCTGTTCCGGTCGCCTCGACGAACGCAACAGCATCTGGATCAAATGGCAGGTAGGTACGGCCGGAACCGTCGGCTTCGAGATTGAACCCCTCGACCCGGCCGACGACCTCGATTTCATCGTCTGGCACCTCGACGGCGATATCCGGACCTGTAGCCGGAAATACGAACTGCGCTGCATGGCCACGGGCGAGGACATCGGCTCAACTACGGAGGTTTCCCGGCCCTGTCGCGGGCGTATGGGCCTGACGGCGGGTCGCGCAGATACGCAGGAGGGCGACGGCTGTGGCGCCGACCACGACAACTTTCTCGCAGCCATCGACGCCGGGGCAGGGGAGAACTACATCCTGTACGTCAACAACTATACCTCGGACAAAGGCTTTAAACTGAGGTGGAGCGGGGATGCGGGCTTTGTCGTGCCGGCGGAGCTGGTGCTGCCTGCTACTGATGACACCCGCATGTCGGGTGCTATTTGGTTCAGCGCCCCTAGCGATGCCGATCCCCTGCGTAATGACTGGGCGGCTGCGGCCATCAGCAGGGCCTTTGTGGCAAAGGTGACCGGTGCTCGGGTGGCCAATACCTTTGCAGGCTGTATGCCGGACAAGGGCGATGCGGCAGATACCGGCGTAGTCCCTGCGTTTGAACTGGGTCTGCCGTACCCGAATCCCACGGCTGCCGATGCCAGTCTGACGCTTGAAGCGCCGTACGATGCGGTGGTCCGGATTGATGTGTTCGATCTGTTTGGTCGTGTGGCGTACACGCAGGAATACATCGCCGAGCGGGGGATTCAGGTGTTGGCGCTGTCGACAGAACAACTCGGGTCCGGGTTGTACGTGATCCACCTGCGTGCCGGCGAAAACCGGTTCACCCGCAAACTGATCGTCACCAATAAATGATACACCATATGCGAAACCTGAAGCAATCCCTTCGATTGGCCGGCGCGGTATTCTTCCTGCTGTCCTGTTTTGTCATGCCGTTGATGACCTGTATACAGAAAGCGACCAGTTACGCCGAGACAGAAGCAACCATTACGGAAGTACGGGCACACCACTCCACCACCCGTAAAGGGCGGTCGAGTACCAGTTACACCCTGCAATACGCCTACACCATAGACGGCCGGGAATGGCAGGGCGAGGGCAATGACCTGGACGCTACCTCATCAACGAAAGCCGGCGACAAGATCGCTGTATTGTATGCCAAAGACGATCCCTCCGATTCGCGCATAATCAGGAACGGCGGCTTTTCCTGGCGCATGACGCTCATATTTATGACTGTTTCAGGGTCTTTGTTTTTTATGTATTATCGGAACAGGGGGTAGCGTTAGCAGAATATTTCGCAGTGCTTGCGCGAGGAGCGTTGCGCGAGCACTGCGAAGCAGCAGATATGGATATGCAATTTATGTAAACAGTCGTTATTTCACCCTGGACTTTTCCATGTACTGGCTAAATGCCAGCGCTGATTCCAACTGGCTTATTTCTTTTTCCAGGCGAATCAGGTGCAGGAATATCTCTTCTATTTTTTCCTGGTGCATGTAAGTGATCTCGCCCAGTTCAAAAGAGCCTTCCGCCTCCAATACCGCTCCACTCGGAATACCGGGCAGGTGGCGGTTTTCCTGAATGTAGGCTTTCACGGCATCAAGCGGCATTAGGGGATATCCCTCATCAAAAACATAATCGCACCAACCGCCTGCGGTACAGGTTTGCACTTTTACTTTGTCGGTTATTACACCGCCTTTTACCGTAAGCGTGGAGGAGGAGAACCCCGAGGTGCCTATAGCCAGCTTTCCGGAGCGGTTAATTTTGGCTGTAGAAGAACACGCTGTAATACTTGACCATTGGCTGCAAGCAATATCGTCCTTATGCTCGAGCAGAAGGCTTAACAGCGTGGGGGTGCACATTTCAAAATACATGGCGCAATCCTCAAAACCATCGTAGGCATCGCTCCAGGGCGAACAGCTCGGATTACTGATCAACTGCCCGTTTTGGTATTGGCAAACGTGGCCGTCAATGATCAGCATACTGACAGGGGGTACGCCGTTGCCCAGATTCGCGTTATTATTGGGCAGGTAGAATCCATTGGTTGGCCCGGGCGCAGGTGTAATATTGTATGTTCCGTTAGCCGGATTCCCGGCTCCAAAATACAGGTTTACTGTTGCGGGCAGGTTATTGCTGCTTACGATAAAATCAGATGTATTAAACCTGAATACCCGCCATCCCTGCTGATGCATATAAATGGAGGCCGGGCAGGGAATTTCGCCAGGGGGGCTTGGTGGAAAATAATTTCCTTCAATAAAAATATATTCTCTGATCCCCCCTCCTCCTACATGTGTGATCATGTCGAACGAAAGATCTTGCGGGTTTTGATAATCCAGGCCGTAGAACACCATATTGGCCCCCCCTCCGGCAACGGGCGCCGGTACAGAGGTATAGGTGCCGTTGCGTGGGTCGTCCGGCTGGAAATAAAAATCGGCAGATACTTCGCCATTGGCATTGCCGACAAAATAGGCATTGAAGTTATTGTAGGCGGCAGCATTGACTTGAACTGCGATTTTCCCGTTTACCGGGATAGCGTTGAATGCGGCGGCGCCGATAACCTGTCCTGATAATTGGTGAACGGAAATAAGAAATGGCAATAGCAGAAAGTGTATATATCCTGAATAGTTTTTCATGACAAGCGCTTTAGTTGTTAGAGGAGTCCAGTGCTTTTTTCAGTTGATTCGCCTTTTGCTGCAACATGATCAGGTGGAGGTAGGCTTCTTCAATTTTTTTCTGATGGTCGATCTTAACGCTACCCATTTCGAAGCCGCCGTCACGCGTGACATCATTTTGAGAAATGGTCCCGGGCAAGCGTTTATGTGTTTTGATATGCTGATCCACCTCGTAAAGCGACGGCAAAGGATAATCGTCGTCGAAGACATAATCACACCAGCCTCCGTTGCACAATTCGATACGGAATTTGTCGGTTACAATTCCTCCGTTTACCCCGAAATTATAGCCGGCGCGCAGGTTGGTCGTACCTATGCATACATTTCCCATTCTATGGATGCCTTCCGATTCGGAACACGGATCACCTTCCCATTGGATGCAGCCTGAAGGATCGAAAACATTATCTTCTTCCAGTTTTTCGAGCACTGCATTTTTACACCAAGGGTCACTGAAAATGGTACAATCTGCCAATGTCCCATTGGAAATAGTCAGAGCGCAAGTCCCGATAGTACCCGACGCATCTGAGATAGATAGATTGTATATCCCTGCGGCCAGATTGGGTATTTTAATTGTACTGCTGCATACGACATTATTCAGCGAGCCGCCCTGCCAGGTGATGTTGAAAGGGCCCCCTCCGGGAGTGATGGTTACACCGCCTACACCTACAGAAACGCCTGGTTTGGCCGGACTGATTTGGAAACACTCGATCTGGGCCAGCGGCGCTGCCGTTTCAGACGCATCATAGATTAGGGTGGGGGCAGACATGACAACTGCTGGATGTTGCGCCTGTTTTTCAACAGGTGCGATGTGCGGTATCCTTGTGTCAAGTTTATCGAGACGCTTTTGAGCGGCGATGAGGTGCAGAAATATTTCTTCTATTTTTTCCTGCTGGTTGACGGTCTCGATTTCCAGGGCGACACCCTCCTGCTCTGCTATTTTCTTTCCAGGCGTACATCCGGGAAGGTGTTTATTAATTTTGATAAATGCTTCGACTTCGGGAAGCGACCGCAGCCTGAAGGTATCTTCAAAAACGTAATCGCACCAGGCGGGCAGGCAAAGCTGGAGTGCTTCAGTGGTGATGCCGCCTTTAACAGCCAATTTATATCCGTAGGGATGAATAGTGGTTCCGAGGGACACAGCGCCGGACCGCCATATTTTGCTGTCGGTATTGCACGGACCGTCCCAGTATTTACAATCGGATAGATTTGGAACAATCGTTTTGGCTAAATTATCGAGCGGCTCTGAACAGTTTTCGACAAAGTCCAGGCATTCGTCGAGATCGTCAGAGAGGCCGTTTGTATAGTGGCAAACGGTACCGTCTGCGAAGGTCACTGTTCCTGTTGGAGTTGCCAGGGTGCATATCGGAAAATCATTATCCATCGCATAATAAACCGGCGGGGTTTCATTATTACAGGAATGGTAAAACAAACCATTGCCGAGCGAGGCGTTACAAGGACCCGAATTTCCGTTTAAGTCCAGTGTAATCCCGTTGGGGTTGAATGGCTGGGAAGAGATAATGTAAAAAGCCGGAAAAGTGATAAAGCATGGCGCTTGCGGCAGATACCCGATCTGCTGTGGACATGCTGTCTGGGATATCGCCTCATGATGTGAAAACAGCACAACAAAAAGAAGGACGGCATATATGGTTGAAAATTGTTTTTTCATGATAAAACCATTTTTAGGTTAAAACCCGATTTTAACTGCTTTTTTGGTGATCTGTCCCTTGTCCTCGATGATCAACTGGTATAGATATACCCCGGGCGGGAGCGATCCGCCGTCGTACTCCATTTCGTAATATCCGGGTGATATTTCATTTTCTTTGCGGATTACCTGAATCAGTTTTCCGGTGAAATCGAGCAGGTTGAGGGTGGCATTTACATTGTTGTCGCCCTCGACATTATACCGGATATTTACCCGTCCCGAGAATGGATTGGGGTATACATCAAGCATAACTCCTTCGACAGCGCCGGGGTTATTGGGCGCCACAAGGCTGTTGCTTTCCTCGGAGACCGGGGGGGCGAACTGCGGCGTAATACACTCGTTGATAAACAGGTGATGCCCTTCGCCGGCGGGTGATATGGCATATATCTCGATTCCCGCATCGGGGTGCAACTCGATATATTTTCCTGCCACCAGTTGTCTTATGTATCCGGAGTACATGGTTGTGCCGTACTGGCAGGGATTGAGCCCAAGGTCGATGGTGTAGAAATAGCCGCTGGGAAACGTACAGGTGCTTAGCGCCGGCCAACTTGCAGATTGTCGCACATTGATCCAGATACTGGAAGCGGAATCCTCAATATCATACAGATCAAAAGTTATCGTATTGCTGCTGACGCTGACTCCGAAAAAATAGGGACGGTGGGAACCTCCTTCCAATGCTTCATACTGGAAGTAATCGCTTTCACAAAGCGTCGCCTTGTAAAGGCCAAGCTGGTTGACCAGGTGTAATTCAATGTCACCCGTTTTCTGAGGTTGATTACCGGTATTAGGGAAAGGCGGCTTAAAGGTATAATGCGCTTTTACGGTAGGCGGTAATAGTGATGTTGCATAATTGGACAGATGCAGGTCAAAAACGATATTGAAACATACTTCATCGCCCGTGCAAATGGAAGGTTTATCGGTCGATACCCATATATCGGGTTTTGCATCAACGATCAGATACCGAATAGATTTGTAGTCATTGGTACACGTGGTCTGGTTGTCCGTAACCGTCATTACAGTAAAGGGGTTTTGGACGGTTGGAATGAATTTGGCGTTCTTTGGTATAAGCGCATGGATATTGCCGCCATTGTTTTCAATGTCTGTAACCGGGAGAGGCGCCCAGGTAGAAGTTACACTTGCAAGCGAACTGGTTACATCTACCCCCGAGGTGATGCGGTTGTCTGAATATGCCTGCCAAACCGGCACTGATGATCCGGCAATGGCTGTTTTAATGGTTGACACATATCCCTTGTGTTCCCAGTTGTTTCCGACCACTACATTGACGTCGTCTTCTACAAAGCATCCGGTGCCATTGTTAGTCAGGCGAACCTTGTAATTGTACGTACCCGGATAACTGTTGGTCAGTTCGCTTAGATTCAGAACGCTGGAAGTGGGCAGTGGAAGCGGGATATGCGGGTTGGTCGTCGTCCAGGAGAAGGATGTTTTTGGATCGACCAGTCCCTGTGCTTCCAATGTTATGGCCTTGCCGTAACACACGGATGTCGGTCCGGCAATATCTACGAACAGGTTGTTGAAATAACTGATCACCGTGGTGGTGCCGCTGACGGTGCATCCCCCGAATTTGTCGGTAATAGTCAGGGTATATACCTGCGACTGACCGGCCGGCATATTTTGTACCAGGGGGTTCCGGACGTTCGGATTGCTCAGGTAGGTTGTCGGCGACCATTGGTAGGTATAGGAACCGGAGCCGCCCAGGTTCGATGTGTTTGGTCCGATGGCTTTACCGGGGCCGCTGGCGCAGGTCCGGTCAAACGGCAGCAGGTTGAGGGGGAGCAGGGGTGTTGCCGTAATTGTTGTTGTTTGGCTCAGGCTACATCCGTGGTCGTCCGTAACTGTGACGCTATAGGTAGCCTGACCGGATTGCGGCGCTGTAAATACGGGGTTTTCAGGGTGCATCGGCGAAACTGGCCACCAGGAGTAGGTGTATGGCCCGCCGCTCCCGCCAGTTACCAGTGGCTGGTCGCTGAAAGTGCTGGCCACGCCAGGGCAACGGTTGTAGTTTTCCTTTAAATGCAGCCGGAAAGGGTCGATTTGTACGAGTTTATTTGACTCTACTATGTTGTTGGCAAAGTCGGTTATTGTGAGCCTGAGCATAAATTCAGGCACCTGTGTCGGGCCGAATTGTTCGAAGTAGGGATGGTCGAGGTCGACTTTCTTTTTATTTTTTACCAGGTTATTGCTGCCCGGCGGCGAAAAAACATCATCAAGAATATCGATTTCCTGATCCGGATTTTTTGAATCGAATGCTTTCCAGGAGTATTCCTTGTACAGGTATGGTTCGTCTAGTTTCCAGCCGCCGCCCGATACCTGAGCCGTCAGCTCAAAATCCTGACACGATCCGCTTACTTCCACATCGGAAATGATCAGTTCGTCGGGCTTGACATAGGCTATGCAAGGATTGAAGGCGTAGGGGCAGCCATCTGAGCAACCGTTGTTATTGTTATCGACACGGTTGACCTGCAGGGATACACAGCCCCAGGGCTTTAGGCCGCCGGTGATCTCATTCCACCAGGTGGATGGCAGGTTAAGCTCAAAGCTGGGGCCGATATATAACCCCAATACGTGGGTTGCCTGGTTGATAATAGGGTTTGCCAATCCACAGTTCGTCATATTTAAAGTCCATTTGTATTGGACTGGAGTCGGGAAACATTGAAACGGCGGTTCATTGACAAGGTAAAATGTTTTGACTCCGCCGCTATTGCTATAATCCATGGATACAGTTTTTGCATCCGGGCTGCTTTGTATCGCCAGGGCGCAATTGTTATTGCCGCCGGAGTTGTTGGGGTCGCACACCCAAATATCCTTTGTGACCTGCATGGAGCCGTATGGGTCGGTGATAGTCAGTTTCACCGTATACTTTTTGGGGTATGTCACACCCGACTGGTAAGTATAGGTATGTATGCCGTATCCGCCGCCGTCAAAATTGTCCAGATAAGTGCTGCCGTCGCCATAATCCCAGAAATAGTCGGTTGGATATTCAAAAGCATTGAGTGGGTCAATATCGGGGGTAAAAAGGACCTGTGTACCCAGCCCGTAATAGTCTCCTCCGCACGACTTTTCTGCGATAACATTGATTTCCGGTAAATAAACCAGGGATTTTACTTTTACCTGAATACAACCCTCGTCGGTAGAACCGTTGGCGTCGGTAACAGTGACGCACACATTATTGAAAGAATAATCATCAAGCGTGGTGAATGAAGCTTCAATGGTTGGATCAGAGGTTGTAAACTCATTGGGTCCGGAGCAATTACCCAGGGCGCAATCCGGAGCGCAGTAATCATCACCCATGCTCCAGGTATAAACATAAGGAGGTACACCCCCCACAGTATTGGCCGAAAAAATGACCTTCTGGCAATTTGCAACCAAAGTAGGCCCCTCAAAACTGAGCCATAAGGAGGTTGGAGAACCGCCAACTATGTGAATGACCTTTTCTTTGGTGATCTGTACATTACATGCATCCGTCACCTTAAGCCGGACGACATAGTCGCCGTCGCCTGGATAGGTATGAACAGGGTTTTCGGCTGTTGAAGTGGCGCCGTCGCCGAAGGTCCAGGCGGAGGAAATGCTTTCACCTGCGCTTTCATTGGTAAAAGTGGCGGTATATCCGTCGCCATTTATAGTCCATTTGAAGTCAGCATACAAAGGGCAACATTGCGTCTTTGCCTTGTACGGCAAGGCTGCTGCGGCAATTGTGAAAAGCAGAAGTAGAAAAACGTTATGTTTTTTCATGATGAAAGCATGAGATATTATTGGATAGACACAACCGGATAAGGATATTATCGAGGAAATTGACAGTGGGACAAATTACATCTTTAGTATTATCCTTTCCTCTGTCAGTTTATCCGTGTTGTATTGAATTAACTCGACAACGTTATCATTGGTCAGTAGTATCCGGTTGTAATTCTGTACTTCGACAGTTATGGGCTCGCGGCCGTTCAATGTGCATATTCCGGAACCCATTACAGGGTGCCACATGTTAGATTCGACCTCAACCAGGCAATAAAAAATATTGAAGCTTGTATTATAAATGACAACTATTTTATTGCGCTCAAATATCTTCACATCCCGGATGGATTGGGCCCGATTCAGGCTTCTCCAGAATACAGTTCTGGTTCCCTGATTTTCGATATAACCGACAGCACATTCAGTACTGTCTGTGAGTATTTCTATTCGATTATCATTTAACGTGCCTTCCCATAAAACCCTCTGGGATTTCATCGTTGAAACAACCGAAATAGAAAATGCGAGCAGTAAAATAGTACGCATGACTGATAGTGCTTTAATCATGAAAGGTTGTTTGTTGTGTTGTCTGATTGTCCGCCTCCCTTTCGAAAACCCACATTACCTCATATTCCTCTTGAACAGGTATTTTTTTATACTTGATCACTGTGCCATAGCCAGCCATGCTGGCACTCTCCCAAGCATTGGCGTTAGCATAACTTCCGGAAACAGGCGTGCCATATGAGGGGTCATAATACTCCGTCTGTCCGCTGCTGTTGTGATAACTCACGATGGCATGATTCGTAAATATGGAGTGGGGGTTTGTGATGCCTTGTGCAGGCAAGCCGTCGATTTCAGCGCCATGAATCGAAGCTGTCATGCCGGGTGCATAAGGTACAGTTATGGTGGAAGGATCTTCAAAATCCAGGTCGCGATAAAACCGATCACTTGAGTTGAACATCCAGTTCTTGACATATATTGCAGATTGTATTTTGTTGCCCAGCATGTTATAAGACACCTTTGGCGCCTCATCTCCGAAAAATAATTCAACATCGAGATTCAGGAATATTTCGCTTACAGAATTGAGCACTCCTCGATTGTCTTGATAATCCTGGTAAACGACAACAACGACGCTGGAAGTTAAGCCATGTATACGCAACATATCATTGTAGAAACTGGCCCATTCGTCGCAGGAAGCATCTTCGAATAATAGCAGGTCGCTTATGTCTAAACAATTTGGCGCGTTCGGTCCCCAATACATCATGCAATTGTTGCTTCCAAATTTTTTCACACAACGCCCCCTGAATGCGTCATAGATGGTTGATGCAACTTCGTCTGGGACTGGATTTCCGGAGCCATTTCTACCTTTTCCCAAGGCGCTGTTGCAGGATATATCAATTGAGGTGAGGTAAAAACTGGTCTCTTCTCCTTTCCCCGGGCTGCCAGTAATGGGAGTTTGATGGACCAGATACATTCGGTTGATACTTTCCCCGGCATCCATCCAGGAATTTTCATCCTGAGGGTTGGATGTATATTTCCATTTTATTTTTATTTCCGGTATATATTGAACCAAATATTTTTCAAATCCTGCATCCGCACCTGTATTCGGGTCCTGGAAATTGGTCGGTAAATATTCGCAACTTGCTGTTAATACTTTAGAGGGTAATTTAAATCTAAGAATATTATTAATGTATACTTCACCCCGGGCATAAAGGGTGTTATTATCTGGTATCTCACAGCCTTCTTCTGAATTCTCATTGGAAGTTGGCTTCTTGAATTTAGCCGAGACTCTGGGCACTGTGCCGCTTACATATGATACTCGAAATGGGAAACCCGGTATCCATGCTTTTACATTGCATTCTTGTGGACTATGGGGGGCTTTGTCGGTTTTGATTCGTATTATTCCGGAACTTTGAATTTCCGGAGCATGATAATACAGCTCATTTATCGTGAGTCCCTGCCCAATTGAATACCCAATGCAGCAAATACTGAAAGCCAGCGCAAGTCCAATTTTTTTCATGATTTAATAAAGTTTTGTATACGAATACAGTCGGTCTCAGGGCATATCTTCTCTGCTCCTCGGAAGGTTCCGACGAAAAAATTATACACTGCTTCTTGAAAATTTTTCGTATTGGTAGTTCGGAGAAGATGATCGGCTTATATCAAAACCAATAACCTGTTGGTGTGGCAAAGGTGTAGCGTAAAACAGTTTATTTTCGCGCCATTTCGCGCCACTTCATGCCATTTCGGCTCAACTGATCTGATCCGCGCCAATAAACAACCCGCCTGTATACGCAGGTGGGCGACGGCTGCGGCGCGCCGGCCACGGTAATTTTCTCCCGGCCATTGAAGCCCGTACAGGAAAGCACTACATCCTGTTCATCAACACTGCACTATGGAATAGTATAAGTCTGTCGCAAGCTGGAATCGGGAAAGTGTACCGAAAACAGGTGCCGCCATTTGTATGTTCGGAATGCGCGGCTATATTTGTACCTGTTAATATTTTCCCGCTTGATACGACTTCAACTTGGTAGACCAAATGCAACGCCCTTGCCACCGGA
>ERZ724526.620-NODE-620-length-20142-cov-6.458904_pt1 | contig 20142 bp, 10 predicted proteins | sample MGYA00376059_ERZ724526 | MGnify/ENA primary metagenome ERZ724526 (study PRJEB28724, sample SAMN07190883) | activated sludge metagenome | isolation source: activated sludge of sewage treatment plant in Hong Hong | place: Hong Kong | collected 2016-03-17 ...
GGCATCGCGCTGCTTTTCTCCGTAATTGCCCAATCATTGGCAACAGTCTTGGAAAATGCAATCCGCTCGTCCTTGGTGGCGGTTTTAAAATCGTTGGTAGCCGGGAATGCCGAGGGCAGATCGCGCGAACCATCGTCGATACCAAGCCAGTCGGTGCCGCCGCCTGGGGCCGACAGGTGCGGCTTGAACGTGGTAATATTGTTAAATCCTGAACTGAGGGATACACTCAGGTAGTTTTCTTCCGGAATATCCCTCGTATTGATGATAATGGCGCCGCCGGCAAATTCGCCCGGCAGGTCAGCACTGGCTGTTTTCATCACCACCAGGTTGTCGAGCATAGCCGAGGGAAAGAGATCGAAAGAGAATGCCTTGCGGTCCGGCTCGGTGCTGGAGAGCAGTGCGCCGTTCAAAAGGGCAATATTATAGCGGTCGTTCAGGCCGCGGATAATGGCAAATTTGTTGTCCTGGATGCTGGCGCCGCTCACCCGGCGGATAACGTCGCCGGTGGTACGGTCCGGTGTCCGCTTGATGCTTTCGGCGCTGATGCCATCGGCAATCATTGGGCTCGTCTTTTGAAGGATCGTGAGCGCGCTCATGCTTTCCCGGCTGGCCTTGGCGACCACAATTACCTCGGCAATCGTCTGGGCGGAGTATTCTTCCATGGAAATATCCAGCGTGGTAGCTTGTCCGTTACGAACCTCTATGCCACTGATTTCCTTGGTCTGGTATCCGGTATAGTTGATGGTGATGGTGTGCGTCCCGACAGGAACGTTAGCGATCATGAAGTTTCCGTCGAGGTCGGTAACGGCGCCGCCACTGCCGTCCTGCAAACGAATCGAAGCGCCGATCAGGGCTTCAGCAAGTTTTGCATCGATAATTTTTCCTGTAATGGAGCCTTTCTGTGCAGAAAGGAATAGCGGGAACAAGCACAATAGTGCGAAAAGGTAGGGAGTGCGTTTCATAAACGAGATACAGATTTTACTCCGCAAAGGTCTGTCAGACACACTCCAAGGGACGAAAAACGGACTTTAAGTTAGTGTTAAGTTTGCGATATCCCCCTTTACCCAAAAGGAACGGTGCAGAAAGTCTTCCGACCCTCCGCACCGTTTATATATCATGACTTGCCTGAAGGACTGCGTTACAGCATGCCCTTCACCAGATCGGCAAAGGCGGCCACACTCAGCGCGCCCTGATCGCCCTCGCCCTGCCGGCGCACCGATACGGTACCCGACTCCTGTTCCTTTTCACCGACGATGAGCAGGAAAGGAATACGTTTGAGTTCGTTATCGCGGATTTTCCGGCCAATCGTCTCGTTGCGGTCGTCAACAAACCCGCGCAAGTCGTCGGCTTCGAGCTGCTGCTTCACCTGGTAGGAATATTCCACGAACTTGTCTGATACCGGAAGTATGGCAAACTGTTCGGGTGAAAGCCAGAGTGGAAACTTGCCGGCACAATGCTCAATCAACACACCCGTAAATCGCTCCATAGAGCCGAACGGCGCGCGGTGGATCATGACCGGGCGATGCGGCTGGTTGTCGGCGCCCACATACGTGAGATCAAAACGTTCGGGCAGGTTATAATCGACCTGAATAGTGCCGAGCTGCCAGGAGCGGCCCAGTGCATCGCGCACCATAAAGTCGAGTTTCGGGCCGTAGAAAGCCGCCTCGCCGAGTTCCGTCACCGTGTTTAGCCCTGCTTCCGCAGCCGCTTCGATGATGGCCTGTTCGGCCTTTTGCCAGTTTTCATCCGTGCCGATATATTTCTGCTTGTTGTCCGGATCACGCAGGCTGATCTGGGCGGTGAATTTGTCGAAACCCAGTTTGGCCAGCACAAAGCGGGTGAGATCGAGTACTGCAAGAAACTCGTCTTTTATCTGGTCTTCAGTGCAAAAGATATGCGCATCATCCTGCGTGAAGCCGCGCACCCGCGTGAGGCCGTGCAATTCGCCCGACATCTCGTAGCGGTACACCGTACCGAACTCTGCAAAGCGCAGCGGCAACTCGCGGTAGGAACGCGGGCGATGGCCGTAAATCTCGCAGTGGTGCGGGCAGTTCATGGGCTTGAGCAAAAACTCTTCGTCAACATCGGGCGTCAGGATGGGCTGGAAGGAATCCTTGCCGTATTTTTCCCAGTGACCCGAGGTTACGTATAGTTTCTTCGAACCGATATGCGGGGTAATGACGGGCTGGTAGCCGCGTTTGAGTTGTTCTTTTTTCAAAAAATCCTCCAGGCGCTGGCGCAGGGCCGTGCCTTTGGGCAGCCACAAGGGCAGACCCTGGCCGACTTTTTCGGAAAACATGAACAGTTCGAGCTCGGCGCCAAGTTTGCGGTGGTCGCGTTTCTTGGCCTCTTCCAGCATGTGCAGGTATTCCTCCAGTTCCTTCTGCTTCGGGAAAGTGATGGCGTACACACGCGTCAGTTGTTTGCGTTTCTCATCGCCGCGCCAGTAGGCGCCGGCAAGGTTGAGGATTTTGATGGCCTTGATCGGCTCGGTTGACGGGATGTGCGGGCCTTTACACAGATCGGTAAAATTGCCTTGCTGATAAAACGTGATTTGTCCGTCTTCAAGCCCTTCAATCAGTTCGAGTTTGTATTCGTCGCCCTTTTCAGTGAAATACTTCACGGCGTCGGCCTTGCTGACCTCCCGTCGCTGGTATTCGCTTTTGTTGCGCGCCAGTTCGAGCATTTTCTGTTCGATCTTCGGCAGATCAGCAGCGGTGAGCATTCGGTCGCCCGTGTCCACATCGTAGTAAAAGCCGTTCTCGATTGGCGGTCCGATGCCGAATTTGATGCCCGGGTACAGGGATTCGAGCGCTTCGGCCAGAAGGTGCGCAGAGGAGTGCCAGAAGGTGTTTTTCCCTTCTTTGTCTTCCCATTTGTAAAAAACAATGCGCGCATCTTCATTGATCGGGCGCATCAGGTCGCGCACCTCGCCGTTGACGCCTGCTGCCAGGACGACACGGGCAAGGCCCTCGCTGATGGATTTGGCCACATCCATCGCAGTTGTTCCGGCGGCATACTGACGAATGTTGCCGTCGGGAAAAGTAATATTGATCATAAAAAAATTGTTTTAGCCCACCCAAACGAAAGGCAGGTGCCCGTGCGCCATACGAACGGCGGGGGCGGTTTGTGAAAAATGAGGCGCAAAGGTAGGGGGGAATGATGAATGATAAATGGTAAATGCGGAATTAACGCGATGGCAGGAAGAAATGCACGCCGTTTTTATCGACCTGTCCCCGGTGCTCTATCTGTTCCGGCGGCCCATTTTCCGGGTAAAGGAGATCACTGCCCAGCGGCATCGAAGGGCGTGGAGCATTTCGCCCGATGCAAAAACAGCGACCCCGGATACGAGCATTACGTTGTGGGTGATCTGTGCCGCGCGGTACCATTCTTCGAAAAACGGTTTTACCACAAAGATTTCCAGAGCGATGACAACAGCCGACAATAATACAAGGGCAACCGTCGCTGCGCGTGTTTTGGACAACCAGGACGGTTTTCGGCGCAGGAGGCATTTTTCCAGAAAACGGCGAAAAAGTGGCTGGTTCGGATATATCTTGATCAGTTCACGCAGCACGTGTTCAGACCGGGCATATTCGTCTAGGTTGTACAAGGAAGCAGCCTTCTGGAACAATATGGTGGCATATAGATCCTCTCCGCCCCAGGTTTCGATATTCTGCATGATGATCAGCTCCAGCAGGTGGTCGCACATCACCACATTGCGGCCGTGGTGCCCGGTCTGAAATAAAGCATTGGTGTATACCAGGGTGCAATCGAAATATTCCTCAAAATCCAGCGAGCTGATGCCATCCTCAAATTGCTCGTAATACCGGATAATCCCGTTATGGTCGTTGCCATCGAGAGCCTTAAAATTCCTGTACAGTCGCAGGCGGTTGGCAGGCAGGAAATTCATCGTATCGGGAGCTGGTCGCTAAGTTAACGCTCTTTCGTCTGAACGGCAAAAACGGGGTAATGGTTGCTTGTTGCGCCAAATTTTATTGCAGCAGATTCGGCTAAAAAAAACAGATCAACGCAAGGGGGCATGATGCCTGAGTCTGCGTTGATCTGCTGGTAATTTTGGTGACTGAATATTACTAGTTTCGCCTTACCGCGACGGGCATGGAATCGTCATAATCGCCGGTCAGCACGGGTGTCTGGACGTTGGCCGTATATTCACGGACCTTGGCATACACATATTTATACAGTTCCCTGATGGTCACCAGATAGTCGTTGTTAGAGTCGGCAGCGCCTTTGAGGCCTTGCAGAACATAGTAGGTGAAAACACCCTGGCGCAACCCGTGGTCTTCAAGCGAGAGTTCTTCCGCTTTCGACGACATCAGCAGGGCTACGCCGCCGCTGGCATCTTCAAAGGCCTGGTAATACCGCTTAAGCGATACTTCTGCCGGACCTTTTGCCGCCAGCGCGCCACCGCCGTAGTTCAGGGAGCCGCTGTGGCAGGCATCGGCAATGCACAATTTATGCTTGGCCTTGCTTTCATTGAACACCTGTTTGATTTCTTCGTGGCGGAGCTTGTTGTTGTATCCGTCATAATCGACGGGCAGGAAGCATCCCTCCAGGCCGTGGCCGCTGAAGTAGAGCAACACCACATCATTTTCGTCGGCGCGCAGGAAGTACTCGCGCATCTTCTTAAGAATGTTTGCCCGGGTGGCATCTTCATCGATGAGCAGTGCCATCTGATTGTCGGGCAGGGCGCCGCCTTCCACACTGCCGAGGAACGAATAGAAGCGGTAAGCGTCGTCGTCGGTAAATTTGAGCGAAGGCATGGAAGTATAACGCCCGACGCCAACCACAACCGCCCATATCTTCACATTTTTGGTATTCTCCATGCGCACCGGATCAGCCGGCACCTGTTCATCGGAGTCCAGCTCTTTTACAGCGGCGCCATTGACCCAAACCGCGCCGTACACACGGCCGCTGGAGAAATACATGATACCTTCTCCGTTGGGCGCATTGTTGACCCACTCGCCTTCATAGCGGTTGCCGTCGGCGTAGTAGCAAGTCCCTTTCCCGTTGGGGTAGCCGTTTTTGAACTCCCCGATCCAGCGTGATCCGTCGGGATAGTCGTAATATCCTTTTCCTGAAGTACAAGAGATATTGCTGCAGTTGCGCAGACCGGTCACATCGGGCTTGGTGGAAGCAGGTTTGTTGCCCGAGGGCTTGTTTTGGGTCTTCTGCTTGTCGTTGGATGCGGTGGAACTGGTCGTATTGATCAGTTTACCCAACGCCCAGGTGCCCTGGGTGACATTCCCGTTGGGGTCAATGAATTTTCCCTGGCCGTTTTTGCGGTTCTGTTTCCAGCCCCCGGTGTAATAGGCCCCGTCGGGATAGTACATCGTACCCTGGCCTTCAAATTTGCCATTTTTAAAATCGCCTTCATAGCGCTCTTTTGTTTTCCAGTAGTACTTGCCCTTGCCGTTGGGCTGGTCGCTAACCCAATTACCGACATACTTGTCGCCATTTGAGTAGACCATGGTACCTTCGCCGTTCATTCTATTGTACTTGAACTGGCCTTCATAAACGTTGTTGTTGGAATAAACCAACTTTCCATTGCCCTGACGCTGACCATTGGAGAATTGGCCTGTGTAAACGGAACCGGAACTGTAGCGGTATTTTCCGGTACCGGACTGGCAGTTGCCGCTCAGGCATTGAGCGGAAAGATTTGTGGGAATGAGTGCTGCTACTGACACAATGGCCGGCAAAAGCAGGCGGACGAAAAGATTAAGACCCTTCATGTTTCTGACAGGATTTGATAACATTTACAAAAAAGTGTGGGTAAAACGAAGGGTGCAAGCAGTCTGTTGAATTGATTAAACTCGGCAAAAAACCGGGTTCTTGAATCGTGAAAATTAAGCCTCACCCAACGAATTACAAAAAAACACATTTTGACCAATAGGCTGAGATCGGAATATGCTTTCTTATTGACTAAAAAAGCGCAAAAGGTAATGGGGATAACCAGGCGGATTAGCGATTTCAAGAACAATTTAGCCATCCGAATATTGTGCCATGGGTTGCCGTATCCGTGGCATTTTGTACTTTTGCACCGTATTTTAGTCAGCAAAACACTGACTTTCAATAATTTACAAAATATTTAAAACGATGTTAAAAAATCTGATTTTCGGCTTTTGCGCGACTGTATTTTTCTTCGCCTGCGGCAATGCCCAAACCCAACAACAGGGAGACAACAAGCACTTTGGCGCTGCCACTACAGCAGATGATGCCATCTCTTACGATGACCTGATTTCCAAAATGACCGAAACGGACTCGCTTGCCATAAAGGTCAGCGGAAAGGTCAGCCAGGTGTGCCAGAAAAAGGGCTGCTGGATGACGTTGGTGTCCGATCAGCCGGGCGTGCCCGAAATGCGGGTTACTTTTAAGGATTACGCCTTCTTCATGCCGAAAGACCTTTCCGGCAGACACGTTGTAGTAGATGGTTACGCCTATGTCGACGTGACACCGGTCGATGTGCTGCGCCACTATGCCGAAGATGCCGGAAAATCGAAAGAAGAGATCGAAAAGATTACCGAACCCAAGCGGGAACTGGCCTATGAAGCGGCCGGTGTGCTGATCACGGACTAAAAGGCCATAAACTTGTTTGTCTGGCGATTGCAGATTTTACAGCGGCCATTTTCGATATGTTGGTCTGGAACCGGCCGCTGCAAAGTCTTCAATCGCCAGGCAGCCATGGCTTTGCTGTACTACCCCTCCAGGGCCTCTATTGTCTCCTGAAGCCGGGGGTTTGCGATAGCCAGTGCGCGAAGCCGGGTAACAAAGGCGGATTTATCTGAAAGCGTCTCGGTGGCTTTCAGCAGATAGGTCGGATAAAGTTCGTTGTCGGGCTGCAACTCGATCGCCCGCATAACGTGCTCGGAAGCATTCGCATAATCGCCCAGCATGTAGTATGTCTCGGCGAGATTAATTTGGTAAATCTGGTTGCCGGGGTCGATCGCCACAGCTTTGCGGATGTATTCGAGGGCGGTGTCGTACGCCTTCCGGTCCAGACAAAGCACGCCCATCAGGTTAAGCAGGATGTGGTAGTCGGGCGATACGGCAAGTCCGGCAAGGCATGTTTTTTCGGCTTCTTCATATCGGGCGAGCTTGCGTTGCGACGATGCCAGATTGGAATAGTACACACTGTCGCCCGGATTCACGGCAATGGCTTTTTCATACCAGGGTACCGCTTTGTCGTCTTCCCCCTTATTGGCATAAAAATTACCGAGACGGTTCAGGTAATCGTCGCGATCAGGCTTCAGGGTCGTGGCACGCAGATAGGCCTGTTCTGCCTCGGCGCGGCCCGTTCTTTCGAGCGACTGGCCCAGGTTATCGAACATAACGCCGTCGTCGGGGTTCAGGTCGGTTGCTTTTTTGAAGTATTCGGCCGCCTTTTCAAAGTCGTTCTGACTAAAATAAAGAATACCGATCTCGTTGGGGTAATTGCCGTTTTCCGGCGCCAGCCCGGCCGCTTTTTCATAACTGCGTCTGGCCTCGTCGGGCATGTTCATTGCTTTGTAAATGAAGCCCATATTTTCATGGTAAACCGGGTTGGAGGCATCTTGTTCCACAGCTATCCGGTACTGTTCCAGCGCTTTTTCCTGCTGCCCAATGTTAGTGTAGAAGTTACCCAGGCGGTTGTGATAGGGGGCATTTTCGGGCGTCATTTCCAGCGATTTCAGGTAAACACGCTCTGCCTCATCTATTCGCCCTGCGTTTTGTAAAGCCTGACCGAGGTTATCGTTGATGACGACATCGGTTGGGCGCAGATCGAGTGCTTTTTGGAAGTATTCTGCAGCTTTGGCATAATCCCCGCGCCGGTAATAGATGATGCCAATTTCATTCTGGTAATCGCTCTTCGCCGGGTCCAGCGCTGCTGCACGATGCCACGCGCTTTCCGCCTGCTCGGAGCGGTTAAGTTCGGTGTAAGCCTTTGCCAGTTTTTCAAAGCCTGTGGCATCGCCGGGATTAAGGACAGTAGCCTTTTCGTACTGTTCGATGGCGCGATCATAATCGCCCATCTGATTGGCATAAATATCGCCCAGCACGACGTGGAGCGTTTTGCCGGCCTGTGGCCGTATTTCCAGGCACCGGTTGTAGTATTCCGATGCGCGTGCGCTGATTTTTTCCTGGTCGTAAAACCAGGCCAGGGCCCAGATCACATCAAAGTTATCGGGAGAGATCGACTCCGCCTTGAGCAACGCTTTTTTGGCCTCGGCAGTTTTCTTGTCGGCATAAAGGGCATAGCCCAGGTCGAGGTAGGCGAGCGGCCAGCGGGGCTGGCTTTTGATGGCTTTCCGGTACCATATAACAGCCTGGGAAAAGTCGTTATTGCGATAATAAGCGCCTCCGACACTCCTGTAACTGCCGTAGCGCCAGTTGGCGTAGCGCTCATCTTTTGATTTCGGATTGAGCAATTCGATCTTCTCGAGCAAAGCCGGGATTTTATCCACATTTTCGGAAAAAATATCCGGCTCGCCGTAAAGGTAGATCAGGCGGTCGTAGGCACTGACATCGATGGGATTGTGCCTGATGGCCTGCCGGTAGTAATCTTCGGCGAGTTTGTATTTGCGCTCGTCGCGGTAGCTGTCGCCCAGGGCAATATAGTTGTCGGCATCGGCATCGTCGTACGAGAGCGCTGTGAGGTAACGCAATCGCGCTGCATCGAATTCCTGTTTATTGAGGTGGAGGTCGCCAAAGGCGCGTTCCAGTCTTGCCGATTTCAGTCCGAGTGCCTGCGCCTTCTCAAAATGTATCCTGGCTGCTTCGGGGTCGAGGATATGGTACAATTGAATTTGACCGGCGATAATTTCCAGCCCCGCACGCAGTTCGGCAGAAATGCGCTCGTGGCGCGCCAGTCCGGCATACCAGTCATAGCAATCGGCCCATCGGTTTTCGCGAACGAAGTCGTGGTATTTTTGGGCGCTGTGCATAAAATCGATATGCGCCCTGGCCATTTTTGGTTCAATATCGTCGACACGATCGTACACATTGCTTTCCCAACTGACCAGCGCATTGATATAAATGTCGAGCCAGGTCTGGAAAGCGTTATCCGGATTTTTTTCTGCTTCTGTAGCGATCAGGCGCACTGCACTGCGGTAAACGAGGTCGTAGTAATCGAATTTCAGCCGGACAAATACGCCCAGCAGGTTGTCGTTCTGCAGATCGGACTCATCGAGGCGAATATGTTTCCAGATATCGTAAACAGGCGGGCCATTGAAGCGGGGGCGAAGGTGTTCCAGCACCGACGCGACCTTTACCATGTCGATCCCTTCACTACGGGCGGCATTGAAATACGTTTTTGCCAACAGATCGGTGATTTCCTTTGCTTCAAGCATGGCAGATCGGCTTGGGGTGGTTCAAATACTTCTGGAAGTGGATTTGGTGCTCCGCGATGTTGCATCCGAACTTGAGGAGTGGGAAGCGGCAAAAGATTCCGTTTCAGCGCCGAGTTCTTCCAGATCGCCGCCGCAAATCTTGCACTGTTTTTCAAACGGATGGTAAAACTGCGGCTCGCGACACGGGGGTTTGGGTTTCAACTTGCAAATCTTCTTAACCCACTCTTCTTCCGATGCGGTTGCGGGTTGTATCAGGTGCAGGAGTTTGTCTGTTGTAACAAAAAGGATGGGGCTGCCGAACGCATTGTTGCTGTATGGTTCGTCGAAGTAGTCGGCGCCCAAAAACGACCGGCCCCTGGTTACTGCCTCGGCGATATCTGCGCCATCGAGCAATGCCTGGTACATCTTCTCCATAAAACTAAAGGCAACGGAAGACAGCACCTCATTTTGCATGGCCAGCACAGCCATCATTTTCTGCTGGACCAGCAACTGGAAGGCCACACCACGATTTTCGGTAAAGTTGACGATTTTCCCGCTGTCGCAGGCCGTCATGACAAACAGGGGCGGCTTTTCGGAAGGGATCAGTTTATCAAAAAGCGCGGCAAAATTTTTGTCGCTCACCCAGTCGGGTTCGGTGCTGTATTCATCCTGAGGCGCCAGGGCCACAGCATCCGGACGGGCATGGCCGAAAAGATGAACAATATAGGGTTCGTTTTGCAGGTCCAGTTCCTGCCTGGCTTCTTTCAACCGGTCGATCAGGTCTTTGCGGTGCGGCGATTCGATCACCCTGAAATTAAAGCGGCTTTTTTCTTCCTGCCATGCCGGGTCTTTTTCTTTGTCGCTGTTGTCGACCCGTTTTTTCAGGTGTTCCAGCATACCGATCAGGTCGTTTTTTTCCTTTTGATCGATTTGATATGGCGGCGTCCCGGGGTCTGCAAGAATCAGGATCACCGACAGGCGGTTGGGCGGCGTAAACTGCCGGTCTTCGTATTCCGCTCCAAGCGGTATTTTCCGCATCAGGTTGACGCAATTGTAAGGATGCGCGCCCAGATAAGTGTCTTTGTACCGGATGTATTCCCAGGGCAGTTCGGCCAGTTCGCGTGCATTTTTGTCAAATTCCAAAAAAAGGCGGATGCGACTCTGGTCCGGCGTTTCGATCACCTCCTTGTAGTACATATCGAAAAACTCCATCAATATGTTCTTGCCATTCTCTTCGTCTTTTGACAGCGTGAGCAGGTTGCTCAGCATATTACCCAGAATAACAAAGTCTTCCCGGTCGAATATCTCGATTTCGCTTTTAACCATGGTGCGGCGGATATTCAGCACTTTCTGGAAAATCTTCGAAACCCTGATCTGCAGGTGGAGTTTTTCGAGGTTGTAGTTGTTGGGAATGACGGGCAGCGGTGCGTCGGCATTCGAGGAGGCCTCGATCTTCAGGGAGATCTTGTTGTTCTCGACGTATATTTTTATGTTGCGGTAGTTCATGCTGCAATCCCGTCTTTTATGATCAGGTTTTCATAGAAACCACATAGTACATATCCATAGTGCCCTTGTTTTTGGCTGCAATCTTGCCCCGGTGCTGCCACTCGAATTCGTATTTGGCGAGCCAGTAAGTGTCTTCACTCACATTGACACGGCCCGGTTCGCAGGCCTCTTCCATACGTGCAGAGATGTTGACAGTATCTCCCCAGATATCGTAGGCAAACTTTTTGGCCCCTACAACTCCCGCCACCACTGGCCCGGTATGCACACCGACCCGCGCTTCAAAGAAGGGTAGCCCCTGGTCCATACGCTCCGCTTTTACGTGGAGCAGGAAGTCCTGAATCTCCAGCGCTGCCTTTACCATGTCGCCGGGACTGGCGACCTGCTCGGATAGGCCGCTGGCGCAGATGTAGGCATCGCCAACCGTTTTGATCTTTTCGATACGGTATTTTTCAATGATGCGATCGAAATTGGAAAAACAGTAATCGAGTTCCTCTACCAGTCTTTCGGGGCTCAGGCGTTCCGATATGGTGGTAAATCCGATAAAGTCGGTAAACATGACCGTCGCCTGGTCGTATCGCCGTGCCGCGACCTTGTTCCGGGTTTTCAGTTCCTGGGCAATGGCCGGCGGGAGAATATTGAGCAACAGTCCGTCGCTGCGTTTTTGTTCTTCCTCGATCATGGCGTTTTTCAGCGTCAGTTCGTTGGCTGCACGTTTCTTGGCGCGAAAGCGAAAATAAAACAACAGGGCGAGCACCAGGATAAAAACCGATGCCAACGCCAGTACGTTCCGGATATTTTCGCCTTCCTGCTGCTTGAGTTCAGCCTCCACTACCCGTCTTTTCTGTATCTGTAGTTCGCGTTCCTGTTGGGCGCGCACAATGGAGTCGATCATCTGTTCCTCGGTGAGGTTTTTGAGGAGGATGGCCTTCGTCCGGATCAATGAATCGGCGCGTTGTTTTTCCTGTGCGAACTGTATGATAGCGGAGTCTTTTTTCGTCAGTTCCTTGCGCGTTTTTTGTTCTGTCTCCTGCAGTTGCGATTGGTATGTCGTTTCCAGCACCTGGCTTTGGCCGGTAAGTTGAGCGATCTGTTCGCGCAGGGAGCGGTTGTCGGCCTCCGCTGCGGCGAGCTGGTTCTCGAGACGTCTGACGGCATCGCCTCCACTGCGCACGCCGCCGCCGGCTTCTTTGAGATAGGCCACCGTCTCCTTGCTCCATTTGAGCGCTTCGCGGTAGTCGTTCTGCTTGAGCGCAATATCCTGCAGTTTTTCGGTCGCATTGAGGGCTACCTCCCGAAGGCCGTAGTTGCGCGCAGAATTCCAGGCATGTTGAAAGCGGCTGGCGGCCTCGCTGTACTTCCGGGCGCGATATTGCCCTTCCGCGCTGAGGTAGGCAGCATCTGCTTCTTTGCGCTTGTCGCCCAGTTCGGTGGCCAGTTGGCTGGCTTGTTGCGCATAATCGGATGCCTTGGCGGGGTTGGAGCCGATCAGTTTTTCAGCAACCTGATACGACAAGTTCATCTTGTCGGTCTTGGAACTTGCTTTTTTGATCCGGGACTCCAGTTCACCGACAGATTGAGCGCTGAGCCAGCCGGCGGCGAGCAACATGAATATAAAAACAAAGGCGGATTGATGTTTCATGTCAGGAATTCGATACTTTGATAACCGGGGCGCGTTACAAACGAGCAAAATTTAATTCTTGTTTTTAACTGCGCAGAAATATAGCGAGAAAGACAAAGGTCGAAGATTTTCACTTTTGACCAAGTCTATTTGCTTTAGACGGATTGCTTTTTGAAAAACCGCTACTTTTACCAGGCTCTAACCATCCACCTATGCAAATAAAACCATTTCACGGCACCTACCCGAATTTCGACTTTATTGCCTCTCCCGATTCCTTCTGCGACGACGCCAAAAACTCCTTTCGCGAATTTCAGGCCAACGGCTTTTTTGAGACTGCACCGGCAACAGCTTTTTACATTTATCAGATCGAAACCGAGGTGCGAAAGCACATAGGCCTCATCGCACTCGACGATGTGGAGGATTTTTTCGCCGGCAAGGTAAAGAAGCACGAAAAAACGCTCAGCGAACGCGAACAACAACAAATGCAGCTCTTTCTGCGCTGGAATGCCATCCTGAAGCCGGTGCTGCTGACTTACCCGCCCGCGCCGGATATCAGCCAGTGGCTCGACAACTTCGCCGGCTCCAACAAGCCCCTCTACGTCACGCGCTTTGTCAAAGACCGCCAGACGCATAGTGTGTGGTGTGTGACCGATCCCGCAGAAATACAACACCTGCAGGAAATGTTTGCCAGCCAGGTCAACCGAACCTATATCGCCGATGGCCACCACCGCACCACAACCATCGCCCTGCTGCACGAACGTCTGAAAGATAAAAACCCGGAACTCGACTTCGACAACCTGTTCTGTGCTTTTTTTGCGTCCGACCAGCTGGAAATTCTCGACTACAACCGCGTGGTCGAAGGCCTGCGCGATGTAAGCCCGACCCAGTTCATCGTTCAAATGTCGCGCCTGTTCGACCTTAGCGTACTGCCCGAACCGCGCAAACCCCGGGAGAAGCACGAAATCGTCATGTACATCCACAAGGAGTGGTACAGCCTCCACTGGAAAAAAGACATTCTGGATAAATACGCCAAAGACCGCGTCGTACTGGATGCCACACTGCTCAACGAACTCGTGCTGCGCAACATCATCGGCATTGAGGATGTAAGAACTGATACTCGGATCAATTATGTCGACGGGGTGAAAGGACTGGAAGGGCTGCGCAAAGCCACCAACGACAGCGACGATCGTATAGGCTTCCTGTTGTATCCGGTTGCTTTTGAAGACATGATGCGCATGGCCGATGCAGGAGAAAGTCTGCCGCCCAAGAGCACGTACTTCGAGCCACGGATGAAAAGCGGGATGGTAGTGAAAATGTTGAAGCGGTGAGGGGAGGGTAAAAGTTGCAGGCCTGCATTCAATGGCATGCAGGCCTGCACAGATACTTACACGTCAATCCTCGCATACTTCGCATTCGCCTCGATAAATGCCCTGCGTGGCGGCACATCGTCGCCCATAAGCATGGCAAACATACGGTCGGCCTCGACAGCATCGTCGATGGTGACCTGCTTGAGGATGCGGGTCTTGGAATCCATGGTCGTTTCCCAGAGCTGTTCGGCATTCATCTCGCCGAGGCCTTTGTAGCGCTGAACTTTAACGGAATCGTCGTCTTCCCGGCCACCTGAGAATTCCAGTTGGGCGGCTTTGCGTTCCTTGTCGTTCCAGGCATAGCGCTGGTTTTTGCCCTTTTTGACCAGATACAACGGCGGCTGGGCGATATACACGTGGCCTTTTTCGATGAGTTCGCGCATATAGCGGAAGAAAAAGGTCAGGATAAGCGTGGTAATGTGGCTGCCGTCGATATCGGCGTCGCACATGATCACGATCTTGTGGTAGCGCAGTTTTTCGATATTCAGTACGCGGTGGCCTTCGTCGTTTTCGGCTACACTCACACCAAGTGCCGTGAAGATGTTCTTGATCTCCTCGTTCTCGTAAATCTTGTGCTCGAGCGCTTTTTCGACGTTTAGAATCTTGCCGCGCAGCGGCAAAATAGCCTGCGTGTGGCGGTCGCGGCCCTGCTTGGCGGTACCACCTGCAGAATCGCCCTCCACAAGGAATACCTCGCTTTCTTCGGGGCTTCTGCTGGCACAGTCGGCCAGTTTTCCGGGCAGTCCTCCGCCGGTGAGCGCGCCTTTCCGTTGCACCATTTCGCGGGCCTTGCGGGCTGCGTTGCGGGCGGTAGCCGCAAGCACTACCTTTTCCACGATGCGTTTGGCTTGCGCGGGGTTTTCTTCCAGGAATACCTTGAGCGCATCGCCCACGCTACGGCTCACAATACCGAGCACCTCGGAGTTGCCGAGTTCGCCTTTGGTCTGGCCTTTAAACTGGGGCTCGGGCACCTTTACGGATATAACTGCCGTGAGGCCTTCCATGAAGTCTTCACCCGAAATGGTAAAATTGATTTTTTTAAAATGGCCGTTGTCGTCGCCGTATTTCTTGAATTCGCGGGTAAGCGCCCGGCGAAAACCGCTCACGTGTGTGCCCCCATCGCGCGTGCTGATGTTGTTGACAAACGACACGACATTTTCGGAGTAGGAAGTATTGTAGGTCATCGCCACTTCCACATCCACGCCTTCTTCCTTGGCGGTAATGTAAATGGGATCGTTGATGAGTTTGGTTTTTGCCTCGTCGAGGTAAATCACAAATTCCTGCAGACCGCCTTCAGAATAGAAGTCCTCCACTTTGAATTCGCCGTTTTCCTTTTCCCGTTCGTCGGTCAGTTTGAGAAACAGGCCTTTGTTGAGGTACGACAATTCGCGCAGGCGATGGGCCAGCACGTCGAATTTGTATTCGTCCGTCTCAAAAATTTCCGGATCGGGCAAAAACGTAACAATCGTGCCGCGGTCGGTGGTAGTACCGATCTCGCGCACGTCGTAAAGCGGTTTGCCCTGTTTGTATTCCTGTTCGAATACCTTTCCGTCGCGGTGTATCTCGGCGCGCAGATGGATCGACAATGCGTTGACGCATGATACGCCCACACCGTGCAGGCCGCCGGAAACCTTGTAGGAGTCCTTGTCAAACTTTCCGCCCGCGTGCAGTACGGTCATCACGACCTCAAGTGCCGATTTTTTGAGTTTGGGGTGCATCCCTGTCGGGATACCGCGGCCATTGTCTTTTACAGTGATGCTGTTGTCGGGCCTGATGGTCACTTCAATATGGGTGCAATGACCGGCAAGGTGTTCGTCGATAGAGTTATCCACTACCTCCCATACGAGGTGGTGCAGGCCTTTGGTATCCGTACTGCCGATATACATGCCGGGGCGTTTGCGTACGGCCTCCAGTCCTTCGAGGGCTGTGATACTACTTGCGCCGTAATCAGCATTATTGGCTGCGGCCGGTTTTACCGGGTCTTTTTCGTCTTTCATTCCTTCTTTTTCCTTGTTCCCGAGACACTTTTTAAGCGCCTCGTTTTACATGCTTAAAATGAGGGTGCAAAGATACGATTTTACCCGCGCTTAAAGAAGCAAATACCGGCCTTTTTCGGCATTTCCGGGAAAAGAAAAAAAGTATTTAATTGATTGAAAAACAATTATTTATACAAAAATTGAATTGACGTTAATATTTTTTACACAATGGCGTACACAACAACAGGCCGGTCTGGGATAAAATTGAATAATTGCCGAACTTCGGGCGGTCATATCTGAAAACAATTACCCGCAACCATCCGCACCGGATAACGCCGGACGGATGCCCGGCGGTTGAAAACAACTTTTAATGCTATGCACTACAAGACCCTGTTCAAATTCGGCTCCTGGGCTTTGCTGGCTACCGGCGCCATCCACCTGTTGAGTTTTCTGAACCATCGGGAGCCATCCAACGACTCCGAGCGCCAATTGCTGGACCTGCTGGCCAATTATCGCTTCGACCTGGGCGCCGGCATCACCCGGAGCATGGAAGAACTACTCCATTTTTTCAGCCTCACGATGTCGCTGCTCTGTTTTTTTGCGGGCATCCTGAATTCCATGCTGGTCCGGTTTTTCGACAATGCGGCGCTTGCTAAAAAGGTCGTGGTATTCAATGCCGTTTTCTGGAGCATCTACCTGATCCCCTTGTACCTTCTGACCTTTTTGCCGCCGCAGGTTTGCTTTACAGTGGCCTGGCTGGGCTTTGCAGGAGCATACCTGCGCTTTGGAAGGGGATGAGATTAAACAGAGAAGCCGGACCGGATTTGCAAGATCTGTCGATCCTGTAAATCCGGTCCGGCTTCTACATGCCAGTCCTGTTCAATCCTCTCGCCGATACTTACCGAACAACGGTCACATCACCGTTGAAGTACATCTCGCGCTTGTGGCCGCAGAAGAGGATTTCGGCTTTGACAAACCAGGCATATACCCCCGGCGTTACATCATCCCCGTGAAACTTGCCGCGCCAGCCTGCATCGGGCTGGTCTGCCGTAAACATCCGGTTACCCCAGCGGTCGTACACTTCAAACTGATAGGAAATGATCTCCAACCCGGGCTGAAAATAGGGCTTGAACTGCGAATTGTCGGGTTCGAACGATGCCGGCATCATCACATTAGGGGCATACAGGAAGGTAGTGCCCGTAGCAGCGTCGGCCCATTCGACTTCCGCGTCGCGGTGTACGGTTTCACAGGCATTGGTCACTTCCACCCAAACTGGCCCCACGTCCTGGAAGGTGGTAAACGGCAGGGTATCGCCATTCGACCACTGGAAACTCAGGTTAAAGGCATTGTTGTTTACTTCAACAGCCAGTGTTGTAGCAGGATCATTGCAGGGGAGGATACCATTGGAAAGCGAAATGTCGAGGGCCGGATATGCCGCTACATCGGCCTCCGCTTCAAACAGGCAGCCATTGCTGTCCTCCAGATAAACCGTGTAAGCGCCTGCATCGAGCCCGCCGAACAAAGTACTGTCCTGGAACGCCGCACCATCGATCGAGTAGCGGTAAGGCTGTAAACCGCCCTGGGCATCCTGCACTGACAAGGCGCCGGTCGGCGAATTGGGGCAACTGCTTTCCTCCATAACGGTGAAACTAACACCGGGAAATGCCGATACGGCTACCGTGATCGTAGAATCGCAGCCTCCCGGACCAATAAAGTGGAAATCCTGCGTAGAACCCGCCTGCACCTCTGTACCGTTGAAATCGTAGGTGGTACCCGGACAAACAGATACTTCCAGCGTTTCCGTCGATACGGAGAGTTGCTCTACCGTAACCGTAACCACTGAATCGCAGCCCACTGAATTGGTCAGCACAAAGTTCTGCACCGTGCCGCCGGTCAGAACGGCGCCCTGGTAAGCGTAGGTTTCGCCCGGACAAACACCCACCGTAAATGACGAGGATGAGGTCTGAAGTTCGTACACATGTACAGCAACTACTGTGTCGCAACCAAGCGTTCCCGGTATGGTGAAGCTGGCACTGTCGCCTGCCGCCAGCGTCACGCCGTTGAAGGTATACGTTTCACCGGGACATACGCTCACCGCCCAGGAAACAGGCGGAGGCGAGGGCAGTACGGCAACACTTACCTCTACTATGGAATCGCAACCGTAAATATTCTGAAAAACAAAGGATTGTGAAGAACCGGCCGGAATATCCACTCCGTTATAAGGCAGCGAATACCCTGCACAGGCTACGGCATCCACGATCTGAAAATTTACAGGCGCTTCATCCACAACAACAGTCACCGTGGAGTCGCAACCCAGGTAGTTTTGATAGACAAAGTACTGGCTTGTGCCGGCAGGTATAGGCGTACCGTTGTAGTCGTATACCCCGCCCGGGCAGGCGCTGACATCCACTACCGACGACGATACCGGCAACGCCGAGACGCTCACCGTAACGGTGGAATCACAACCCCAAACATTTTGAAAACTAAAATTCTGTGTTTGCCCCGCCGACAACAGGGTTCCGTTATAATCGTATTGCGTTCCGGGGCAAATACTCACCGAAAGGTCTGAAACTGAAGCCGGGACACCGGTCACACTCACCGTCACTACAGAATCGCAGCCGAGGTAATTCTGAAGTACAAAATCCTGCGACTGGCCGGGCGATAACAAGGTGCCGTTGTAATCGTACACTTCATTGGGACACACGTTGATGAGCAGCGTCGAACCGGATGTAGGTATGGCATCTACTGTAACCACAACCATTGAATCGCAACCACCAGGGGTAAGCAGCATAAATTGCTGCGTCGTCCCAGCCTGAACAGGCGTGCCGTTGAACACGATACTTTCATTGGCGCAGGCAGTGAACTGCTGCGTTGAAACGAGGGGCGGACAAATGTGCAGCAACAATGCACTGTTGCCGATTGCGCCACAGCCGGACAAGCCAACGGCATTTTCACCAATCACTATTTCCCAGCCCGGAGGAAGCAGGGCCGAATCGATTTGTACCAGATAATTGGTGGACAAGACGTTGATAAAAGAAAAATCGCCGCCTGCATTCGACTGGCCATTGCCCACTGCGACGCCATTTTGCAACAGGTTGACAGTGATGCCCGATACAAGCGTATCGCCGGCATCTATCACGCCCGAGCCATTTACATCCGACCATACCTGGCCGTAAATATTGCCGGAACCGTCGTATAGATCGATTACAAGGGGATCACTTTGGTTTTGGCAGCCATTGATATCCGTCAGTTCGGCATAATAAACGCCGCTTTCCTGCGCTACAAAATCAGGGCCCGTCGCCCCCGGCACCGGGTTTCCGTTGAAGTACCATTGCCAGCTCACGATATCGGGTATCGGGGGGAGACAGAAAGTATCGGGCCTGCAACGGGAGTGGCAACCCCCGGGAATGGCCGCCACGTTCGGACCGGCCAAAACGCTTACCACATTGCTTTTCGCTTCGCAGCCAAACTCGTTGATCACCCGGATAAAGAACAATCCCGGGTCCTCGGTAGTCAGCGTATTGCCTGTTATCCCGGTATTCCATACCAGTTGCCAGTTAGGCGGCTCCGGGCCGGAATAGGTGATCACATTGGGGTTGCCAGCGCAGGAACTGGTGGCTGAAATGCTGAACCCGGCCGGTACCGGATGTACTGTTACTTCAAAAGGATCGGTTACCGATGTGCAGCCCGTTGCAAAATCCGTGACGGTCACGGTAAAGATGTGTGTACCAACCAACAACTGGTTGCCATGTTCCGCATCAAAAACCACTTCGTCACTGGTTCCGTTGCCGCCCGACCAGGTGTATCCATACGCACCTGTGCCCTGCACGATCAGGTGCACTTTTTCTCCCTCGCAAACGCTGAGCGTGGGGTAAGAGGTGCCGACAATCTGCCCCAGATCATTCATCAGAATCGCCTTGATCAGTGCATCCGGGGCCGGTATGACTTCTACGGGCACAGGCGGCGGGATAAACGTACATCCCGCGGCATCGGTCATCGTGACGGAATAGGTGCCCTCTTCACCTGTGGTCAGGCTTTGGACAACAGTCATGCTATCCGACCAGAAATAGGTATCGGCGCCGGGAGGTGCGGTGAGTGTAATGGTTGTGCCTTCACATATCGGCGCAGGATTGGCCGGTGTGATCGTACCGCCCAGGGCGCTTGGTACAATATTGATGATCTGGGTAAACGTGGCCGTACAACCATAGGCATTGGTGGCAGTAGTCGTCACCGCATAATTGCTGGGGGCATTAAAACTGTGGTACACGGTATCCCCCGTGGCATCATTCGAAGCGCCGGAAGACATGTCGCCAAAGTTCCAGGCCACTTCCGAAACAGCGGGCGTAATGTTG
>ERZ724526.627-NODE-627-length-19935-cov-6.038984_pt1 | contig 19935 bp, 14 predicted proteins | sample MGYA00376059_ERZ724526 | MGnify/ENA primary metagenome ERZ724526 (study PRJEB28724, sample SAMN07190883) | activated sludge metagenome | isolation source: activated sludge of sewage treatment plant in Hong Hong | place: Hong Kong | collected 2016-03-17 ...
CCCTGACCGCACTGCTCGCGACCCACTTTCGCTTGGGTCTTCACCCTTCCCAACCGGACGGTTGACCAGCTTGCCCAGGGTCGGAACCCTGAACGACCGGGGGCGCAGGCAGATCGCGGTGGGTGCGGACGCTAAGACGGCTCGGGACGATCCTGATCTTCGCGCTCTAGGAAGCGAAAGACGGTGCGAGGATCGACGCCCAGCGCTTGGGCGGCCCGGGTCCGGTTGCCACCACACAAGGCCAGCGTATCGAGCACGTACTGGCGCGCAAAGCGCTCTTTGGCATCGGCAAGCGGCAGGATCTCGGCCACCTGCTGCGACAGAAGGCCGAGGTCTTCGGGCTCTAGCTGCTCGCGGTCGGCCATCACCAGCGCCTTCTTGATGTGGTTTTCCAGCTGCCGGACGTTGCCGGGCCAGCCAAAGCGCCGGATGGCCAGCTCCGCCGACTGCGAGAGGCTGCGCTGGGGCAGCTTCAGCTCATCGGCAAAGCGACGCAGAAACGACCGGGCCAGCAGCAGCACATCATCGCCACGCTCACGCAGCGGAGGCAGCTGGACCTGCACGACGTTGAGCCGATAGTAGAGATCTTCGCGGAAGCGGCCCGAGCGAATCTCTGACGCCAAGTCTCGGTGGGTTGCAGACAGCACGCGGACATCGACTGGCTCAGGCTTGCTATCGCCGACGCGCAAGATCACTCGCTCTTGCAGCACCCGCAGCAGCTTGACCTGAAGCGGCATCGGCATTTCTCCGATTTCGTCGAGGAAGATCGTACCGCCCTGCGCCGCTTGCATGCGACCGGGCTTGTTGGCGACCGCGCCGGTGAAGGCACCTCGGACGTGACCAAACAGCTCGGACTCTAGGAGCTGCTCAGGAATCGCACCGCAGTTGATGGCGACAAACGGTCCTTTGGCACGCGGAGAGCGGCGGTGAATCTCTTGGGCCACCAGCTCCTTGCCGGTGCCGGTTTCGCCCGTGATGAGCACCGAGACGTCGCTCTGCGCGACCTTGCCAACGGTGCGCATGACCTCTTGCATGACGGGTGACGCGCCCAGGCCAATCCCGACGCTGGCAATCGCCACGCTGCGCATCTGCTCTAGCTCGGTGCCAAGCCGCTGGTTGTCGCGCCGCAGCTCGCCAAGCAGGTGGGCGTTTCGCAACAGCAGACCGGCCTGCGCGGCGATGACGGTCAGCACTTCCAGGTCGGCGCTGCGAAACAGCCGCTTTACATCACTCGAACCGACATAGAGCGCACCGAGGAGCTGGCCGCGCTCACGCAGGGGCACACACATGACGCTCGACAGTCGCAGATACATCACCGACTGCGCATTCTGAAACTCGGCGTCCTTGCAGGCATCGCTGACGATCACCGGCTGCTCGGTCCGCAGCACCTTGGCGACAATCGAGTCGGACAGCTTGGCGTCTGGTTCGCTGACCGGCTGCTGGCCTTTGGCCCGTCCGAGCTTGATGCGGGGCGGCATTCCCGGGGACGACAGCACCAGAAAGCCATTGTCGGCTTGGGTGATCTCGACCACGGCATCGACCAGCGCGGTCCACAGCTCCTCGGGCTCATAGTGGTTGAGCAGCCGCTCAGAGAAGCGATGGAGCTTGCGCACGGCACTAAGCACGTCGGAATCGGCGCTTACGGGGATGGGCGGAGGCGCTGCCGCTTGCTCGGTCGCAAGCTCGACAAAACACTGACCGAGCTGGATGCGCTCGCCCTGGGTCAGCTTGAGCTTGCTCTTGCGCTTGCCCAGCACGAGCACATCGCCATCGACCGCCACGATGGTCACGTCCTGCTCGCCGCGCGAAAAGTAAGCGTGGCTGGGCTTGACCTGCGGGTCGCTGACCACGATGTCGTTGTCGGGACTGCGACCGAAGGTGGTTAGCGGCTTGACGAGTCGAATCACGCGCGGCTCGGTCGCCGTCGGAACAGTCAAGCGAAGCGTTAGCATGCGCTCCTAGAATGCCAAAGACAGCGCCGGGGTGATAGCCGATGTGCTCTGCGGGGTCGAATTCGGCGGCGGCAAAAGCTCTTTGGGAGGCTGCGATAGCTCACGAATTTCGACGGTGGTCTTGGCATGCCACAGCGCATCAATCAGCCCCGCGAGCACCAGCACCCAAAAGGCCGATCCAGTCCCCAGATAGGTTCCCGTCAGGGCTTGAGCGGCTTGATACTCTTTGGCAGGGAAGGTGTTGTCGGGATAGCGCAGGCGAACCGTCAGCCAGGCCCCCGCAGAAGCAGCCCCGGTCAAGGCTTCCCCCACCAGAAACACCGTGCCGACCGCCGTGCGCCCGTCCGATAGCTGAGGAACACCGAACGGGACAAAGTGCAGCGGGCTGAGCTTGCGATGGACGACGCGCTCGTAGTAGACGCGCTTGGCCTGCTTCTGGGCCAGCTCCTCGGCGCGCTTCTGTAGCGCTTCGGCTTCGGCCTTCTGCCGCAGCTCTTCTTCTTGCTGACGACGGCGAATTTCTTCTAGGCGCTGCTCGTTGCGGCGACGAATGTCGTCCAGAAAGGCCACCGCTTTGAGCGGATCGACCAGCGGATCGAGCGAAAAGTCTGGCCGCAGGGACAGCAGCAGGTTGAACTCCTGCTCGGCGCCTGCTTCGTCGTGTTCAAAGAAGTACGACAGGGCCAGCAGCCGGTGCGCGAGCAGCAGCTGGTCTTCTTGGGCGAGCAGCGTCTGCGGATAGAGCAGCGGACGCAGCGTCAGCACGGCGGCGGCGTAGTCCCCACGCTGATAAGCCAGCTTGCCGCGCTGAAGTCGGGCCTCAGGGCTCTGATCGGTCGGGCTGGGCAGTGGACTAGACGGACGGGGAAGATCGCGACGCGATGGCGGATGAGGGTCATCCGCATGCGACGACAGCGGGTGGCATAGAACCAGCACCGTGCCGAGGCTCAGACTGACTGCTGACCGTCGCAACATCCAAGCAAGTTCATATCACGGAGACGGCTCGCGCCGGCCAAAAACCAGCGCGAACCCCAGCCGGGCGAGCAGATAGCGACGGTTCCGTTAGGCGCGCACGCGACGACGACGAGCCGCCATCGCGAGCAGGGTGAGTGCGCCGAGTGCCGAAGCAGCCGAGGCCGACGATCCACGCTGGCCGCTCACGTCGCAGCCGAGCAGACCACCGCCCGTCAGCTTGTACTCAGAGGCGCTCACGCACGATCCGGCGGCGCAGAGGCTGCCGGCGGCGCACTGGGCACTGCTCACGCAGGTGTCGTAGCAGGCACCGCTCTCACCGCAGGCGAGGTTGCCCGCGCACTGCGGACGGCTGCCGTGAGGCGCAGCGCCGATGACAGGCGAGCAAGTACCCGCCGAGCCAGCCACATCGCAGGCATTGCACTGACCATCGCAGGTCGAGTTGCAGCAGACGCCGTCCACACAGAAGCCGGACTTGCACTCGCCCTGGTCACCGCAGGCCGTTCCGAGCGACTTCTTGAACGTGATCGCCACGTCATGCGGACCCGTGACGCCGGGGATGGTGTAGGTGTTGTTCGACACCTGGCCGGTCACATCGGTGCCATCGAGCGTGGTCATGTCCACTTCATAGCCGGGCTCTGGCGTGATGGTGCAGACCGAGTCCTTCGCGTCCGGCACCGGGTTCGGCGTGCAGACGATCGAGCCGTGACCATCGGGCGTGGTGGTGTTGATGGGGTGCGTCGGGACCGCGAACAGCGCCGAGACGTTGGTGTCTTTGGTGATCGTGATCGTGCACTGGAGGGCCTTGCCCGCGCTGGCGCAGTCGCCTCCCCAGCCGTCAAAGTAGTTCTTGCCAGGGTCGGGAACAGCGGTCAGCGTCACCGTCTGGCCTTCAAGGAACTTGGCGGTCTGGGTGGTGCAGCCTGCCCCGCACGAGATGGCCATCGGGCTGGAGATGATCGCACCCGAGCCAATGCTGCCGGTCTTATCGACGCTCAGTGAGTAGAGCTTACCGACCGCGTTGGTGTCGACCGCGCTGTTGTTGCGCAGGACGTTGTCGACGACCGTGGCAGGCGGAGCGACGTTGACGCGGTAGCTGAGCGAGCCGGGGCCCGTGCCATTGGCGACCGTTCCATTGACGGTATAAGTCACCGTCGCACCGACCGGCAGATCCGCCGCCGTGTTCAGCGAGCCCGAGCCATTGGCCGCCGAGCACACGCCACCGTTTGCACCGACGCAGGTCCAGGTGACGCCAGTCAGGCCAGCGGGCAGCAGGTCGGTGATCTTGGCTCCCGTGACAGCCGTCGGGCCAGAGTTGGTGACCACAACCTTGTAGGAGATGGGCGCGCCCCACTCAACGGCGGCAGCGCCATCGGTGACGGTCACGCCCAGGTCGGCGTAGTTTACGCCGGTGGTGATCGCAGTCTGAACCAGCGGCCCAATGAGCGGCGAGGTTCCCGTCGAGATGATGTTGTAGTTGCCGTTGTTGACCGATCCGGTGGCGGTCTTGTCGATGTGAACGGTCAGCTTGAAGGTGCTGCTACCGCCAGCGGGCAAGTCACCGAGGGTGCAGGTGATCTTGGGGGGCGGTCCGGCTGCGAACACACAGTTGCCACCCATCGTCGATACGTAGGTCGTACCGGCGGGAAGGAACTCTTCGACCACGACGCCGGTCGCCGCCTTGTCGCCACCGTTTTTGGCCAGGAACGTATAGACCAGATCGGTGTCGGCGTTGGCCGACGATGCAGCGCTGGCAGCGACGGTCAGACCCGGAATGAAGGGACCGAAGCCATCGACGTAGAGGTGTCCCCAGTGACCGCCCTGCGAACAGCCTGCGGCGATGATGTTGGCCTGCACTTTGTCGCCAATCGCAAGATCAGCGGGACCGGGGGCGACGTCGAAGAGCTGCCAGTCGGTGTACTGCGAGCCGTTGCCACCCTGAGCGATCCCCTCATTTTCGCTCTCCGTCGAGAATCCGATCCAAGTGACCTGGATCGACTGCACAATTCCAACCTACCGGGCTCAGGATCGGAAACAGATCTCTGACTGGGTCCATATGGCTGAGTCCGCTCGAAGAGTTCGCCGGTCACAAAATGAGGGGATACCTCAGGTTGCCACCCGTGTCGTTTTTCCACGGAACGCCCGCTTGACCCGAAAAGTTGAAGGAGGACCACAGCACCTTGCCCTGCGTGGTGTTGCGGATCTCGACGTAGAAGTACGGCTGCTGGGTGTTGATGTGGCTCGGGTTCTGTAGCACCGGAGCCAGCGCGAACCGAACATGGATGTTCCCGTCAGACGCATCGACGTCGGCGGGTGTCGTGGTCATCGTCTGGGTGAGCATGTTGGTGTTGTTGCTCGATCCCATCTCGTTGACGACCGCCGCGTTCTTGCCAAAGCGCGGATACTTGAGGGTGTCGTTGGTGCCAATGCCTACGGCCAGCACCGATTCCGGCGTCGCCGCAGTCTTCACGGACGTCTTGTTGGTGCCACCAGCGGTGATCCCCAGGCTTGCCACCGAGACAGGAGGAAAGACCGGGATCGTTGGATTCAGACCCGTCGTAACCGTCCAGCCGTTGAGGGTTCCGTCCTCAAAGTTGCCGTTGACGAAGTCGGCTTGCTGAAGCGACCCGATCGGCTCCTTGCCTTCACTGGCTTGTCCGGCCTGTCCTGCGCAGCCCCCCATCGCCCCAAGTAAGCTAATTCCCAAAGCCAAACGTACTGACTTCTGCATGGTAAGTGCCCTCCCCCCTCCAAGCGCCTGAGCGCGAGCCCTGTATCTTGCGAATCGTATCCTGACCGAACAAGGCGGATCAAGCGCGTTCACGGAACTCCGCGAGCACGTAAGGGGATTGGTTACCGACGAGAGTTAGCGCGGCAAAGGGGGCGAGCGGTACGTCACTGGCTGCGGCCCGCGCGACGTCTGCGCCTGGCCCCTACCATCCACAGCGCAGCGGTGGCAAACAGACACAGTGCGCCCGCGTTGCCGGAGTGACCGCCTCCGAAGCTGCAGCTGCCGCCGAGTCCACCGCCTGCGAGCGTGTACTTCTCGGTGGCCGGGTCTGGGGTCTTGCACACGAAGCTCTGACAGACCTGCCCCGCCGTCTTGCAGTCGGTGTCAGCCGCACACTCGACGCACTGGTTGCTGGTGGTACTGCACACCTGGCTTTGGCAGACGCGAGCGCCCGTCTCGGCGGTGCAGGTGGACCCAGAAGGAAGAGGCTGGCCGGTGGTGACAAGCTGGTCGCAGGAGCCGCTCTGGGTGTTGCAGAACTTGCCGCTTCCGCACTGAGCGTCAGTGAGGCAGGTGGTCCCGCAGGATCCCGTGGTGGGATTGCAGAATGGACCGGCATGGGTTCCGGTCGCGCAGTCTGTATCGGCGATGCACTTGCGACAGCCGCCGAGCGAGTCACAGAGCGGCGCGGCGGTGTCGGTGCAGGCATTGCTGACGCCGCTGCCTTGGTCGCCCTTGCAGGGAGCGCAGGTCTTGGTGGACACGGTGCAGGTTGCGGTGCAGTCCGAGTTCTTGGTGCACAGACCGCAGAAGCCCGTTGCGTTACAGCTGGGCGCACCCTGCGGACAGGACAGACCGGATCCAGAGCCGAAGTTGCCATCACACGCGGTACACGAGCCCGCGGTGGGGCCGCTCGGGATACAGAACGGAGCGGAAGCCGAGGGACAAGCGCCCGCCATTCCACTGCCGTAGTTGCTTTTGCAGCCGCTGATGCAGGTGTTGCTTGCGCCACCGATGTCACAGCCCGGATTGGGCATGGTGCAGGCCCCAAGCTGCGTGGGCGTACACTGACTGCAGACGTTCTTGACGGTGTCGCAGACCGGGCCAAGCTGGCTGCCGGTGCAGTCGGCGTTGTTGCTACAGCAGACGCCGCTGGTGGCTGCGGTGTCGGACGCAATGAAGCTGAGGATCTCGTGCTGCGACAGCTCGCCGCCGGTTGAGCCGGTAAAGCCCATATAGAAGGGCTGATTGCCAAACCGCTGCGCCAAGTTCACAACCGTCGTCATCTGAGGCAGAAGCGGCTTGGTGGCAGTCTGTGACACATAGACCGTCAGCGTCGTCGTAGCGGCCAGGTAGTCCACCCACACATAGAACGGGGTGCCGACCGTCTTCATCCGAAACGTCGGGATGTACGAGGCAATGTGAGTCGTCGGATCGCCATCGAGGGTCACGCCCAAGTGGTTGTCGTTTGGGTCGCCTGAGTTGGTGTAGGTATCCATCTCGACCGTGACGCTTGGCGTGATCTTGTTGGTGCCGCCATAGCCGATGGCTCGGGCGGGATCGCCAAGGGCCGCTGCGCCACGCGGGTCACGATGCATCACAAAGGCAATGCCGTCCGCACCACCTCCCACAGTGGTCGTGATCTGAAGCTTGAGCTGAATGTGGATGTCGGACGTGGCCGCAAAGGTCGGCACAAACATCGCGGACCCCAGCTTGTTGCCCTCATTGGGGGTCACAAGCAGGTCGGTGCCATTGAGCGTGGCCGATCCGTTGAGCTTGAAGTTGGGAAGGTTGAGACCGCCCTGATAGCAGACATCGGTTCGGGCCTGTGCTGCGCTGCCGATCAAAGTAGACACGGCGAGTAGGAAGGCAGCCCAGCGGCTTGCAGTGCGTTTGGGAGATGCGTAGTCCTGCATATAGGTAAACCTCCTGTAGCGAATGGGATGAACAGCTATAGTAATACACTTCACAATTTGATCCTAGAAACTTCGGCGACTCCACCCGACGTGGGCGCAGACCGCCAGCAAGTGCCAGCGTGTCGGCGCAAGGGAGTCCGTGCGTGCGCACATCGAGCCCAGGCCGCGCATCAGACGCAGCGTGAAGTCACATCAGCAGATGGTGAGCGGCTTGCTCACGAGACGGAAACAGAGGGAGCGAGCGAAGTCAGGGGGCGAGGCTTACTTGGCGGTCTTCGTCAGCTCTTCATTGATGATCTGACGATAGGTGTCGATGGGCTGAGCGCCTTTGACGGGACGACCGTTTAAGAACAGGACAGGGACACCGCGGACTCCGTTTTGGCTGGCGGCTTGGATGTCATCGAGGATCGTGCTGCGCGCTTCGGGACTGAGCAGACAGCGCGAAAACGACTCGACATCCAGACCCAGCTCGGCGGCAAGCGGCTTGTGATCGGCGTCTTCCACCGCTCCACCAAACAGCTTCTTGGCCATCGGGAAGAACTTCCCTTGCCGTCCCGCACAGTACGCGCTGCGAGCCGCCGCACAGGCATGCTCATGGATCTTGCGCTTGACGAGCGGATTGCACGCTTCATCCAGGGGGAAGTGACGGAAGACCACGCGGATCTTGCCGGGATACTGCGTAAGCAGCTCTTCCACCACGCCGGACACCTTCTGACAGAAGGGACACTCGAAGTCGCTCACCTCGATGAGGGTAATCGGCGCATCTTTGGGTCCCAGCGCGGGTGCGGACGGAATGTCCAGCAGCGGAACTCCGGCTTTGGGCTCGACCTTGACCGCGTTTTTGGCCGCCAGCTCTGCCGCCAGACGACTGGCTGTGCGCTGACTGTCCAGCACGTAGCGAATCCCCAGCATGGAGCTAAGCCCGCCAAACAGTCCGCCAATCAGGATCAGCATGAGCGCCGGATTGCGCAGCAGCTCACCTGGGCGAAGTGACGCCAGCGAGCGAACCGCCGAGCGACTCCCAAGCAGCGTCATTCCGAGCAGCCCCAGGTTCACGGCATGCAGGATCATGCAAAACAGACAGAACGCGCGAATCACCAGCGTGGACAGCGCGAACAGACCCACCGAGGCCAGCACCGCAGCAAGTGACAGGACCACGAGCAGTCCGTGCAGCGACTTGCGAATCGAGTCTCGCGCGGCACCAAGCAGCGAAACCAGCGCGGTCAGCAGATAGAACAGCGACCCGACGTGCGACAGCGGAATGCCCCACACCGTCGAGTGCTGCCCACTGCTCACCAAGTCACAGTTCCACGCGCCGCCAAAGTTACAAGCACTGGGAGCGCCGGACTGTAGGTACGAAAGGTGATGCCGGGTCAGATACAGAGACACCCCGAGCCCGACAAAAGACAGCAACGCCGCAGCGGGAAGCTGCCAGCGTCGAGTAACCTGCGCGGGCTCGGTCATGTCGCGTTAGCCTTCGTCCTCAGCAGACTTGTGCACATCATCGAACTCACGCGAGACAAGCGACGCCTTGATGTAGTCGCGGTTCATCTCGGCAATGAAGTGCGCCGGAATGTTCTTGGGACACACGGCTTCGCACTCATAGAAGTTCGTGCAGTTGCCAAAGCCTTCGTGGTCCGCCGCTTCGACCATCTTGACGGTCCGACGAATGCGCTCGGGAGCACCTTGTGGAAGGTGTCGATACTGCGCAAGCTTCGCCGACAGAAACAGCATCGCCGAGCTGTTCTTGCAAGCCGCCACGCACGCGCCGCAGCCAATGCAAGCTGCTGCATCAAACGCAATGTCGGCTTCCGACTTGGGAATCGGAATCGCGTTGCCATCGGGAGCCGCTCCGGTATTGACCGACACATAGCCACCGGCTTGCTGAATCCGATCAAACGAAGAGCGATCGACCACGAGATCCCGTACCACCGGAAATGCAGTGGCGCGGAAGGGCTCGATGGTGATGGTGTCACCGTCTTTGAACACCCGCATGTGAAGCTGACACGCGGTGGTGCCACGCTGCGGTCCGTGCGGAATGCCGTTGATGACCATCGAGCAGGTTCCGCAGATTCCTTCGCGGCAGTCCGAGTCGAACGCAATCGGCTCTTCGCCTTTGCCGACCAGCTCTTGATTGACCTGATCGAGCATCTCAAGGAACGACGAGTCGGGACTTACGTCCTTCGCCGGATACGTCACCAGTTTACCCGCACCAGAATTGCCCTTCTGGCGCCAGACACGAAGGGTCAGGTTCATTTGTAGCTCCTCTGTGCGAGCTTGATGTTTTCGAAAACGAGCTTCTCTTTGTGGAGGTTGGGCGCGTTGCCGACGCCGTTAAACTCCCAGCACGATGCGTGACAGAAGTCGTTGTCGTTGCGCAGCGCTTCGCCGTCTTCGGTCTGGTATTCCTCACGGAAGTGACCACCGCACGACTCTTCACGGGTCAGCGCATCCAGACACATCAGCTCTGCAAACTCTAGGAAGTCGGCCACACGACCGGCTTTTTCTAGCTGCTGGTTGAACTCTTCGGCAGCGCCGACCACGCGCACGTTCTTCCAGAACTCATCGCGCAGCTCAGGAATCCGCTTGAGCGCTTTTTCCAGGCCCGCGCGATTGCGACCCATGCCGCAGTTTTCCCACATGAGCGTGCCCAGCTCGCGGTGAAACGAGTCAGGCGAGCGGTTGCCCTTGATCGACTGAAGGCGCAGGATCTGCTCGCGCACCTGACGTTCCGTTTCCGCAAACGCCGGATGATCGGTCGTGATCTTTGGAAGCTGCGTGCCGCCAAAGTAGCTCGCCAAGGTGTACGGAATGACGAAGTAACCGTCGGCCAGACCTTGCATCAGCGCGCTCGCACCGAGCCGGTTTGCACCGTGATCCGAAAAGTTCGCTTCTCCGAGAACGTGCAGACCGGAGATGTTGCTCATCAGGTTGTAGTCGACCCACAGACCACCCATCGTGTAGTGCACGGCGGGATAGATGCGCATCGGGACAACGTACGGATCCTCTCCGGTGATCTTCTTATACATATCGAAGAGGTTGCCGTAGCGCTGGCTGATCGTGTCCTTGCCCAGACGACGAATCGCATCCGAAAAGTCGAGATAGACACCACGACGAACGCCTGCGACTTCAGGGCCGACTCCGCGACCTTCATCACAGACACGCTTGGCAGCACGCGAAGCGATGTCACGCGGCGACAGGTTGCCGTAGCTCGGATACATCCGCTCTAGGTAGTAGTCGCGCTCGTCTTCGGGAATCGTCTCAGGAGAGCGCGTATCGCCCGCCTTTTTGGGAACCCAGATCCGACCGTCATTGCGCAGCGATTCCGACATCAGGGTGAGCTTGGACTGATGCTCTCCCGCGACCGGAATGCAGGTCGGGTGAATCTGCGTAAAGCACGGATTCGCAAACAGCGCGCCGCGCTTGTACGCACGGTAAGTCGCAGTGACGTTGCAGCCGACTGCGTTGGTCGAAAGATAGAAGATGTTGCCGTAGCCGCCGGTCGCCAAGATGACCGCGTGGGCGGCGTAGCGCTCGATCTTTCCGGTGACCAGATCGCGGGTGATGATGCCGCGCGCCTGACCATCGACCACCACCAGATCGAGCATCTCGGTGCGGGTGTGCATCTTCACCTTGCCCGCATCGATCTGACGGTTCAGCGCCGAGTACGCACCAAGGAGCAGCTGCTGTCCGGTCTGTCCTCGCGCATAGAACGTACGCGACACCTGCGCGCCACCGAACGAGCGATTGGCCAGCGTTCCACCGTACTCACGCGCGAAGGGAACACCTTGCGCCACGCACTGGTCAATGATGAGCGTCGAGACTTCCGCCAGACGATGGACGTTGGCTTCACGCGCTCGGAAGTCGCCGCCCTTGATGGTGTCGTAGAACAGACGGAACACGCTGTCACCGTCGTTCTGATAGTTCTTGGCAGCGTTGATGCCGCCCTGTGCTGCAATCGAGTGAGCGCGGCGCGGGCTGTCCTGGAAACAGAAGCAGTCTACGTTGTAGCCAAGCTCTCCGAGCGTCGCAGCGGCGGATGCACCGGCCAGACCAGAGCCGACAACGATGACATTGAACTTGCGCTTGTTGGCCGGGTTGACCAGCTTGCTCTGCGAGCGATAGCTGCTCCACTTGGTTGCAAGCGGCCCCGGCGGGATCTTGGCATCGAGGTTGATATTAGACATGACGGATTCCTCTTATCCTTAGTTCCAGGCCGGAATCGGCAGAGTCACGATGTTGTTGAAGTGCAAGAACACGCTGATCGGAATCACCCAGAAACCGATGACCAGCGCGACCACCAGAGCCTTCAGTCCACTTCGCAGCAGCTGATTGTAAGCCGGGTGATTGATGCCGAGGGTCTGGAGCGCACTCGACAGCGCGTGCCACAGATGCAGGCCCGCAAAGCCCAGCGCAATCACATACACACCGCTAAACAGCGGATCTTTGAAGCCCGCGATGACCATTGCGTAGACATCAGGATTTCCCATCGAATCGGTGTGGTATTCACCCGGCAGCAGATGGAACGTGTAGTGCGCAAGATGCATCGCAATGAACAGCACCAGCACGATTCCTGAAACCGCCATAAAGCGCGAAGGGAATCCGGCTCGCAGCGTCGCTTCCACTTGGTACTTGCTCGGTCGCGCTTTGCGATTTTCCGACGTCAGCTGAAGTCCCTTGAGGATGTGAATCAGCACAAACAGGAGCATCGCAACTCGGGTTGGCCACAGCAGACTCGGATGGTCATGCAGCCACAGCGCGTACTCGTTGACCTCTTTCTGGCCGAAAAACACCTTCAGGTTGCCAGTGAGGTGGCCGATCAGCCATCCGGCCATGCCGAGGCCAGTCACTGCCATAAGCAGCTTCTTGCCGATGGATGTGCTTGCGATTCGAGCAAACCGACTCATTTGTTGCCTTGTCCGTTTTTGGGTTTCGATGCCGCCGAGTTCTCGTCGAAGACACGGCGCTATTGGCGGCGAGTATACACGCTTTTGCCGCTCGCCCAAGCCCGCATTTTCGCACGGTCAGCGGTTCAACAATTGGGCAAATGTCATCGCCCGCGCTATCTGCTGGAACTGAAGAGCGCTTTTGGCGCGGTGCTGGGCAAGTTCGCAAGCAGATGAACGGCTGCGACAAGGATGATCGGTCGAAAAAAGAGATTCAGGATCGGGGTGGCCAGCAGCAGCGCAGTCATCACGGAAAACCCGAGCATCAAGACCGTATGCTGCTCCGTCAGCGCGATCTCTTCTTGCCATGGCTTGGCCAGATAGCGACACAGCGAAGCAAACCATCGAAAGACAAATCCGACGACGGGAACACGAGCCCCAGCGTAGGCACAAGCGCGGACAAACCAGATCTCTGGAACGACGGAAGGAATCGCTTGGGAGGCCGCATCAGGAGCCGCAGCAGAGTTCTCTGTAGGAACGGAAGATCCCGACGGTGACGAAGCACAAACTCGCGCACTGTCAAACGCTTCGACCACAACCCAGTGAAGCGCCCAAATGGCGCCCAAGCTGGCGGCAAGTGCGGTTCCCACAAGCGGAACTTTGGTCGCCAGCGCAACCAGCGGAGCGACGGCAATGGAGATGACTGCCGCTTGCTTGAGCGCGTGAATCGCAGCGCGAAAGATAGACTCTCGCCGGGGCTCACATTCCCCGATCGAGAGCTTGCGATACGCAGACGCAGCCAGCCGTGCATAGTGAGCGGAAAGCAGAATCGATGGCAGCGGAGCCAGCATCGCAAACGCGGCGAAAAACCGAGGCCAAAAGCCAATGACGCGGAGCGACTCCTCATCTTCGGGAAGGTGACCGATTTGTAGATGAAGCAGCGCAGACAGCGTGCAGAAGCCCGCGAGCATCAGCGCCGGAAACAGCGCATCCAGCAGGAGGTCGCGATGAGACAGCAGCATCCGCAGCGCAAGCAGAGGCTGCGCACAGCCATACAGCAGCCGATCCAGTGCAGAGACGGGATCGGACAGCGGAGTGCCCGGCTTGCTGTAAGACAGAAACTTCTGCCAAACAGAAGACGGGCTCGCGGGTGAAGAGGTAGACACAGTCAGCGTGGGTGACGAAGCGTTGGCTTACTTGGCGGTGTTGACGCGATGCTCTGCCGGCGTCGGGTAGCCCGCCTTGGTGAACTCATCAGCAATCGCTTGGGTCATCGCAAAGTACACATTCCAGTAGGTGCGATCGTGGGTGTAGGCACGAACCAGCAGCACCGTTCCGGCCATGTTGAACTTGTCGATCTCGACCATCGGTGCCGGATCCTTCAGGACATCGGAGATCTCCGACAGACGCTTCTTGAGGCGGTTGGCCGCTTCGACCGGATTGACACCATGCGCAAGCTGCGCGCCCATGTCGACACGACGGAAGGGATTGGCAGAGTAGTTGACGATGTTGTCGGAAAACAGCTTGTTGTTGGCTACGTAGACGCGGATTCCATCGTCAGTGTCAATCGCGGTGACGAACAGACCCAGCTCGTGAACCGCACCGAGCACGCCCGCTGCAGAGATGCGATCTCCCACTTTGAACGGAGAGAACAGGATCAGAAACACGCCAGCAGCGAAGTTCGACAGCAGTCCCGACCAGGCCATACCGATGGCAACACCAGCGGCAGCCAAAAGACCCGCAAAGGTCGTGGTCTGAATGCCAAACACACCGAGCACCGCAACGATAAGGAGAATCTGTAGTAAGACGCCGACCACGGAATCGAGATAGCGAATCAGCGTGGCATCGACCTTGCGAGCCTCTGACGTGCGGCGAATCAGACGGCGCACCGCCGAGATGATGATCCGTCCCACAATCCATAGCGCCAGCGCTCCGAGGAGCTTTCCGCCAATATCCAGCACAAATGGAATCAAGGACTCGACGGTCTTTTGGAAAAACTGCTCAATCTGCTGCTGCGACATCCAACACCTCTCCCTATAGCGGTTGACAGTACGCGGAAGAGGTTCGCAAAAAGTAGCAGCGTCTGTCAATGCCACCGACTCTTTACGCAGATCACAGTCGATAGAAGCCCAGCCAAATAGGAACCCTACGCAGATGTCTTCCGGCAAATACCAAAATGAACCGACAGAGGGATCCCACGCCAAGGCGGTGTGGCGACCCCAAGATCTGGACGGACTCCCGATCTCAGCGACGGAACGAGCACGCAATCACGCAGCCGAACAGACGTTTAACATCCGAATTCCCAAGCACTATGTTTCACAGATTGACTGGGACAATCCACAGGATCCGATTCGGCTCCAGACCATTCCGCAAGCGGATGAGCTGCTGTTCGATCCACGCGAGCTGACGGACCCGATCGGAGATCAGGCCCACAGTCCGGTACCTCGGATCACCCATCGCTATCCAGATCGCGTGCTGCTGTATCCGACATATCAGTGCGCGGTGTACTGTCGTCACTGCTTTCGGAAGGAATCGCTCAGCGACGCAAACGATCAGTTTTCGGAAGAGCTACTGCGGCCCGCGTTTTCCTACATCGCAGCGCATCCCGAAGTGCAAGAAGTGATTGTGACCGGCGGCGATCCGCTGATTCTGTCCAGCCAGCGACTGGCCTACCTTCGCTCGCAGCTTGAGTCGATTCCGCACCTGCGAATGATTCGCTTTCATACGCGCGTTCCGGTGGTGACGCCGCAGCGTGTCGATCAAGGACTTGTCGAAGCGCTCACAGGACGGCTGATGGTCTGCGTGGTGACGCACTTCAACCATCCGCAGGAGATCACACCGGAATGTAAAGTGGCTGCCCAGCGACTGCGAGAAGCGGGCTTTGTGCTGCTCAATCAGACGGTGCTGTTGCGTGGAATCAATGACAATGCAGAGACGTTACAGACACTCTTTCGCGAGCTGTTTTACACGTTAGGAATCAAGCCGTACTACCTGCATCACTGCGATCTCACACGCGGACTTTCGCACTTTCGCACCACGATTGCGGAAGGTCTGGACATCATGCAAAAGCTGCGTGGTTACATGTCTGGACCGTGCGTTCCGCAGTACGTGCTGGATCTTCCGGGAGGCAACGGAAAGATTCCGCTTGGTCCTTCGTATACCGTCGCACAAGACGGTCACTGCTATACCTTCCGGAACTATCAAGGGAAGCTCTGTTCGTACGAAGAAGTGGTGCCGCAGAATCCTCCGCGCAGGCAGTCGGAAGCGCAGACAGAAGCCGATTCCCAGCCAGAAAAGTGTGCGCAGAGCGAGCGCTGATTTCGTGTAGGATGCGCCGCCATGGCGACAACAAAAGACACAGCGGACGCAGAGACGTTCGATTACATCGTGGTGGGTGGCGGTTCTGCGGGCTGTATCGTCGCGGAAGCACTGTCTCGTGATCCCAATCAGCGTGTGCTGCTGCTGGAAGCGGGTCTGCACGCAAACCAAAGTCCAGAGACGCTCGCAGCCGATCAGTACAAGTACGCGTTCATCAATCCAGAGCTTCTGTGGGAGCGATTTTCCGTCCCGCAGCAGCGCTGTCGAAATGCTCGGCTGTTTCAGGGATCAGGACGCGGTCTTGGTGGCAGTGGCGCGGTCAACGCGATGGTCTACACCCGAGGCAGCGCGTACGACTATGACTCGTGGGGACTGCCAGGCTGGAAGTATTCGGACGTAGAGCCGGACTTCGATGCGCTGGAACAAGTGCTGGGCGTGAATCGACTTCCGCCGACGCGCTTTACCGAAGCCTGCATCGGCGCGGCAGAAGAGTCTGGATTTCGTCGCAAAGAAAACCTAAACGATGGCGCGCTGTGCGGATTCCTTGGGTATGAGTGGATGAACCTCAATCCCGATAACAATGAGCGGCGCAGCTCGTATGTCTCGTTTCTTCGTCCGCAAGAAGGACGACAAAATCTGGTGATTCGCACCGGAGCGGCGGCGACCAAGCTGATTCTACGCAAGACAGACGGACTGCGCGCAGTCGCACAGGCCGACGGTGTGGAATATCTGCAAAACGGCACGATGCAGCGTGCGCTGGCTCGCAAAGAAGTGATCTTGTCAGCGGGCGCTCTGGAGTCTCCGCGCCTACTTCAGCTATCAGGAATCGGTGACGGACGTGCGTTACAGCGCGTAGGAATCGATCCGCTGGTTGAACTTCCCAGCGTCGGGAAAAACCTGATGGATCATCCGAATGTCAGCGTCTTCTTTTTGGGAAAGCAGGAAAGCGACTGTCGCTGGGCGCAGCTGTACGGATTCCATCGAGTAGGACAGCATGTTCCGCAAGGAGAAGCGGATTCCTGCTTTGTGTTCTACAGCGCGCGATCTTCCTTTCGGGAAGGAATGCTGCGGATGCTCCCAACCATGGCGCTTCCACCGTCGCTGTATCGGATGGGATGGCCCAAGCGTGCGTTGCAAGCGCTGATTCGCGGAGCCTTCCGTTTGGGTCCCGTTCAGAGGCTGGTGAATCGAATGTACGGAGTCGTGGTGATCTTGGGAAAGCCCGAGAGCCGAGGAACGGTGCACATTGGGAGTCCGAATCCGCTCGATCCGGCGCTGATCGATCCGGCGTACTTCGCGGTCGATTCCGATCTACAGACGATGATAAACGGCGTCGAGCTGGCGCGTACGATGGCCAATGGATCCAGCCTGACTGCGTACGGAAATCGAGAGCTGATTCCGGGTGCGCGCAGCAAGTCTCGTGATCGAATCGCACGCTTTCTGAAACAGAACGTGATGACGACGTATCACTACGCAGGAACCTGCAAGATGGGAGTCGATGCAGAGTCGGTGGTCGATCTAGACCTGCGCGTGCGAAGTGTATCGGGACTGCGGATTGCGGATGCGTCGGTAATTCCCTCGGTTCCGGTGTCTGCGATGAATGCACCGAGCATGCTGATCGGATACCGCGCGGCGCGCTATCTTACGGAGTCCGCGCGCTAACCAGTGCGAGTGCGAGCGAACCGATGAACGTCTGCATGATGGTGGCAAATCCGATCCTTTACGACGGCAGAGTCATTCGTCATGCGAAGACGCTCGTCGAAGCCGGACATCGCGTGACGGTGATCGGCGTCATTGGTCCGAACGATTCCGACGGAGAGCTGCCGAGCGATACCCCATTTGCGGTGCGCAGGCTACGTCGTCAGCGTCGAGGACTTCTGCCGCAAGCGATCTGGGCAACGACGGCTCTTCGGCAGCGGATCGCGCAAAAGCTGGTGTCTGCCCTGCCCGACTCGGTGCTAGGCCAGTTGGCAGCGATCGCGGATCTGGCGGTGGCCACATCGGCGGTGGAGCTGACAGCGCTGACGATCGGCACATCGTACGACGTGTTTCATGGCAATGATCTGAACACACTCCCGGCGGTGGCGTGGGCGGCGCAGCTGCACGGAACGCCGTATCTCTACGACGCACACGAGTTTTATATCGAAGAGTCCCCGACGCTGACGCAGACGGAAAAACGTGCGCGGCAGCTCTGTGAGCAGCGACTGAGCCAGCGTGCGTTTGCGGTGCTGACGGTGAATGATCTTCTTGCCGATGAGCTGATGCAGCGGCATCAGATTGCTCGGCCCGTCGTGGTGCGGAATGTGCCGCCGCGCTTTCAGACGACCGATCCGCTGGAGTTGCCAGTGGGACCGACGGGAACGCTACGGCTGCTCTACCACGGAACGCACATTGGGCTGCGTCAGCCAGGCACCGACGATGTGCTGCGAGCGATGGCCAGGCTGCGCAACGACGTTCAGCTTCACCTGACGCTGCGAGGACAGATCTCCCCCCTTGAACAGCGCGAGCTGACGGCGCGCGTGCGCGAGCTGGGGCTCATGGGGCGCGTCGAGACGGCACCGCCGGTTCCTGGTCCCACTGCGCTGTTGCAAGCTGCCGTCGACCAGCATGAGGAAGTGGGCCTCGCGTTTCATCCTCCGCTATCGGGAAACTTTCGACTGGCGACATCCAGCAAGGTCTACGAATACCAAGTGGCGGGCCTGGCGGTCTGCGCAACCGATGTGCCGGGAAATCACGTCATCCTCGACGATCAAGCCGGCGTGTTTTATCCGTTTGGCGACGATGAAAAGCTGGCAGCAGTGCTCAAAGAGCTGGCGCAAGACCGACCTCGGCTTCAGCGACTGCGGCACAGTGCGCATCAGCGAGGACGGACCGAGTTTGCGTGGGAGTCAGAGCGTCAGCGCCTGCTTGCGGTCTATGACGCGCTGAGCAAGCGAGTCGAGCGGCGCGCTTAGTCGCGACGCTGCATGCTGCGGGTTCCAATCGAGGGCAGCGACGGAATCGTGCGAGCAGCCGGGGCAGCCTTCGGTGGTTCCACGTTGGCCATCGCAACCGGCGCCGGGGCCGGTGGGGCAAGCGGTGGAGGTGCCTTGCCAGCCAGCGGCGCGGGCGTCGCAGCAGACGGAGAAACCGTCGGAGCCACTGGAGCCGCCGGGGCAGCATGCGCCACGGGCGGCGTCGGAGCCGCAGCCTTCGGAGCCGCACTGCCCACCAGTCCCGCAAGCTGCGTGTCGGAAACAAAGGTCACTCGCGTCGCCATGACTTCACCCAGCAGGCGACCGCCTTGGTGGATACGAACCACCTCACGCGCCTTCAGCGTTCCCGAAAACAGGCCAACGACCAGTGCGTCGCCGACCTCCGTATCCTCACACGAGACGGCGCCCGTGCGTCCAACCACAAGGCGTCCTGAAACGCGCAGTGGTCCGCCTTCCAACTGTCCTTCAACCACGAGGTCTCCGTCGGTCTCAAGCCGGCCAACGATCTTGGTGCCAGCCCCGATGGTGGTCTGTGTCTTCGTCATGTTGGCCGCAGGATACAGGCCACTGGAACCCTTCGCAACGTCGGCGTATCGCACATCGCAAAACACCGCGCGCCCTCTTCGCAACGCCGCCCAGAACACCGATAATGACAATATGCCCCCATCTGGATCGGCAGTTCAGGCAGCCCCCCATGCAGCAGGCGCGGCGGCAGCTCTCGAGATCGACACCTCCGCATCCGTCGCCCACGATCACAAACAGCACGCTGGCAGCTTCCCGGTCGCATTTTGGACCGCCAACGTCATCGAGCTGTGCGAGCGAGCCGCCTACTACGCATGGTTCATCCTCGTCACGGTGTATCTGACGTCGACGGTCGGCTACAGCGACATCCAGGCTGGCTACATCACCGGCTGCTTTGCCGCCCTGCTCTACCTGCTGCCGTTTCTATCGGGAGCCTTTGCCGATCGCGTGGGCTACCGCAAAGCCTTGATCCTGGCGCTGGCGCTGCTGACGGTGGGCTACACAGGGCTGGGGCTGTTCGCGATAAAGCACATTGTGCTGATCCCAATGGCGCTCGTGATGGTGGGCGGCTCACTGGTCAAGCCGATCATCTCAGGCACCGTCGCACGCTCCTCCAGCCCCGAACAAAGAGCCCGCGCCTTCAGCCTGTTTTACATGATGGTC
>ERZ724526.628-NODE-628-length-19893-cov-6.528884_pt1 | contig 19893 bp, 15 predicted proteins | sample MGYA00376059_ERZ724526 | MGnify/ENA primary metagenome ERZ724526 (study PRJEB28724, sample SAMN07190883) | activated sludge metagenome | isolation source: activated sludge of sewage treatment plant in Hong Hong | place: Hong Kong | collected 2016-03-17 ...
AGCTCGGAAGAAAAATTGCAGCCGTGGTATCACGAGGAGGACGTCCTGATCTTGCAGGTGTGTCAGCGTTAGAGAAAGTGATGTCACCTACCTTACTTTTAGTTGGCGGGGCGGACGATGGGGTAATTGAATTAAATGGGCAGGCTTATTCACGATTGCAGTGTGAAAAGCAACTGGTATTAATACCAGAAGCAACTCATCTATTTGAGGAACCCGGGACCTTAGAACAAGTGGCAAATCAGGCTGCAGATTGGTTTGTTCATTATTTAACCGATACCGCAGCATGAGATTAATGGCGACTGAGCTTTAAGGATTGAATGACCTCTTCATCGCTGACCTGCGGAAAGTCTTGATAAAACTGACCAACTGCGTAGAAATCACGCGGAGAATTGAGACAAACGATTTCGTCAGCGTAGGGTTTTATTTTTTCTAAGGTATCGGGTGGTGCGACGGGTACAGCACAGATTAGTTTTTTTGGATGTTTGGCCTTTAATGCATGCAATGCTGCAATCATGGTGGATCCTGTAGCCAAACCATCATCGATCACAATTACGATCCGGTTTTTGGGATCGAATGGCGGGCGAATCGGCGTATATTGCTTGCGTCGTTCTTGCATCGTTTTTAACTGAGCAGCCTTTTCCGCTTCAATATACTGAGGATCGTGCACAAATTGCCCCGCGTAATCCGCCAGATAAGTCCAGCCGCTCTCATCAATGGAACCGATAGCAAACTCGGGGTTACCTGGTGCTCGTAACTTCCTGACAAGAACTACGTCCAAATCGCCTGAGAGCATATCAGCAATCATTTTTCCCATCGGAACGGCACCACGTGGAATCGCTAAAATGAGCGGGTGACAATCACGATAATGATCGAGTTGTTTAGCTAATTGGTTTGCTGCATCATTACGATCACGGAACATTTTGAATCAAATCGCTTGGTCGCGTTATTGAATGAACTGTTTACGATTGAATTACCTAGCTAAGTATAACTTAAAGAAATAGTGTGAGGGTTAGGCGTTCATTCTGAGAAATTCAATTCTTGCTTGCTTTTTTAGTTCTTACTTTTGATGGTTTTCTTTCCTCGAATTCAAATCCAATTTTGTTATCAACATTAACTACAAGATAGGCAGAGAAAGGTCGGCCTTTTTTGGAAATGAAATTCGTTAATAAATCTGTTTTTTTATGCGCAAGTAATTTCATTATCTGTTCTTGCTCAATCACACGATTGAGAATGACTTTTCCGACTTTGAAATTGCAGGTTGGGTTAGGGCCAACTGCCTTCTCACAAACATAACTGGTGCTATGTTCATAGACGTGATGATTGCATTGAGGGCATGTTCCCAGTGATTGATGATTGGAAAAATCAATTGGTTCCGCTTCTAAATCATCACCATTGCCAAATTCAAACTTCATCTCAAATGTATCAGTGAGTTTGATACTGGCATTGAATAAACGTCCCATTTTGCTTCTAAATCCGAGTAAAGGGCCTACTTCCCGCTGCGAGATCAATGTCTCCATTTCGTCGACTTCAAATTGACGTCCCGCCAATATTTTCCATAATGCAAAATCGCATTGCTGGCATTGAAATTTTTTATAGGTTTCATGCAAAATACCGCCGCATTTGGGGCACGGTGTTTTAAGCACTGCAAAGTCACCACTAATGGTTTCTCCACGGTGACTCTTTGCTTGATCAACCATATGCTTGGTCATCTCAGCGATTTTATTCATAAAATCTTGCCGCTTTAATTGACCTTGCTCAATTTGCCGAAGTTTATATTCCCAATCTCCTGTCAATTCAGGCGAGATCAGTTCAGGAATTTTTAATCCGCGTAATAATGTGATCAATGAAAATGCTTTGGCCGTGGGGAGTAACTCTCTTCCTTCACGCAGCAAATAATGCTCAGAGACTAAACCTTCAATAATTGCAGCTCGTGTTGCTGGCGTGCCTAGTCCTTTCGAGCTCATTGCAGCTCTGAGTTCTTCATCTTCAACTAATTTTCCAGCGCCTTCCATGGCCGATAGTAGCGTTGATTCATTAAATCTTGCGGGTGGGCGGGTTTGATTGGCAATGGTATCGATTTCTTCTGTTTTGACAGTTGCGTTAGGGCCAATTGCCGCTAAAGTTAAATTTTCTTGATCGCTATCAACGCTAGGACTTGAACTTGATTTGCCATAGACGATTTGCCATCCTGGATTGACCATGATTTTACCTTCCGTCTTAAAGGTTTCATTTTCAACACGAGTGATTCTTGTGGTAACGAGATATTCAGCAGAGGGATAAAAAATCGCAAGAAAACGCTTGGTGACTAAATCATAGAGCTTCAATTCCGCTTCGTTTAGTTTTTTGGGCTCGAGTGAAGTCGGAATGATCGCAAAGTGATCTGAAATTTTAGCGTTGTTAAAAATGCGCTTATTGGGTTTCACCCAATCAGAAACTAGAATTTGACTGGCGAATTCGTGATAGGGACTCGCTGTTAAAGACTGTAGGGTTTCTTTGACAGTTTCAAGATAATCTTCCGGTAGCGCGCGTGAATCCGTTCTGGGATAGGTTAAAACTTTATGTTTCTCATAAAGCGCTTGGGCAAGTCCGAGGGTTGATTTTGCTGAAAATCCAAAGCGGCTGTTGGCTTCTCTTTGCAGGCTAGTTAAATCATAAAGTAGCGGGCAAGTTTCTTTGGCTGGTTTGCTTTCTTCGCTGACGGTGCCTGATTTGCCGAGACATTTTAGTTTGATTGCTTCCGCTTTTGCTAAATCCCAGATACGTTCTGCGCGTGCCTCAGCATTTTCTTTACTTTTAGTAAATTTTTCGTCAAACCATTTGCCTTTATAAGAATGGCTGTTTGTACTGAAGGTAGCATGGAGTTCCCAGTAATTTTTCGGGATGAATTTTTTGATGGCTTCTTCTCGCTCGACTAAGATTGCGAGCGTAGGTGTTTGAACTCGGCCGACCGTCGTTTTATGAAATCCCCCTTCTTGGGAATTAAAGGCGGTCATGGCACGAGTACCATTGATTCCAACCAGCCAGTCTGATTCAGAGCGACTGACTGCAGCCTCGGCCAAGGGTTGTAGATCACTATCATTGAGTAGATTATTAAACCCTTCTTTGATAGCGGATGGTGTCATGGATTGAAGCCATAAGCGCTTGATGGGCTTTTGGGTATTGCTATGGCGCACAATATAGCGAAATATCAGTTCACCTTCTCGGCCCGCGTCACAAGCATTGATTAACGTGTCGACATCTTTTCGCTTGATGAGTTTTGTTAGTATTTTTAAGCGTGTTGCTGTTTTTTCTAAAGGGATTAGATCAAAATGAGGGGGTATGACCGGCAAGTGATCAAAGCTCCATTTGCCGCGTTTGACTTCATATTCTTCAGGGACTGCTAATTCGAGCAAGTGTCCGACAGCAGAGGATAGAATGTACTCATCATTCTCGAAATAATCAGCTTCTTTCGTAAAATTTCCTAGAACCTTGGCAATATCGTTTGCAACAGAAGGCTTCTCAGCGATAATCAGCTTTTTACTCATAAATTCTGTTATTACTTTATTAGATATTTTTTAGGTGATTGGGTTATGTTAGTACTTCATCTGATGCTGGCCAGATTGAGTAACCAAGGTTATTGAAGGGTGATCAGATCGATGAGGTTGTTTTTTTAAGTTTTTTCATGGCATTAGAGACTCATCACGAGTCAATTTTAGTGTCGATTGCGTGGGTTGCTGGCAATAAATAATTTTTCGATTAAATCGTGATTCGTTAACTGGTTTTGTACCCATAGATCGAACATGACGACTAATTTGATTTTATCCAAGCAGGAACTACTGCCATCCATCTGAAGAATACGATCAATTAACAGCTCACGTTGTAATGAATTGAGCACACCGGCTTGTTCAAGAAAAAGAATAAACCCTTGACTTTCGACGTCAATGACTTCTAACTCAGAAGAAGAATAAATTCGAAACGATTTACTTTGAGATAAAGTTACCGGGTACTTTCCTGCTTCATGCTTGGTATGATCCGTTAACCAGCCAAGAATCTGGCTAATCTCATCTTCTCCAAATCCTGCCAGTGTTAATTTCCGTGTTAACGTCTCTGAATCTGGGCAGTTTTCAGAATCAAAATAATTTTCGAATAAGTAAATTAAAATCTCGAACATCGCTTCGCTCTTCATGATTATATTTCGCATTAGAATTTTAATGAATTGTATTGTTAATCAACGAATTCGTTGATATCGACCCCCTGGTAAACTAGCCACAATTCCATCTAATTCCAGAGCTAATAGCATGGCGGATACTGTTTCCACAGTCAAGCCACTCCGAGTACACAATTTGTCGATATCAGTCGCTTCATAATCTAAATGAGAAAGTAAAATCGTGTTTTCTTGAGCGTAAGTTTGTTTGATCGCTTCATCAGTTGCTAACGGATTAGCCAAGTTAAGCGGTTGATAATTAAACTCATCGAGAATGTCATTAATATTTTCTACAAGTTTTGCACCTTGCTTAATCAACGCATGGCAACCTTTCGATAAAGGTGAATGAATTGATCCTGGAACTGCCAGGACTTCACGTCCTTGTTCAAGCGCTTGTCGAGCTGTGATGAGCGAGCCACTTTTCAAAGTCGCTTCGATGACGAGACAACCCAAGCTGATGCCACTGATGATTCGGTTTCTACGAGGAAAATTTCTTCCGATTGCTGGCATACCCAAGGGAAATTCAGAAATGAGAGCGCCTTCCTTGGCTAATTGATGGGCTAGTTGATGATTCTTAGCTGGATAAACGATATCCAATCCGGTTCCCACAACAGCAATACTACTGGAAGAACCGAGCAGAGCGCCCTGGTGAGCGGCTGTATCAATACCTAATGCCATACCGCTTACGACGCAAAGGCCAGCACTGCTTGCGGCTTCAGCAAATGCACTCGCATTGACAATGCCTTGAGGCGTACCGTTACGGCTTCCGACGATTGCAATGGAGGGAGTATTGAGTAGTTCGCGCTGACCTTTTAGATAGAGTAGTGGAGGAGGGTCGGCAATATTGAGCAATCGCTTGGGATAATTGTCATCATTTAATGTAATGATTGCATTAGCAGGATCCTCAAGCCACTTCAGTGTAGCGATTATTTTCTTTTGATCAACGCGACGATTGGCGATATCTGCGGCAATTGGCTTTTTTACATAGCGCTCGAGAAGTTGAGCCTCGGCATTGAGGATGTCCGTAGGATGTTTAAAAGTTAAAAGCAGCTTACGGAAGGATTCATCACCAAGTCCTTCAATGAAGCTGAGGGTTAGCCAGGATTCAATATCTGGCTGAATATTCATAACCAATCAAATTGTTTTTATTAAATTGTTTTTTTTATGGTGTTTGCACGGCATCAAATACTTTAATCGCCTGAGCGCTATGCAAAACAAGAGCATACGATACTTTATCAAAAACTCGAAATAGAAAAACTAATCCAATGCGTTCATCCGGTAACGAGATGATTTTGCTGTCTTGCAATTTGGCGGTGCTTTTACGATAAACAGCAAGCACATGACCTACTTCTAATCCATCCGATGATCCTTTATTAAGGGCGATAATCGCATTTTGACCGATTTCAGTTACACCGCCATAAACTGAAATGATTCGTCCTGTGACCGGAAAATCAGGTGCACGGGGAATATAATCGTCAACATGCAGTGTAGACGCAGGAATCAGGCGGTCGCCCTTGAGAATTTCCTGCACTGAATGGGTAATTCTAACTGAGCTGATCGCATCAAAATTTGATACCTCTACATCGCCTAGGTATACAGCCTCATGACCAAGGACGCGATCGTTGTCTTCCGGATCAATGAGTGGTTTTCCTGCACGGAAAACTTGCCAAGCCATGCCTTGATCAAAAGGCATATTTTGTACATAGATCGTGTTACCAGTGCTTAATATAACGCGATTGTCGCTGGAGCCTAATATTAATGGCGCCCGATCCAATCCATTTTTTTCAATGACTAAAGGTTGACTTAAGAACGGCTTGAGTTTTTTTGATGGAATCGATGGAATTTTCTCAGCCTCAAGTTTCTCAATGCGCATTTTGGGTGAGAGTTTGATCGTTGCTTTTTCATTGGCAAACATTAGTTTACTGCTTCCATCCGCAGCTCGGACTAGAATAATAATATCACCGGGGTAGATGTTGTTTGGGTTCTTGATTTGTTTTTGGTTCATGTCCCAAATCTCTGTCCATTGCCAGGGATCTTTAAGATAGCGAGAGGCAACTCCCCAAAGCGTATCCCCTTGAGATACAACATATCGTTCAGGCGCATTGGCGAGTAATTCGATATCTTTTGCTTTTGCAGCCCGGTCAGAAAATATACTGATAGCTAAAATCATCGCTATAATGGAAATAGTACGCATAAATTTATTTTTTCCAAGAGTGTAGTGGGGACAAAACAAAATGGATTTAAATTCGATTATCATCGCCGCGATTTTACGATTTAACTTCGGTATTCAGTAGCGTGAATTACGCATATTTGTTATGGCAATTCTGAAAATATTACAGTACCCAGATGAGCGATTGCATAAGATTGCGTCAGTTGTGCCAGCAATTACTCGAGATACTCGTGTGTTAGTTGAAAATATGGCAGAGACGATGTATCACGCATCAGGAATTGGTTTGGCTGCGACCCAAGTTAATGTTCATCAACGTGTAATTGTGATTGATACTTCCGAAACACATGACCAACTCAATGTATTTATTAATCCAGAAATAATAACTAAGGCGGGTGATGCTGAGTTTCGAGAAGGGTGTTTATCGTTACCTGGCATATTTGATAAGGTTAAACGTGCTGAGCTCGTTACCGTCAGAGCGCTAAATCTTCAGGGAGAATGCTTCGAGATGCAAGCAGAGGGTTTGCTCGCGGTGTGTATACAACATGAAATTGATCATTTGGAAGGTAAAGTTTTTGTTGAGTACTTGTCGCAATTAAAGCAATCAAGAATCCAGACCAAATTAAAGAAACAGCAGCGCCTTGCTAAACCTTCGGTGCTATCGATGAGCGTTTGATGATACATCGGGTTCGATTTTTATGAGGATAGTTTTTGCAGGAACCCCTGCTTTTGCTGCAATCGCATTAAAAGCACTCATCGATGCGCAATTCCAAATTGTGCTCGTTTTAACACAACCTGATCGACCCGCTGGCCGGGGATTGAAACTGCAAGAAAGTGAAGTCAAGAAAGTTGCAAGTGAATACTCAATTCCAGTTTTACAACCGGTGACTTTAAAATCAGAGGTAACGCAAGAGCAGCTAAAGTCTTTTGCAGCAGATGTTATGCTTGTTGCCGCCTATGGACTTATCTTGCCAGAATCAATTTTGCAGTTACCGTTACAGGGATGTTTAAATATCCACGCATCTCTTCTGCCGAGGTGGAGGGGTGCTGCCCCGATCCAGCGCGCCATTCAAGCTGGTGATCAAGAAACGGGGATAACGATCATGCAAATGGATCAGGGTTTAGATACGGGTGACATATTATTGCAGAGAACCATTCCAATCGATCCATCCGATACAGCGCAATCATTGCACGACAACCTAGCGCAATTAGGTGCGCAATGTATTATTGAAGCGCTTGGTCTATTACAACAAGGAAAATTGTTGGCTGTTGAGCAGAATGATGAGGAAGTTTGTTATGCGCGTAAAATTGAAAAGGATGAAGCAAAAATCGATTGGAGTCTTGATGCAGCGGTGATCGATCGCAATATTCGCGCATTTAATCCGTTTCCCGTTGCTTTTACTAGCTATCGATCGCTATCGTTGAAAATATGGCAAGCACGAATTGAACAGAAGCTTTCTGGGCAGCCCGGTGAGATTGTTAATATCGATAATGACGGTATTACCGTTGCTTGTGGTAAGCACGCGATAGTTCTGGAAGTGATTCAAAGAGCCGGGGGGAAAAAATTACCAGTAAAGGATTTTCTTAAAGGGAATCCCATGAAACGGGGTGAGTTCATGGTTTAGTCGTGCTTCGGTCACTGATTAACCCATTCTGTAGTTTAACTAGGATTAGGACATTTAGGAGGGAGTAGCATAGCTGATATTGGTATGATGAAAATTCAGCAGCTTGCTGTAGATTCAATCGAAATAGTTTTGTCTGGGAAAAATTTAACCTTGGTGCTACAAGCGCTCTGGCATCATAATCCGTTACTATCATTGCAGCAGCGCGGCGCCATCCAAGATATAGTTTATGGTGTGCTGCGATATTTAGGCCAACTGGAAGGGGTGTTGAGTCAATTAGTAAAGCGACCCTTGTCAGACAAACGGTTGCGGAATCTACTGCTGGTAAGCTTATATCAGCTTCATTATAGTAAATCACCTGACTACGCAATTGTGGATTGTGCTGTCGCAACGACTCGGAAATTAACTAAAAACAAAGGTTCAGCAGGTTTGGTTAATGCGATTCTAAGAAATTTTTTAAGAAATGATACGGCTTTGTTGGATCTAGCCAATGCACATGAAACAGGAAGATTTTCGCATCCACAATGGTGGATAGATAAATTAAGATATCAATACCCACAGCAGTATGAAGCGATTTTGCTGGCGAATAATCATCATCCTCCCATGACGTTGCGAGTGAATCGACACAAAACCAGCGTCATCGATTATCAAGCGCTACTTAATCGGTGTGAGATTGAAAGCTGCCAAGTATGGGATAATGCACTTATGTTATCTAAGCCAGTACCCACACAAAAATTACCGATGTTTGAGCAAGGCTATGTCTCGATCCAGGATGCGGGGGCCCAATTAGCCGCGCCTTTTCTGGATGTTCGCGATGGAATGACTGTCCTTGATGCATGCGCAGCTCCCGGGGGGAAAAGCACCCATTTAATGGAAGTGGCAAATATCCAATTGACGGTCCTCGATAATGACCAACAGCGTTTGGATCGCGTGTCAGAAAATTTTAAGCGATTAGGAATTGAACCCTTTCAGCAAGTCTGTGGGGATGCAGCATTAACATCTTCATGGTGGGACGGGAAATACTTTGATCGAATTCTGGCAGACGTCCCTTGTAGTGCTTCCGGAGTGGTTGGTCGACACCCTGATATAAAGTGGCTGCGGCGTATTACCGATCTTGCTACGTTTGCGAATATGCAACAAAATATTTTAGATGCATTGTGGCCACTTCTTAAAAGTGAAGGGAAATTGCTCTATGTGACTTGTTCTGTTTTTTTTGAAGAGAACGGTCAGCAAGTAACGAATTTCTTGGATAAACATCCTGATGCTCGCTTACTTCCAATCGTACATAATGAAGTTAATAATGGGCAATTGATACCTAACTCCTCTCATGATGGTTTTTATTATGCCTCATTTTATAAAATATAACGGCATGAATTGGTTGGAAAGACTGGTTAGTATGCTGATATTAGGGGGGGTACTCATTGGTGTAACCATTCAGTCGGCCCATAGTGAAGGCAACATAAAAATTAAATCATTTGCATTGGAGGCAACCGATGCTGGTTATCAGATTAATGTTGATGCGGCAATTGAATTAAATAGTACCTTAGAGCAGGCCCTCGAAAAGGGGATTGTTTTATATTTTGTGATTAAATTTGCATTGATTGATACCAAGTGGTACTGGGTGGATGATGAGGTAGCAAGAAGTAAATTAAGAATCGGCCTAAGTTATAACGCACTAACCCGCCAGTATCGGCTGAGCCACCGATCCAAATCGCAAGGGTTCGATACATTAATCGATGCACTTCAAGAGCTGGGCACTCAGCATTATATTCCGGTTGAAGAGAAATCGGAGCTTAAGCCCAATATGGAATACTTAGCTAGTTTACAAGTATGGCTTGATGCTTCTCGCTTATCTAAGCCCTTCCAACTTGAATCATTGAGTTCCAAAGAATGGAACTTGAGTTCAGAAAAAAAAGAATGGCGCACTAAACTGCCTGCAGCGCCATCATTTTCAATTCAAAGATAATCAGTGAAATATCTTATCCTTCTCGTTACAGGATTAAGTGTCGTCATGCTGTTTCTCTTGGCAACGGCAGGGGCGAATACCGATTTTCTAGGGAAATTTTATCGTTGGCTGATTGTACTGAATGTTTTTTTTGTGTTGCTGCTCCTCGGTATCGTTGGTTTCTTACTATGGAGGCTAAGAAAAAGGCTTAAAACACGAGTTTTTGGTTCGCGGTTGGCGTTTCGACTGTTAGTGGTTTTTTCATTAATGGCAATTCTCCCTGGGGCATTGGTATACGGAATCTCAGTTCAATTTCTCGGGAAGAGTATCGAATCTTGGTTCGATGTCAAAGTTGATCAAGCGCTTGAAGGTGGAATCAATCTAGGCCAAACCATGCTGGATAATTTACTGGAAGAGCTGGAAAAAAAAGCGAAGGTTACAGCACTAGCGCTTGCTGATTCGCCGTCTCAAACTCTTTCTTCATTAAACCAACTTTTAGCACATTCCTATATACAAGAAGCGACTTTGTTCAATCAAGATGGAAAAGCCATTGCGTTTTCAAGTCTTGATGATGTCGCGTTATTTCCAGAGATACCTAATGCAACTGCTATGCGACATATTAGAATGCAAAAGAGCTATAGCGCAGTTGAGTCAATTCCTAATAAAGGGTTGTTTTTACGGGTTCTCGTTCCTGTTAATGTGCTGAGTCTGGAAGACGATATTCGCGTATTGCAAGTGTTGCAGCAAGTGCCTTCTGGCCTTGCCGAAAATGCTGAGATCGTTCAGACCGGGTATCGAAATTACCAGGAGTTGGTACTATCAAAACAGGGGATTACGCGACTATATAGTGTGACATTAACATTTGCACTGCTGTTAGCGCTTTTTTCAGCGCTAGCGAGCGCTTCTCTTATCAGTGAAAAATTAAGTGCACCGCTGGGTATGCTCGCAGAAGGGACACGCGCTGTTGCTCAGGGTGATTTCAGCAGGCGACATCAGGTTTTTAGCAATGATGAGCTGGGTATTTTAACGGAATCGTTTAACTTAATGACGGAGCAATTAGATCTGGCTCGCGTTAATGCGCAACAAAGTCAGCATGAGATTGAAAGTGCGCGTGCTTATTTAGAAAGTATTCTGGCGAATCTTTCTTCTGGCGTGATGGTATTTGATGACAAACTAAAAATAAGAACGGTCAATCGCAGCGCGGAGCAAATCTTACAAATTCCATTAATTTATCTTGAAGGCCTGGCGATCGATGAGTGTGTTGAGAAAGAGCCTAAGTTTCATCTTTTAGCATCAGAAATTCAGAATGGATTTGGGTCCACTCAAAGTGGAGAATGGCAAAGGCAGGTTTTGCATTTTAGTGAAAGTAAAGACCAAGTTTTGCTGCTACGTGGGACGCGATTGCCTGAATCTTCAGGCGGTGGTGGAATCGTCGTGTTTGACGATATTACAGGATTATTGCAGGTGCAGCGTACCGTGGCCTGGGGGGAAATTGCGCGTCGACTGGCACACGAAATAAAAAATCCACTGACCCCGATCCAGCTTTCTGCAGAACGAATGCAGCATAGGTTAATGGATAAATTAAGCGGACAGGATGCTAAGATTTTACAGCGTTCGACTGAAACCATTGTCAACCAAGTTGAAGCCTTGAAAAAGATGGTAAATGAGTTTAGTGAATACGCGCGTATTCCTGAATTGGAAATGGTTCAGATTGATTTTAATCGGTTAATTCATGAGGTTTTGGCTTTGTACGAAACCTCTAATGCTAAAGCCGAGAATTCGCAGTGCCCAGAAATAAAATTAGCGTTATCCTCTGATCTTTTGTTAATTCGGGGTGACCCGGCAAGATTGCGACAAGTGATTCATAACTTACTACAGAATGCTCAAGATGCGCTAGCAGATACTAAGAATGGTACGATTACGGTGAGTACTGATATGATTTCAGGAAATGTTAGGTTGTGTATTATCGACAATGGAAAGGGCTTTGCCGAAGAAATTAAAACACTGGCTTTTGAGCCTTACGTAACCACTAAGCCAAGAGGTACAGGACTTGGATTGCCAATTGTTAAAAAAATTGTTGATGAACATAATGGTGCAATCCAAATTGAAAATATCCAACCCCATGGAGCAAAAGTTACAATTACGTTGCCGGCGATTAACGCTGGGCAAGTGGCATCGACAATGAACCGATTGGTCTGATAGTGGTAAAGCATAATGGGGACCAAGGAAGCAGATTGAACTCGGATACGAAAGGAGTGATATATGGCCAACAATACTATTCTAGTTGTTGATGATGAAATTGGCATACGAGAATTATTGTCTGAGATTCTAAGTGATGAAGGCTACCGAGTAGTATTGGCTGAAAATGCGGAGCAGGCGCGCGTTTGTCGTAATCAGAGTCGGCCCGATTTAGTATTACTCGACATATGGATGCCCGATACGGATGGTATTACCTTACTTAAGGACTGGGCAAATAGTGGTGTATTGACTATGCCAGTTGTCATGATGTCAGGACATGGAACGATTGATACTGCTGTTGAAGCAACGCGCATCGGTGCGGTTGATTATTTAGAAAAACCGATTCCCCTTCAGAAATTATTGAGCACAGTCAAGCAAGCGCTTCGGGGAGGACAAAGTAAGCCAGCTTTAACGATTTCTTTGGCCAACTTGGGGAAGGGACCCCAAATCGTTGAATTGAAGAAGAAACTCGAGCAAATTGTCAATCTGGTGTCGCCGGTTTTATTGGTGGGCGAATCCGGTGTAGGGGTTGAGCATTGTGCTCGCTTCTTGCATCGCGTTAATACTCCCTGGGTTGAGCCGGAGCAACTTTCTTTTTTGGCAGATAACCCCGTGGGAATTTTAGAGCAAGTGAAAAATGGGCTGCTCTTTTTTAGAGAGATCGGTGGTCTTAATAAGCTAGAACAGAAAGGTTTGCTACTTTTGCTTGGAAAGTTGGAAAAATTTAATGTTCGGTTGGTTTGTGCAACGACGCAACCCTTGGCAGAGCTAACTGCGCAAGGTACCTACAATTCAAAATTGTATGAGATACTCAGTAATCTAACGATTAACGTGCCCTCATTAAGGACACATCGTGAGGATATTCCAGAGCTTGCCAATCAACTTCTTTCAACGAGCATTGAAACAGGTGAAGTTCCTTTTGTCCATTTTAGTACAGCAGCCCTTAACACATTGCGTAATTATGACTGGCCTGGAAATTTGGCACAGTTGAAGAGTGTTGTGCATTCTTTGGCGCTAACATGTACTGGCAGTGAAATTAGCGCTGAGGAAGTTCAACAAGTACTTACGCCCCCATTATCGCCCACCATGTCTGCTACACCAGATATACCGCTCAATGTTTCGTTGCGAGAAGCGCGGGATTTGTTTGAGAAAAATTATTTTGAGAAGCTCATTGATCAGGAAAGTGGCAATATGACACGTGTTGCAGAAAGGGCAGGTCTTGAACGGACGCATCTTTATCGGAAGATTAAAATGCTTGGAATTAAACTACGTGGTCATGGTGGTTAAGTTTCAACATCACATCGTGGAATCGATATTGTAGCGAATCCTAAGTTAGTAGATAATAACAGTTTTTGCCGACTCGCCTTGTCAATTTTTTGACAGGGAAGGTTTCGTTTTGATCATTATTGGGGAGCTAGTATATAAATGGGAGCATTTGGGGATTTTAAAGCGCCAGTATTCAAGAATCTAACAAGCGCAATTCGTGCATTGGCGATGGATGCAGTACAAAAGGCTAATTCTGGCCATCCAGGCATGCCAATGGGTATGGCAGAAATTGCTGAGGTGCTTTGGATTCATCATATGCGCCATAATCCTAGTAATCCAAAATGGGCTGATCGTGATCGTTTTGTATTGTCTAATGGCCATGGCTCAATGCTGATTTACGCTTTGCTCCACTTAACTGGATATGATGTGTCAATTGAAGATATAAAAAATTTCAGACAACTTCATTCTAAAACACCAGGACATCCTGAGTATGGTTATACACCAGGGGTGGAAACAACGACTGGCCCACTCGGGCAAGGAATCACCAATGCGGTGGGTATGGCACTCGCAGAAAAAATTCTTGCAAATGAATTCAATCGACCCGGTTTCGATATTGTAAATCACTATACGTATGTATTTTTAGGTGATGGCTGTCTCATGGAAGGAATCTCTCATGAAGCCTGTTCATTAGCAGGAACGCTTGGTTTAGGTAAGCTCATTTGTTTCTATGACGACAACGGAATCTCTATCGATGGCCATGTTGAAGGCTGGTTTACTGATGATACACCTAAGCGCTTTGAGGCCTATGGTTGGCATGTGATCCCGAATGTGAATGGTCACGATCCAGAAGCAATTGAAGCCGCAATCGAAGAGGCTAAGAAGAAACAAGATAAACCATCGATGATTTGTTGCAAAACGGTTATTGGCATGGGTTCACCGAATAAAGCCAATACGCATGCGGTGCATGGGGCAGCGCTTGGTGATGAAGAGATTGCTGCAACAAGGCCGCATATAGGCTGGCGCCATCTGCCCTTTGAGGTGCCTAAAGAAGTCTATGATGCATGGGATGCACGTACAAAAGGTAAGAAACTTGAAAGTGAATGGAATCAAAAATTTTCTGAGTATAGCCAGAAATATCCTAAAGAGGCTGCTGAGTTTACGCGCCGGGTCAATGGTGATTTACCCAAAGATTGGTCAGCGTATGTTGACGGTGTAGTGGGAAGAGTGAATGCAAAAGGTGAAACGATTGCTACACGTAAAGCTTCCCAAAACGCCATTGAAGGCTTGGCGCCTGCGCTTCCTGAATTACTGGGGGGATCAGCAGATTTAGCTGGCTCTAACCTTACCTTGTGGTCTGGTTCAAAAGGGGTAAGTAGCGAATCAGGCGGTAATTACATTTATTATGGTGTAAGGGAATTTGGAATGAGCGCAATCATGAATGGATTATCGCTGCATGGTGGTTTTATTCCTTATGGTGGTACTTTCCTCATGTTTTCAGAATATGCACGAAATGCATTACGAATGGCAGCGTTAATGAAAATTCGGAGTATTTTTGTGTTTACTCATGATTCAATTGGGTTAGGTGAGGATGGTCCAACGCATCAACCGGTAGAACAAACAGCAACGTTACGTTTAATTCCAAATATGGATGTTTGGAGACCTTGTGACACAGTGGAATCAACAGCCGCCTGGGCACGTGCGATTGAACGGAAGAATGGCCCTACAACGCTGATTTTTAGTCGCCAAAATCTACCTTTCCAAAAACGAGAGACTGATGTTATCAAGCTAATTGACAAGGGTGGTTATATTTTATCTGAAGCAGCGGATGGCAAGCCACGAGCAATAATAATTGCGACTGGATCTGAAGTGGGGCTTGCAATGGCAGCACAAAAAACGCTTGCTGATGAAGGAATTCATGTACGAGTGATTTCGATGCCGTGTACTAATTTATTTGATCGACAAGACAAGGCGTATCAAGAGGCGGTCTTGCCTAAAGGAATTAAGCGTGTTGCGGTCGAGGCAGGTGTAACTGATTATTGGCGTAAATATGTAGGCCTTGAAGGTGAAATTATCGGCATTGATACGTTTGGTGAATCTGCACCCGCTGAAGTTTTGTTTAAGCATTTCGGTGTTACGACAGAGAATGTTGTAAATGCAATAAAAAGAATAATTTAAGCACGATGAGTTTTCTCAAGATGCTGAACTAGTTTTATTTTAGTAATTGATTTGAGGAGTAGGAAAAATTATGGCAATTAAAGTTGGAATCAATGGTTTTGGTCGTATCGGGCGTATGGTTTTTAGAGCATCGATAGAAAAATTTAGCGATATTGATGTGGTTGCAATTAATGATTTGCTGGAGCCAGATTATTTGGCTTATATGCTTACGCATGATTCTGTTCATGGTCGATTCAGCGGCACCGTTGCAATTGAAGGCAATACATTGGTCGTCAATGGAAAGCGCATACGTCTCACAGCCATTAAAGATCCGGCTGAACTTAAATGGAACGAAGTGGGTGCAGATATCGTTGTGGAAGCAACCGGTTTGTTCTTAACAAAAGAAACCTGTGAGAAACATCTGACAGCTGGAGCAAAAAAAGTAATTATGACAGCGCCTTCTAAAGATGATACGCCGATGTTTGTTTATGGGGTTAACGATAAAGCCTATACGGGTCAAACCATTGTTTCAAATGCATCTTGTACGACAAATTGCTTAGCACCAATTGCTAAAGTATTAAATGATACGTGGGGCATTAAACGTGGCTTGATGACAACAGTGCATGCTGCTACTGCTACTCAGAAAACAGTTGATGGCCCATCTAACAAAGATTGGCGTGGTGGCCGTGGTATTCTTGAGAATATCATTCCATCTTCAACAGGTGCTGCAAAAGCGGTAGGTGTCGTTATTCCAGAATTAAATAAAAAATTAACCGGTATGGCATTTCGCGTACCGACATCTGATGTATCGGTTGTCGATTTGACGGTTGAGCTCAATAAAGACGCAACTTATGACGAGATTTGTAGCGTAATGAAATCTACTTCTCAGGGAACCATGAAAGGCGTATTGGGCTATACCGATCAGAAAGTTGTTTCAACTGATTTTCGTGGCGAAAGCTGCACTTCTGTTTTTGATGCTGAAGCAGGCATCTCTCTGGATAAAAACTTCGTGAAAGTAGTCGCTTGGTACGATAACGAATGGGGCTATTCTTGCAAAGTGTTAGAAATGGTTAAAGTCATTGCGAGCAAGTAAAGCGTCAAAGCTGGTCAGTTAATGATTGATTTGCTGACCAGAATCTTCTAATTAGTTTTAATGGAGTTAACGTGTCAGTCATTAAACTCGTCGATCTTGATTTGAAAGGTAAACGGATTTTTATCCGTGCTGATCTAAATGTTCCCATCGCGGATGGAAAGGTAACATCGGATGCCAGGATTACAGCATCCATGGCGACTATCAAACACTGCCTAGAGCGGGGAGGGAAAGTAATGGTTACTTCTCATCTAGGGAGGCCAGAAGAGGGGGTATGGAGTGAAGAAAATTCACTAAAACCAGTTGCAGACAATATCGCTGCACGCCTTAACAAACCAGTTCGACTTATTAAAGACTGGGTGAATGGCGGGTTTGATATGGCTGAGGGCGAACTAGTCGTATTAGAAAATTGCCGGATCAATAAGGGTGAAAAAAAGAATGTCGATGAAACGGCGCAAAAATATGCTAGTTTGTGCGATATTTTCGTAATGGATGCGTTTGGTACTGCACACCGGGCTGAAGCATCAACACATGGCGTTGCTAAATATGCACCGGTTGCATGTGCTGGAATTTTATTAACAGAAGAGCTTGATGCGTTAACCAAAGCATTGGATAAGCCAGCAAGGCCGATGGTGGCTATTGTTGGTGGTTCAAAAGTTTCAACAAAACTTACTGTATTGGAATCACTCTCGGAAAAAGTTGATCAACTCGTCGTTGGGGGGGGGATTGCAAATACCTTTTTGAAGGCGGCTGGTAAGAATATCGGTAAATCATTGTGTGAAGCCGACTTGGTTCCTACAGCTAAGGTATTGATGGATAAAATGCAGCAACGGAATGCAACGATTCCCATTGCGGTCGATGTCGTGGTTGGTAAAAAATTTGATGCAAATGAGCCTGCAATCACTAAATCGGCTGATACCGTCGCAGATGATGACATGATTTTTGATATTGGCCCTAATAGTGCGCAAGAACTGGTTGATATCATCATGAAAGCGGGCACAGTTGTTTGGAATGGGCCAGTTGGTGTATTTGAGTTCGATCAATTTGGCGGCGGTACGCGACGAATTGCGCAAGCCATTGCAGAAACACAAGCATTTACGCTGGCTGGCGGCGGTGACACGATTGCTGCAATTCAAAAATACGATATTTACGATAAGGTTTCATATATTTCAACAGCCGGGGGTGCTTTCCTAGAGTTTCTAGAAGGGAAAAAACTTCCAGCCGTAGAAATTCTGGAGTCAAGAGCAAAGCAATAGTTTACTTAGGCTGCCTCGGTCATGTTTAGAAGAACCAAAATAGTTGCTACACTGGGTCCAGCTTGTAGCGATCCAGCTGTACTCAAACGCATGATTGTGGCAGGAGTTGATGTTGTAAGAATCAATTTCTCCCATGGGACGAGAGAGCAACATATCGCTTTTGCTGAATTGACACGTTCCTTGGCGCATTCTGTGGGTTGTACTGTCGGGGTTTTAGCTGACTTACAGGGTCCTAAAATTCGAATAGGAAAATTTGAACAAGGTAAAATCTGGCTTAATGTGGGCGATGAGTTTATCTTGGATGCTAACTGTCAGTTAGGAAATAAAGAGAGAATCGGTCTCGACTATAAAGAATTACCCAATGACGTTGAAGAAGGTGCGATTCTATTATTGGACGATGGGCGCATTGTTTTGAACGTAAACAGAGTCAAAGGAAGTGAAATATTCTGTGAAGTCGTGCAAGGCGGGCCACTTTCGAACAATAAAGGTATCAATCGCAAAGGCGGGGGGCTTAGCGCACCTGCGCTAACGAGTAAAGATATTGAAGATATTAAGATTGCAGCAGATCTTAAAGCCGATTATTTAGCCGTATCCTTTCCCCGTTCTGGAGAAGATATTCGGCTAGCACGTTCGTTGATGCAGGAAGCAGGTGGAAATAGCTTAATCATGGCAAAGATTGAACGAACTGAAGCTATTCTTGCATTGGATGACATCATGGAAGCATCGGATGCATTAATGGTTGCTCGTGGTGATCTAGCCGTAGAAGTAGGGGATGCAGCAGTACCCGCACTGCAGAAGCGCATGATCCGTTCGGCGCGTGCAAATAATCGATTGGTTGTTACTGCGACACAAATGATGGAATCGATGATTACAAATCCGATTCCAACCAGGGCGGAAGTGTCTGATGTAGCCAATGCCGTTCTTGACGGAACTGATGCAGTAATGCTATCCGCTGAGTCTGCTGCAGGCCAGTTTCCTGTAGAATCAGTAGAAGCAATGGCCAGAGTTTGTCTCGAAGCAGAGAAAGAATATACGGTAAATCAAAGTTTACGACGCTCGCCCGATACGCCTCCTGTGAGTATAGAAGAGGCAATAGCGCGTGCAACGATGTATACAGCGGGTAATCTCAAAATTAGAGCAATTGCTGCGTTAACACAAAGTGGAAAAACAGCATTGTTTATGTCGCGGAGAAGCTCGAAGGTCCCGATATTTGCGTTGAGTCCCCAGAAAGATACGCTGGGTAAAATGACGCTTTTTAGAGGGGTCTATCCTGTCGAATTTGGTGAAGGATTATATGATCCAGAAGTAATCCTTGATCTGGCAGAAGATGAGTTATTTAAGCGTGGTGCCGTTCGTGATGGAGATGTAATTATCATGACGATTGGAGAGCCTGTTGGTAAAGCTGGGGGCACCAATACGATGAAAATTGTTCGAGTGGGCGATTGTAGGAAGCCGCTGAATATCGATAATTTTGAGGCTAATATCTGATCAATCAATAGCGATTTAATCACCGAGAAGACTCATTTAAGATTTTATTTTGATATTTTTTTAATTAAGTAATATTTAGGAAGGAGAATATAAATGGCACTTGTTTCATTGCGTCAATTGTTGGATCATGCTGCAGAAAATGGCTATGGTTTACCAGCATTTAATGTAAATAATTTAGAACAAATTCAAGCGATTATGCAGGCTGCTGACGAATGTAATAGCCCTGTAATTATGCAAGGTTCTGCTGGCGCAAGAAAATATGCAGGCGAAGCTTTTCTGCGCCATTTGATTGCGGCGGCTGTAGAAGCTTATCCTCATATTCCTATCGTGATGCATCAAGACCATGGCGCTTCTTCAGCGGTATGTGTCAATGCAATTCGCAGTGGTTTTTCCAGCGTGATTTTGGACGGATCATTAGAAGAAGATGCTAAATCACACTCTTCTTATGAATCTAATGTTGATGTTACTTCTCGAGTCGTAGCGA
>ERZ724526.632-NODE-632-length-19802-cov-6.057528_pt1 | contig 19802 bp, 15 predicted proteins | sample MGYA00376059_ERZ724526 | MGnify/ENA primary metagenome ERZ724526 (study PRJEB28724, sample SAMN07190883) | activated sludge metagenome | isolation source: activated sludge of sewage treatment plant in Hong Hong | place: Hong Kong | collected 2016-03-17 ...
AGCACAGATCCGCTATTGAACCTAACGCACATGGTTTTTTTTGCATTAGCGGTTGCTTTTGCCTCCGCAACCCAGGATATCGCACTTGATGCTTATCGGATCGAGGCGGTTGCAATAGAGCTACAAGGTGCGATGGCGGCAACTTATCAAGCGGGCTATCGATTGGCTATGATACTTTCTTCAGCGGGTGTTCTGTGGATTGCGGCTTCGCTCGATACAATGCCTACGGGTTATGATTATCGTGCTTGGCAAGTCGCCTATTTTGTAATGGCCGCCTTCATGGGAATTGGTGTGCTCACAACACTGATTATCCAAGAGCCAGCGGTGAAAATCAGTCAGCTTGTTGTTGAAAACGAAAAACGAGTAGAAGCGATGATTGCTCGCTGGAATTTAAATCATCGACTTGCCCAATTATTACTGTGGTTCTATGGTGCAGTAATCGCGCCCTTTCGGGATTTTATTGTGCGTCACCGCTACAATGCATTCTTAATCTTAGCACTGATCGCAGTTTATCGAATTTCCGATGTGGTCATGGGGGTGATGAGCAATCCTTTTTACGTCGATATGGGCTATACCAAAGACGAAGTCGCGACGGTTTCAAAAGTTTATGGTGTTCTGATGACGATTGCAGGTGCAGCGGTGGGGGGGGTGCTCATTATGCGAATCGGAATTATTAAAACGCTGTTTATTGGTGCAATACTATCTGCAGTAACCAATCTATTGTTTGTATGGTTGACGGTAATCGGCCATAGTTTACCCGGATTAATTTTTACCATTTCAGCGGATAATCTTTCGGCAGGAATTGCTTCATCAGCGTTTATAGCTTATCTCTCAGGTCTGACGCATTCTGCTTATTCTGCGACGCAATACGCATTGTTTAGCTCAGTGATGCTACTTTTACCTAAATTTATCGCAGGATTTAGTGGGCAGTTTGTCGATGCCTATGGCTATGCCTGGTTTTTCCTCAGTACTGCACTACTAGGATTACCGGTTCTGATCTTGGTTTGGCTTGTTAGTCGTATCGATTTCCGTTCATCGGAATAGCCCGAGTGTCGTAATGCTTGACCTTTTTCTCTCTTTGAATTGAGCTAATCTCATAGGATTGGTAAGCAATAGGCAATTGATCAGAATGACTACTTGATTTGATACACTAAAGCCTTTGCTGAGTAATATGATTAATAATCCGGAAGTTAATAATTTTTCATAGATTGCCGTCATATGAATCATTATCGATTTTTATTGTTAAGTCTATGCAATCCAAAACGATCACTGGATTAAAAAACTGGATTAGTTTTTTTAATAAAGCAGAAATCCCAGTCTTGAAACTAACGGGTAATGAGCTGTTTTTATTGCTTCAGCAGGAAAAAAATCCTAGCGCTCGCAGTGTTGCAAGTATCATTAAACGAGATCCACTGATGACTGTGAAATTACTTCGCTATTTTTGTCAGCATAAGCACAGGAGTCTGGAACACGAAGTGATGCAAGCTGAGCAGATCTTGATTATGCTTGGGGTTGATAAGGCGATGAAAAATGTTTTACCAGAGCCGACGGTTGAAGAATTGTTGCGCGAGCAGAAAGTTGAAGTTCTTATTAACTTACTTCATTTAGTTCATCGTTCCCATATTGCCTCAAACTATGCTTTCGAATGGGCCGTTCGTCTCCATGATACGCATTTTGAAGAAATACGTATTGCCGCATTGCTACATGATATTTCAGAATTATTAATGTGGTGTTTTGCGCCCACGGAGATGCTAAGAATTCGAGAAATGCAAAAAAAAGATAAAACACTACGAAGTTATCTTGCTCAAAAACAAGTACTCGGATTTACGCTAGCCGATTTGCAATCAGAATTGGTTCTGAGATGGTCATTACCCGAGCTGTTGATTACGCTTATGGATGACCATAATGCGTCACTACAACGTGTGCGTAATGTCGTATTGGCAGTAAACCTAGCGCGACATTCTGCAAATGGATGGGATGATGCAGCATTACCGGATGATTATACTGCAATTGGTGAATTATTAAGGATGCCAGTACATGATGTGAAGATAATTGTCGGCGCAAAAAATATTGAGCCGGTCAATTCTCAGCAGTCTGAACATTAGCTAATAATTATTAGATTATTCGATATTCTGGACTTGCTCACGCATCTGCTCAATCAGTACCTTAAGTTCAACTGAAATTTTTGATACTTCAACATCGAGTGATTTCGAACCCAATGTATTCGATTCTCGATTTAACTCTTGCATTAAGAAATCGAGACGTTTTCCACTTGCCCCGCCTTTAAGTAGGGTTTGCTCGACTTCATCGAGATGCGTATTGAGTCGTGATAATTCTTCGTCAATATCGATTTTGCTTGCAAATAAAACAAGCTCTTGTCGGATACGATCGTCATTGCAATCAATCTGTGCTTCTTGCAAGCGTAAGATTAATTTTTCCTGAAAATTCTTAATGAGTGTTGGAATACGTGGTGATAACGCTGAAGTTAACTGACGCATTTGGGTTAGTCGATCAATCAAAATCGCTTTAAGTTTCTCACCTTCACGTAATCGTGTTGAGACGAGTTCCGTCAACGTTATTTGTAGTAAGTTGTTACACGCTTCTTGTAAATCAGTGGTTGGCGAAGAATCACTCACTAAGATGCCAGGCCATTTAAGAATTTCTGCAACACTCAAACTTCGCGCCGCAATAAAATTTGATTGAACCGTATTATTTAGATCCAGTAATTGACGGATTACTTGGGAATTAAGCTGTTGGGGAAGGTTTAAATCGGGATAGGGTTGAAAGGTTAGGCGACAATCAATTTTTCCTCGTTTTATTTTTGTATTCAGCAATTCACGCATACCCGCCTCGAAGCTACGGAATTCATCGGGTAGTTTGAATTGGATATCAAGATAACGATTATTAACAGAACGAAGCTCCATGGAAATCAGGCCATTGGAAATTTCCTGGGTCGCTGTGGCGTATCCTGTCATGCTAGTGATCATAATGCGATTATCCTGTTGACATTTAATAATGTGTAAGCTTACCCCTGTTTTCTCTACTCATGGACTTGTTCCCATAATTTTTGTAGACGCTTAACTGAAACAGGGTAAGGTGTTTTTAATTCTTGAGCAAATAATGAAATCCTCAATTCTTCGATTTGCCAGCGAAATTCTTCAAGCTTTGGATCTTTGAATCCACGCTTGCTGTGTTTCTCATATCTTTGGCGATATTGATTCCATAATACTGAGATGGCAAGCGCATGCTGGTTATCACGTGTTGGATTGTTAGGGTACTTATCTAACCGAACGAGCATTCCTTTTAAGTACCGAAGTAAGTGTGGAAGTCTGACCCAGTCAGTTTGCTGCAGAAAATTAGGATAAATGAGCGCCTGAAGCTGATTGTTCAATTCTTGTTTTATTTGAGCATGATGCGGATTGACAGTGGACAGTTTCTGTTTGAATGCCTGATATTCGAGCGCAAGATCATGGATAAATTGAATAAGTGTGTCAGCGACGGAGTTTAAACGAATTCGGCCTTTCTGCTTCAATTGGGAAAACTCATGTTCATTCCGTGGTAAAGGTTCATCGCCAATCAAGGCACGATCATAGATTGCAGCGAACATATCTTGCTTGAGTGTTTCTGAATCGATGAGATGGCTTAATACTAACGAATCAGACTTGGTGCTTGGTAATTTCTTTTCTAATAGCTTAATAGGGTCTTTTAATTCCAAAATGAGCAGTCGTTTGACGCTACTTCGCATATGATTGTGCGCTACCTCGATAGTATCAAATAAGCGAATTGCAACATGGTCAATCTGATCAACGAGCGCTGGGTATCCTGTTAATTGTTTTTGTGCTCGAATAAAAGTGACTTCCTCAGGGAGTTGGCCAAAGTTCCATTGCGTAATTTGATCACGTTCTATACCAAGCTGATTTGCTGCGTTATTTTGCGAAAAGATCAGTTGAGCAGTTTGCCCAAATTGATCTTGTAATTCTATTAAATCACGGTTTACCCCAAGCTCTTTCCCGGCATCATCGATAATTCGATAATTCATTTGCAGGTGTAATGGCATTAATTTTGTATCCCAAGTATCGGATGAGATTTTTGTACCTGTTATGCTAAAAATATACTCAGAAAGCGCTTCAAGTAAGGAAAGCGAATGCTTTTGCTTATCACGGTAATCTAGGAAATGGGTTACATGCTCAGCAATAGGAATGAGATTGCGTCGAATTGGTTTAGGTAATGCTTTAAAGCACCAGGTAATTTTTTCACGAATTAAACCGGGTACTAAATCTTGAAACTGATTCGCTTTTAGTTTATTTAATGAATGAAGTGGGGCAGTTACTGTAACGCCATCCATAGCGTGACCCGGCTCAAAACGATAGGTGAGTGGGAGTTGTTGATCAAAAATGGAGATTGATTCAGGAAATAGCGTTTCAAAAGCTGTATCTGCTTTATGGCGCATTAAATATTCCCGGCTAAGATAAAGCAAATGGGGGTTATCCTGCTCTACTTGTTTGCGCCAGCTCTCAAATGAGCTGCCATTCAATATATTGTCGGGAATTATTTTGTCGTAAAAAGTAAAAATATCTTGTTCTTCGACTAAAACATCTTGACGGCGGGTTTTGTGTTCGAGTTCTTCGATGTCTTGAATGAGCTGGCGATTATGTTTAAGGAATTGAGCATTGGTTTCGTAGTCGCCAAGAACCAATGCATTGCGAATAAAAATTTCCCGAGCTTCTTTGGGGTTCATCTTCCCATACGTAACGCTGCGCTTCGGCACAATCATAAGTCCATAGAGCGTAACGCGTTCATATACCATAACTTGTGCAGTTTTCTTTTCCCAATGGGGATCAAAAAAATGTTTTTTACAAAGCTTGCCTGCAATTTTTTCAAGCCATGTCACATCAATCGTAGCAGCACATCGTGCATAGAGCTTTGTCGTTTCAACGAGCTCAGCTGCTACAATCCACTTGGCTTTTGCTTTTCTTAGCGTAGAGCCAGGATAAATAAAGAATTTTATCCCTCTAGCGCCAAGATACTCCCCTTCATTCTCACTTTTAAACCCAATATTGCTAAGTAAACCGGCTAGTAAGGCACGATGAATTTCATCATAACTTGCTGGAACTTGGTTGGGCCTTAGTCCAAATTCCAGAACTAACGTATGGAGTTGGCCGTGAATTTCACGCCATTCCCGCATTTTGCGATACGAAATAAAGTGCTCGTGACATTGTGTGATTAATTTTTTCTTTGATTTTTTGTGTTTAAGCAATTCATCAAAGAAATTCCAAAGTTTCAGAAATCCAATAAAATCAGAGCGCTCGTCATGAAAGGGGAGATGAGCACGATCTGCTGCTTCTTGTTGATCAAAGGGTCGTTCACGCGGATCTGCCAAACTTAATACCGATGCAATGATCAATACTTCGCTTAAGCAGTTTTCTTGTTTGGCGGCAAGAATCATGCGTGCAATTTTGGGATCAATTGGAAATTTTGCAAGTTGCCAGCCAATGGTCGTCAGTTTTTGATGAATATCTAGGGCGCCTAATTCGCTGAGCGATTGATAGCCATCCGCAATCATGCGAGGTAAAGGCGGCTGAATGAATGGAAAGTTCTCGATATCACCAATCTTGAGGGATTTCATGCGCAGGATGACCGAAGCCAATGATGTGCGGAGAATCTCTGGGTCGGTGTATGGTGGACGCGTTTCAAGCTCTTCTTTAGCGTAGAGTCGAATACAAATACCACTCATGACACGACCACATCGTCCCGCACGTTGATTCGCTGAAGCTTGTGAAATTTTTTCGACGAGTAACTGCTCTATTTTATTGCGATGGTTATAGCGATTAATTCGTGCAACACCAGTATCAATGACGTAGCGAATGCCTGGAACGGTTAACGAAGTTTCAGCGACATTGGTTGCAAGGATGATGCGACTGACTGCGTTTGATTTATGAAATACACGTTGCTGCTCAGCATAAGATAATCTGGCATAGAGGGATAGAATTTCTAGTTTTCCAGGATCACTGAAATGATTAAAACGATGCTTACGAAGGGTCTCGGACGTTTCCTTAATTTCACGTTCACCGGGTAAGAAAATTAATATATCCCCTATTCCAGTGCGTAGAAGCTCATCCGTAGCGTCCAAAATGGATTGCTGCAGATCGTATTCTTCCTCATCTTGATTATTATCTTTTGCGTGGTAGCGTATTTCGACTGGGTAGGTTCTGCCTGAGACTTCGATTACGGGCGCATTGTTAAAATGGTGCGAGAAGCGCTCAGCATCAATGGTGGCCGAAGTGATAATCAGCTTTAAGTCTGCTCGTTTCGGTAATAATTGCTTGAGATAACCTAATAAAAAATCAATGTTAAGGCTGCGCTCATGAGCCTCATCGATGATAATCGTGTCGTATTTTTGCAGATAAGGGTCGCTTTGCGTTTCAGCAAGTAAAATACCATCAGTCATGAGCTTGATATAGGTGTCTTGATTGATGTTATCTGAGAAACGAACTTTGTAACCCACAGCGTGACCGAGCGGGCTACTCAGTTCTGTTGCGATTTGTATTGCGACAGATCGGGCGGCAATGCGACGAGGCTGTGTATGCCCGATTAAACCTGAGACTCCTCTACCAAGCTCTAGGCAAAATTTAGGAAGCTGCGTTGTTTTGCCTGATCCCGTTTCACCACTAACAATAATGACTGAGTTAGATCGAATCGCGTCCAGGATCTTGTGGCGCTGCTTGCAGATAGGTAATTCATCTGAATACTTGGGTTTGGGTAAATTGTTACTCCTTCGTGCCAGATTTTCAGCAGATAGGTGCTGGGAAATACTCATTCGGGCTAACGAACACTTACCGATTTAAAGGTTGCAGGGGGCGAAGGCAATTATTTGCTATAAAAGATCGCAATGAAATTATTTTTCGACAATAACGGTCTCTTTCTGATTACTCAAGGTTCCCTGTTCAATGATGGCTACGGTTAATCGAGAGATCGCGACACGTTTGCCTGTGGTTTCTTCGGTGATATCGGTTTGCCATACTTGGGTGCGTCGACCAACATGAAGGGGGGTGCAGATACCAATCACATATCCTTTTGTTACAGCACGGATATGATTGGCATTGATTTCTAAGCCGACTGCGCGATATTTTTCTGGGTCAATCGTCATCCATGCAGAAACGCTGCCTAATGTTTCAGACAAGACACAGCTTGCGCCACCGTGTAAGATTCCAAAAGGTTGTGTGGTTCGTTGATCAACAGGCATACGCGCTTTCAGAAAATTAGGCCCAATTTCAGAAAAATGAATGCCGATATGAATGCCCATGTTGGCATTGCGTAGCCCTTCCAAGTAATCAAGGGTATAGGGTTTAAACCAAATATTATCCATTGTTATGTGTGCTTCTGAAGAGAAATGTAAACACTTTCCACTGTCGATAGCGATTAGGAAAGCAGCTATTTTAATTTTATTTAGGAAGCGCTAGGAACGGGTAATCGATCTTAGTAATCATTAACGATTCCTTCGCTGCGGTCTTCTGCGATGCTGTTTTTATTATAATCGAGCGGTTGCGTCAATGTTGGGCGATTTGATCGTATTCGGTCAGGCGCTGGGGGCGAAGATAGTAGTTCATTTCTAGTGTTGCCGATGGGGGTAGGCGTCGTTACATTTGATTGGTGGGGTTGGTTGAATTCATTTTTTTCATTGGCTTCTTTTGTTGTTGGAATGAGCAAATTTCCCGTTAAGAAAACAAAAGCGAGGGCCAGTAAAATTTTCTGACTTTTAAGAATAAATTGTTCAGTACTGCGGCTAATTGAGCTTGTCGTATTAATTTTCCAGTATTTTAATAATATAGAAAGAAGGATTGCTACAAGACCCGCAAATAACCAGGTATTATCAAAATATTCCCAGGCTGCTAAATCATTCATTGTTCAAAAGCTAGAATTAATCTGGTTCTTTGGCTTATTACTCATGATCAAGGAAAATCAATACGTTGTTGCCTATCTTAATGAGCCGCGCGCATTTCGAATTGCTTCAGCTAATTGATGCACGGACATTGCATAAAACGAGCTGCGATTATAGCGCGTGATGACATAAAAATTCTTAAAACCTAGCCAATATTGAAAGTTTTCGTTATCTTTCAGTTCGATGAGTGCAGCGAGCCGCTCATTCTCGAACGATTGTAATGGGATAATACTCGCTTCTTGAAGTTGCTTAATGGTATGTTTGGGTTCGATTCCACTCTCAAGTATTTCCTGTAAGTGATCAGCTTTTACACTGGATTGAACGACAATCGGTCCTCCCATTTCCCATCCATATTCTTTTAAATAGTTAGCAACGCTACCAATTGCATCGGCTGCACTATTTGCTAGATCAACTTTACCATCACCGTCAAAGTCAACAGCAAATCGTCTATAACTTCCTGGCATAAATTGAGGAATACCGATTGCACCGGCGTAAGAACCTTTGATGCCCAGTAAATCAAAATTTTGTTCTTGAGCAAGTAATAAATATTGAACGAGTTCACTCCGAAAAAACTCAGCTCTTTTAGGAAAATCAAATGCAAGTGTACTGAGTGCATCGATGACGCGGTGTTTTCCAGTTGATGCACCATAGGATGTTTCTACACCGATGATGGCAACGATTATTTCTTCAGGGATACCGTATTCTTTGTTTGCGCGCTGGAGTACATTGGCGTGCTGATTCCAGAAACTAACTCCATTTTTAATTCGTTGCAGATTAACAAAGCGCGAACGATATTGACTCCAGGGAACTGAGGATGAGGGAGTCGAAATCAAATTGATAATTGAAGGCTGGAATTGAACTTTGCTAAATATAGCTTCCAGTTTGGGCCTATTAAATCCATGCTCAGCGACCATTTCATCGATGAAAGTCTTAATTTCAGGACGAGTGGGAGACCCTATTGCGGTGGCTCCCCAGAGCAGCATACAAACCCCAAGTACCAAAATAACCATGTAGTAGGTTGGGAGTCTGTGAATGTCTTTTTTTAATTTATTTTTAGGTATTGGTAGCCTCATAATAGACTGATATAAAGTTGGGAAGCTTGATTTAATATTGATTATTTAGGCTGTCTTAATCCAAAATAGAGTCTACTCGTAAATATATTGGGATGTCATCGAATATTTTTCCGAATGATATGCATTGCTTGCTTCCCATTTTCTTTTTTTTTATATACTATATCCATTATACTGATTACACATCCCAATTTAATCCCATTCCAGCTTAAAAAGTCTTAATGACAATATAACTAAACTTAATTTCGAAATTAATTAAGTTAATGGTTATCAATATCTGAAATCGATACATACGAGGTATTCATGGCTCAACACATTCATTATATAACTGATGCAACATTTGAAGCGGAGGTTTTGCAATCATCCACCCCGGTGCTAGTCGATTATTGGGCTGAGTGGTGTGGTCCTTGTAAAATGATTGCACCTATTCTTGACGAGGTGGCCAACGAATATAATGACCGCCTTAAAGTCGCTAAGCTAAATATCGATGAGAATCAACACATCCCTCAGAAATATGGGATTCGTGGAATTCCAACGTTAATGTTATTTAAAAACGGTAATATTGAAGCGACTAAAGTGGGCGCTTTATCGAAGTCTCAGCTAACTGCCTTTATTGATAGCCACCTTTGAGATAACTAATCAAGCGATTTGACAACAAATTAAAGAATTAATTTGTATTCCTTTAGTGATCAGTCAGCAGGTTACAACATCTAAGTCTCTTCAAGTTTTTCTTTTCTGATCTTTCAATCATATTCTCCATGCGCTTATCTGATCTAAAAAGCCTTCATGTTTCCGAATTAATTAAAATGGCAGTTGCAAATGAAGTCGAAGGAGCCAATCGCCTGCGGAAGCAAGATTTAATTTTTGCCTTATTAAAAAACCAAGCACGTAAGAATGAGAGTATTTTTGGTGAAGGTACTTTGGAAATTTTGCAAGATGGTTTTGGCTTCTTGCGCTCTCCTGATACTTCGTACTTAGCAGGTCCTGATGATATTTATATTTCTCCAAGTCAAATTCGACGTTTCAACCTGCATACTGGGGATTCGGTAGATGGAGAGATACGTCCTCCTAAGGATGGTGAGCGTTATTTTGCTTTAGTGAAAGTTGATAAAGTCAATAATGAGCCGCCTGAAAATTCTAAACGCAAGATTCTGTTTGAGAATTTAACTCCTTTATTCCCCACTGAGCGTTTAGTACTAGAACGCGATATCCGGGCCGAGGAGAATACGACTGGAAGAATAATCGACCTTATTGCACCGATCGGTAAAGGACAAAGAGGGTTATTGGTTGCCAGTCCAAAATCTGGAAAGACAGTGATGCTGCAACATATTGCACACTCGATTGCAGCCAATCACCCTGATGTTATTTTGATGGTTTTGCTGATAGATGAGCGCCCTGAAGAAGTGACCGAAATGATTCGTTCAGTAAGAGGTGAAGTTATCTCTTCCACTTTTGATGAGTCTGCTGCCAGGCACGTACAGGTTGCAGATATGGTAATAGAGAAGGCCAAACGACTAGTTGAACATAAGAAAGATGTTGTGATATTGCTTGATTCGATTACTCGTTTGGCGCGTGCTTACAATACAGTCGTCCCTGCTTCAGGTAAGGTACTTACTGGTGGCGTTGATGCTAATGCTTTGCAGCGCCCTAAGCGATTTTTTGGCGCTGCTCGGAATATTGAAGAAGGTGGGTCATTGACCATTATCGCCACTGCACTTGTGGATACAGGATCTCGTATGGATGATGTGATATACGAGGAATTCAAAGGTACGGGTAATATGGAGATTCATTTAGATCGCCGAATGGCTGAGAAGCGTATTTATCCAGCCATTAATGTCAATCGTTCCGGAACACGAAGAGAAGAATTATTGCTGCCACAAGAGATACTTCAAAAAATATGGATCTTGCGCAAACTGCTTTATCCAATGGATGATATGGATGCAATGTCATTCTTGTTGGATAAAATTAAAGCAACTAAAAATAACGCTGACTTTTTTGATTCAATGCGCAGAGTATAATTGAATTAGGCAGGGTTAATATTTAGTACTATTTTCTTACCCCCCCCACTAGCAAATCTCTGATTGTATATTGAGGGGATTACCGCAAGATGTGCCAAGGCGCGATGTTTTTTTCGCTGAGCAAGCGGTGTTTGCTAATGCCAGTTTCGTCAAATTCGGCTTCCTCGTACGCATTGATCTGGAAAACATTTCCTGAAGGGCTATGGATCTTGATGTGCCCGTCGGTAACTGCAATGTGGCCCGTGCCGTCCTTATGTAATTGAATGCTAAAACGGGTGCCAAAATCTTTGATGATGGTGCTACCTACTTTTACTTCCAATTGATGGGTGGCCTGTTTCTGAATATCAAAATAAACATTTCCTTTAAATAGCTCGACGTGTAACGGCTCACTTAGTCTCACAGCAACCGAGCTTTGCATATCTAGCGCCATATTGATACCCGGTGCTAGTGGCGCCGTTAAAGGGGCTTCCGATTTCGTTTCGTAAAAGCGGATACTCGGCGGTTTGCCCAAGTACCAAGTCATCAATCCTAGAAATACACAAAAGCCCATGATCGCACTATGCACGAAAAAGCGCTTCCAGCTAAAAACGAAAGTATAAGGTTCAACGACCGGGGGTTTGGGGTCCTGCATTGCTTCGGTAAAAAATGAAAAGAAGCATTATATACCGATGACGATCATTGCTTGCCTAAATGTGATGGATGAGCTGAGTGATTGTTGATTGGCTGGCTGTAGGCCATGAAGCTCAGCAGTGGGGCCGCAACGCAACTGCGGATGGAGTAAGCTATAGCTTAAAGGGGAAGCAATTTGTGAGTGGGAGGAGCGCTATATTCAAGAACACGAAACATCGCTGGGTAAGGCGCGATTAACTAGTGGTGGAATACGGCAAAGATGGTGTTTGTCGTCGTGGTTTTATCGATGTTTTGAGTTGCTTTGTTACCTGATGCTATTTTTGGGCGTATACTCAAAAAAATGGTGATAAGGAGTAAGCAATGACTGATATTGTTAATTTATTGGGTCAAGAAGCAGATCAATTATTAGCGCACGTTTGCCAAGGCATTCCTAAAGCAAATCTACAAATACCTGGGCCTGATTTCATCGATCGGGTGCTACTGAATAGCGATCGTAAACCTGGCGTATTGCGTAACCTGCAGGCACTTTATAACCATGGTCGCTTGGCGGGAACCGGCTATCTTTCATTACTGCCAGTGGATCAAGGAGTTGAACATTCCGGCGGTGCTTCGTTTGCACCGAATCCATTGTTTTTCGACCCTGAAAATATTGTTCGACTTGCGATCGAAGGGGGGTGTAATGGAGTGGCATCGACTTTAGGTGTATTGGGTATGGTTGCGCGGCGTTATGCGCATAAGATTCCGTTCATTCTGAAGATCAATCATAACGAGTTATTAACTTACCCGAATAAATTCGATCAGACGTTATTTGCGAGTGTTGATCAGGCTTTTGAGATGGGCGCTTGCGCGGTGGGCGCCACGGTTTTTTTTGGCTCTGAGGAATCGCGGCGCCAAATACAGGAAATTTCAGAAGCCTTTGCGCATGCGCATGAGCTAGGAATGGTGACTATTCTTTGGGCGTATACACGCAATACCGCCTTCAAGACACCTGAAAAAGATTATCACGTGAGCGCGGATTTGACGGGCCAAGCGAACCATTTAGCGGTGACGCTCGAAGCAGATATCGTCAAGCAAAAAATGGCTGAGAATAATGGGGGCTACACAGCGCTTAAATTTGGTAAAACCAATGCCAAGGTTTATAGCGAATTAACTAGCGATCATCCGATTGATTTGGTTCGATATCAAGTAGCCAATTGTTATATGGGCCGAGTTGGCATGATTAATTCGGGGGGTGAATCCGGCAAAGACGATTTGCATCAAGCGGTGCGGACAGCGGTCATCAATAAGCGAGCTGGCGGGATGGGGCTGATTTCTGGTCGGAAGGCTTTTCAAAAGCCATTTGATGAAGGCGTTAAATTACTCAATGCCATTCAGGATGTTTACCTCAGTCAACAAATTACTGTGGCTTAGCGCTGCATTCGCTTAATTATTGAGTTAGCTGTGCTTCTTGACCTGAAGCACAGCCATTAAGGTAGATTGTTATAGAACCGCCCCAACGGTACTTTTGATTTTTTGAATTGCTTTTGCTTCAATTTGGCGAATGCGCTCTGCTGATACGCCTAATTCATCTGCAAGTTCATGCAGCGTTGCAGTATCTTGCTCTCTTAACCAGCGCGCTTCGATAATATGGCGGCTACGATCATCTAAACTGGCAAGCGATTCTTGTAACTTATCATGATATAAGCGGGCGACTTGCTCTTGTTCGACTTGTTGAGCGGGATCGGAACCATCCGTTAAGTAATGAATTGGGCTAGTGATATCATCTTCATCGTCACCACTCGGTTCTAGTGAAACATCTCGACCGCTAAAGCGAGTTTCCATTTCGACCACTTCTTCCGGTTTGACACCTAATTGTTTAGCTACCGTGTTTACTTCAGCTTGCGACATCGTATCCAGGCTTTGTTTCATACTCCTGAGATTGAAGAAAAGTTTACGCTGTTGCTTCGTTGTGGCGATTTTAACCAACCGCCAATTACGCATGATGAACTCATGGATTTCAGCTTTTATCCAGTGAATCGCAAATGAAATTAATCGTACCCCGCGTTCGGGATCAAAGCGTTTTACCGCTTTCATCAAGCCGACATTTCCTTCTTGGATAAGATCAGCATGGGGTAATCCATAGCCTAAATAACCACGGGCTACCGCAACTACAACCCGTAAATGCGATAGGACGAGTTTATGTGCAGCTTCAATATTGCCATCATCTCTTAGTGAGCGAGCTAGGCCTGTTTCTTCTTCTTGTGACAGAATGGGGCAACGATTAACTGCTTGAATATAACTTTCGATATTACCACCGACGACAGAAGGTAGCGCACAGATATCAGTCATATTATTCCTATCTCCTTTACTGTTGGGATGATTATTTGCAAAAGATTTACCTTAATTTTAGCACTCGATGCATAAGAGTGCTAATAATTTTTAAAGGTTCCCAAACTGAATTGATTTCGTTGAGAATAAATCGATTGCTTCTTGTTCAATAAAGAAAAAAGCCATATTTTCTGCCATATTTCAGTCAAAACAACTCACTGTTGGTTCAACTTATTTAACGGGGGAGGGGCGGTGTTTAAGTGTGTATCAGTGTATCCAGTAATTCAATCCAATGTTTGACGGGTAGGGTGGTTCCACTCTGAATGTGCATCAAGCAGCCAATATTTGCAGTAACGATTTGCGCTGGTCCATTTGCAGATAATGCAATTACCTTATCTTTTAGGAGTTGTTGAGATAGTGTTGGCTGCAAAATTGAATATGTACCCGCTGATCCACAACAAAGATGAGGGTTATCAACCTGACACAAGGTGATACCGGCTGAACCGAGGATTTTCTCAACGACACCTCGAATTTTCATTCCATGTTGCAGTGTACAGGGTGAATGAAAGGCAAGCTTGCCGGGATGATTTAGCGATGTTTCTTTCAATAGTACCGTTAAATTTTCCAATTCAGCCGTAATAATTTCACTAATATCTTTAGCAAGTGCAGCTACTACCTGGGCTTTTTCAGCATAAGCTGCATCATATTGCAGAAAGTGTCCATATTCTTTGACGGTGACGCCGCAACCACTGGCTGAAATTACGATTGCTTCGATTTGATGTGTTTCGATCAAAGGCCACCAAACATCGATGTTATGGCGCATCGCATCTAATCCTTGTTGTTGGGCATTGAGATGATAGGCTAACGCGCCACAGCACCCGGCTTCTTCTACCTTAATCAAAGAAATACCTAGTTTATCGAGAACACGTGCTGTAGCTGCATTAATATTGGGAGCCAGTGTGGGTTGAACACAACCATCCAGTACAAGCATTTTTCTTGGGTGACGAGAATTGTTCCAATTTACAGCCGAACGCTGCAACGGGGGTATAGCTGCTTTAAGTTTAGCAGGCATAAAAGCGCGTAATAACTGCGCTATCCTAACCGAAAACTTAAATATCGATCGACTGGTTAGAAATTTACGGATTGCAAAGCGCTTCAGCTCGCTATAGCGATTACGTGCCACCTTTTCTTCTACGATACCGCGGCTTATATCTAATAGGTGGCTATAACGAACGCCGGAAGGGCAGGTTGTTTCGCAGGCCCGACACGTGAGACAACGATCCAAGTGTAACTGCGTTTTTTGCGTAACCGCTTGACCTTCCAACACTTGCTTCATTAAATAAATTCGACCCCGGGGGCTATCCAGCTCATCGCCTAATAACTGGTAGGTTGGGCAAGTCGCAAGACAAAATCCGCAATGTACGCAGGATCGAAGAATGGCTTCTGCTTCAGTACTATTTTGATTTTTTTTTACAAAATCAGCGAGGTTGGTTTGCATTGTTTAAAACTCGGAGTACATCCGTCCGTGATTAAAGATACTGAGCGGATCAAATTGTTGTTTTAATTTTTGATGAATTTTTAGCATAGACGGGGAAAGTGGATGAAAGGCTTGAATGTTTGATTTATCGCCATAAAATAACGTTGCATGCCCATTTAGATCGCCAATTTGTTGGCGAAGGGTTTGATCGTTTTCTTGCCCATCGGTTGCTAACCAGCGTAAAGCCCCCCCCCATTCAATGAGTTGCTCGCCTTCCAATGCGATAGGTAGTAGAGTAGATTTGACGGATAGTCGCCAGAGTCTTTTGCCAGAAGTAAAAAAAGGGTGGGTATGGTTACGCAGCGATTGCCAGAATGAATCACTCGATTCGAGCACTTCTCCGCCTATTTTTTGGCAAGCAGCACTAACCCCAGCGGGCGAACCCGATAACCTAATGAGTAATTTGTTTTCATGATAGCAACTGGCTGAAATCGGTAGTGGCTTACTTGCCCACTGATGTATTTTTTCAATGGCTTGTGATTGATTCATCTCCAAACAAATACTTAATTCAGTTTCCGGTCTTGGGAGTACTTTTAATGAAGCTTCTAAAATGACCCCCAAGGTTCCTAATGAGCCAACCATTAATCGAGAAACATCATACCCTGCAACATTCTTCATGACTCGACCGCCAAATCGTAAATCATTACCCTGACCATCGAGCATGCGTATGCCTAGTACAAAATCGCTTACCGAGCCCTGATAGGCTCGTCTAGGTCCTGACAATCCTGCTGCAATGGTTCCGCCTAATGTAGCATGCTCAGTGAAGTGGGGGGGCTCGAAAGCAAGCATTTGATTTGATTGCAGCAACAATGATTCTAGTTCAACCAGTCGAGTACCCGTTTTGGCGGTGATAACTAATTCACTCGGATCATAATCAACGATTCCTGAGTAGGGAGTAACATCAAGCACATCCATCTCTGCTTGCTGGGTGGGGTTACCATAAAAATGCTTACTACCACTTCCTTGGATGAGCAAGGTTCTTCGGGCACTTGCTGCAGACTGAATACTTTGTATAAAGTGGTCAATTAAATTTTGCATGAATTTGCTTGAAAGACTTGAGTTTGAAGCCTAGTTATTTACTAAAATCGAGGCAATGAAGGAAATTTATCTTTTCCTTGATGAACATGCATTCCACCCAATTCAGCGCAGCGATGTAAAGAAGGGATAGCTTTGCCTGGATTCAGTAAGCCAGTAGGATCAAACGCATTTTTGACCTGGTGAAAAAGCGCACGTTCCTTAGTCTTAAATTGTATACACATCTGGTCAATTTTTTCGATACCTACACCATGTTCGCCGGTAATAGTACCTCCAAATTCGATGCACATTTCAAGAATACGTGCACCGAACGCTTCCGTTTTTTCAAGCTCACCGGGTTGATTTGCATCATATAAAATCAATGGATGGAGATTGCCGTCTCCCGCATGAAAGACATTCATACAGCGTAAGCCAAATTCAGTTGAAAATGATTCGATACCTTGCAATACCTGAGCTAGATGCTTACGTGGAATCGTACCATCCATACAGTAATAATCAGGCGATACACGACCGGCAGCAGGAAATGCTGCTTTACGGCCTGCCCAGAAACGAAGGCGCTCGTTTTCATCGCGCGAAGTGCTGATTTTAATTGCACCACTTTGCTGCATGATAGTATTGATTTTATTGATTTCTGCTTCGACTTCTTCGTGGGTTCCATCGGCTTCGCAGAGTAATATTGCTTCAGCATCAAGGTCATAGCCTGCATGCAAAAAATCTTCTACTGCGTGGATAGTAATTTTATCCATCATTTCCATTCCGGCAGGAATAATCCCAGCACTAATGACTTGTGCTACCGCATCACCTGCTTTTTGCACATCGTCGAACGCAGCCATGACTAGCTGAGCTTTCTCGGGCCTAGGAATTAATTTAACGATTACTTCAGTGACAATGCCGAGCATACCTTCGCTACCTGTCATCAAAGCGAGTAGGTTATAACCAGGGCTATCCAAAGCTTCACTACCGATTTCAAGGATATCACCTTCAATCGTTAGCACTCTCAATTTAAGGATATTATGGACAGTCAATCCATATTTTAGGCAATGTACTCCGCCCGAATTTTCTGCAACATTACCGCCAATCGTGCAAGCAATTTGAGATGAAGGGTCAGGCGCATAATACAGTCCAAATGGTTCAGCTGCTTGACTAATCGAGAGATTACGCACACCCGGTTGAACTCGTGCAGTTCGTGCAATTGGATCAACTTCAAGGATGCGTTTAAGCTTTGCTAGGGATAGTAAAACACCATTATCGATCGGTAATGCACCTCCGGATAGGCCAGTTCCTGCACCGCGCGCAACAACGGGCGTCTGTGTCGTATGGCAAATTTGTAGAATGCTGATAATTTGTTCTTCAGTTTCCGGTAATACAACGATCAGGGGCACTTGCCGATAGGCAGATAAACCATCACACTCGTATGGCTTTAAATCTTCAGATTCAAACAATACTGAATCTGCAGAAAGGAAGGTACGAAATTGGTTAATTAGGTCTTGTTTAGACATCGTTAATGCCGTTGAATCTCATGATTAGCCATTATCTCAAGAATACGAACAAGTGCTGAATTATCCCATTTATTTCCTCCTTGAGCACCGCATGCGTTATACAAAGCCTGAGTAACTGCCGTATTTGGTAAACTCATTCCAAGCTCTGAAGCGCATGATAGCGCGATGTTCAGATCTTTTTGTTGTAACGCTATTTTGAAGCCTGGTTCAAATGTCCGATTAATCATTTTATTGCCATGCACTTCAAGCACACGAGATGCTGCAAATCCGCCCATTAATGCTTGCCTGACTTTCTGTGGGTCAGCACCAGCTTTCGATGTAAATAATAATGCTTCTGCTACTGCTTCGATAGTCAACGCAACGATGATTTGGTTTGCTATTTTACAGATCTGTCCTGAACCTACATCTCCAACTAAGGTAATCGTGCTACCCATTAGCGCTAATAGTGGTTGTATTTCATTAAACACAGATTCTGAAGCACCTACCATGATGGTAAGCGTAGCGTTTTGTGCGCCGATATCCCCTCCCGAAACTGGCGCATCTGCATAATTACAACCATATTTACTGAGTTTCTCAGCAAATTTTTTGGTCTCGATGGGTGAAATAGAACTCATATCTATTATTGTTTTAGTCGGTGAGGTTGGATCAACAGTTAATCCCTGAGTAACACCGTCGGTACCAAATAATACTGCTTCAACATCCGGTGTATCGGGTAACATGGTAATGATTACCGTCGAATTTTTGGCAACTTGACCCGGTGAGGAACACGTTCGCCCTCCTAATATGATGAGCTCTTCCGGAACACCACTGCGAGAATGTAAATAAAGCGTGTGTCCCCCTTTAATTAAATGACTCGCCATGGGTTTTCCCATGATACCTAAACCAATGAATCCGATATTCACTTGCAATTCCTTTGCAGAAAACTAACTTGATTTTTCTCGTAGCATTACCACTGAAAAATTTGCCAATTATTTTTTGACGATAGTGATTTTGCCACAATAATAAGACTTGTTGCTTAGCGCAATCGTATTAAAGTCGAATCGACTTAAGAATGAGGGGGGAAAGAATGAGGGGGGAAAGCTGTAACAGAAAAGCGGGAGGGGGTCGGGCTGTAAAGGCAAACTCAAGTGTGTGCAATCACAAACAGCTTTATGGATGATAATCCGTGTTGATCGAATTACGCTAAGACGCACATAGATCAGACCCAGCTTCAATCGATTATTAGATATAATCAATTTACTAAGGATAATTTATTAATGGTTTTACGAATTGAATTGACAGATATCTGTGCTAGCAGTTTTTCAATTCTCCTTACGGATATTAAACTTCCCAACAAGTCATTTTGTGCTAGAAACTGGGGAAGCTTATTTGTTCTGTCAGCTATTTATTGACTTGCAATAACAATGCATCCATAATGCGAGATTATTTCGGAGGGGTTCCCGAGCGGTCAAAGGGATCAGACTGTAAATCTGACGGCTCTGCCTTCGAAGGTTCGAATCCTTCCCCCTCCACCAGAACTCTCGGTTTTATCAGGTTGATCGCGCTCTGTGTCATGAATAGAAGCCGAGGTGATAAGCATGTTAGTTGAGAATGCGGGTGTAGCTCAATGGTAGAGCAGAAGCCTTCCAAGCTTACGACGAGGGTTCGATTCCCTTCACCCGCTCCATTTTGAGAGATGGCAAAGAAGTATTTGCCCATGTAGCTTAGTGGTAGAGCACTCCCTTGGTAAGGGAGAGGTCGCCAGTTCAATTCTGGCCATGGGCTCCA
>ERZ724526.641-NODE-641-length-19660-cov-4.214843_pt1 | contig 19660 bp, 11 predicted proteins | sample MGYA00376059_ERZ724526 | MGnify/ENA primary metagenome ERZ724526 (study PRJEB28724, sample SAMN07190883) | activated sludge metagenome | isolation source: activated sludge of sewage treatment plant in Hong Hong | place: Hong Kong | collected 2016-03-17 ...
CAGCACCAGCGCATTGAAATGGCGGGCGAAAATATTGTTTGGAGCAATCTTCTGCAGTTCGGTCAGCAATTGGCGGGCCTCGGCGGTCTGACGGCCGTCAATGGCCAGTGCGATCTGCCCGAGGTAGCCCTGGCCATTGTTCTTGTCGGCTGCCACGGCCTGACGGAAGGCGGCTTTTGCGCCAGCAGCGTCGCCCTTGATCCGCAGCAGGTCGCCTTTCAGGATCAGTGCCTCGGCATTGTTCGGCGCCTGCGCCAGCACCGCGTCGAGCACCTTCATTGCCTCATCCGGCTTTTGCTGTCGCAAGGCCAGCTTTGCCAGGCCGATCGGGGCATCGGCAAACTTGGGATCGCGCTGCTGCGCTGCCTGGAAAGTCTGCGCCGCCTCGTCCGGCTTGCCGCTGTCGGCCAGCGCCTGTGCCCGCAATACCATCAATTGCGGTGCGCTGGCGGCTTCCGGCAACTGTTTCGGGTCGAGCAACGCCAATGCCTTGGCCGCCTCGCCCCTAGCCAGTTGGGCTTTGACCAGCGTAACGGTGGTGGCGATTTTGTCGGCGCCGTGCTCAACGGCTTTTTTCAGCTCGATACTGGCGGCATCGGCTTCACCGGTTTCCAGATACAGCTGCCCCAGCAGCAACCGGGCCTGAGCGTTTTCCGGATGCTCGGCAAGCAGGTTTTTCAATTCGATGATTGCGGCTTTTTTCTCGCCTTTGGCAACATACTCCCGGGCATGCTGCAGCTGCTTTTCAACAGGCTGTCTGCCGCATCCGGGCAGGGTGGCAGCGATAATCAGGCTGAGTAACAGGGCGGAAGGCCAGTTGTTCGTTTTCATGCAACATCCCATCAAGAATTTAATCCGGCCGGCCGCGCTGGCGGCACCAGCCTACTTCAAACCATAGCGATTGAGCAGATCGTACAGTGTCGGGCGGCTGACCCCGAGCGCGTCGGCCGCCTTGGCAACATTGTTGTCGCAACGCGACAGTGCCTTGACGATAGCCTTGCGTTCGGCCTCTTCCCGCACCTGACGCAGATTAAGCGGTTCCGGCTCGCTCTCGGCGCCGGGCAGACCCAGATCGTCGAGCGTGATCTGCCCGCCTTCCGCCAGCACCACCGCCCGCTTCATGCAGTTTTCCATCTCCCGCACGTTGCCGGGCCAGCTGTGGCGCTCGATTGCGGCAATCGCATCGGGTGCGAACGACAATGCGCCGCGGCCCTCTTGCTGGCGAAAGCGGTTGATCAGCGCGTTGGCCAGCAGCAGTGCGTCGCCATCGCGGGCACGTAGCGGCGGGATATTGAGCACGATTTCCGACAGTCGGTAGAACAAGTCCTCACGGAATTTGCCTTCGGTGATCAGGTTGCGCAGATTCTGGTGCGTTGCACAGACGATGCGCACATCTACCGGAATCTCCTCGCGCCCACCAAGCCGTTCCACCACACGTTCCTGCAGGAAGCGTAACAATTTGGCCTGCAGCGGCAACGGCAGATCGCCGATCTCGTCGAGAAACAGTGTGCCGCCATCGGCGTATTCGATCTTGCCCTTGGTCTGCTTGGCAGCACCGGTAAAAGCGCCTTTTTCATAGCCGAACAGTTCGCTTTCGAGCAGGTTTTCCGGAATTGCCGCGCAGTTGATGGCAACGAATTTCTTGTCGGCGCGCTGGCTGAATTGATGCAAGCCACGCGCGAACAGCTCCTTGCCGGTGCCCGACTCGCCAAGCAGCATGACGGTGGCGGACGAAGGAGCGATTTTCTCGACGTTGCGACACAGCTTCTGCATGCCGGCATCGCGGGTAATGATCCCCATCGCCGGCTGCTCCGAGGTCTTCATCTGCAGGCGCAGATTTTCCTGCTGCAGCTCGTGCAGGCGGAATGCGCGATCCACCACCAGTTGCAGCGTGTCCGGATCGAACGGCTTGAGATAGAAGTCGTAGGCGCCGTTGGCAATGGCGCGCACGGCATTTTCCCGATCCTGATTGCCGGTGACGACGATCACCTTGGTATCGGGTGCCAGCGCCAGTATCTGCTCCAGCGTAGCGTGGCCTTCGGTTGCACCATCGGCATCCGGCGGCAGGCCCAGATCCAGCGTGACCACCGGTGGCTCGAACCGGCGCAGCTGCGACAATGCAGCCTCGCGATCACCGGCAACAATCACCTCGTAGCCATCGAAGCTCCAACGCATCTGCTTTTGCAGCCCCGGATCGTCTTCGACCACCAGCAGCGTGCCCTTGGTTTGCGTCACAATACTTTCCTTTCTTCCAGGCTCATGTTTCCGGTCTGGTCGTTCAATGCCGACGACGGCAACGGCAGACGCACCAGGAAGGTCGTCCCCACGCCTTCCGTGCTGCTGACGATGATTTCGCCGCCCAATTGCCGGATATATTCGCGGCTTTCATAGGTTCCGATGCCCATGCCCATGTTCTTGGTCGACTCGAATGGCCGGAACAGGCGTTCGCGCACGAACTGCTCGCTCATGCCGCAACCGGTGTCGCGGATTTCCATTTCCAGCCATTGGTCGCGCTGGCAACAGGCCAGCAGTACTGTGCCATCGCCCTGGCAAGCGTCGATCGCATTCTGGACCAGGTGGCCGACCACCCGTTCGAGACGGTCTGCATCGGCGCGCACTGTCACTGGCGCCGGCTCGGCCGCCAGCGCCGGCTTCGGCCGCGCCAGCGACTTGGATTCAAGCACCTTGCGCAACAACGCATCCACCGCCACTTTATCCGGATTGTCGATAGGCTGTGCGCCCTTGCGCAATTGCATCAGCAAACGGTTCATCTTGTCGATGGCATGGCCGATGGTTTCCAGCATGTCTTCCTGAAATGCCGGGTTGTGCTTGTGCCGGGCTGCGTTGGCCAGCAACAGCGACAGTTGCGCGACCACATTCTTCAGATCGTGAATGACGAATGCCGACATGCGGTTGAACGATTCAAACTGCCGAGCAACCAGCAGCGACTGCGCCGCCTCCAGCTGCGCCAGATAGCCAGCAGCCTGCCGTCCGGCGGTTTTCAACAGATCGTTCACCTCCCAGTTGAGTTGCAGATTACCGCGCGTCGGCGCCAGCAGCACCCAGCCGATCAGCTTGTCGTGCAGTACCAGCGGCACCACGTAACGGGCTGCGGACAAGGCCAGCAGCCACTCCGGCAACGCCGGCAAGCCGCCGTAGGATTCCGGCAGACGATCGAATTCTTCGACATCGATCACCCACTCTTTGCGTTCGAGGAACTGGCAAAAAAAACTGTCCGCCGGCTCATCGCCGCTGGCATCGTGCATATTCCAGTGCGCAACACACTGGAACCGGCTGTTTTCGCCGCGCAGCCACAGCGCGCCGGCCGGGCTGTCGATCAACGCCGCCATGGCGCGCACCGCGTGTTCGCGCAGATGCAGGCCCGGCTCGCCTTCCGACAGGGTACGAGTGAAGCGTAACCATTCTTCGCGATAGTCGTAGCGGTAGGCAAAGAAGTGCTTGCTCAGGAACACCCGCGCATAAGCGCGCATGGTTCCCGAGAATAGAGCGATGACCAGAATCAGCACCGCACCGAACAGAAACACCGTCTGGAATACGCCGCCCCAGTCGCCACCGAAATAGCGGATGTAATAGCCGGCACCGGCCATCAGCAACAGGTAAACACCTGCAGCAAGCAGGCTGGCCGAGTGAAACAGTGCGCGCCGCGAAATCGAGAAACGCAGGACGAAATCCGGATTGCGCGACACCGACAACAGGATCAGCGGCACCGCCAGCGCATTGACCAGGCCACGTGCCTGGAACAGCGAATAATCGACCGCGCGGAACAACACGCTTTCCGCAAACAGGTAAAAGTCGAAACCGAACAATCCGATCAGGCCGAGGCAGAGAAATTTGATGCCCCAGCGCTGCTCCGGCACGGTATTGCGATACAGCTGCTCAAGCAGCACCATGCCGACCACCGCCTGTACCAGTGCCGCCGCACTGCCGACAAACAGCAGCAGCCAGCCGGAATTTCCCAGCACGCCCAACCACAGCAGCACATGCAATACCAATGCAGCGCCGCAGTAGCCAAACAGCATCAGCCGCGACGTTGCCCGCCCCCCGTGGTTGCCCAGCAAGGCCAGCAGAAAATAATACCAGCCGGCGTTGCGCAACAATTCGACGATGCCGTAAGGGAAACCCTTGGGAGCAAACAGGTACGCTGCAGCCCAGAACGTCGATAGCGTGCAGGCCATGGCAAGCGGTCGGCCGGAAACCAGCGGTGAACGGCGCGCGAACAGCCAAAGCGCCAGCAGACCGAAGGCAACGGCCGCAATACCGTAACTGAGGCTGTTGGCGTCCATGGCGCTTCCGGGGTCAGCGTGCACCTTTCCCCAACAATACTACCTGCACCGTCTGGAACAGGATCAGTATGTCGAGGAACAGCGAGTGATTCTTGACGTAATACAGATCGTATTGCAGCTTCTCGATCGCATCATCGACCGAAGAGCCGTAATCGTACTGAACCTGCGCCCACCCGGTGATGCCCGGTTTCATGCAATGACGCACGCCGTAATACGGTATTTCCGCCTCCAGCTTTTGCACGAAGAACGGCCGTTCGGGACGCGGGCCGACAAAACTCATGTCGCCGCGCAGGACATTGAATACCTGCGGCAGCTCATCGACACGAATCTTGCGAATCACTTTGCCGACACGGGTAATCCGGCTGTCGTTGGCCGCGGCCCAGCGCGGCTTGCCGTCTTTTTCCGAATCGATACCCATGCTGCGGAACTTGTAAATGGTGAATACCTGATCGTTCTCGCCCACACGCTCCTGGCTGTACAAGGCCGGGCCGCCGTCTTCCAGCTTGATCAACAGCCAGGCAAGCAGCATGATCGGCGACGTCAGCAACACCAGCATCAGGCTGACACCGATATCGAACAAACGCTTGATCGCATCGCGCGCGCCCGACTGATTGAACCCGTCGTTGAACACCATCCAGCTGGCATTCAGCGAATCCAGCTTGATCTGGCCGCATTCGCGCTCGAAGAACGACGAAAGCTCGGTTACCTGCACGCCGCGCATACGGCATTTGAGCAGCTCGTGAATCGGCAGATTGCCACCACGGCGGTCGCGCACGGCGATGACGATTTCGTTGACGCCGTGCTTCTGCACCGCATCCAGCAGGCTGCCCTCTTCCGGCAGAATCCGCGACGCAGCAACGGCATGTGGCGACAGGCTGGAAGACATGTAACCGACTACCTCCACGCCGCCGCCGAAACGCGACTGCGACACCTCGTCCACCTTTACCGCACGACTGCCGGTGCCCAGCACCAGAATACGCGGTTTGAAGACCCCGAGTTTGGTCCAGCGAAAGAACAGCAGGCGAATGAACAGCAGCAGCACAAACGCAGTGGCCAGCGACCACAGCATTTCACGTGCGCCAAACAGCATCGACGCCAGCCAGTAGACCAGCAACACCAACGCCACGCCACCGACCGAGAACGCCAGCAACAGACGAATGCCGATTTCCGACATACCATTGCGAAACTCGGCATGGTACAAACCGCTGGCGGCCATTACACTGAGCATCACCAACGCAACGAACAGTGCCTTCGGCCATACCGGCGGCAACAGACTCTGCATGCCGACCACGCCAAGCTGCTGCCATGGCAGGAAATTGACCAGATAGATGGATACAACCAGCGTCAGCGCTTCAACCAGCAGCAAGACGATTGTCGAAACGGGAACATAGTGATTAAAGATTCGAAGCATGTAATTTATTTCTGAAGATTCGGCTCGACACAGGCCAAGCCAGTCCTGTCTCTTCGTTACTGCGGCAGCGTCACGACAGCGACAGATTCATGACATGCAAATTCCGTCTCATTGTACCAAAAGCCATTTACATATCAACGAAAATCGCCCCAACCACAATCAACAATCAAATATTCTTACATTCGAATACTCTCAATAACTGTAAATAATTTTGCTTTCGTTGTTATTTCATTATTTTGTATGTACGCAAGTTATTCCTATATTTATCCTGTCTGTGCCGCATTCTGCGTCAGCTTTGTTGTAAATTTGCTACTCAGCAGTCGCTGGCTGCGCCATATCGGGCTCGACACCCCCGACCACCGCTCACTCCACCAATCCCCCACACCGCGCCTCGGTGGCTTGGGCATTCTTGGCGGCGTGCTCGTTCTGCAGGCGATCTCGGGCGCCTGGCCACACAACTGGAATGTTGCGATCGTACTGCTGGCCGGAATTTCACTGCTGGACGATCTGTATCCGCTGCCGCCATGGCTGCGTCTGGCAATCCAGCTCGGCAGTGCCACTGCGATAGTACAGGGGCTGCCGGCACAGCTGCATACCCCCGCCCTGCTTGCCTTGCTGCTGCCTGGCGTTATCTGGTCGATCAATCTCTACAACTTCATGGACGGCGCCAATGGTCTGGCTGGAGGAATGGGTCTGATCGGCTTTGGCTGGCTGGGCTGGGCGGCATGGCCGGGTGCGCCGGAATTGGCGCTGAACTGCTGGGCCATTGCCGCCGCCGCCGCCGGATTCTTATGCTTCAATTTTGGCAAAGCCCGTATTTTCATGGGCGATGCCGGCTCGACGCTGCTCGGGTTGATGGCGGCAACCATCGGCACCCATGGCGTGGCACAGGGAGCCTGGCCTGCCTGGTTACCACTGATGATATTTTCTCCATTCATTGCCGATGCAAGCAGCACCCTGCTAGCCAGGATACTGCGCAAAGAACGATTCTGGCTGCCGCACCGTGAACACGCTTATCAGAAGCTGATCCAGATGGGATGGTCACACACCAGGCTTGCAACTTGCGCCTATATACTGATGCTGCTGTGCGGCGGACTGGCCGTCAGCCTGCAGCAAAAAAATGACTTTGTCATTTTTTCATGGTTGGCACTAGCCGGCATATACTGGATAATAGGCCGGGCCATACAGAAGCAATGGAACCGCTTTGTCGCAGCAGCTTAAATCCAGATTTGCCCGCATCAATCACCTTGCGCTCCTGGCATTCGCCCACGACGTAGCTGTAGCCTGCCTGGCCTGGAGCGCAGCTTTCTGGCTGCGTTTCAACCTGGAAATACCCGCCGGATTCCGGGCCGGCATGTGGACCGGGATGGCGCTGGCAATCCCGGTACAGGCGGCCTTCTTCTGGTTCTTCGGCCTGTATCGCGGCATCTGGCGCTACGCCAGCCTGCCCGACCTGCGCAACATCGTGTCTACCGTCGTGATTGCTTCGATGGTGGTGTTCCTCACCATATTTGCCTTCCGCATCGACAATATTCCACGCTCCATCGTGCTGCTCGACCCATTGCTGCTGATTGCCTTCATGGGCGGCAGCCGGGCGCTGTACCGCGGCTGGAAAGACCGGGCCCACTATACGCTCGACCGGGAACCGGTCATCGTTCTCGGCGCGGGAACCGCAGCAGCCAAGCTGATCGGCGACATTCAGCGCCACCCGAAATGGCGCATCGTCGGCCTGCTGGACGACGACCCCAGCAAACACAATCGCACCCTGTATTCCGTGCGGGTATTCGGCAACCTTGCCGCCCTGCCGCACCGTGCCAACCAGCTCAAGGTACGCACGGCAATCATCGCCATTCCTTCAATGACGCCGGCGCAACGGCATCGGGCCATCCGCATTTGTGAAAATGCGGGGGTCAAGCCGCTCACGGTACCGTCGCTGGACGAACTGGTTGCCAGGGATACGGCGATTGCAGCCCTGAAGGAAGTCGAAATCGATGACTTGCTGGGACGCAACCCGGTCGAACTGGATATTGCCGGTCTCAAACATCTGCTGACCGATCAGACAGTGTTGATCAGCGGCGCCGGCGGCTCGATCGGCTCCGAGCTGTGCCGGCAAATCCTGCGCTTCAAACCCAAGCGCCTGGTGCTGCTGGAGATCAGCGAATACGCGCTGTACCGCATCGAACAGGAACTGGGTGAGTCGGACCCGGAAGCACTGATGGACTTTCTGGTTGGCGACGTACGCAACAAGCAGCGACTGGACGAAATCATGGCACGCTATCAGCCGTCGCTGGTATTTCATGCCGCCGCCTACAAACATGTGCCATTGATGGAATCGGCCAACGCCTGGGAAGCGCTACAGAACAACGTGCTCGGCACCTATTGCCTGGCAATGGCAAGCCTGGAATACGGTGTACGCAAATTTGTGCTGATTTCGACCGACAAGGCGGTCAATCCGACCAACGTCATGGGCGCCAGCAAGCGCATGGCGGAACTGGTCTGTCAAAGCCTGCAGGGCCATCACGATACCGAATTCGTAATCGTCCGCTTCGGCAACGTGCTGGGCAGCAACGGCAGCGTCGTGCCCAAATTCCGCGAGCAGATCGCGCGCGGCGGCCCGATCACTGTCACTCACCCGGAAATCACTCGCTACTTCATGTCGATATCGGAAGCCGCGCAACTGGTGCTGCAGGCCGGCCTGATGGGCCAGCACGGTGAAATTTTTGTGCTGGACATGGGAAAACCGGTCAAGATCGTCGATCTGGCCCGGGAAATGATTCGCCTGTCCGGATTCAACGAAACCCAGATCGGCATCAAATTCACCGGACTACGCCCCGGCGAGAAGCTCTACGAAGAACTGCTTGCCAACGACGAACTTACACAGACGACCCCGCACGCCAAACTACGCATCGCCAAGGCAATTCCACCCATCGACGGACAATGGCTCACGCTGGTAGCACAGTGGCTGCGCCAGGAGCGGCGCCCGAGCGAAACCGAAATCAAATCCGCCCTGCAGGCACTGGTAGCCGAATACCAGCCATCGCCGTTGCAAAAAAGCACCACCCCCAAACCCTGAACCGATCAGCCACGACAGCGCCACTCCTCACGTTCGTCGTTGCCTGATGCCGGCCACACCGATATACTGGCGCACCACGCGGGCGTCGTATAATGGTAATACCCTAGCTTCCCAAGCTAGAGCCGTGGGTTCGATTCCCATCGCCCGCTCCACAGATTCAGTTCAGACTGCCTGACTGCGCATTCCGAACAGCGGATAAGCCCCAGCTTGAAGCCGGCTTGGCTTTCTCCGGAACATGCCGGACTCTGCCGACAATGAGCTCTCGCAGCTAACTGGAATAAAAAAACCGGAAGCTTGCTTCCGGTTTTTTTATCGCTCAGCAGCCTTACGCCAGCTTGCCGTGGCATTGCTTGTATTTCTTTCCCGAGCCGCACGGGCACGGGTCGTTGCGACCGACATGGGCGTCGGCGTAGGGGTTATCGCTGCTGCCGGCCTGCGGTGCGCTGGCGGCGGCGGCGATTTCTTCCGGTGAGGCATCGGAGTCGATCGGCGCGTTGAACTCGGCATGCTGGTAGCTGACATGCTCCGGCGCGTGGTTGGCTTCTTCGACCGCGTCGATGTCTTCCTGGCCACGGATCTGCACCGTCATCACAATCTGCGTCACGTCGTGCTTGATGCGTTCCAGCATTGCGGCAAACAGGTCGAACGCCTCGCGCTTGTATTCCTGTTTCGGGTTTTTCTGGGCGTAACCGCGCAGATGAATACCCTGACGCAGGTGATCGAGCGACGCCAGATGTTCGCGCCATTGGGTATCGAGATTCTGCAGCATCACCGCGCGTTCGAACTGGTGCATGTTTTCTGCACCGACCAACTCAACCTTGGCGTCGTAGAGCTTTTTCGCTTCATCGATCACGCGATCGAGCAGCGTATCCGCATCGAGATTGGAGTCGGCGGCAAGCCATTCCTGTAACGGCAGCGCCAGTTGCAGATCGGCAAGCAGAGCCTTTTCCAGCGCTGCGACATCCCATTGCTCTTCGATGCTCTGCGGCGGAACGTAGGTTTCGAAAATATTCTGCAGCACACCTTCGCGCATGGCCTGAATGGTTTCGCCGATATCTTCGGCCTCCAGCAACTCGTTACGCTGGGTGTAAATCACCTTGCGCTGGTCGTTGGCAACATCGTCATATTCCAGCAGTTGTTTGCGGATATCGAAGTTGCGGCCTTCCACCTTGCGTTGCGCGTTTTCGATTGCACGCGTCACCCAGGTATGCTCGATTGCCTCGCCTTCCGGCATTTTCAGCCGATCCATGATCGCGGCAACGCGGTCGCCGGCAAAAATTCGCAGCAACGGATCTTCCAGCGACAGGAAGAAGCGGCTTGAGCCCGGGTCGCCCTGGCGGCCGGCACGACCGCGCAGCTGGTTGTCGATACGGCGCGATTCGTGGCGTTCGGTGCCGATGATGTGCAGGCCGCCCGCAGCCAGCACCTGATCGTGCAACTGCTGCCATTCGCCCTTCAATTGGGCAATGCGTGCCTGCTTTTCAGCATCGCTGAGCTTGTCGTCCTGCTCGGTAAAAGCGACCTGTTTTTCCAGATTGCCGCCAAGCACAATGTCGGTACCGCGGCCGGCCATATTGGTGGCAATGGTGATCATGCCTGGACGGCCCGCCTCGGCAACGATCAGCGCTTCGCGTTCGTGCTGTTTGGCATTCAGCACCTGATGATTGAGTTTTTCTGCATTCAGCAGGCTGGACAGCAGTTCCGAGGCCTCGATTGAGGTCGTACCCACCAGCACCGGCTGGCCACGCTTCTGGCACTCCTTGATATCGAGGATCACCGCCTTGAATTTTTCCGGATTCGAGCGGTACACCTGATCCAGCGTGTCTTTACGTGCAATCGGACGATGCGTCGGAATCACCACGGTTTCCAGGCCGTAAATCTGCTGGAATTCGTAGGCTTCGGTGTCGGCCGTACCGGTCATGCCGGCCAGCTTGGCATACATGCGGAAGTAGTTCTGGAACGTAATCGAGGCCAGCGTCTGGCTCTCTTTCTGGATCGCCACACCTTCCTTGGCTTCGACCGCCTGATGCAGGCCGTCCGACCAGCGGCGGCCCGGCATCAGGCGCCCGGTGAATTCGTCGACAATGATGATTTCATCGTCCTGCACCACGTAATGCTGATCCTTGTGGAACAGCGAGTGCGCACGCAAGGCGGCATACAGATGATGCATCAGGCTGATGTTGACCGCCGAATACAGGCTGTCGCCCTCGGCCAGCAAGCCGGCCTGCACCAGAACCTGCTCGGCATGCTCGTGCCCGGCTTCCGACAGCATCACCTGGTGTGCTTTTTCATCGACCCAGAAGTCGCCTTCGCCTTCTTCGGTTTGCTGGCGCGTCAGCTGTGGCGCCACGTCGTTCATGCGGTAGTACAGATCGGTATTGTCGTCCGCCTGACCGGAAATGATCAGCGGCGTACGCGCTTCGTCGATCAGAATCGAATCCACCTCATCGACCACGGCGAAATTCAGCGGACGCTGCACCCGCTCGGCCGGCGAATACACCATGTTGTCGCGCAGATAGTCGAAACCGAATTCGTTGTTGGTGCCATAGGTAATGTCGGCAGCGTAGGCGACCTGTTTGTCGTCGTGCTCCATCTGGCTCAGATTGATGCCGACCGACAGGCCGAGGAAGTTGTACAGACGTGCCATCCACTCGGCGTCGCGGCGCGCCAGATAGTCGTTGACGGTAATCACGTGCACACCCTTGCCGGCCAGCGCATTCAGGTACACCGGCAGCGTCGCCACCAGCGTCTTGCCCTCGCCGGTACGCATTTCGGCGATCTTGCCGTAATGCAGCACCATGCCGCCGATCATCTGCACATCGAAGTGGCGCATTTTCAGCACCCGTTGCGATGCCTCGCGGCACACGGCAAACGCCTCGACCAGCAGATCGTCAAGCGTTTCGCCTTTCTGGAAGCGCTGCTTGAACTCTTCCGTCTTGGCCTGCAATTGCTCATCGCCAAGCTTGCCGAGCGAATCTTCCAGGGCATTGATACGGGCGACGGTCTGGCGATACTGCTTGACCAGCCGGTCGTTGCGGCTGCCGAAAATCTTTTTCAGGACATTGGTAATCATGATTACTTCTTATCTGCCGGCAGCCGCACTGCGACTGCCCTCCTCTTGTTTTGGTCAACCGGCCTGACGGTCCGCCATACCGGGAATTTTTACCTGCCACCGGCTAGTCATTTGGCATAACCGGCTCCGGCAAAACTTTCAGATGGTAACACAATCGCCCACGCTGCATGCAGCTGCGCTTTGCGCGGCCGGAAGCGTGCGGGGCGCGGCGAAACAGCATAAACTTGGCGCGTTACCGACGAATTTCAAGCCGCCCGTGCCTCATCTCAAGGATTTCTTCAAAGGACAGGACGCCAGTAGCGTTCGCCGCGCGCTCGGCGTGCTGGGTCAGCAACGGACACTGAGCGCAGTGCTGCCGGCGGAGCTGCGCGGCAAGGTACGACTGGTAAGTATCGACGGGGATTGCTGGGTGCTGTACGCCGACAACGGCGCGGTAGCAGCGAAATTGAAGCAGATGACACTGACGCTGGCAGAAAAACTGCGGCGCAGCGGCAACAACGTCGCACAGCTGCGCATCCGGACCGCAGTCCTGGCTCCGCCGCAGAAGCGGCCGAAACAGGCGCACATCAGCAGCGCCACACTGGAACATCTGCGGACCACGATTGCGGCCATGGAAGACTCACCGATCCGGCAAGCCTTGATCCGGCTGGTGCGTCACCACGGCTTCGATTGACGCCCGGCAGGGAAAAACTCAGATCGCCAGTGGCTGCAACCGGTGGAACGAGCTCGGGGCCTGCTCCGGGCGCTCGAACGTTACCCACTCCCATGCCTGCCGATCTGCCAGCAAGGCGCGCAGCAATCTGTTGTTCATTGCGTGGCCGGACTTGAAGCCGGAGAACGCCGCAATCAGCGGGTAGCCGAGGATGTACAGGTCGCCGATCGCATCCAGCACCTTGTGGCGCACGAATTCGTCTTCATAACGCAGCCCGTCGCTGTTCAATACCCGATACTCGTCGAGCACGATGGCGTTGTCGAAGCTGCCGCCACGCCCCAGCCCCATTTCCCGCATCATTTCCACCTCGTGCATGAAACCGAAAGTGCGGGCGCGGCTGATTTCCTTGATGAAGCTGGTGTTGGCAAAATCGATGCTGACGGTCTGGTGCTCCTTACGGAACGCCGGATGCCTGAATTCGATGGTCAGCGAGACCTTATAGCCGTTATGCGGCTCCAGTTTCACCCACTTGTCACCGTCCCTGACTTCCACGGTTTTCTTCACCCGCACGAACTTTTTCGGCGCATTCTGTTCGACGATACCGGCCTGCTGCAGCAGGAAAATGAACGTGGCGGCGCTGCCATCCATGATCGGCGTTTCCTGCGCGTCGATGTCGATATACAGGTTATCGATACCCAGCCCGGCCAGCGCCGACATCAGATGCTCGATGGTGGCAACGCGCACATTGTCTTGCACCAGCGTCGATGACAGGCGGGTGTCGTTGACCAGATCCGGTGCCACCTTGAATTCCGGCACTTCGGGCAAGTCTACGCGACGGAATACGATGCCGGCATCGACCGGCGCCGGGCGCAGGTTGAGGGTAACGCGATCGCCGCAATGCAGGCCAACGCCACTAGCCTTGATCGGGGTTTTCAGGGTGCGCTGTTTGATCATGCTGGACTTCGTCACGCTGTAACAATTCCCGCGGATTCTAGCATGGGCGGGTATTTTTCCGAATCGTCCATGACTATCAGGTGCTTAGCGCAAAACTATCGGTTACGGCATTGAGCATTCGCCGGGCAATACCTATAGTTGAACCAACGCCCGGCAAACCGGTGCGGATAGTGTAAATACCCGTAGTCAACGGAACCCTGCCCACTATGAAACCAGACCAGCCAGCCCCTTCCGGCACACAACCGCGCATTCTGATCGTCGATGACACGGTTACCAACATCCGGGTGCTCAGCCATATCCTGCACAAACAAGGGGAAATCTTCTTCGCCACCAGCGGCCAGGCTGCGATTGCCATGGCGCGCGACAAGTTGCCGGACCTGATCCTGCTGGATGTGGAAATGCCGGGAATGGATGGCTATGAAACCTGCCGGATTCTCAAGGCCGATCCGTTGCTGGCGCTCAGCCCGATAATTTTCGTCACCGGCCATTCCGGCACCGAAAACGAATTGCGGGCGCTGGCGGCCGGTGGCGTGGATTTCATCAGCAAGCCGCTGAACCCGCCAGTGGTCAGCGCGCGGGTCAAGACACACCTGACACTCAAGCGCCAGACCGACCTGTTGCGCGAACAAGCCAATCTGGACGGGCTGACCGGCATTGCCAACCGGCGCATCTTCGATGTCAAGCTGGACGAAGAATGCCGCCGCCATCGGCGTTATGGCGTACCGCTGGCGCTGGCGATGATCGATGTCGACCGCTTCAAGCAGTACAACGATCTGTACGGCCATCAGGAGGGCGACGCCTGCCTGCGCCAGGTAGCGCAGACCATCCACGATTGCGCACGGCGCCCGGGAGAAATCGCCGCTCGCTACGGCGGCGAGGAGTTCGCCGTCATCCTGCCGGCAACCGCGCTGGGTGCGGCGTACAAATTCGGCGCAATGCTGTGTCAGAAAATACGCAATCTGGCGCTGCCGCATCGTGGCGCACCCGAGGGCGGGATCGTCACCATCAGCGTCGGCGTGGCGTCGCTGCAGCCGCAGGACGACGAGGCAGGGCAGAATCTGGTTGCCGCTGCCGACATGGCGCTGTATCTGGCCAAAAGCGGCGGACGCAACCGTGTCGTCGCCGAGGCGCTGCACACGGCAGAATAGAGCCGGAGACGGCTCTTTCACCAGCATTCAATCGTTCCAACTCTTTCATCCCCGGGGCTGCACGTGTCTGAATTTCCGCCGGAACCGTCTTCGTCCAAGCGGCCAGCGCCGGGCCAAGCGCTGTTGAATGCGCTGCAGAGCGACTGGTCGGCCTGGATTGTACTGGCCGGCAGTCTGGCGCTGACCGGCGCAGTCTGGTGGCACTCGGAACGCACCGACGCACGCATTGCCAACGAACGTTTCAATACGGAAACCGAAAAGCTGCAGCAACTGATTCTTGGCGGTATCGACGACTACCGGCTGTTGCTACGCAGTGTTGGCGGGCAATTCGCCGCACACGATCAGGTATCGCGCACCGAATGGAGCCAGTTCATCAATTCGTTGCGGCTGGACGAACGTTTTTCCGGCATCCAGGGAATCGGCTATGCCGCCGTATTCGGCGCTGGTGACAAGAGCGCTTACGAGCAGCGCATGCGTGCCGACGGCTTGCCCGAGTTCACTGTCCATCCGGCAGGAAACCGCGAGCGCTACTGTGCAGTCACCTATCTGGAGCCATACAGCCGGCGCAGTGACCGCACCTTCGGCTACGACATGTGCTCGGAACCGACGCGCCGGCTGGCGATGGAAAATGCGGCCCAAATCGGGCGCAGCGCGCTTTCGGGCAAAGTCGGACTGATGCAGGAAGGTGGCAAGGAGGCACAGCCGGGGTTCCTGATGTACTTTCCGGTCTACCGGCGCAATCAGCAGCTCAATAGTATCGAGGAGCGGCGTGCCCAGTTGCGCGGTTTTGTCTATGGCACGTTCCGCGTCAAAGACATGCTGTCCGGCATAACCCGGGACAGGCACCTGCAAATCGACTACGCGCTCTACGATGGCGACACTGCCAGCGCCGAGTCGCTGCTGTATCAAACGCACGACCTGACTGCCGCCGGATCTGCGCAGCCGCGTTATCTGCAACAGCAGACGCTGCGCTTGCCCGGCCGGACCTGGACCGTGCGTTACGCCGGCACACCGGCATTCGAGCAGGCTGTGCGCAGTCGGGAGCCGCTGATGATCGCGGCGTTCGGCCTGCTGACCGACGCACTGCTGTTTACACTGATGCGCTCGTTCACCAGCCGGCGCAAGCGGATCGAGGCACGCGCACGCCAGCTGGTCGATCGGCTGCGCCAGGGCGAACAACGCCAGCGCGACCTGTTCGAAATCAGCCCGAACGGCATGCTGCTGGTCAACGCGCAGGGCACCATCCTGCTGGCCAACCGGCAGATCCGGCAACTGTTTGGCTATGCGCCGGAGGAGCTGATCGGCACCTCGATCGACCGGCTGCTAGCGCTATCGCAAAAACCATTCTGCTTTGCGCCATGCCTATCAGCAACAGCCGCAAACGCGGCTGATGAATCGGCGCCCGGTACTGCTCGGCCTGCGCAAGGATGGCAGCGAATTCCCGCTGGAAGTGGGGCTGAGCCCAATGGGATCGGGCAGCGATACGCAGATTCTGGCCGCAATCGTCGATGTGAGCGAACGCCAGCGTGCCGAAGCCGAAGTGGCACGTGCCCGCGCGCTGCTGCATGGCAGCGTCAACAGTGCCGAAACGTTTGCCATTATCGCCACCGATACCGACGGGCTGATCACACTGTTCAGTGCCGGTGCCGAAAAAATGCTCGGCTACCAGGCAGCCGAGGTCGTCGGCATACAGACTCCGGCCATCCTCCACCAGCCGCAGGAAATAGTGGCGCGCGCGCAGCAACTGAGCGCAGAGCTTGGCCGGCCGATCGACGGCTTCGCTACCTTTGTGACGATTCCGCTGCTACGCGGCGGCGAATCGCGCGAATGGCTGTATGTGCGCAAGGATGGCACGGTGCTGCTGGTAAATCTGACCATAACGGTGATCCGTAACCCGCGCGGTGAGCCGGAAGGCTTTGTCGGCGTCGCCTATGATATCTCGCGCCAGAAACAGGTCGAGGCCGAGCTGCGTGCCGCCAAGATTGCCGCTGAAGCGGCCAGCCAGGCAAAAAGCGACTTTCTCGCCAACATGAGCCACGAAATCCGCACGCCGCTGAATGCGGTGCTGGGAATGGCGCACCTGCTGGAAAACACCGGGCTGGCCGACAGCCAGCACGAATATGTGGCGCAGATCAACCAGGCGGGCAAGTCGCTGCTGGGAATCATCAACGACATCCTCGATTTTTCCAAGATCGAGGCCGGCAAGCTGGAATTGCAGCCGGTGGCATTCAATCTGGCCGACATGATCGATTCGCTGTCGTCGATCATGTCGATCAACGCAGCACACAAGGATATCGAGCTGATCATCCATATCGCCAGGGATGTACCGCAACATCTGTATGGCGACTCGCTGCGGCTGCAGCAGGTACTGACCAATCTGGTAGCCAACGCGATCAAGTTCACCGAGCACGGCGAAGTAATACTGCAGGTCAACCTGCTCGACAGTACCGACGACAGGACGCAACTTTGCTTCAGCGTGCGCGATACCGGCATCGGCATCAGTGCCGGGCAGATCGAACGCCTGTTTTCGCCGTTCACCCAGGCCGACAACTCGATGACCCGGCGCTTTGGCGGCACCGGGCTCGGGCTGGTGATCTGCAAACGACTGGTCGCGCTGATGGGCGGCGAGATCGGCGTGCACAGCGAGCCCGGCCACGGCAGCGAATTCTGGTTCAGCCTGCCGCTGGCGCTGCAGACCGAAACAAGCGCTGCAACCGGGCCGGGAGCAGCCATGACCGCGCTGCGCGTGCTGGTGGTGGACGATCACCCGGCATCGCGCCAGTTCATTGGCGAAATCGTCGAATCGCTTGGCTGGAGCGTGACGAGTGCCGCGTCCGGGCAAGAGGCGCTGCAATGCGTGGCGGCACTCGAACCGGGCGCCCCGGATTTCGATCTGGTATTGCTCGACCTGAAAATGCCGGGGCTGGACGGGCTGCAAACCGGCGCTGCGCTACGCCGGCAGGCGGCGTGCGGCAATTTGCCGATTGTGCTGATGGCAACCGCCTATGCACGGGAAGAGTATCTGCTGTCGCCGGATGCGGCGGCAATCGACACCTTCCTGTGCAAGCCGGTTACCCATTCGACGCTGTTCAATGCCGCAATCGAAGCGCGCAACCGGCACCACGCCGCCGGCGACGCTGCAAGCAGCGTGCCGTTGCAGCAGGAATACCGTTTCCGGCCAGCCACGGTATTGCTGGTGGAAGACAACCGGATCAACCAGATGGTCGCACGTGGCATGCTGGAGCGCGCCGGTTTAAGCCTGGACGTTACCGACAATGGCGCCGAGGGCGTCGAGGCACTGCGCGCCGCGCCGCAGCGCTATGCACTGGTGCTGATGGATGTGCAGATGCCGGTAATGGACGGCTACAGCGCCACCCGTCTGATCCGCAGCGAACTGCAGCTGGACTTGCCCATCATCGCCGTCAGCGCCGGTGTGACACGAGCCGAACGCGATCAGTGTCTGGCCTGCGGTATGAACGATTTTGTCGCCAAACCGATCGACGCCAACCAGCTGCTGCAGGTGCTCGGACAATATCTGCCGACCCTGCCCGCCGAAACTGCAACGGCAATCGAAAGTGCAGCGCCGGCGCCAGCCCTGACGCTGCAAATGCACAGCATGAATCTCGACCGGGCCTTGATCAGCACCGGTCACGACCGCAATCTGCTGCGGCTATTGCTGCAACGTTTCCAGACCGAAGCAGGCAGCCTGATCGAACAGGTACAACAGTCGCTACAGGCCGGCCAGTACCGCGATGCGGCACGCCTGCTGCATACCGCCAAAGGCACTGCCGCCACACTCGGCGCCGATGCGCTGGCAGCCGCCGCCAAGCAGGCCGAACTGGCGGTGCGCGCCCAGCAGCCGGAGCCGATCGACGCTGCATTGCGGCACTGCACGGCCGAACTGCAACCAGTCCTTGACGAATTGCGCCAAATCCTGCCGCAACTGGCGCCCCCCGCACCGCTACCGGCCGGCGCGGCCGAGCAACTGGATCAGGCACAACTGGAGCTGCTGCTGCACGAGCTGACGACCAGCAATATGGCGGCGCTGGATCGCTTTGTCAGCTTGCAGGGCGCACTGCAGGGCCGGCTGCAGCCGCAGCAGATGCAGCAATTGCAGCAAGCGCTGGATGTGCTGGATTTCACGGCCGCAATTGCGCTGCTGCAGCCATTGCACGACTGAGCACACGCCGCCGGTTACGGGCAATTCCCATTCAGCGGGCCATCGGGCAGCAATCGCCAACACCGCCGGGCAAATGCAGACAAAAATCGGGGAAAACAACGGGCATGCCGCCGACAGGGATTTTTGGCGGACACGAGGCCGGAGATCCCCCTCACGGGGGATCTCGGCAGAGAGAGGCTTACCGACCTGGGCTTAGTCGGCCTGCTTGCGCAGGAATGCCGGAATATCCAGCATCTCCAGGTTCGGCGCGTTGCGTGGCGTATCGGCCACGGCGGCGCTGCCGAAACCACCGCTGCTGCGGCCACCACGGTTGGTGCGCATCACGGCTGGTGTGTCGTAGTGATCCCACTCGCTGACCGGGCCGTTGTCGGTGCCGGTCTTGACGATCTGCAGGTGTTTCGGCTGCTGGCGGCTTGCCTGCTGGCCGCCGATACCGGTGGCAACCAGGGTCACACGCAGCTGCTCACCGACGTTTTCGTCAATCACCGCGCCAAAAATCACGGTGGTTTCGTCGGTGGTGTAAGCCTGGATAGTGCTCATAACCTCCCTGACTTCACGCATGCTCAGCGAGCTGTCGGCGGTGATGTTGACGATCACGGCGCGAGCGCCGTTCAGGCTGTAGTTCTCCAGCAGCGGGCTGGCCACGGCCTGCTCGGCAGCCAGGCGGGCGCGATCCACGCCTTCGGCAGCAGCCGACCCCATCATTGCCATACCCATTTCGCTCATCACGGTGCGAACGTCGGCAAAGTCGGCGTTGATCAGGCCCGGAACATTGATGATCTCGGCGATACCACCCACTGCGCCACGCAGCACGCCATCAGCAGCCTTGAACGCATCTTTCATCGAGATGTCGTCGCCCAGCACT
>ERZ724526.647-NODE-647-length-19514-cov-6.390822_pt1 | contig 19514 bp, 18 predicted proteins | sample MGYA00376059_ERZ724526 | MGnify/ENA primary metagenome ERZ724526 (study PRJEB28724, sample SAMN07190883) | activated sludge metagenome | isolation source: activated sludge of sewage treatment plant in Hong Hong | place: Hong Kong | collected 2016-03-17 ...
GCAAGAATTACGTATTGCTTTAAGGCAAATTCGAACTGCCATCGATTTGTACAAGCAAGCAGCCGATGAAGGTAGAGTAGAGAAAAAAGCGGATGAAGTAGGGTACCCGAAACGGCTAGAGATGCTTGTAGATGGCGTTCCTAATATTAAAGACCCTAAGAAAAATATGATTTACTTCATGCGTAAGTTACCACGTGACCCGATGTTTGATAATCCAGATGTCCCAAATGCTGACACTTGGGGTAAACGCAGTTATGAAAGCCCCCCTGACGATCCAGATGAAGGTGATGATGTATTTGATGTTTACTCCCGGTCTAATAAAGTTGGATTGAATGGAATACCCTATAATCGATGGTAATAAGGAAAGCTAGCATGCAGCGACCCAATGGTTTTACATTGATTGAGCTACTAGTCGTCATGGCCGTCATCGCTACTTTATTGAGCATTGTCGCTCCCAGATATTTCAATTCGATCGATCGTTCACGAGAAGCCGTTCTTAGGCAGAATCTAAGTATTATGCGCGATGCGATCGATAAGTTTTATTCCGATACTGGGAAATACCCGTTAAGCCTCAATCAATTAGTTGAAGAACGCTACATTCGCGCAGTTCCCATCGATCCGATGACCGAAAGTTCACAAACCTGGATTGAGGTGCCTCCTTCTGATCCTGAAATTGAAGGCATGCATGATGTCCGCAGCAGCTCAGATCGCCAAGCTTTAGATGGAACGTTCTACGATAAGTGGTAATAGTGTGCCCACCCTTTCTCGTCAGCATCAAGGCTACATTTATTTATGGACACTTTTTTCAATTTCGCTCGCGGGTGTTGCATTAGCGGGATTAGGACCAATGTGGCAAACCGCTGCTCAAAGGGAAAAAGAAATCGAACTTCTTTATGTGGGTGATCAATTTCGCCTAGCAATTGAAGCCTTTTATAATAACGCTACCAGCGCTAATCGGAGTCAACGCTACCCTGAATCATTATCTGATTTATTAAAAGATGAAGGGTCTATCGTTACAAAACGGTATCTAAGGAAAATTTATATGGACCCCATGACGAACAGCTTTGAATGGGGCCTTATTAAACAGGGTGAGAAAGGTATTACCGGTGTCTACAGCTTATCAACTAAAATACCCATTAAACGCGCTAAATTTCCCGAACAATACGCAGCATTCTCAAAGGCCAAGAATTACCAAGATTGGAAGTTTAATCACGCATCTGGGACAGCGGGTCAGGGACGACAACAAACTCAACCCAATGCCCCCCCCGGATCTCCCGGACAAAGTCAGAATACCAATCCATTTACTGGTCAATCAACCCCTTCCGGACAAAATAGAAGTGGGTCAGCGAATCCTTTTCCACAAAATCAACCCGATAATAACAGAGCTAATCCTTTCTCAACTCAATGATTTATTTTTTGATTCTTATTAAAAATACAAAAATAAGATGATTATTCATGAGTGTTCGTTATAAACTTGCGTCATGTAAATTGAAAAATATGTCGTAGTTTAAAGAACTGATTATTTAGTTATCAGTCCTATTATTATTTATGCGTTTAATTTAAATGAAATCTAAAACGTTTCTATTCTTACTCCTTATTGGACTTGCAGGTTGTAACCAATTACCTAAAGTTGGGAGTGCCGATAGTGCAAGATTGGCAAAAGATAGCCAATCTCAAATTGACTCACCGAAGCAAGAGCTAACAAGCGAATTACTTTTTGATTACTTATTGGCTGAAACAGCGCTACAACGAGAAAATATTGATGTTGCTATACAAAGCTATTCTCGTTTAGCTAAAAATACACGGGATCCCCGAATCGCTGAAAGGGCAACTGATATTGCGCTACGTGCACGTCGTCCTGACGCTGCCCAAGAAGCCGTAGCACGCTGGGTTAATTTAGAGCCCAACTCAATGAATGCCCGACAAGCAGCAGCAGCATTATTTGTCAGTATGGGTAAACTCGACAAAGCAAAACCACATCTCGAGAAATTGCTATCGTCAGAAAAGAGCTCGGTAGATAAAGCGTTCATGCATCTAAATAAGCTATTATCAAGACATCCCCAAAAAGCAGAAACCTATAAGCTCGTTCAATCGCTCGCAGCAGGCTATCCCAACTTACCCGAATCTCATTTTGCTGTATCGCAAGCCGCTTGGTCAAATAATCAGCTTGATATAGCGCTCAAAGAAATGAAACGTGCGTTAGAACTACGCCCTGACTGGGAAATCGCTGCTATCCACCAGGGTCGTATTTTGCAACAAATTGCAAATGCCGAAGCCATGACTTTTTATGAGAACTATCTTGGTAAGTATCCTAAAGCCAATGACATGCGAATCGCCTATGTGCGAATGCTAATGACTGAAAAGAATTTTCCATTAGCCCGCGAGCATTTTCAGAAAATGATGGCTGAAAACCCTGTCAATCCTGATATTGCAGTGGCGGTTGGTTTATTGTCACTAGAATTAAATGATTTTGAAGGCGCGGAAGAAAATTTCAAAAAGGCGCTTGAGCTTGGTTATGAAGATAATAACAATATCTATTTTAATCTAGCTAGAATCTACGAAGTAACGCAAAGAACCGATGATGCACTTGAAACCTACCAACGCATTTCAGGTGGAGAGCGTTTTTTCCCAGCTCAAATCCGATACGCGGCTTTAATTGCTAAAAAGGAAGGAATAAACCGTGCACGCCAGCATCTCCATCAAATACCTACTGAAACTGACCAGCAACGAATTCAGCTAATGCTTGCTGAAGCACAACTGCTGAGAGAAGTAGGTAAACATCAAGATGCGTTTAATCTATTAGACAAAAACCTAGCTAGAAATCCAGACCAACCCGAATTACTCTATGACAGAGCACTCGCTGCAGATAAGATTGATCGGTTTGACATTGTTGAAAAAGATTTACGGCGATTAATTGAACTCAAACCTGATAATGCACACGCCTATAACGCGTTAGGATATAGTTTGGCTGAGCGCGGCATTCGCCTAGCAGAAGCATTATCGTTAATCCAAAAAGCAGTAGAATTATCCCCAGATGATCCCTATATCATGGATAGTCTGGGTTGGGTTTACTTTCGAATGGGAAAAATCCAGGAAGGCTTAAATTATCTTAACCTTGCATTTAGTTCTCGACCTGATCCAGAGATTGCAGCGCATTTAGGTGAAGTACTGTGGGTTCAAGGAGAAAGAGAAAATGCAGAAAAAATTTGGCGCTCAGCACTTGAAACAGATCCAGATAACGAAACTTTGCTCGATACCATGAAACGGTTAATGCAATAACTGCTAGTGAAAAATAATTAAATTTGCAATACGCTGCTCAATTTTGTCTATTATCTGTAAATAAGAAGGCGTATTAATATCACCGAATCGTTCTTTAAATACTGCTTCGGTTAAAAACTCAGGCAAATCTGACCATGCTGGCATCAAATCCTTATCATCAAGCCCAGACGATATTTTTTCTTGTATCTTTAGTGCTGACATAGAGTTCTCAACTGCTTTTTCGCCGAATTTTGTCCCGGCACGATCAGCAGCGATATCGTTAAAAGAAAATCCACTCCCTGATCGAGCATCTTCAATTTCTTTATAAAGTCCGATCGCATCAGATAATTTGGTGTCCGCGTAAACTGTAATTGCAGCAGAAAGCATAAAATGCTTTGCGAAATCTTCGCGTCCATCCAGTGTAACCCGATATTTTTGCTGCTTAGGCCAATTAATTGCTTCTGGAAAAAGTGTTTTTAGTGATATACCTAATATATGAAGTGAGGTAATCAAAATTGCTGCCCTATTTTCTTCTATTGCATTTCCTTTAGTTGACTGCTCTGAAGCAAGGCGCATGACTGGAATTAATAGTTGCGATAACGGAATCGGGCTACTTTTACTCGCAGTAAAATTAGTAAGGATAAAGTGGTATCGATAAAAACGATCGAGTTCTTGTTTATTGACTAGAGGGAGGCTCATTGCGAAGGGTTTATTCAATTTATCGAATAAACCTCCTTGCCAACGATAGACGATATCAATTCCAGAAGGAGACATTCTAACTTGTTGTAGCGCACTAACTGCCAATTGTATTTCAGGAATAATATAAATCGACCATTCTGCTAGCTTCGGAAAAATCTTTGTGATTAGAAAAACAGGTAGTTGAAAATAACTGATTTTTATTGACTGAAGAGAAGGAAAACCTTCTACTTCAATAAAATTCGTCTCTAAGTTTAAATAACTGGTTGTGATGCCCATCGATAAAGGAATACTTAAACGAAACAGCATTTGACGGTCAGTGATTTCGATTTGAGTACTACCTTTGGTCAAAAGATAGGTAAAATAATTTACTACCGCATCAACATCTTCTGAAGCAATTTTTGCCGTGCCTAACTCCCCAGGATAAATATGATTGCGGTGATTATCGAAAATTTGCTTTATTCTGTCGACGTGGTTGTGATTGATATCAGCATCTCTCTTAACTAACGGGTGACTATCGGTAATCAGCAAAAGCAAAGCAGCAAGAATTAACAGTAAGAAGAAAAAACTTAACCCAGCGATACGAATCAATTTCTGCACGACTGAATCTACCGCCAATATCGATATGGGCCATAGTAGCCAGGATAGAAGAAAGGATAACCATAAAATCCAGGATAGTAAAAATAAGGATATCTTCCATCGCTAATATAAGATTTTCGATAATCTTTAGGCCATAGATAAATAGCTTTGGTCAATAACAATGGAATACTGATCTTCTTGTTTCCAATTGAGCGCTCAACACCGCCGTTTAACATACCCGCTACTGTAATGACCCTATCTTTAGTATAGATAGCAGGGTCTAAAAAATCCGTGCTTGCAATAATAAATCGGCCCTCTGGTTCTTGATTTAATAGTGGGTACCCTGAAGAATCAAGTGGATAGAAAAGAATTTGCACAAAACTCAATTCCTTCTCAGTTTCAGTTTGAATTATCACACCGCCCCAACGAACCTGCTTATTTTTGTAAGTACTCGCATCTTTAGCCACCACACCGTAAGGCACATCAATAACCGGAATATTTTTAATAACATCTGGTAGACTAGTACAGGCACTAAGTAGGAATAAGTAACAAATTAGAGACAGGATTTTTCTCATAATTGCTTATTAAAATTTTCTTCAATAATGATTACCATCATAGCCTTTCATTCGTTGAGACAGCATGATAAATCAACTAGTTCGCTTTGATTTTACGCTTATTTATTCATCATTAAATATAATTAACCGAGGAATATTTTTTCAATGAGACTCTACAAGGCAAAAACTAGCCCTTAGCGACCATTGGAAGGTATAATTGCCAACCTGTATTAGAGCACCACATATTTAATTCATGATGATTGCAAGATTAACCGGATGTCGCTAGACGTTAATAAAAATTACGACATGCAACCTGTGCTTGAGTTTAAAAGCAGCACTTTTTTTGTACTAGTGCTGATAATCCATAGTAATGATTTGATGATGATCGAGCAAAAGCTTCGTGAGAAAACATCACAAGCTCAGGATTTCTTTATAAATTCACCAATCATTCTTGATGTACGTGAGCTTAATCAACAAAGTCATGGAATTGATATCATCAAGCTCATTAATCTGATACGCAGTATCGGCCTATTTCCAGTTGGAATTCGAGGGGGGAACGATCAGCAAAATCTTCAAGCGGCTTCTCTATTCATTCCCGTAGATATGTCACAAAGCAGCGCAAGTTCTCAAGCTGAGATACAAAAAACTGTCACCTCATCACCATCAGCCACTTCACATGAAGTCATCAAAGAAATTGTTGTAAGTACTGCGACTACACTGATTAATCAACCTGTTCGTTCAGGTCAGCGCATCTACGCTTCAGGAGATTTAATTATTTTAACGCAAGTCAGCGCAGGCGCTGAAATAATGGCTGAAGGAAACATCCATGTTTACAATACATTAAGGGGTAGAGCCTTAGCAGGCGTGCAAGGAAACAGAGACGCTCGAATCTTTTGCTCTGATTTACAAGCAGAACTGATTTCTATCGCGGGGGATTATAAAACCAGCGAAGATCTAAAAGATATAACCCCGAGGAAACCGGTACAAATCTATTTACAAGATCAGGCATTGATTATTAAAGAGTTAATATAGCTTCATTTTTAGCAAAGGAGAGTCAATTGGCTAGAATCATCGTCGTAACATCAGGCAAAGGAGGCGTTGGCAAAACAACAACGAGCGCAGCGATTGCCATGGGGCTTGCAAAAAGAGGGCACAAGACTGCTGTAATTGATTTCGATGTTGGTTTACGCAATCTTGATTTAATTATGGGTTGTGAACGACGAGTTGTTTATGATTTTATTAATGTAATCAATGGAGAGGCAAATCTAAATCAAGCTTTAATTCGGGATAAAAACTGTAATTTGCTTTATATCTTGCCCGCATCACAAACTCGGGATAAAGATGCTTTAAGTATAGAGGGTGTCGGTAAGGTGCTCGAAGAATTAGCCAAAGATTTTCAATACATTGTTTGCGATTCTCCAGCCGGTATCGAAAAAGGGGCTTACTTAGCCATGTACTACGCGGATGATGCATTTGTGGTTACCAACCCTGAGGTCTCATCTGTTAGAGATTCAGATCGCATGCTTGGAATTTTAGCCAGCAAATCAAGGCGTGCTGAACTGGGGATGGAGCCGATCAAAGAATTTTTGTTGTTGACTCGCTATGATCCAAATCGAGTGGAGTCCGGAGAAATGCTTAGTCTGGAAGATGTGCAAGAAATTTTGTCTTTGCACCTGCTTGGTATCATTCCGGAATCAAAATCGGTTCTTACAGCATCAAATGCAGGTGTACCGGTCATTCTAGATGAAAAAAGTGATGCGGGTATGGCTTATGCTGATGTTGTTGCTCGATATCTCGGTGAGAAAAGACCACATCGCTTTATCGAAAGCAAGAAAGGATTTCTCAGGAAGCTTTTTGGAGGAAAATAATGAGTCTACTCGATTACTTTAGATCATCTAAGTCTAAAACAGCGTCTATTGCCAAAGAAAGATTGCAGATTCTTGTAGCGCATGAGCGTTATTATCGAAATAAACCTTCCTATTTACCTCAGTTGCAAGAAGAATTACTTGAGGTAATACGAAAATATGTCAATGTTGATCAAGATGCCATCTCAGTCAAATTTGAACAAGATGAAAATCAAGAAACACTCGAACTTAATATTGTTTTGCCTGAATCTCAAAATAACAAAAGCCCATTAGAAATTTAATATATCAGGGTTATCTGATAAAAAAACGACTAACGCTATTTTGATTATCCGTGTTCAAGAAACGATATATTTTGTATCGTGTAGCATTTTGTTAAGTACGATTCTGTTACTTGGAGGCTGTGCTTCATTGGAGAAGCACAGTGTTGTCAAAACGATTGTTTTAGAACCAGAGGCAGAAAAAGCACGCGACTTAACTAATTTCGATTTGATCGGAAGAATTTCTGTCAAAACAAATAATGACGGATTTTCAGGTGGAATTCGTTGGCAGCATAAAAATCATTTCCATCATCTGTTACTACTCTCGCCAATTGGCCAGGTTGTTGCTCAGATAGCACAGGATGATCAAGGAATTCAGCTCATAACCTCAGATCAGAAAATATACTATGCAGCGAGTATCGAAGCGTTGACCGAGCAAGTATTCGGTTGGAAACTTCCGATTATAGGACTTGAGTATTGGATAATGGGCAGGGCGAATCCCCTGATCGTTGCAGAAATTGACATGGATCGCGATGATCAAGTTATTGCGATAAGGCAAGATGGTTGGGAAATAACTTATTTGGATTATTTTTCTCGCTCAGTACCACAACATAATAAAGTAAAAAGCGCCCCTCGAATAATCGAATTAAATTACCCTAACCTAAAATTAAAACTCGTCATTGATAGCTGGAAAAACATTAATTGACGATCATCTCAGTGATAAGATGCTATTCTGCGAACTAACAAAATAATATGCAATTTTACCCAGCACCCGCTAAACTCAATTTGTTTTTGCATATTATCGGCCGGCGTGATGATGGATATCATCTATTACAAACTATCTTTAGGTTTATTGATCTCAATGATCGATTAGGTTTCAATTTAAGAAGCGATGGCATCATCCAATTACAAACTCCGCTAGCAGGGGTTGCAGCAGAACAGAATTTGTGTATTCGAGCTGCAAAATTACTTCGGGCAGAAGGCTCTGTAAATCAAGGTGTTGATATTTATCTTGAGAAACATATTCCAATGGGCGGGGGGCTAGGTGGTGGAAGCTCGGATGCAGCGACAACGTTAATCATGCTTAATTCTTTATGGGGTTTAAATTGGCACAGGGATCGTTTAATGGAGCTTGGGTTAAAATTAGGTGCTGACGTTCCAGTTTTTATTTATGGCAATAATGCATTCGCTGAAGGTGTAGGAGAAAAACTTTCCGCAGTTGATCTCCCTAATGCTTGGTATTTAGTCCTGATGCCCCCAGTTCACGTCTCAACCGCCCAGATTTTTGCAAGTAATGAATTGACGCGCAACACAATTCCGATCACAATACCGCCCTTTTCCATCCGTGATGGACATAATGATCTTGAACCAGTAGTTTGCCGTATGTACTCTGATGTGGCAAAATGTATAGATTGGTTAAAAAAATTAGATAATACAACTTTGGTAGCAATGACTGGATCTGGAGCTTCTGTATTTGCGGAATTTGAGACAGAAGCACAAGCTAAAGAAGCCTATCTTCGCTTACCAGACGGGGTAAATGCTGTGGTCGCAAAAGGATTAACTAAACATCCGTTAAAGGATTTTTATCGTTAATGATAATTGGGGAGTCGCCAAGTGGTAAGGCACCGGATTTTGATTCCGGCATTCGTAGGTTCGATCCCTACCTCCCCAGCCAACTACGGTTCATTGCTTAGTATTAGCCTTATTTATTTGCATATAGTTTTATCTTTAACCTGATAATTGTTTTCAAAGAAAGCTTGTTTACTCCCATCTGTTTTCCGTTGATATAAAAATAATAAATTGTGTCTTATGATAGCTTAATGGTTTTTACGGGTACGGCTCATCCTAAATTGGCTCAGGATGTAGTGAAGTACCTTAATATCCATCTAGGCCGAGCTACAGTATCTCGGTTTAGTGATGGTGAAATCATGGTGGAAATACTCGAGAATGTTCGAGGTAAGGATGTATTCGTCCTTCAATCAACTTGTGTACCAACAAACGATAGCCTAATGGAAATTTTGGTGATCGTTGATGCCTTGAAACGAGCTTCTGCGGGACGTATAACCGCCGCAATACCCTATTTTGGTTATGCACGGCAAGATCGGCGTCCACGGTCAGCGCGCGTTGCCATTACAGCAAAAGTAGTTGCTAATATGTTAACCACTGTAGGTATCGATCGATTACTGACGATGGACTTACACTCAGATCAAATCCAAGGCTTTTTCGATATCCCAGTGGATAATATCTACGGAATGCCCATATTGCTTGGGGATGTTTGGAAACATAATTATCAGAATTTAATTGTTGTATCACCTGATGTTGGTGGTGTCGTGAGGGCAAGGCACATGGCAAAGCGGCTCGAGTGCGACCTGGCGATTATTGATAAAAGACGCCCTAAACCCAATGAATCAAAAGTAATGAACATTATCGGTGAAGTTAAAGGGCGAACCTGCGTCATTATCGATGATATGGTAGATACAGCTAATACGCTGTGTGAAGCTGCTAGAGCTTTGAAGGATGAAGGCGCTCAGAGCGTCGTTGCTTATTCAACGCATGCAGTTTTATCAGGAAAAGCAGTAGAACGTATTGCAAGTTCGCAACTCGATAAAATTGTTGTAACCGACACAATACCACTTTCTGATGAGGCCAAAGCCTGTGATCGCATTTGTCAGCTAAGTATCGCCAACCTTTTGGGTGAAACAATGCTAAGAATTAGTAATGAGAGCTCTTTGAGTTCTTTGTTTATGGAGTAGGTAAGTAGTTTTATTAGTGATTTTTCTGGTCGCGGATAAAATCTGTTTAGTAATTTTAGGAGAAAAAGGATGCAAATTGAAATTGATGCAAATAATCGGGCAATGCAAGGTAAGGGTGCGAGCCGCCGCCTGCGCAGAGATGGTAAAGTACCGGGTATTGTTTATGGTGGAGAAGGGCAAGCTCAGTCAATCGAATTAGATCACAACAATCTCTTTCATAAACTCAAGTTAGAAGCGTTTCACGCTTCGATTCTTTCCTTAAATCTAGATGGAAAAAAGGAGCAGGTTCTATTAAGAGATGTGCAAATGCATCCTTACAAACAGCAGGTCTTGCATGTCGATTTTCAACGCGTTGATCAAAATAGAAAAATACATATGAAGGTTCCTTTACATTTTATCAACGCTGAAATTGCTCCTGGAGTCAAGCTATCGGGCGGTTTAATTAGCCATGTGTTAACGGAAGTTGATATTTCCTGCCTACCAAAAGATCTACCTGAGTTTATCACGGCTGATTTATCAGAAATGACTGCAGGAAGTACTTTACACCTTAAAGATCTCAAACTGCCTAACGGGGTTGAAATCATTGCATTAAGTAAAGGTGATGATTTGCCAGTCGCTACACTGATCGTTAAACGAGCTGAAGAAGGAGCTGAAGAAGGAAGTTCAGCGACCCCAGCTGCCTAGCAACGACAAGCACTATTGCAAGGAACGATTTCTACCTCTACAAGGCTGGCTTCGTTCCTTGCGCTATCAATGAATCAATTTTCTATTCGATGGCAAGTAGTAAGGTTTTTTACTTTTCAGTAATAAACCCTGCCTACTGATTTTGTTTAATAACCAATGAAGCTAATTGTAGGTTTAGGAAACCCAGGCGAAAAATATGCTCTGACTCGCCACAATATAGGCTTTATATGGTTACAGCAGCTAGCAGCTGAACTAAAGGTTTCATTCGTATCAGAAGCAAAATTTCATGGCTTATGTGCAAGTGGAATCTACCAAGGAGAACCTTTCCGATTACTGATGCCACAAACCTACATGAATGCAAGTGGAATGGCGGTTGCCTCGTTATGTCGTTTTTACCAATGTAACCCTGAGCAAATACTGGTCATTCACGATGAGCTGGATTTACCGCCAGGTACAATCAAGCTAAAGCTTGGCGGTGGATCGGGAGGACATAATGGGTTAAAAGATATTATTACTCGACTAGGTGATAAAGATTTTTGGCGATTACGAATAGGGATTGGTCATCCGGGGGATAGAGCTGCGGTAGTTGATTATGTGCTACGCCCTCCCAGTAAGCAAGAAGCAGTTCTCATCGATGAAAGCATAAGCAGGAGCCTAACCTTATGCCAGCTATTACTCAGCGGTGATTATATGGCTGCTATGCAAAAATTGCATAGCAGCCAATGATATTAATGATTGCAAGCTTATAACCCAGACACTAAATAGCAATTTTTTCTTCTAACAATTACGCCTAAATATGAGCCTAAAATGCGGTATTGTCGGTCTACCTAATGTAGGTAAATCTACACTTTTCAATGCCTTAACGAAAGCGGGTATTGCAGCTGAAAATTATCCTTTCTGTACCATTGACCCCAATGTCGGCATTGTTGAGGTGCCAGATCCACGGTTAATAAAACTCAGTGAGATTGTTAAGCCTAAAGTTGTACAATCTGCAACAGTTGAGTTTGTTGATATCGCTGGATTAGTTGCAGGGGCTTCTCGTGGAGAAGGACTAGGAAACAAATTTCTTGCGAATATCCGTGAAACCGATGGTATTGTTCATATGGTACGCTGCTTTGCTAACGATAATATCGTTCATGTGGCTGGTAGAATCGATCCAATCTCCGATATTGAAGTGATTCAAACTGAACTTGCCTTGGCTGATCTTGCAACCGTTGAAAAAGCCGTACAACGAGAATCGAAATTGGCTAAATCCGGTAATAAAGAAAGCATTCGTAACGTAACCGTTCTAGAAGGCCTGCATAATCACCTTGACCAAAATAAACCAGCGCGCAGCTTTAAATTCGAAGACGCACAGCATGCGCTGATAAAATCAGCGTGCCTATTAACAATGAAACCAACGATTTACGTTACAAATGTTGCTGATACAGGTTTTCAAGATAACCCTTTGGTAAAAAGCGTCCAAGACTATGCAGCTCAAGAAGGCGCACCGGTTGTAGTTATTTGTGCATCTCTGGAAGCTGAAATTGCGGATTTATCAGATGACGACAAGCAGGTATTCTTAGCCGATCTCAACCTTACCGAACCGGGACTAAATCGCCTCATTCGGGCAGCTTATCAGCTCTTAGGACTCCAAACTTATTTTACTGCAGGCGTTAAGGAAGTACGTGCTTGGACCTTTCATAGCGGTGATACGGCACCCCAAGCAGCGGGCGTCATTCATTCAGATTTTGAGCGTGGCTTCATTCGAGCAGAAGTGATTGCCTACGATGATTATGTGACCTACAACGGCGAACAGGGTGCGAAAGAAGCAGGAAAAATGCGCTTGGAAGGTAAAGACTATATTGTGCAAGATGGTGATGTTGTTCATTTCCGCTTTAATGTATAACAAAGGCAAAGCTGGACTTTTTATTTTTAACTTAGAAGCTCACTCCCCTCTTACCTGATTTAGGGAAGCTTATTTCAAGATATTTTCAACCCACTCCATCTGTTTCGGGAGGCAGATTGTTTTTAGATCATATTTCTCGTAAATAAGTGCTCTCGCATTAGCTCCAAGGCGTTGCCTTTCATCAGGATTATCAAGTAATGAACTGATTTCATCCGCAAGCGCTTTATAGTCAAAAAAATTGACCAATCGACCCGTTTCATTATGAATAATTGCATCACGTACAGGAGAAGTATCGCTTGCAACGATTGCACAACCAATACTCATCGCTTCGAGTAAACTCCATGAAAGTACAAAAGGATAGGTTAAATAAACGTGCAGCGAGGAACATTGAAGTAAAGTAATAAAATGCTGGTAGGGTAAGTTACCCATAAAATGCACTCGGGACCAGTCGGCCTCACTAATTTGTGGGCGTACCTCATCAATGAATCGTTCTTTCCAGCTCTTCGATCCTAATGGTTTTGCGCCATAACTAGTGCCATCGCCACCCACGAGTAAAACCCTTGCCTGTGGACGCTGTTTGAGCAATCTTGGTAAACATCGCATAAATGTATGGTAGCCTCGATACGGCTCCAAGTTGCGATTCACAAAAGTAATGATTTCATCTTCTCTTGACAAGGTAAGTAAATCACCCGAATTTATCTTCAGTGTAAGCGTGGCACTGGGATTGGGTTGCAAAAGGGTCGAATCGATTCCATCATGGATAACACTAATTCTATTCCGAAACAACTCAGGAAAAGTGCTCGCCTGCCAATCAGTTGGTGAAATCCCAGCATCGAAAGTGCTCAACTGAATAAGTGTATTGGTATTTTTTAGCCGTATTCGACTAGCAAGCGCAGGATCAGTATTAGGAAACTCGGGGTCAAAACCAACATCAGCACCTTCCGCACGATAGAAGAACTCACAATACAGCCCTAGTTTTGCGTCAGGCCAAACATCTTTAAGCGCTAAACTTTCTCCCCATCCCGGATGGGCAATGATGACATCAGGTGTAAAACCTTGTTGCCGTAAATTAAACGCTGCATATAATGTCGCTTCACCTCTAATCACTTGTGCCTCAAAATCGATGATCCAGGGATGAATACCTTTTGTAGATGCTTTTTGTAACGCGTAGTGGCTAACCGGAATTCCCTGCCAATTATCTGCCAGACGAGCATTTAAGGTTAGTACTCTGACCTGATGTTGCTTAGCAAGGGTCGGGGCAAGATACTTAAATTGTGCAGGAAAATTTTGATGTATGAATAAAATACGCATTATTGCCGGATCTGCGGCAATAATTGCCGCTTCGGATCCAAATTATTCTACTTCTAAGCTATTTTATCTTTAATTTCTTTCTATCTTTGAGCATTGCAACTATCCTAGCCAATTATACTTTCGCCAAGACAGTTGCACTACCAATAATACACTGACAAAGCTATTTACTTTGATTGAACACCCCTGTAGTAGCAAATGAAGCCAAATTGATATCAAGCAAATAATTTGTTGGATTTTGCTGATATCCACTACCCAAGTAGGATTTAAGCTGTGCCTTAATGTCATCAGAAACCTTAGGGTTGTCTAATATTGCTTGCACATTCGCATCAGTGATGCCATATCGAGCAATACCACCTCCTACTCCTGTTGCGCTATTAGAAATATCGGTGAGTGGCATGCCATTGGCTGCCTGAGCCGCAAGAATCTGTGCTCCATTTTTACTTTCCCTTACTAACAAATTGCCATGCTGGGCAACAACTTCTTCAGCACTACGAGTAGCGTAATTCGGATTGATTCTTGCAGAGGGGTTTGAAAATAACTGCCCCAATGCTTGATTGTTTGCAGTAGTTGGGTTCTCTGCATTCAGAATCGTATTAAAATCACGAAGATCATCATTGGCACCAACACTGCCATACAAGAAATCAGAAGCTTCGCCCACATTCATTGCTATACCACGGGTATGCATGAAATCCAACAGCTCCTTAATACTATCTGGCTTTCCACCAGACCACGTAGCCGAGCTCAATCCTGTATTTGATTCATGTGTGGATTCTTCAGATGAGATTTTTTGAGCGATATTCTGACCCGCATTAATGGGTAAGAAACTACTCACCGCTGTATTATTTAGTGCTTTTTCTGTCGCTAATTCCGTCGTATGCTTTTCCTCGTTTTGTAAACGCGTTGAGAGGTAATCCGCTGCGGAACTGATTAATTTCTGGATAGGTTGAACGTCTCTCGAAGATGCGATGGGGCGATCGAGCGTTAACGCATGGGTATTTTGTGATGATCCGTTTTTAATTGCTTTCTCACTGGGGCTAGATAGAAGATCCTGCACAGTTTTTGACAAAACTTCTTTGAATGAGGAAACTCCAGTTACTGCATGATTATCCCGCAAAGAATTGGCTTTGTCTTTAATTGCTTGCTGCAAGCTTTGTTTAATCTGATTAAATGACGATTGATCGAAATTTATTTGCTCATGATTTATAGCCATATATCCTCCTAGTTCAACTGATCCTATTAATGTTGTCAGTTAATACTACGCAAATTATGTGCCACTCTAAAAGAAAAATGAGCAAATCACATAAAATGGTCTCAAATTTAGACCAGTCCATGCAGATTTATTTTAATAGCACTAGACTAGCAAATATGATCTGTAGCCTAGCACTATATTTTATAACCAGATCATCATACCCATTTCAAGCGGATGAGTTAATGCTGAGTGATAAGGATAGATTCGGAGATAATATTCTTGCCTCCCACAAAGTTCAGGTGCATGATTTAACTCAAACAAGTGCTCCTGTGGCGAAACCATTCCAACACAATCAAATTTGAAACGTTTGAAATTGGTCAAACGCATTTTTTTATACTGACGACAAAGTAACAGTTCAACCATTACATCTTCTGGCTGTAAACCATTTAGCTTAACCGCAACCTTAAAATTCAAAAGGTCACCAAAGTTGATCTGCTTCGCAGGGGCATCCAACCGTCTCAATGAAACTTGGTCCCAGGCTTTCCTAATCTTTGCTTTCCAGACTGCAACATTTCGAGCAATTGCATAATCATCATTTACAAACTGCGCGCCCTTATTGGTTGCAGGAATATAGAATTTCTCTACATATTCGCTGACCATGCGATTGGCACTATAACGGGGTAATAGTGAAGCCATGGAATATTTCGCCATCTTGACCCATTCTGCAGGATAGCCAAAACCATTACGACGATAATAGAGTGGAACAACTTGATCTTGTAAAATTTCATAAAAAGACTGACTCTCATCCTGATCTCGTAATACTGCTTCTGTATTTTCAGATCCAGGCTTAACTGCCCAGCCATTCTTCCCGTCATACCCTTCTCCCCACCAGCCATCTAGCACACTCAAATTAATTGTGCCATTAATCCCAGCTTTCATACCCGAAGTACCACTTGCTTCCAGCGGAAAAATAGGACTATTCAACCAAACATCGACACCAGCCACGAGTCGGCGAGCCAATCGTAAATCATAGCCCTCCACTAATAAAATTCGCCCTTCGAACTCAGGCATGCGTGACACATGGCTAATCCGACGGATCAAATCTTGACCAGGAATATCAGCAGGATGCGCTTTACCAGCATAAATCAGCACGACCGGGCGATCTTGATCGAGCAAAATTTTGCGAAGCCAATCGAGATTCTCAAATAACAGAGTTGCACGCTTATAGGTAGCAAATCGGCGAGCAAATCCTAACGTCAAAATATTGGGATTATTGGGGTCAATCCATTTAAAGAGTCGATCGAGATGCGCTTCGGATCCACGATTTCGAGCATTCTGTTCCGTCAATCGGGCTCGAATCCCATAAAAAAGCTGTGATTTGAGTGTTTGCCTAACACTCCAAAATAGATGATCAGGGATAGCATCGATCTGCGACCAGAAATCTGGTTCACACATTTTATTTCGCCATTCATGGCCCAGATAGCGGTCAAATAAGACAGACCATTCCTGAGCTAAGAAAGTAGGTACATGAACGCCATTGGTGATATATGAAATTGGATTTTCTTCTGGTTCGATTTGCGGCCAAAGATCGCGACATATACTGGCAGAAACATCCCCATGAATCTTGCTAACACCGTTATGAGTTCGCGATAAGCGAATCGCGAGTGCGGTCATGTTGAAGTCTTCATTTCCGGGCATATTACCCAACGCCATGAACTCACTCCACGCAATTTTTAGATCATTACAAAATAGACCAAAATATTCTTGCATCATGGTTTGGGGAAAGTGGTCATGTCCAGCCGGAACAGCGGTGTGAGTAGTAAAAACCGTATTGGTCGATACTGCTTCAAGGGCGCTTGCAAAATCGAGGCCATGTTGAACTAGATTACGGGCACGTTCTAGCATCATGAATGCAGCATGACCTTCATTGCTGTGCCATACAGTTGGTTTGACCCCGATAGCCTGCAAAGCTCGAACACCCCCAATCCCCAGTAGAATTTCTTGCTGGATACGCATGATTTTATCGCCACCATACAATTGATGCGTGATAAGCCGGTCAGCAGCAGAGTTATCTGGCAAGTCAGTATCAAGAAGAAATAAGCTGACATGGCCAATAATGACACGCCAAACTTTTACATTAACGCTGCGACCAGGTAAGTCAATGTTAATGTGCACTTCAGTTCCATCATCATGAAGCGCGGGTTCTACAGGTAAATCACCAAAGTCGGAATCATTATAAATTGCACGTTGATTACCTTGGCTATCAATCGTCTGGGAAAAATAACCTTGTCGATACAGCAACCCTAGGGCAACAAACGGTAAGCATAAATCACTGGCTGCTTTACAATGATCGCCCGCTAGAATACCTAATCCACCTGAATAAACCGGTAAGCTTTCATGGAAACCAAATTCAAAGCAGAAGTAGGCAATCTGATCACGCGATTCAAGTCCTTCAAATCGATGATATCGAGCCGGCTCTGAATGATATGAATCATAAGCTGACAATACACTGTTATAGCTAGCCAAAAAAGTTTGATCACTTGCCGCTTTATGAAGTAGCGATTCATCAACACGTTTAAGAAATGACTTGGGATTATGTCCAACCGCTTCCCATAATCGAGAATCAATGCGGGAAAACAATGTACGCGTACTTCGATCCCAGCTATACCAGAGATTATTTGCTAACTCTTCCAAGCGCGATAGACGTGGAGGTATCTTAGGGTTAATTGTTATTGTAAACACTGTTTTATTAATCATTCCGTACTCCTTCATTGAAAGCTGATCATCCGATATTGATGAAATGCTCACGATAGTATTTCAACTCGTTGATTGAATCATAAATATCCGATAGGGCTTCATGCTTACTTTCTTTATTTAGACCAGACATAATCGTGGGTTTCCAGCGCTTGGCTAGCTCTTTGAGCGTACTAACATCGAGATTCCGATAATGGAAATAAGCTTCGAGTTTAGGCATGGAACGAACCAAGAATCGCCGATCCTGGCAAATCGAATTACCGCACATCGGCGATATTGCAGAAGGCACATGAGGTTGCAAGAATTTCAACATAATTTGTTCTGCTTCGACTTCAGAGAGCGTTGATGCTTTAACCTTATCAATCAGCCCAGATTTGGCATGAGTAGAACGATTCCATTTATCCATACTATCGAGAATTGAAATGGGTTGAGCAATAGCCAAAACGGGAGACTCAGCAATGGTATTTAATTGCGAATCTGTAATAACTAAAGCGATTTCGATAATGCGATCGCTATCAGGATTCAATCCTGTCATTTCCATATCGATCCAGATGAGGTTGTTGCTATCCTGTGCCATAATGAGCCTTCGTGAATTATATTAAGCGGATTGTGTCATATTGCGAGTTACACGTCACTTTTGCGTAAATGGGCGTGTGTGATTAATCTTTTTTATTTATCCACTATGCAAACTTTTACTGCTATTTTTGTTACTGCATTATTGCTTACGACACTCATCGAGCTATGGCTCGCGATTCGTCATGCTCGTCATGTTCGTTCAAATCGCGATCAAGTACCGAATGATTTTGCCTCGCAAATTGATTTGGCTTCTCATCAGAAAGCAGCCGATTATACCTGTGCTAAAACACGCTTTAGCTATCCCAGTATAATCATGCATTCACTTCTACTGCTTATATTTACGCTGGGAGGAGGGTTAAATTTAATTTCCAACTTTTGGACTGGATGGATAGAGAATCCCATTTTCCACGGCATGGCACTGATTCTAACAACGATATTTATACTCAGTGCAATCGAGATTCCTTTTAATTACTACCGAACCTTTGTGATTGAAGAACGATTTGGCTTCAATAAAATGAGCCCTGCCATGTTTTTTTCTGATTTAATCAAACAATATTCACTGGGACTCATTCTGGGTGGTGTATTGTTATTTTGCATGTTGTGGTTAATGGAGAAAGCAGGAGCGTATTGGTGGTTATACGCTTGGATGGCTTGGATGGGCTTTAATGTCTTGCTACTCTCAATTTATCCAACCTGGATCGCTCCGATTTTTAACAAATTTGCACCGCTTGAAGATAATGCGCTTAAAACACGGATTGAGCAGCTCATGCAAAAATGCGGTTTCAAATCCAGCGGATTGTTTGTAATGGATGGATCACGCCGTAGCAGTCACGGAAACGCCTATTTCACTGGATTTGGCAAGAATAAACGCATCGTCTTTTTCGATACGCTGCTGTCTCGCTTACAAGGGCCTGAAATTGAGGCCGTTCTTGCGCATGAATTAGGTCATTTCAAACTTCACCATGTGCTAAAGCGCATTGTATGGTCATTCATGGTAAGCCTTGTCTTTTTTGCGCTCCTCGGCTTTTTAATGCAACAAGCGTGGTTTTATGAAGGGCTAGGTGTATCTGCCAACGCCCCTTCCACGGCTGCGATGGCATTATTACTCTTTTTCTTAATCATGCCCGTGTTCACCTTTTTACTACATCCT
>ERZ724526.656-NODE-656-length-19425-cov-6.141146_pt1 | contig 19425 bp, 12 predicted proteins | sample MGYA00376059_ERZ724526 | MGnify/ENA primary metagenome ERZ724526 (study PRJEB28724, sample SAMN07190883) | activated sludge metagenome | isolation source: activated sludge of sewage treatment plant in Hong Hong | place: Hong Kong | collected 2016-03-17 ...
TTTTGCATTTTTGCATTTTTGCATTTTTGCATTTTTGCATTTTTGCATTTTTGCACGCTCGCCATTTAAGAAAAATGGGTCTAGTATTAACCTTAGATGATCAGGAATAACTTCGGCTGGTTGCAAAACATCGGGTATTGCATTAGCAGGTATATCTGTGTCTATGCCTCGTGTGTTAAGGTTGCCGCCAGAAGTATGAAAGTTTTTAACATAGGCATCATCTTTTGTATAGTATGAAACAATTGCTGCAATTTGATGTAAAACTTCATGAGCAGTAATATAGCCTGCAGCATAATTTTTATCACCTTTGTGGTTGGCAATTTGTGAGTGACTCATGTTTACAAATGATCTCCATTTACCATTCTCATAAACCCCGATTCTACCGTTGCTCTTTATTATAGATCTGCCCGGATCAATCCCTAGTTCATCACTTTTAATAAACGCAATAAACATTTGATATTCATAGGTTTCTACATGTTTCTTTGCTTCTTCAATACTAACCTGTATAAATGAGAGCCCTTTATAGCCATTATTAGAAAAAATAGTCGCGGCTTTTATTGTTATGTCAATCAACTGTTTAGTTGTCAATCCTGCATCGTTTGTATACCAAACAATCGGCAATTTTATTTCCTTTCCGCGGGATATTTTTTACCCTTTTTCAACTTCTTTTCTTGAGTCCTCCTTCATCTCATTAACACCTGGGTTCCAAGAAACAAACATTCCACTCGGATCGGTAAATTTTATAGGATTTCCTACAGCATAATTGTAAGGGGACCACGCCAAATATTTACCAACCATCAAATCCACACACCACCACCTCCCCAAACTTCCATCATACCACCGCGCCCCGTAATCCATCCAGTTCAACCCGAAATCGCCGTTTAACTCTTTCCCGTTGTACTTGTACTGGTTATCCTGCGCCGCGTCGTTCATCCACGGCCCGGCCATATCGAGGCCAAAGGGGTAAAAATGGTTTTCCTGGAGTATTTCGTTGGCGCTCGTGTTCGTCACGTCCACCACGCCGTTGCCGTTTTTGTCCGTGAAGGTCAGGCGGGTGTTGCCGAGGTGGTCGCGTATGGCGTATTCATAACGCAGGGTACCGCCGTTGTTGTATACGCGGCCTTCGGCGTGGTACATTGCTTCGAGTACTGTGCCCCCGGCAGTAGTGTAGCGGTACTCGATGCCGTTAAGCTATTATTCTATTGGCTTGATACCTGAATTTGTAAGGTTTCTAGTACATCTTCTAAAATATCTGGTAATGGCAGGCCTGTTTTTTTTTGATTTACCTGCATATTAATAATTAAATGCGCGGGGATGACTTCGCCAATAAACATGCGTACGCTTAGGTTTTCTTCTTCTGCTCCGCCTGAAAACCCATATATCGATTTATTTGCAATTTTATCAATTCGCGTTATTTCTCCTTTTATAGCGGCATCGTGGAGTTTGCTTTTCAAATATTCCACCAGTAAACTATCCGGGGTACGGGACAGCCCTTCACCTTTATTTTCATTGAAACCAAAAAACAATTCAGTATCTTGACTCTTAAATTCAAAACTTTTCAGATATCCCCACTGGATTGCGTCTGGCGTTTCCTTCAAAGAAGAGTCAATAGTAAAAGTAAAATGTATCGTATCGCTTTTATATAACAAATAAAAACTATTTACCTTTTTTGGCTGCATTGTGGTGGAAGCAGTCTGGCATCCACAAAAGATAACAAAGGGAACGCAAATAGCCCAGTAACACCTGAGATGAAAATCTGCAAACGTATTTCCCATGATCAGTTGTTTATCGGTCTAAATCTGTTCTGTGTTATTTCACCGCCTGCTCTGGTTAAAAAGAAAACATAATCCTTTTCGCCCTGAAGGTATACGATATTTCTCTTCACCCATAGGCGATGACACATTCAAATAGCCCTGCTTACAGGGCCCCACTATCGGAAAGTTCGTGAAACAGAACCGGGAGTCTGTAGTAACCGCCGGACCTCCCTAAACAAAAAAAGCCCGGCTGTCGAGCCGGGCTTGTGCGGAGAGGGAGGGATTCGAACCCCCGGTACCCTCGCAGGTACGTCTGATTTCGAATCAGGTGCATTAAACCACTCTGCCACCTCTCCTTTTTACCCGCCGAAGCCTTGGCGCAGGCGGAGTGATTATTGATAATGGACCAACCTGCCTACGCCAGGGCTTCGGCGGGTGAAGCGGAGAGACGGGGATTCGAACCCCGGATACGCTTTTGGCGTATACGCACTTTCCAGGCGCGCTCCTTAAACCACTCGGACATCTCTCCAATGTCGCTTTTTCAAAAGCGGCTGCAAAGGTAAATAGCCGGATTGCAAAAAGCAAGCCGTAAGCAAATCAGAAATTTTCAAAACGATTGGTTGTACTTTTGCCGGTCCATGAATGTTAGCTTTTTCGATAACAGGCGGGTAAGGCAGGTATTGACCGTTTTAATGCTGTTTGGTGCGCTTACCTGCATATTTCCCCCGTTTCATCCCGCTTTCCGGTGGTGGGCGGATCAGGCTGTGTTCGTGGCTTTGGGGTACCTGCTGGCTGCACTTTTTTTTCTGATTATCGATAATGCGCGGCTGATGTTTGTTTGCCTGGGCTGTAGCGCTGCCATTTGTTTCTTCAAAAATGAACTCGGCGACTCGGCGCTCGGCACAAAAGACCAGAATTTCCCGGCCTATTCCACCGGCTTTCGCCCGCAACCCTGCAACTGCACCGATACCATTTTTCTAAAAACCGATACGCCGGATGAGCCTTCAAAAACGCGCCAATAGCTTTCGATATGCCTTCAAAGGGCTGGTCGATCTGTTCCGGCACCAGCCCAATGCCCGTATCCACGGCGCGGCAACCATTGCGGTCATCGGCGCCGGTGTGTTTTTTCACATATCCCGGACCGAGTGGATGGCCCTGGTGCTTTGTATAACGCTGGTCGTCGCGCTGGAAGCGGTAAATACCGCGCTGGAATACCTCACCGACCTGGTATCGCCCGACTACCACCCCCTCGCAGGAAAAGCGAAAGATGTAGCCGCCGCCGCGGTGCTTGTCGCTGCCCTTGGGGCGGTCGCCGTGGGCGGTTTTGTATTTTTTCCAAAAATTTTAACCCTGTTCGGATACTCTGGACCTGTTAATTAAAGTTTAACAACCGCCACAAAATAGTCGACGAAATGAAAAAAAATGACGACTTTTGTTTAAATCAAGCCAAAAGGCCGCGTTAAAAGAGAAGCGAACCCCACCCCGCTCGTATCTTATAAGCCTGACTAACACGGGCTTCTAATCCTTCCCTCCCAATAAGTTTCTTCTTTTTTTTCACCAAACTCTTTTTTCATCCCATGCGTTTTTCATCCTTTCTACCGATGCTGCTGCTTGTCGGCGCCTTTAAGGCGTACGGCCAATGCAGTATAACTGATCTTACCGCTACGGCCTCGCCTTTCGCCAATGCTTCCTGCGAGTACTTCGTAACGCTCGATTTCCAGTTCTCCGGTACAACCAACCAGTATACCGTTACCGGCAACGGTAATAACTACGGTACCTTTCCCTACGACACCGTCCCGGTGGTGCTCGGCCCCTTTACCGCCGGCAACAGCCCCGAGGTGCTCGAATTTGTCGTCACCGACGCCACTTTCGGCGACTGTATGGATGCCACGGAGGTGCAGATCCCGGCCTGCCCGGTCAATGCCGCCTGCAACATCTACGACCTACATGTGGTCACGGGCGACTGCAACCCGGGCAGCATCAGTTACGGGCTGCTACTGGACTTTAAAGTGGACAACCCCGGCAATGACTTCTTTGAAGTATATGCCGGCAACGGACTGTATCTTGGACTTTACCCGCTCAGCGACCTGCCTTTGAAATTCCCGGTTTATCCCTGGAACGGCGACTCGATCGACCAGATCAAAGTGTGTATCAACGACAACCCGGACTGCTGCGAAACCCTCGAGTTTCCGGCGCCGGACTGTACCCTGCAACCCTGCAACATAACCGGCCTCGAGGCCGTCGCAGGCGACTGTACTTCCGACAGTACCTACCAACTCACACTGAACTTCAGCCTGCTTGCGCCGAACCTGCTGAACCAGTTCGGCGTGTTTGCCAACGGCGAATTTTTCGGCATTTTCGGCATCAACGACCTGCCCATCAGCATCGACAGCTTCCCCTGGGATGGCGGACCTGTCGACGAAGTGAAGGTTTGCATCCTCAATTCCATCGACCCGACCATGCAGATCATCTGCTGCGCATCGGTGGAATTCGACGTGCCCGATTGCCTGCCCAAATACCCCTGCGCCATCAAGGATTTTGCAGTAGAAACCGACACCTGTTCATCCGACAGCACCTTTGGGCTTTGGGTAAACTTCATGGTTATGGATTCGACGGCTGTCGACTCCTTCCAGGTGTGGGCCAATGACTCGCTGTTCGGCACCTTTGCCTACGACTCCCTGCCGCTGTACATCGCCGACTTCCCCTGGAACGGCAGTGTCTTCAACCACGTACGGGTCTGTACCGGCAATGCGCCGCCCTGCTGCAAGACGTTGCAGTTTGTCGCGCCCGACTGCCTGCCTTTCGGACCCTGTGAAGTGACCCATATCGATGTCGACGCCGGCCCCTGCACTTCCGACAGCACCTATAAGGCGCGGATTAATTTCCAGGCGACAAATCCCGGCGACGGCAATTTTGTGCTTTGGGCAAACGGCATGCTGATCGATACCTTCCCGCTCGATACCGCACCGCTGACCATTACCAACTTCCCCTGGGGCGGTGGCGATGTCGATGTGATCAAAATATGCATCTCCGGCGCAACACCCGATACGGTGCCCTGCTGCCTGGAATACGAATACCATGTCCCCGATTGTCTTTTCCCCGATTCCTGCTCGATCAGCAATGTTGTGCTGAACGCGCTGGACTGCAACCCGGACAATCATACCTACAGCCTGCATCTGGACTTCGACGTGGCCAATCCGGGCAACGATTTCTTCGAACTCTGGACCAGCAACGGGCAATACCTGGGCTTCTTCCCGCTCAGTCAGTTGCCAATTACCTTGCCCAATATCCCCTGTAACAGTACTTCAGCCAATGCGCTGAAGATTTGCATCAACGACCATCCGGACTGCTGCGTCTACGTCGATTATCAGGCGCCCGATTGCTGCGCCTCGAATCCGTGCGAGGTGAGCGACCTGAGCGTTGAGACCGGCGACTGCACCTCCGGCGAAACGTATGAGGTATGGGTCAACTTCCAGGTATCTAACCCGACGGGCAACCAGTTCAATGTATTTGCCAACGGCGACCTGCTCGGCACTTTCAGCCTTGACTCCCTGCCACTCTATATCCCCGAGTTTCCCTGGAACGGCGGTCAAAATGATGTGATCAAGATCTGCATCGCCGGCGACCCTGCGGGCGCTAACGGCTGCTGCCAGACCCTTGAGTTTAACGTGCCCGGCTGCCTGAATCAGGGCGGCGACTGCGAGATTTACGACCTGGTCGTTGATCCGGGCGATTGCACGGGCGACAGCACCTATTCCATCACCCTCAACTTCCAGGTGGCCAATGCACCGGGCAATACCTTCGGCGTGTGGGCCAACGGCCAGTTCTTCGATACCTATACACTGGACGACCTGCCGCTGACCATCGACAATTTCCCCTGGAACGGCGGACCGCAGGATGTGGTAAAAGTTTGTTTCTCGAACAACGGCGATGGCTGCTGCAAGACGAAAGAGTTTGTCGTGCCGGCCTGCATGAGCGCGGGCGGACCCTGCGAACTGTTCTATCTGGCCGTCGAAACGGGCGATTGCACGGGCGACAGCACCTACGAGGCGACCATCAACTTTATGGTAAACAACCCGGCCAGCGACAGTTTCAGTCTCTATGCCAATGGCACCCTGGTCGGCAATTACAGCCTCGACCAGTTGCCGGTGCATATCTCGAACTTCCCCTGGAACGGTGGCCCGAACGACGTGGTGCAAACCTGCATGAACGACAGCATGGGCGTTGCGACCGACTGCTGCCAGACCTTCGAATTCCCGGTACCGTCCTGCCTGAATCAGGGCGGACCCTGCGAAGTTTACGATCTGGTCGTTGATCCGGGCGACTGCACGGGCGACAGCACCTATTCCATCACCCTCAACTTCCAGGTGGCCAATCCTCCCGGAAATACCTTTGGTGTGTGGGCCAACGGCCAGTTCTTCGATACCTATACACTGGACGACCTGCCGCTGACCATCGACAATTTCCCCTGGAACGGCGGACCGCAGGATGTGGTAAAAGTTTGTTTCTCGAACAACGGCGATGGCTGCTGCAAGACGAAAGAGTTTGTCGTGCCGGCCTGCATGAGCGCGGGCGGACCCTGCGAACTGTTCTATCTGGCCGTCGAAACGGGCGATTGCACAGGCGACAGCACCTACGAGGCGACCATCAACTTTATGGTAAACAATCCGGCCAGCGACAGCTTCAGCCTGTATGCCAACGGTACGTTTATCGGCAATTTCAGTCTTGACCAGTTGCCGGTACATATTTCTGATTTCCCCTGGAACGGCGGCCCGCACGACGTGGTGCAGGCCTGCATGAACGACAGCATGGGCGTTTCTACCGACTGCTGCCAGACCTACGAGTTCATGGTACCGTCCTGCCTGAATCAGGGTGGGCCCTGCGAGGTTTACAATCTGGTAGTTGATCCGGGCGACTGCACGGGCGACAGTACGTACACGCTTGTGGTGAACTTCCAGGTGGCCAACGCGCCGGCCGACAGTTTCAACCTGTTCGCCAACGGCGCATTCTTCGGGACTTTTGCCCTTGGCGATCTGCCGCTGACGATCCAGGACTTCCCCTGGAACGGCGGACCGAATGATGTTGTGAAAGTGTGCTTCTCCAACTCCTGCTGCCGGACGAAGGAATTCCAGGTGCCGGGCTGCCTGAATCAAGGCGGCGACTGCGAGGTGTTCTATTTGGCCGTTGAAACGGGCGATTGCACGGGCGACAGCACGTATATGGCTACGATCAACTTCATGGTGAACAACCAGCCGAGTGATCATTTTGCCCTCACGGTAAACGGTATGCCGTTTGGCACCTATACCCTTGCCGATCTGCCGCTGACCATCAATGATTTCCCCTGGAACGGCGGCCCGAACGATGTCGTGAAAGTATGTATGCTCGACGCGAACAACGAGCCGACAAACTGCTGCCAGATCCTTGAATTTGCAGTGCCGTCCTGTCTGAACCCCGGTACGCCTTGCGAGATATACGACCTCGTGGTCGATCCGGGCGATTGCACGGGCGACAGCACATACACCCTGGTGGTCAACTTCCAGGTGGCCAATGCGCCGGCCGACAGTTTCCAACTGTTTGCCAACGGCGCCCTGTTCGGCACTTTTGCCCTGGCTGATCTGCCGCTGACGATCCAGGATTTCCCCTGGAACGGCGGACAGAATGACGTGGTGAAAGTTTGTTTCACAAACAATCCTTACGGCTGCTGCAAAACGAAAGAATTTGCCGTACCGGGATGCCTGAATCAGGGCTGTGAAGTGTACGACCTGACTGTTGAGACGGGCGATTGCACGGGCGACAGCACGTATACTGTTACGATCAACTTCCAGGTAGACAATCCTCCGGGCGATCAATTCGGCGTGTGGGCGAACGGTATGTTCCTCGGCAACTTCAATTTGGCCGACCTGCCGCTGACGATCCAGGATTTCCCCTGGAACGGCGGCCCGAACGATGTCGTGAAGGTTTGTTTCAGCAGCAACAACGGCAATGTGCTGTGCTGCCGGACGAAAGAATTTGCGGTGCCGGGTTGTGTCAACCAGGGACAGTGCAATATTTCCGACCTGATCGTAATACCGACGCCATGCCTCTGCGGCCAGTTCTTCGTCGCAGTGACGTTCCATCATGAGAACGGCGGCTTCGGCGGCTTTGAGATTGTCGGCAACGGCAACAACTACGGTTCATTCCCGTACGACGAACAGCAGCCGATCATTCTCGGTCCGTTCACGGGCGATGGCTCGACGCAATTCGAGTTTGCCGTAGTAGATGTTCAGAATCAGGACTGTTACGACGATATCCTGCTCGGCAGCATCAACTGCATGACGCCGGTAGTCAACCCGGTCAATACCAGCAGTCTGGTACTGTCGCCCAACCCGACAGCCAGTTGGCTGAACGTAACGGCGCAGTTGAACGGCGCGGTGAAAGTCGGTGAAGCAACCGTTGAAATTTACCATGCAGACGGGCGCCTCGTGCTGTCCGACCTGGTAGCCGACGGCAGCAATTTCCAACTCGACGTGTCGAACCTCCAGGCCGGTCTGTACCGCCTGACCCTGCTGACCCCGACGGGCCGGCTGGAAGGGGTTTTTGCAAAACAGTAATACCGGTTTACCGGAATATAAAAAGAGCCGTCCCGCACATGCGGGGCGGCTTTTTTTATACCCACATAAAACATCAAGGCTCCTGTAAAAAAGCCTTCCCTACCTGGGTCGAATCCGGAAATCCAGGGTCGCAAAACCGCCGGCGTCGAAATGCTCGATCTCGATGCGGTGGTGGCCGCCGAGGGATAAAGTGACCTCATCGGTTTCGGGTTCGTGTACATCCCAGTTGTCGATCACGAGTTTGCCGTCGACGTAAAGCCGCACGCCGTCGTCGGAAGTCAGTTCAATAACATATTGATCGGGGGCAATATCAAATTCGGTGCTGCTGCGTGTGGCAAAATGATCTGCCTGTACGCCTTCGGCAGGGCTGCCCCACCAGGCAAAATAAAGTTCGCCGGCGTTCTTTTCCGCCACCGGCGCGCCTTTCAGCACAGCCTCTTCCGGCGCCGGATTACCGCCTTCCGGATAATTGAAAAACTGCGTTTTCCAGTCGAACTTCTTTTCATAGCGCCGGAAAACAAACATATAAGGCTGGCCCTCGGCAATGATCTCGCCGAATTGCGAGGCGATGGTTTTTTCGCCGATATACTCGAATTCGAGGCGCAGGTCGTCTGCGGTCGGGCTGCGTTCCACGAGAATTTGTGCAGGCACGGTGCCCTGTACAGCGCTTACCGTACGCACGCCGCGCATTTTGCCCAGTTTCCAGGAGCCGGATGGTCCCATGATCACGAAGGCGTACTTGTTTTCGGCAACGGTATCGAGTACGACGACGGGGCGGCGAAAATCGTAAGGGCCCCACTCATCGACGACGATAAACTGGCGGCCCCTGGGAAACCCTTTGGGCAGGGCAGCCAGCATACCGTCGGGCAGGCTGTCGGGCTCCTTGAGTTCGTCGGGCGATACGTTCAGCGCGGCATAAGGGTTCTCCGGTGTGCCCGTATAGGAAAAGTTCAGGCTTTTGGAGGATGCCAGTTCGGGGTGTTTCCAGACGTCGGCTATGACCGCTTCAGTGGCGTATATTTCATTGCGCCAGAAACGCAGACCCTCGTTGGACTTGGGGGCGTCGTACAGGCGTTCGAAGTCCTGGAAAAAGTTTTCCCCGTTCACGGAGGTATTTTTTGAAGCGCTGATTTTCAACGGATTGCGCACCTGCATGAACACATTTCGATCAATCACATTGTCGCGGTTGCTGACGTCGCGGTGTTGCGCGTATCCCCAGTCGGCGGGCTGTTCGGCGCGTGCCCAGAGGTGAATGCCGACGCTGTCGTTTACAAAAATATTCTGGCGGATGGTGTCGTTCTGGCCGTGTTCGATAGCCAGCGCTGTTTTGCAGCCCACTATCATATTGGCGAAGAACAGCGATCCGTAACTGTAGCCGCCCCAGATGCCGTAGGTACATTCGGCCATATAGTTGCCCTGGATGCGGTTGCGCGAGAACGTCGCCTCGATACCGTTGGTCGGGGCATAACTGAAGTCGTTGCCGAAAATATAGTTGTCGTTGCAGCCGCCTTCACCGGTGTCCATGGTCGATTGGCCGGCCCAGAGGAACAGGCCGTCGCCGGAGTGGGAGGCCGAGTTAAAAGCGATCAGGTTTTCGTTGCTTTGCTCGTACACCAGGATAGCGGCCGAATCCTGGCCGCGTTCGTAAAAACGGTGTGAATAGCCGCGCACATTCCAGTCGAGGCGGTTGTGCATGATGCGGTTGCGGCTGCTTCGGTACAACCCGATGCCGATGCCGGAATTAAAGTGAAAAGAGTTGTTGTACACCAGGGCGCCGCTGCAGCCGGTCATCAGCAACGCGTTTTGGTTGCCGGTAGCGCGACAGCCCCGCACCATCGGGTTTGTGCAGTTTTTGAGGTAGATGCCGGCGCCGTAGCGCAGCCATTCATCGTGTTCGTTGTTGTGGTAACTGAGCCAGTCGGAAAAGCACTCGTGCTCCCGTACGGAGAACAGTTTCGGGCGGTAGTTGTACGAAAAGTCGCAACTTTCAAGTACTAGGTTTTCCACACCGTCGGCCAGCAGGGCAACCTTATATCCCCGTGCGCGCGCATTTTTGATGGTGATGTTTTTGCCCTTCACACGTATGGCGAGGCCGTAGAAACCGTTGGGGAAAAACTTGTCGGGTGAACCCTGCAGTTCGGCATTTTGAAAATCTACGGTCAGGTTTTCCCCTGAAACGGTGACGACAGCTGTTGCGCGCGCGGGGTCGACAGGAAGCGCAAACACGTCGGCCGGATCGCCGGCGAGGGAATAGGTTTCTTTAATGATGCTGCACGACTGGCTGATCGTCATGCCTTTGGAGAGGCGGAGTTCGGGGAGTTGGGCAAAAGTGATCGTCGGGATGGCAAAAAGAAAAAAGAATATGCGGTACATATTTGCTGCTTGAGTGAGCAGGCAAAGTTAATCCCCGATACTCTTTTCGGGACAATAAGGTAATGAAACATTCGGGCCGGAAATGGATTTCCGACCTACATGACCTGCAACTTCGCAAACTTGAGCACGATCCTCCGTTCCGTCATTTCGTCGTTTTTGAACTGGATGGTAGCCACCCTGTTGTCCTTCGGCCCTTCCACACTGATCACTTTCCCTTCGCCGAATTTCAGGTGTAAAACGGTGACGCCCGCGACGATACTGTCGGCAGGCGAGACCTTGAAATCGGCCGGAATAACCATCGGCGTCGATGCCTTCGCCTGTATGCGCGCGCGCGGGCTGGTGAAGTTGCCGCGAATACTGGCGCGGGGTTCTTCCACCGTTCGGACGGGCGCCTGACCCCGCCCGGAGCCTATGCCGCCAAGCAGCTCGTAGTGCTGCGCGCCGATCTCGTCCAGAAAACGCGAGGGCTCGCTGGTGCGGATGGTGCCGAACCGGTAGCGGTTCTGCGCGTAACTGATGGTCAGAAATTCCTTTGCGCGCGTGATGGCTACGTAGAAAAGGCGGCGCTCCTCATCCAGCCCGTTGGGGTCTTCCATCGACATGAAGGAAGGAAACAGGTTTTCCTCCAGGCCCGTCACAAAAATGCTCTTGTATTCCAGCCCCTTGGCGGAGTGCACACTCATCAGGGTGATGTGGTCGTTGTCGTCGTCTTTTTCATCGGCGTCGGTCAGCAGGGAAATGGTTTGCAGGTAGGCGGCCAGGGAGGGGACGGCAGTGGCGGCGGCGACATCCGCTTCGGGTTGGGCGTCGGTGAATTCGGAAATGGCGTCGAGCACAGCATTCACGTTTTCGAGGCGGCCGATGCCTTCGGGACTGGTGTCGTTTTTGAGCAGGTCGAACAGGCCCGATTTGCGCAGGATCTCGGCGGCGAGTTTGGCGGCGGGTTCGAGCGCTGCGCGTTGCTGCCAGTCTGCTACGAGGTTGCGGAAAGTAGCGAGGGCCTTTCGCGCGCGCTCGGTCACGTCGAGGCGCGGGTCAGTGATGGTCTCCCACATGGTTTGCTCCAGGGCGCCGGCAAGCGCGCTGAGTTTTTCCACCGTCGCGTCGCTGATCCCGCGGGTAGGGAAGTTGATGACGCGGCGCAGCGCTTCCTCGTCGAGGGGGTTGACGGCCAGGCGCAGGTATGCCACAAAATCCTTGACCTCCTTGCGCTGGTAGAACGACATCCCGCCGAACACGCGGTACGACAGGTTAAGCCGGCGCAGGTGCTCCTCGAACTTGCGGCTCTGCGCGTTGGTGCGGTACAGCACGGCGATATCCGCGTTGGGGAGGTGATAGCGGTGCTTTTGCTCCAGGATGATGTCGGCCACCCGGCGGCCTTCCTCGTCGTCGGTGGCGCAGCGCAGCAGTTTGATCTTGTGTCGGTCTTCCCTGTCGGTCCAGATGGTCTTGTTGAGCTGGCGGCGGTTGAAAGAGATCACCTCGTTGGCTGCCGACACGATATGGTGCGTGCTGCGGTAGTTCTGTTCGAGTTTGAAGGTTTGAAGGTTGGGATAATCCTTCTCGAAATCGAGTATGTTGTCGATCGTTGCGCCGCGAAAGGCATAGATGCTCTGGGCGTCGTCGCCGACCACAAACACATTTTCGGGGCTGCCGGGGTATTTTACCATCTTCCGGAGGATGGCGTATTGCAGGTAGTTGGTGTCCTGAAACTCATCCACATGGATGTAGCGGAATTTGCGGTGGTACTTTTCCAGCACGTTATCGGGGTTGTCGCGGAACAGCCGGTACAGTTGAAACAACAGGTCGTCGAAGTCCATGGCGCCGGAGCGTTTGCAGCGGGCAATGTATTTCTCGTAAATATCGACGACATACGGGCGTTTGGCCGCGCGGTCCTGCTGCATCATTTCCGCATTTTCGCGGTAAGCTTTCGGACTGATCAGGTTGCTCTTGGCCAGTGAAATGCGCGAGCGGATGGCCGAGGCATTGTACACGGTAGTGTCGAGGCTCATCTCCTTGATGATGGCGCGCAGGACGCTCATCGTATCGTCGGTATCGTAGATGGAAAAGGATGCGGGAAAGCCGATCCTGGTGGCTTCGGCGCGCAGGATGCGGGCAAAGATCGAGTGAAAAGTACCCGCCCAGACCTGCTGGGCTTTCGGTCCGACCACCTTCTCGATGCGTTCCTTCATCTCGCGGGCGGCCTTGTTGGTAAACGTGAGTGTGAGTATCTCCCAAGGCGGTACTCCCTGATCGAGCAGGTGGGCGATGCGGTAAGTCAGCACCCGTGTTTTGCCCGATCCGGGTCCGGCGATCACCAGCACCGGCCCTTCCGTGGTGGTAACGGCGGTGCGTTGTACGTCGTTCAGTTCGTCGAGATAATTTGCCATAACCGCTGCGTAAGCCTTGATTCAGGTTGGCCCGGCTTCCCGGACAGGGATTTCGGGAAAACAGGGCGTTGTTCGTCCGTCCCTCCGGCGAAGGTAAAGTGTTCGGGCGTGAAGATAATAATTTTAAATAAAATGTTTCAAGTTTGTGCCACCACTAAAGCCCTTGAAACGCTTTCAGCGGATCATAGTTGAAAGAAAGTGCAGCAACGGAGGGTACATAACCCGGGATATGTGCTGTCAGTTGCCAGTTATACACTTGGCGGGAGAAGTCGGCGACATTGTTTTGTATCCAGCCGGCGATCAGGTCCTCGAGTTGAAGCTCGTCTTTCCAAAACGACATTTGAAGGTCGCGCGCCGAGAAATACGGGCTCCGGCTGGCGCCTTTGGCGCAGAGAAAAACCGGTTTGTCGTAGGCGACGGCAATTCCGACCTCATGGGCACAGTTCGGGCTGAAAAAGTTGGGGTTATCGTCGCTGAAACTCAGGTCGGCAATAACAAATCGCGCGTGGTAGATGAGCGTTTTTATGGTCTCCTGAATGCCTTTCGTCTTGAGGCTGTGCTTGGCATCGTTGGCCCAGAGGCAGGATATGCCGGCGTGGTTGTACACGGCAGTTTCCACGGCTTGCCGGGCCTGCTGGAAGTCGTCTTTCAGCCGTCCAATAAAAAAGGCGTAGGGTTTGGGCTTGGAAATCTCGTTGTTACAGACTGCCAGCAGCCCCTTCAGTTGAATCTGTACCCAGGGGTCGAGGTCGCTGCGGTAATTGTTTTGTTCGGCGGCATGAAAAATGCTTTGTTTGCACAGGATCGGTTCGATCGAGGGATCACCGGGAAAAAAAATTTCCGCAAATTGCCCGTTCTCACGGATACCTACATTCACTTTCTCGTGCTCGCGGAACAGCAAGACCGGAATCTCCATTTCACCGGCAATGCGCAGTTCGCGGATGATGTATTTCGAAGTAGTGGAGGCTGCGGCATCATCGTACGGTAACACGGCGATGAACCCGGAGCAGTGCTGCATGATGCGGCGGATTCGAGGTTCCTCGAATTTCAGCCCTTCGACTTTAGGTACGTCGCCAATAGCCCGGTAACGGGCCATATCAAGCGTTTTTACAACCCGCCAGGCGAGTACCTGACTGTAATCGGAGTCCCAGGGACAGGCAAGGTAAAGGTCGCCATTGTAACCCGTTCGAATAACCGGCGCTTCCATTGGTGGAATTTATTAGGTGTTGTATCTACTCCACCACATGCTTCTCAATGGCCTGGAGCACTTCCCTGTCGGGTACCGGGCCGTGGTGTACGTATGCGACCACACTGCAGTGTTCGGCAACCCAGTCAGCCGGAAGGGTAAAACTGTAGTTTTTCTCGACGACGGTGCCTTTGTTCAGGGCTTCGGGGATGGGGTCGCCGGCGGTTGCTGTCACGATCCCCCGCATCACGTGCCGGTGGATATAGGCCGGCACGATCTCCGTTCCATCTTTCTGCGGGTCGACAATACTGTCCTGGGTGATCAGGATGGTGAGCCGGTTTTCCCCCGGGAGCGCGTTGTTGGCGCCGAGGGTTATTTTCATGTCGAGTTGACGGGTGGCGGGTTCATAGTGGTTTTCGAGCAGCAGGTCGAGGCCGTAGCTCTTCTGGAATTCGGCGCCGATAATGCCGGCCCAGGAAGTGAAGGGCGTCACCATCAGCGAGGGACTGCCTGGATCTACCTGCTTGCGGTTGATGGCGGCGGCGGGAAAGCCGTCGGCAGAGCCAAGCAGGGTTCCGAGTTCGAGCGCCTGGGCGGTGGTGAAATTATTTTGGCTGGGCGGATTGGATATGGGCGACGTGAACCCCGATGCTGCGTGGATACTTACAATGATCAGGCTGTCTTTTCCAAAAATATCCTGCAGACGCAGCAGTTCGCGGGTGCCTTTGGGGCACACGGCGCACTGGATGCCGGTGAGTTCTTCAATCAATACCCTGCGTTCGCCGGAACTGAAGTCGGGGATGGGCACAGGTTCTTCTTTGCAGGCGCTGAAGCCGATGGCGGCAAGGAGAAGCAAAAAGAGTAAGCGTTTCATATCTCGCGTATTTTTTATGTCAAATATAGAAATTCAATCGTCCGAAAAAGACATCAGAAGGAAGAGTTGATCTTGACCCGGAAACCGCTGAAGGTAGGCTCGAAGCGGCATATGCCGCCGGAGCAGTTGATGCCCTCCACCTGCTTGACGTAGGCCACCTCGAAGCGGTTGGCTTTCTGGGTGTACACCAGCCCTACCGTTGGGTAGTGCAGCCCGTCGTACTTCACTTTTTCAGCCTCTTCCGTTTCGGGGTTGGGGTGTTTGATCTTGTACATGTCGGACACATACAGCAGCCAGTGCGGCGCCCAGGCCAGTTCGGCCAGTCCGAATACCCAAGAGCCGAACTCCTGTTCGGTGTTGAGGTATTGCGCCTCGACGCGCAGCGATTTGCGCGGGGTGAATTTGTACAGCCATTCCCCGTACGGCGTCACGGCGTCTACGTATCCTTTTTTGCCCTGGTAAACTTCGATATTGTATTTCAGCACCTGCAGGCCGCCGATCAGTTGCCATTTCCGCTTGTATTTGTAAGCGAATTCGGGCGTAATCTCCCGGTACAGTTCCGTGTTGTCCAGGTCCTGAATTTCGGAGACATTGACATTGAGGGACAGGTTCTTGTTGATGGAATACCGGATGTCTAGCTGGATGGCCTGTTCGCCCAGTTCCTGTGTCGCCGGACTGAAACGGGTGGTCAGGCGGTAGGTGTTTTGCCGGGCCATCGGGGGCAGAAAATTGAGGGGGCCCTGAACACCAACGACAAACGGGTCGTTGCGGAACGAAAAATCCTTGGTGCGTTTGCCTTCGAGCGTAACGCCGAATTTGCGGGTAGCATAGGCCATACTGGTATAGATGGTATGGCCGGTTCCGCTGTACAGTTTTCCCTGAATTTCAGAGCCTGCGTTATTGCCTGCCACGTTGGCGGCATCGTTGAGCACATCAGGCGATTTGATGGCGCCCTCGAAGAACCAGGTGAAGTCGCCGGCGGTCAGCGTATTGAAAAGCGTCGCCGCGTAGGTGTTGTATTTCAGGTCGAAACGCTCGGGCAGGGGGTAGGTTCCCAGGGTATTGGCGATGCGGTCGGCCGTTTCCTTGTCGAAAGCCCGCGATACCACGCCCACCCCCGGCGCGAGGGTGAAATTTTTTGACGAATCGGGTTTGACAAAACCCTCCAGCACCATGCCGCGCACATTGGCCGCGTAGGTGGAAAACTGGCGTTTTTCCTGGCCCGCAAAGGCGCGTACTTTCCAGTTTTCATCGAAATTGTACCCCACCTTCAATCCGTATAAAGCATTGTCGATCAGCAGGGAACGCTCTTCGTATGCCCTGAAAATAATGCCGGAGCCGATCTGGTCGTAGATGTAACCGCCGGAGAAATCAAACTTGTCGATCTCCTTGTGAATATACCAGCGCCCGATGCCTTTGCCGACGAAAACGCCGCCGTTGGGGTTGAGCAGGTTGGAGTTGCTGAACAGGTCGAAACGCAGTCCCATATCAAAACCCCAGTTGGAGTAGTTGAGGTTGAGCCAGCTCTCTGCGCCGAATTTAAGGTTGTCGTACTGAGGTGTACCCGATGCACCGATGGCACTGTCCTTGATGAAAAAATTGCCGTTCGTTTGCAAATTGCCGGTGAGGCGGGAATTGTCCTGACCTTGTAAACAGCCGATCGAGATGAACAGAAAAACGGGAAGTAAAAGGTGTTTCATAAGATTGTGCTCCAAACAAATTTTTGCAAAGGTAGAATCCTGCAAAACTTCTCGGTGCAAATCTTGGCACAATTGATCGTTTTCAGACAAAAAACGAATTTCCGGGCATCAATTCCGGATAATCCGCATTTGCCTGCCGCCATTTTCGCGCAAGCGATCAGCCATAAGTTTGTCGAATCCGGCAGCGTCGATTTTTTCGCCTTTCCTGGGGGCTTCCAGTTCGCCTTTTTTCAGTTTTTTGAATTCCACTTTTTGCGCGCTTATCGCGATCTCCCCATTGTTGATGTCGACTTCGAGGATCATGCCGGGCAATTGGCTGTATTGTGCCGGACCGGAAGAGAGACTGATTCCGCCGGTGAACCAGGCAACGATCTCGCGTTTGCGGGTCGTATCGGTGGTGGTGGCCTTCATGCAGGGGTAGCCGAGTATCGTTTTGGTTTCGGTCGTGACCTTCCAGTCGGGCATCGTCAGACTGTCTTCGATGAGGTAGTTTTTTCCAAAAAACTCGCGTGCATCGGCCTGGTGCATCGTGGCGAAATTACGGTAAAAGGTGGCTTCCGGCCGCTGCATTTTGATCACGATACCGCTGCCGTCGCCGTCATCATCGTCCTCTTCTTCCTCCACATTTCTGTAAAGGCTTTCCGTGGCGTTGAACAGCAATTCATTTTTGTGCGTCCGGAACTCGGGGATCATGGCCTTGATATCGGCTGCATCCGGTGGCAGGGAACGGTGCATGTTTACCTTTTCTTCGAAGTAAATAATGCCCTCGTTGTTTTGTGCGGCGGCAAAGACCGACCAGAGGAAAAGCAGGGAAAATGTCAGACAGGTTACTTTCATAGCGCAATTTTAAAAGGATGGAATAGAAGAAGTATGGGCTTGTTTTCGGGGCAAAAGTAGATCGCCTGTTATGGCGGGCAGGTTAAACGACCTTGATATAAGGTTAATTAAGGTTAATCGCCTGGCGTGGTGCGGGATAAACCCGGTATTTTTGTGCCGTTATGGTATTCTTCCGGAGACAGTCCCGCTTCTTGTGGCTTATTTTCAGCAGCCTGACGCTGCTGGCCGTGTTCCAGGTGTTCTGGCTCCGCAAGGTGTGGAAGGAAGAGCGGGAGGCGCTGGAACTGGAGTCGAATTACATTTTTCAGCAGACGGTGACAGCTCTGCAGGATTCGCTGATCCGGCGCAACATGGTATATGAAAGTCTGGATACCGGGCAGGAGGAATCCCTGCATGTGCCGCCGCCGCCGTTGCCTGGAAACTGGCAGGTCAGGCGGGATACGGAGGCGATCATTGCTTTGAATAAAATACAACAACAGCATTTCCCCGATTCGAGTGGTACCGACCACATTCAGATATTTATCAAAAGCGACGATAGCCTGGGTGACGTCGATCCGTCCGGCGCCGTCTCGCTATTCAAGATGAAGGTGATTGAAAGCATGCAAAACTTTCCGTCCGGCGATGCGGGTGAAAGCCCGAAATGGAACGGGATGATGCGAAAGTTTTCGTTCCGGGTCAGCCGCGACACCCTGTCTGCCGACACCCTGCGAATTGCCCTGCAGCAGGCGCTACAGAAAGCCAATATGCCGCTCGATTTTCGGCTTATCAAAAGTGCGGAGGCGCCGGCACCTGCCGTCGGTGTTGTGCGTACGAAACCTTCAATTTCGGGGATGCTCACCCACCAGTATTTTGTTGCAGAGTTTCCCGAATACAACGGATACCTGCTGCGGAAAATACTCCCGCACCTGTTTTTCTCGCTGTTGTTGTTCGGTGTGACGGCAGCGGCTTTTGGGGCCATTTATCAAAGCCTGCGGCAGCAACAGCGGCTTACCACCCTGAAAAACGATTTCATTGGAAATATCACGCACGAACTGAAAACACCTATCACAACGGTGGGCGTGGCACTGGAGGCGCTGAGCGATTTTGAGGTGCTGGGCAATCCGGACCAAACCCGCGAGTACCTCTCCATCTCCAAACTTGAACTCGAGCGGCTTACCCTGCTTGTCGACAAGGTGTTGCGGCTTTCCATGTTTGAAGAAAAACAGCCGCGGCTCAAGTCCGAGCCGGTCGACCTTGCTGCCCTGACCCGGCAGGTAATGAACGCCATGAAACTCCAGGCGGAACATGCCGGTGTGGACGTCCGGTTCGAGGCAGGCGAAAACGGCGCTTTTACGGTCAACGGCGACCGGCTGCACCTGACCAGCGTGGTATTCAACCTGATCGATAATGCGCTGAAATACAGGCAAAAAGAAAATCCAATGCTTGCCGTGTCACTGGAAAACCTGCCGGAAAACAACATTCGCCTTACCGTACGGGACAACGGGATCGGCATCGCACCGGAATACCAGGCCCGGATATTCGACAAGTTCTTTCGTGTGCCCTCCGGGAATACCCACAATGTAAAAGGCCACGGACTGGGTCTCAGTTATGTCGCCAATGTCGTTCGGCAGCACGGCGGAACCATCCGTGTGGAAAGCGAGGGCGCGGGGATGGGGACGGTATTTGTGGTGGAAATACCGGGCAGCAGGCCGGCTGTTCAGGTTTGAGACCTGTAAGGTTTT
>ERZ724526.657-NODE-657-length-19412-cov-6.935682_pt1 | contig 19412 bp, 21 predicted proteins | sample MGYA00376059_ERZ724526 | MGnify/ENA primary metagenome ERZ724526 (study PRJEB28724, sample SAMN07190883) | activated sludge metagenome | isolation source: activated sludge of sewage treatment plant in Hong Hong | place: Hong Kong | collected 2016-03-17 ...
GGGACGTTCGAAGTGCTGCCTCCCGGGGCCAAGTGGCCGAGATTTCGCCGCGTGACGGTGACCTATGGCGAACCGTTGGATTTCTCGGCAGACGCCGCGCAGTTGGAAGGCAAAGTGTTTTATCAACATGTCAGTCGTACGGTGATGGCCAAGATTGCAGAGCTGGGACAGGTGCCGAACCCCGGAGAGGGGCAGGCCCACGCCGGGCTCACTCACGATCGAGAAGCCACACCGACAGCCAAGTCTTGCAACGCTGAGTAAGACTCGGATTTTTTCACTATCAGCACCCGGCATAGGCCGGAGGACGGACCGTTTATGAGTACTGCCACACCACAAAGCGAACCCAAGCTCGACCGCGATGCCTTAGCGGCGATGTATGAGGAGACCTTCCGGAATTTTGAGGAAGGTACCATCACCGAGGGCATGGTGGTCGCGATCGGCAAAGACAAAGTGGTCGTCGATATCGGCTACAAGTCTGAGGGGATGATTCCCGCCGACCAGTTCTCACAGGAAGAATTGGGGCAATTGAAAGTGGGCGATCGCCTTCAGGTGTACCTCGAAGAATGTGAAGACGCTGATGGCAACCTGGTGCTCTCCAAAGAAAAAGCCGACAAGATGAAAATCTGGGAGGAATTGGAGAAGCTGCACAAGGAAGAAAAAAGCATCGAAGGTAAGATTATTTCGCGCATCAAGGGCGGCATGATGGTCGATATCGGCGTCAAGGCGTTCTTGCCCGGTTCACAGATCGATCTGCATCCCGTCCGCGACCTGGATGGGTTGGTCGGCAAGACCTTCCCCCTGAAGATCATCAAGATCAACCATCGTCGTGGCAATGTGGTGGTCTCCCGACGGGTCTTGCTGGAGGAAACCCGCGATCGACGCCGTCAGACGACCCTGTCCACGCTGAAGGAAGGTCAGTTGATTCAAGGCACGGTCAAGAACATCACCGATTACGGTGCCTTCATCGATCTGGGTGGAATCGACGGGTTGTTGCACATCACCGATATGTCGTGGGGTCGTGTCGGACATCCTTCCGAATTGTTCCAGGTCAGCGACAAAGTCGAAGTCACCGTGCTCAAGTACGATCGGGAAACCGGCCGTATTTCGCTCGGCCTTAAGCAGAAGTCGGCGGATCCCTGGACCGGCGTGGCGGCGAAGTACCCGGTGGGAACTCGCGTGCGCGGGCGGGTGGTAAGCCTGACCGATTACGGCGCGTTTGTCGAACTGGAGCCCGGCGTGGAAGGATTGGTCCACGTGTCAGAGATGTCCTGGACGCACGAAGTGCGACATCCCTCGCGTGTGGTGTCGGTGGGTGATCAGGTCGAAGCGGCCGTCTTGAATATCGATCCGGGAAGCCGCAAGATTTCCTTGGGCATGAAGCAGACGGCCCCGAATCCCTGGGACATGATCGAAGCCAAATATCCAGCCGGCACGCGGATCGAAGGCAAGGTGAAGAGCCTGACCGATTTCGGCGCCTTCGTTGGCTTGGAAGAAGGCATCGACGGGCTGATCCACATTTCCGACATGTCCTGGACGAAGCACATCAAGCATCCGTCGGAGCTCTTCAAGAAGGGCCAGAAGGTGGATGCCGTCGTGATTCGCATCGATAAGGAAAAGGAACGTCTCTCGCTGGGGTACAAGCAATTGTCCCGCGATCCGTGGGAAGAGCAGATTCCCAACAAATATCGGGTCGGCGATAGCATCACCGGCAAGGTCAGCAAGATCGCTGATTTCGGCCTCTTTATCGAATTGGATGGGGACGTGGAAGGCTTGATCCACATCAGCGAAGTGGGTCTGGACGCCAACGTGCGCATGGAAGAAAAGTTCAAGCCGGGTGATGATGTCACGGCGAAGATCATCAAGGTGGATCGCGATGAACGGAAAATTGCGCTCAGCCTTCGCGATCATCAGCTGGATTCCGACCGTCGCCAGGTGGATGAGTTCCATGCCTCGCAGGGCGGAATCGATCAAACCCTGGGTCGCGCGGCCAAACAAAGCCGGAAGCGTAACCAGAGCGATTCCGAAGCCTAAACGCCTGGAGACTGAATGGGCCCACAAGCAGACACGGCGGGGAAACCACAGCGGAGCCTACTGCGCCGTATCCTTTGGGCCATCGTGATTGTGGGAGGAGCGTTGATTCTATTGAACGCGCTCCTCCCCGACCTCGATTTCTCCACCCAGGATCGTGTGGCCCTCATTCGCATCGAGGGGGTGATCCTGGATGCGCAAGCGACCATCAGCGAGTTAAAGCAATACAGCGAGAATCCGCTCGTGAAGGCGATCGTATTACGGATCGACAGCCCCGGCGGAGGTGTCGTGCCGTCTCAGGAAATTCACGACGCCGTGAAGCGGGTGAAAAACAAAAGTAACAAGGCCGTCATCGCCTCCATGGGAACGGTTGCCGCGTCAGGCGGATATTACATTGCGGCAGCCACCGACCGGATCATTGCCAATCCCGGCAGCCTGACGGGAAGTATCGGCGTCATTATGGAAATGGCGAACTTCGAAGGCCTGATGAAAAAAGTCGGGGTCGAAGGCGTCGTCATCAAGAGCGGGCGTTTTAAAGATGTCGGATCGCCTTTGCGCAAAATGAGCGATGAAGAGCGCAAGCTGCTGCAGTCCGTGATGGACGACGTGCATCAGCAATTTATTCAGGCCGTGGCAGACGGACGGTCGCTGGAAGTGTCCGACGTAGAGCCCTTGGCCGATGGCCGGATTTATACCGGGCGGCAGGCGAAAGAGGCGCGGCTGATCGACGAATTGGGCGATCTCGACGACGCCATCCATATTGCGGCGGACATCGCCGGCATGGAAGGCGAGCCGAAGGTCGTCGAGCCACGCAAACGATTTTCATTCCGGGAGATCATCGAATCCCGGTGGTCGTCGGTGTTTCCCAAGCTGGAGTTGAATACCGGCGTGAAACTGAAATACCTGATGGCGTTTTAGGCGCCTCGAAGCATGATCGGCATGGCGACGCAGCAATTCACCTGTAGGTAAGCCCCACCCACGAGGAGAGGGACGATGACCAAAGCGCAGATTATCGAGCGGGTATCGGAGCAGGTCACCACGTTGACGAAGCGGCAGGCGGAAATTGTGGTCAATACGATTTTCGATTGCATTCGGGATTCCCTGCGTAGCGGCAACAAGACGGAGATTCGAGGGTTCGGCAGCTTCCGTCTTCGTGCCCGGCGCATGAAAGAAGGGCGCAACCCGAAGACCGGCGCGACAGTTGCGGTGCCGGCTAAACGTGTGCCATTCTTCAAGGCAGGCAAGGAATTGAAGGAATTACTCAATAAGTAACAGGAGTGATGCCGTGGCAGAGTCGTCCAATATAACAGCCCCTGAGGTGCGGTGGAGTGACGGTGCGCTTAAACGCATGGAGCGCGCACCCATGTTTTTGCGGGGAATGGTCCGCCGCCTGGCCGAGAAGAAGGCGCGTGAGTTGGGCTATGCCGAAATCACCGAAGAGATCCTCGAGCAGTTCAAAGGTCAAATGATGGGGACCATGGGTGGGGAAGGCGGCATGGCAGAGGCGGCCGATCAAATGGCCAAAGGCCAGCTGCCCTGGACCGCCGCCGCCAAGGAGCGCCTCGCTGCGGTCCCCGAGTTTATGCGAGGGATGATCAAGCAGATCGCCGATGAGATTGCTCGCAAAGGCGGCCACATGGAGGTCAATGTCGACCTGTTCGAAAAGGTCGAAGCCTTGGGAGAGATCCACGAGCGCGAAACGACTCCGTTGGAATGGACCGAAGGCGCATTAGCACTCCTGCAGCAGAAGATCAAAGAGTCTCCGCCGATCGCCATGGACTTCGTGAGTGACATGATCCGGCATGATACTGAGGAGATGGCGCGGGAGAAGGGGTTGACCAGAATCGACGAGCAGACCGCCGTGCAGTTGTGGGAAGCGCCTCAGGAGCGCGTGGCCTGGAGCGACGAAGCCTGGAAGCGTCTGCAGACCTCGCCCGATTTTGTGCGCAGCGGCATTCGTAAAGCGGCCGAACGCAGGGCCCGCAAGTTGGGTTTGAAAGAAGTCGACTCAGAGCATCTCACGACGTTTCGCAACCAGGCCATGATGAAAGCCGTGAAGCGAATCCGGTCCTTCGGATATAACGAGCTGACGTTTGATGCCTTTGACACCGCACTTCAAAAGACCAAGCGGTTGCAAGGCAACGATCAAGCGGAAAAGCGGCTGCAGGAAATTCGTTCCCACTTCAGTGATCCCGAAGTGAAAAAGCCGGAAGGCGGCACTTTGGGGGCCGACCTCATGGGACGATTCAGAAAATTCCTCAAGGGCGAAGGGTCTCTGTAAGAATCGACGGCGCCGCCATGATGATGCCTGGCGGCGCTGTTCTCATCTCTTTCTCCACGTCGCTCTCACTTCCACTGTTGTGCTTCCATCTTGTGTCTGGGGTGCCCCCACGCACATGGCACGGCGTTGCACATCTCCTGCATTTCTTTTGAGCTCTCGGCGATGGCAAGATCTGACAGATCGTCTGAAGCGGCTGAAATTGAAACAGCCTTCTCAGGGATGATCAAACTGGTCGACGCTGGTGCGAGAGCAGACGTGAAAAGTGATATCACCCACAAGCCAAAGGCCTGTGGGTGATATCGGACATTGAGGGAAGTATCGAGACTGTCGATTAGTGAGCCGCGATGCCGGCTGCTTGGGGCCAGAATTTATGCCGGATCTGGGGCAGCGGTTCGTTATCGAAGTTCGGAATGTCGTAGAGGCAACGGTCAACGGTCGAAACTTCGTCTTCCGTCAATTCCAGTGCGACTTGTTTCTTCCAGAATTGATCGAGCGCCAGATAGTCGTTGGACGTCGGCTTCTCGGCCAACAGGGACTGCATCCGCTTGAACCCTTCTGTATCGACTCCCGGCACACGGCCGTTATTGCGATCAATACACCATTTCAGGACTTCTGCGACGCCATACATCGACAACGGAATTGTGACTTTCTTGCTCATGGGCACCTCCTCCACACTTGGGCCGCATTGTAGCCTAAGGCTTTCCAAGTTTTCAAAGGGGCGAAAGGCCTAGACGTCCGAGTCCATTCGGGGGGAGCACAACGACCAAGCTCCACGCCGCAACCCTGACGCGGGGACTTCGTTGCGAAGAAGAAGGGGGCTCTGTATACTCCGCTCAGCGCAGCAGGATTGGGAGCGGCGAAGCATGGACTTGGCCGGAATGTCATGCTTTTTTCATCGGGATGGCGATGACCATCAATACCTATGCCAACAAGAGGCGGGCGATCGGTCGAGTGGGGTTGGCACTCATAGCCGGCTTGCCGCTCCTCTTCGCCTGCTCCAAAACGGATCCGTACGTCCCGCCCGATCCATTTTATTACTTTGAAAGCTATGCCGTCGGCAAAAACCCGACGACCGTGACGACGGCCGACTTCAATCGGGATCAAATCACCGACCTCATCACCACCAACATCTCGAGCAATTCGATTTCCCTGCTGTTCGGCAACGGCGATGGAACCTTTCGGGACCAGGTTCAGGTCAAGGTATGTCAGGAGCCACGGTCCCTCGCGCTCAACGACTTCAACCATGATGACCAGCTCGACGTCGCGCTGGCTTGTTCAGGAGGGGATCAGATCTCCATCCTGTTCGGGCGAGGCAACGGAAAGTTTGATGAAGGTCCCCAGTACCCGGTCCATCGCGCCCCGGTGTCCATCTCCAGCCAGGACGTCAACGGCGATGGGCATCCGGATTTAGCGGTGGCTTTACGCAACGACAAGGTGAAGATTTTTCTCGGAAGCGCCCGCGGGGAATTCCGGCCCGGCGTGCAATACGAATATGGCGATACTCCCACCTCCGTGGCGCTGAAAGATCTCAATCAAGATGGCCAGCCGGATTTGGTCGTCACGAACGGTGGGCCGATGTTGAGCGCCGTCTCTGTATGGATTGGCAATGGCGATGGGACGTTCCGCGATCCCAAAGACTACAAAACCGGTCGGCGGCCCTTGGGGGTCAGTTTCGCTGACTTTAACAACGACCACCTACCTGATCTTCTGGTCATCAACGGGGAAGGGGATAGTTTTACCACCTTCCTTGGCAATGGGAATGGAACCTTTCAGCCGGGGAAGGATTCCGGCGCAGATGCCAGCCCCAATTTCGGCGTGGCCCATGACTTCGATGGCGACCATATCGACGATGTAGCGATCGTCAATTTGCAGTCCACGGACCTGTCTATTTTGTTCGGCCGTGGCGACGGGACATTCCATTACCCGCCGCGTAACTACCGCACGAAAAACGGCCCGTTTGCCGTGGCCAGTTATCAGGTCTCTGCCGACAACGGAGAGGAGCCGGGGCTTGTGACGGCCGATAACGGGGCGGCCAGTGTTTCGGTGTTTCTGCATCACGGCCGGAAAGGGCAGATCCAGCCAAACAGTAAACCGGAATAGCGGCCGATTCAGATTTGGGCCGCGACAACCGAAGAAGAGACAGGCAGTTTGCTTGACACCTCGATAGGGCTCGGATAGAGTTCGAAAAAGTCGCTGGACACAGGTCCTGCGCCATTTTCAGCGATCAGACCGCGGGGGCTCGTGCGATCGTTTTTGTGGTGGTTTAGCATGGGCTGCCTGACGACGCTGGCAGTCTTGATGGTCCAAGGCGGGGTACGCGATCTGGTGTCGGGGACCAACCCGATGGGAAGTTCCGGCGCGATCCTGTCCTTCAGTACCACGATCTTCGGGGGTGGGTTGTTGGCCGGCTGCCTCGCCCTTATCCTCAATCGTCTCCGCTAAACAAATGACGACGTTGGTATCGGTCTGAGATGCGCCGAGACGTCTACGCAATCATGTCGAAGGGGCAATGGTCGGGCGATGCACTGCCTGAAATGCAAAGGATTCATGATGGTGGAGCGGCATTACACGCTCATGAATCGCCGACTGTATGCACGCTGCCTGAATTGCGGGTTCTGGATCGATCTGGCCGACCTGCTCCGGTTTTTTCACAAAGTCATCGCCAGCAGTGTACGTGGCACGAAGGTTCGAGAAACCTATACCCTGTGACCGCCAGAATCCCTCTGATCGTCACAAGAAAGCATAGATATTCCGCATGAACCGTTCACATCGGATGTTCCCGGTGGCCGTCATGGTCATTCCGTTCCTCATGGGCGCCCTTTGGACTGGTCAGGCCCTGGCGATCGACAACGATGTGGATGACGAGGTCATTACCGTTCCCTACGATCCCAGGCCGGTGCCCTCGGCGAAACAAGCGCATCACAGCCTTCGGTGGCGGCACGTGCCGGCGCATAGCATTCTCCTGAAGGAATTGAAGACGGGCACGACGCTCTACCAGTTTGAAAGCGAAAAGCGGTTGTCCCCTGCGAGCCTCACCAAGATCATGTCTGCGTTAGTGATCCTGGAATATGGCCATCTGGATGATGAAGTGACCGTCAGCCCTAAGGCCGCCCGCGCCCATAAAACGCACCTGCGGCTGCGCACGGGACAAATATTCCGACTGGAAGATTTACTAAAGGCGATGCTGATTGTTTCCGCGAACGATGCCTGCCTCGCGGCCAGCGAACATGTCGGCGGCGATGAAGCCCGGTTTGTCGATCTCATGAATGCCAAGGCCGCGGCGCTCGAACTGCACAATACCCATTTCAGCAATGCTTGCGGCTTTGATGCGCCGGAACATTATTCGACCGCCGAAGATCTCGCCAAGCTCAGCGAGATTGCGTTGCACCATCCCGTGTTCAAGGAACTGGTCCGCGAAGAGCGGGAAATCATCATGCCGATCAATGAGCATCGCGCCTATGTCTTACGCACCACCAATCGGCTGCTTGGCCGGATTCCCGGGGTGCAAGGGGTAAAGACGGGGTTTACCTCGAAGGCCGGTCGGTGCCTGATCGCGAAAGTCTCCCAGGATGGCAGTGATCTGCTGCTGGTGATCCTCAACTCCAAGCGTCGCTGGAATACGGCGACCAGCCTCATCAATTACGGCTTGCGTCTGAGCGATAGCCGCGCCGCCCTGGCCCGATAAATTTCGCCATTGCCAATGGTTGCACGGAATCCGTGCTCATCTCGCCTTCAGCGAGGCTCGCATGAGTTCGTCCTGTGATGCGCAGGGCGTAGATGGCGGACTGATCGGATAGTTAAAGGCCAGGAACCTGCGAGGGGCTTGGTTAGGGGCTTGGTGGGAATCGCCTCTGTGACGGTTTAGTGCGGGAGTGAAAACTCCACGTTGACGTCCTTGCCGAGATAATTCACCTGAAAGCCCTGCTTGTCATAGGCGAGCATCGCGCCCATCACATTCTCGTCGCCATAATCTTCCTTGCCCAGGATCTTGCGCACATCGTCCGGGCTTTCACTGTTGAGGACGTTGCGGAAGATGCCGCGTGTCTTAAACGCAAAACGATTGTTGATGAAGATGAGATCAACTTTGCCGTCTTGCACCCGCACGCCGGCCATTGGCCCGGTCGGTTTGCGCTGATCGAGCAGGAAAATAAAGGTGGCTTCTTGTTCCGCCTTGATGCCGGGGATTTTTTCGTTCACCAGCCCGTCGAGAGCCTTCGCTTCATCATCCCCCAGCTTGATTCCGAACAGTGACACATCCTGGCTGGCGACTCCTTTCGGGTCAGTTACGTCGTTCTTGCTCAGTTCATAAGGTTCGGCAGTCACGACGGCAGCGAGGCACAGGGACCCCAGCATAGTCATTAAGGCTGTGAATGTCCGTGTACGCTGCATCATGAATGCCTCCTTAACGCCCATGCTGAAAATTTGTCCGGGTCGCCACTACCGGTCACACAAATGAGGAGAGGGTCAGGCAACAGGGCATTCTATCCAAGCGGCTGTCTGACTTTCAAGGTCGCCGCAGGCTTATTGCGAGCTGCAGACGCGCGGATTCGGGCTCTGCAGGAAGGCGATTTGAGATCTTAGGCGGCTCTTCCTTTGCGCTTGTTGCGGGGAGGTTGTGTGGAGTCTGACTGTAGATCACGCATCGTAGTTTCGCACAGGGCCGCGAATTCTTCGGCCGCTTGGCCCCGATGCCGTTTGGTGAGGTAGGCGAGTCCGACGGTATGACGGGGCGTGGGATCGTACAGATCGATGATCTGGAGTTGTGACGCCGGCAGCCGGGATTTGACGTAGAGCTCGGGAAGGATCGTTGCCCCGGTTCCTTCCGCTACCGCCTGAAGAATGCCTTCCGGGGAAGTCATTTCCAAAACCACCTGCGGGTGCACACCTGCCTTCGCACATTCCGATTCGACCATTTTCCGCAGACAATAATCTGCCGGCATCAAGACCAATGGCAATTGTGCGAGATCCTGCATGCGCGCACGGCGTTTTCCGATGTTCATACTGGCGGGAGCGATGAGCGCGAGACGTTCCTCAAACAGCGGAATGGTGGTGACGTGCGCATGAGTCAGGGGGAGTAGACAAATCCCGATATCAAGCCGATTCGCCAGCAATCCGTTGACGATCTCGGAAGACGGTTGGGCATGCACCTGCAGATGAATGTTGGGAAAGCGTAGTTTGAATCGGGAGACCAGCGGCGCAATCAGATAGGAATTGACTGTCGATAGCGTGCCGACGATCAGGCGACCGCGTTTCGCCCCGAGCAGTTCGTGCACGACCTGTTCGGCTTGCTCCACCTCCCGCAAGGCCCGCTCGGCATGTACCTGAAAGAGTTCACCTGCCTGCGTCAGGACGACCTTTCTCCCGAGGCGGTCGAACAGACGCGTGCCCAACTCCTTTTCAAGCCAGCCGATCTGAATCGACAACGAAGGCTGCGAGACATGTACATGCTCTGCGGCGCGGCTGAAATTCTGGTGCGTCGCGACGGCCATGAAATATTCAAGTTGTCGCAGTTCCATGAGAGTTCCGACCAGCTATAGTCAAAGACTATGGAATGTATGAAAACAATATATTAGACGAATAGATCATAGATCTCCTAAGGTGAATCGTCAACCGGAATGTCGCTTCACAAAGCGCTTCGCCTGTCCTGTCGGCGGCGAGGTCAGGCAACCGGCCATTCATCATCAAGGAGGTGGGCGATGGTATCGAAATACGGGATGGGGGCAATGCTCTTGGGGGCCCTGGCGTTGTGTGGCGGATGCGCCGACACCGGGGGGGTCAGCCAGACTTCGCGCACGGCGGCGGCCGCTCCTGCGGCAAAGTCGTTGTACGACCGATTGGGCGGCAAGCCGGCGATTACGGCGGTGGTCGACCAGTTTGTGGCGAATGTCGCGGCGGATGGACGGATCAACAACCGGTTTGCGACCACCGACATCCCTAAGTTGAAGGGGCATCTCGTTGATCAGGTTTGCCAGGCAACAGGCGGACCTTGCCGATATCAGGGGCGCGAGATGAAGGCGACGCACTTGGGCATGCAAATCAGCTCAGCGGATTTCGGGGCGTTGGTTCAGGATCTGGTGGCGGCGCTCGACACGTTCAAGGTGCCTGCTGGGGAAAAGGGCGAGCTTCTGGCATTACTCGGTTCGATGAAGAAGGACATCGTCGAGGTGCCGTAAATGAGCGACGGCGGGGGTCGGCCTGAGGGCCGGTCCTCGCCCGAGATCAGGCACAGGGTTAGGGCTGCCGTCCGACGTCGACGAGAGCGGTCGCCAGCCGGCGAAGGCGCTGGAAATAGCCCAGGCTCTCATCCGACAAGTCTTCAAGAAGGCCATCGAGATCGGCTACACAATCTTCCAGGATTGCAAGGCGATGACTATCCATTTCCGGTTGCCCGTCGAGATAAAACACCGCGCATCCGCCGATCACGGTATCCAGCGTCATCAACTGGCCTTCATTCGGGCTGGAAAATTGAGGCCAGCCGTCACGGCTGTGTTCTTCCCAGAGAGAGGCAATGGATTGGTGGCTCATAGGATGGTACCGGTCCAAGGTGAAGCTGCGGCGACGCGTTACCCGTGCAGCAACCCTAACGCATGCAAGAGCAGGACGGCAAGCGTGCAAAGCCAGAGACCGAAGAATCGATAGTCCACCGCCTCGCGCGTGAAGCACCAACTCAACAGCGGCGTTCGCCAGGCGGTGGGGCCCCAGGTCAAAAAGCAGCTTTTGATGACCATGGCACCACCGGTCATCCACCAGAGTGGTTGATAGGGCAGCGGGGTCGACCAGAGCAGGAGCATGATCCCGAGGCCGATTCCAATCGCTTGCCAGCGGAGCAGGTTCGGAGCCGCCTCGAGGGATTCCTGCAGCCGCCGGATCACGAGCAGAGGGGCACTCAGAAGGGCGAGTCCGTCGGCCATCCAGATGCCGGCAATCGCCGCAAGGATGTATCGGGTCATACTGTGAATCGCAGGTTCAGCATAGACAAGGCTTACGGATAGAGCCCGCGTTGCAGATGGGCCTGGGCTACTTTGTCGATGCCCGACATGAGGGCCGCCATCCGCATCGTTGTTCGCCGTTCGAGCGAAAAGTGCAGGGTTCTATGGAAGGCGCTGGTGATGATGTCTTGTAACCGGTCTTGAATGTCCTTTGCTTTCCAGAAGAAGCGCTGCACGTCCTGCACCCATTCAAAATACGACACGATCACGCCGCCCGAGTTGGCCAGAATATCGGGAATGATGAAGACCCCCTTATCGGTGAGGATGCGATCGGCCTCCAGTGTCGTGGGGCCGTTTGCGCCTTCTGCCAGAATGCGGCAACGTAACTTCGCCGCATTGGCTTCGGTGATTTGTTCGGACAGGGCGGCAGGAACCAGCACGGTACAGTCCAGTTGGAGCAATGCGTCATTGCTGAGCGGTTCGCCCAACTTGATGTCGCGTAGCGGCTCGTGGTGTTCGTGGTAGCGACGCAACAGGTCCGGAATGTCGAGGCCCTTGGGATTATAGAGCCCGCCGCTCACGTCGCTCACGGCAATCACCCGTGCGCCGGCCTGTTGCATGATGCGCGCGGTATGGGAGCCGACGTTGCCGAACCCCTGGATGGCGACCGTCGCTTTCGAAACGTCGAGTTTCAGGTGTTGGAGCGCTTCCAGGGTCACATAGACCACACCACGACCGGTGGCTTCTTCTCGTCCGAGACTGCCTCCGATGGACAAGGGCTTTCCGGTGACGACGCCTTGCACCGCATAGCCGACTTGTTGGCTATAGGTGTCCATGATCCAGGCCATCACCTGCTGATCGGTCCCGACATCAGGCGCAGGCACGTCCTTATCCGGTCCGATGAGGGGGAAAATCTCTGCGGCGTAGCGCCGGGTGAGGCGTTGGAGTTCCGCACGGCTCAGTTGTTTGGGATCTACTCTCACGCCGCCTTTCGCGCCGCCGTAGGGCAGGTCGGCCAAGGCGCATTTCCAGGTCATCCACATGGAGAGGGCGGCGACTTCGCCCAAATTCACCTCCGGATGGTACCGGATGCCGCCTTTCGAAGGGCCACGAGCCGTATCGTGCTGGACGCGGTATCCCGTGAAGACTTCAACGCGGCCATCATCCATCCGGACCGGCACACTGACGATGAGCGAGCGCTGGGGAAGTTTCAACCGCTCGCGCAGATTGGTATCCAAATGCATCGCTTCGGCCGCTTCGTTGAATTGGGCGACGGCCAAACGGAAGGTGTGGGTATTCAGTTCAGTCATCAGGGCGCTCCTCCAGGGTTGGCTGGCGCATGAATGGATGAAGGGGAAAGTTGGCGGTTCGGATGTTCCATCACAGCCGCGAACTGTTCAAGCGTCATGGACTCCGACCACGTGAGCTGAAACCGTGCGGCAAAGAGCGCGGCAAGCTGTTGCTGCACGACACGGAGATCGGGCGTGGTGCTCATGAGGGCCGACATGGATGTGACCTGGCAATCGGAAATCCCGCAAGGCACGATGTGGGAAAAAGGCTCAAGGTCAGGGCAGACATTCAAGGCGAAGCCGTGCGTGGTAATGCCGTGGGAGATACGCACGCCGATTGACGCGATTTTAGAGGGGCGGTCGTCGCCGACCCAGACCCCCGGCAGGCCTTCACGTCGACGAGCGGTGATACCCGACTCGGCAAGCGTGGTAATCAACACCTCTTCAAGCATGCGAACGTAGGCTTTCGGCCCCGCACAGTAATCACTCAGTCGGAGGATGGGATAGCCGACCAGCTGTCCTGGCCCGTGGTACGTAATCGAGCCGCCGCGCTCTGTCCGGATGACGGGGATGCTGGTCTCCCGGGACAGCTGCGCTTCTCCCGGCCAATGCTGGTCCTGCGTGGTGCGGCCCAGGGTATACACGGAAGGGTGTTCGATCAGGAGCAGCAGGTCGTGACAGCGGTCTGCCGCTCGTTCGGCCCGACAGGTGCGTTGCAGGTTCCACGCTTCGTCATACGCCATCGTCCCGCCGCATACTAACGTCGCGGGTCGTGGTCCCTCGACGCGTTCGGCGGTCGCATGGCCTGCGAACGGCGCGGCAGCTCCTTCATGGATGAGACGATCGAGGCTCATGGCTTACGGCCGTGGCAGGCTGGGGCGTGGAATGATGATCGTAGCCGTTCCGGCTTTGCCTTGTGTCGCGACCTGGAACGTCATCTGCCCGTTGGCGTGCTCGATGGCATGCCAGAAGTCTCCCATATTGTAGAGCGGACGGTTATCAATGGCCGTCACCACATCCCCGGACTGCAATCCGGCTTGGCCGGCTGCTTTCGCGCGGTCCACCTGCAGGGCGAGGATGCCGCGGTCGCTTTCCAGATCAAAGCTTGCGGCCACGCTGGGCGTGATGGTCAGGGGAATCAGTCCGAGGTCCGGCCGTTCAACGGAGCCACGGGCCATCATTGATTCGATATGCGAGGTCACAGCCTCGATGGCGATAGCATAGCTGATGGCTTGGGCCGACGGGGCAATAGCGACATTGATGCCGACGACCTGGCCGAAGCGATCGACCAGCGGTCCACCGCTATTCCCCGGGTTGATGGCGGCATCCGTTTGCAGCAAATCGTAGAGGGTCTCCCCTTCCGGTGTCAGAACAGAGCGGTCCAGCGCACTGATGACACCGACGGTCACGGTGGAGCCTCCCTTCAACGCCAGCGGGTTGCCGATGGCGATGACCGTTTCTCCAATCTCCAGGGTGGACCGCTGGCTGAATTCGGCAGGGACGAGATCGGGCGCGGTGATCCTGATGAGGGCGAGGTCCAGGAGAAAATCACGGGCGACGACACGTCCGGGGGTCAGCCGGCCCGTAGATAATCCAACCACGACACTGGTCACGCCTTGAACGAGGTGATTATTGGTCAGGATATAGCCGTTGGTGTCGAGAATGATCCCGGAACCGGATCCCGAAGGCGCGCCATGTTGCGAACCGCCCTGCGGGATGCCGCGTGTCAGTACGGTCACTACCGAGGGCCGTACTTTCGACACGACGGCGGGTACCGGAAGTTCGGTCAGCGGGGCGGCAGCGGCGTCCTGGCGCACTAGCCCGAATGCCGTCAGCGTAAGATTACACAGAAAGACGAAGAGAACGGGCCAGACAGATCGAGAAGTGAGACCGCGTCTGGATGGTGCACTGGGATTGAGGGCGCCTGTCACCATGGAAAGCTGATCCTCCGCCGGCGCATTCTCTCACACTCGCACGTGCGGCGAAAGCGCGTGCAAAACAAAACGGGCGAGGCCGAGGCCTCGCCCGTGTCGCGCTCCCGTGGCGTCGTACCGTCGCTACTTCAGCGCGGCAAACATCTCCTTGACCATGGGGGTCTTGAGTTTCTTCAACGCTTTGGCCTCGATCTGTCGAATCCGTTCGCGCGTGACGGACAGATGTTGCCCCACCTGCTCGAGCGTCCGTGCTTGATCTTCGCCGATGCCGAATCGCAACCGGATGACCGTTTGCTCTCTGGGCGTGAGTGTCCCGAGAATGCGGTCCATCTCGCGGGTGAGTTCCGTGCGATTCACGTGGGCATCGGGCGGGACCGCCTGCTGGTCCGGCAGAAGTTCCCCGAGTTCCGTTCCGCCATCACCGACCTGATGCTCCAGCGCCACCGGTTCCTGAAACGCCTGCATCGTTTCATGCAGACGATCGGGCCGCATCCGCATCATCGATGCCACCTCTTCCAGCCGAGGCTGACGACCCAATTGCTGCACGAGGCGGCGCGACGCCCGGAGGATGCGATTCGACGCTTCTGTCTGATGCACCGGGATTCTGATGGTGCGCGATTGATCGGCCAGAGAACGTGTAATGCCTTGCCGGATCCACCAGGTGGCATAGGTGCTGAATTTGAACCCCTTACGATGCTGATAGCGCTCGGCGGCCTTCATCAGGCCGATATTGCCTTCCTGCACCAAGTCCAGCAAGGTGAGCCCTCGCCCGGTGTAATGCTTTGCGACATTGACGACCAGCCGAAGGTTGCAGCGCACCATCTCGTCTTTCGCCGTTTCCAGCGTGACGCGTGAACTGCGCAAGGTGGCCAGGCAGGCCTCCAGCTCTTTTCGTACCGCTGCCGGAACTTTGACTCCGGCTGTGCTGTCTAGCAGCAGGTGTTCCAGCGCCCGGTCTGCTTGATTGAGCGCCGTGGCCGACAGGCCGCTGAGCCGTCGTACCGTCTGCAAGGTCTGGATGTGTTCAGCGATCTGTTCCACACGCTTCAGTCCGGAACAAGCTTTCACTGCTTGCAGGAGCGTCTGGCGAATCTGGCGCGTACCGAGGTCGAGTTGCTTGGCCAGTTCGATTTCTTCATCCCGTTCCAGCAGTCCCCGCTCGCCGAATGAACGAAAGTATAAAGATTCCAAAAGAAAAGGGGAGGAAGCCGAACGCAATGATTTTTCGGGAGCCGCTTCCTCGGTGTCCGCCTCAGGCTGGTCGCCCTGGGCGATGCTGTCCAGCAGCGTACTGGCTTCCGCATCGTCGGCGTCCGGATCGACTTCCACGGTCACCGTTGGATCTGTATCGTCTTGAATCGCGATCGCGTGTTTCATCATGTGTCACCCCTCTTCCCCGTCCTGGGGATGGTTGGCTACGGGAACCCTTGGGAAAGATGCCCTCATCTCTGTAAGAGACCAGAACAGGAAAAAGGATTCGTGTCGTCTCTCATTGTCCGGCTGTCCTTGGTGATACTACGAGAGCACGAGGCTGTTCAGATTTCTGTCTAATTGAGATAGGGACGCTCGCTGAACTGTCAAGGGATCGGCCGGACAGAGTCTTAAGCGCTGATTCGACGGGGGTTCGGTTGAAAACGCGTCGGCCATCTCCTAGAATGCCGACCTATGTCACAACTACAAAACGGGGAACGTGTTCATCTGGTCGACAAGAAGGGCCGTCAGTACGCCCTGACCTTGAAAGCCGGGGATATCTATCACTTCAGCGGGGAGACGATTGCGCACGACGAGTTAATCGGGAAGCCTGACGGATCGATCGTCACCCTCTCGAAAGGCAAACGCTTCCTCGCCTTGCGGCCGACCTTCGGCGAGTACGTCCTCAAAATGCCCCGCGGGGCGCAGGTATTGTATCCCAAGGATCTATCGTTGATTCCCATGTGGGCGGATGTGTATCCCGGCGCGCGGGTGTTCGAAGCCGGAACCGGTTCCGGCGCGCTCACGATGGCCTTGTTGCGCGCCGTGGGGCCGACCGGGCTGGTCGTGACCTATGAAGCCCGTGATGACTTTGCCCGCACGGCCCTCACGAATATCGAACGCTACATGGGGCCGGTGTCCACCCTGATGCCCATGCGAAAGAATGCCTATGAGGGCATTGACCTTCTCGAAGACGGCCGCCCGTTCGATCGCCTTGTGTTGGATTTGCCCGAACCCTGGCAGGTCGTCCCGCATGCGGCGAAGGTCTTGCGCTCCGGCGGCATTTATTTGAGCTTCGTGCCCACCATCCCGCAAGTCATGCAAACTGTTGACGCGCTGGAACGCACGTCGGTGTTTGGTAACATCGAAACTTTTGAGACGTTGCTGCGCACCTGGTCGATCCAGGGACGTAGCGTCCGCCCCGACCATCGGATGGTGGCGCACTCAGGGTTTTTGACCGTGGCAAGAAAGGTCGAGGAGGGCTGGTGGTCCCGTCCGAACAGGACCGTCGACACAGTCGACACGGAGGACCGGGCTGACAGGGACCATCAGGACCAGGAGCAGGAGGACGCAACGGCATGAATCGGTTACAAGGGAAAGTGGCCATCATTACCGGTGGCAATGCAGGAATCGGCGAGGCCATTGCCAAATTGTTTGCGGATGAAGGGGCGCACGTCGTCGTCACCGGTCGCCGGAAAGAGGAACTCGACCGTGTCGTGAAAGGTATCGGGGTGAACGGCGGACGAGCGCTGGCCGTCGTCGGCTCCGTCACGGATGAAGCCCATGTCCAGGACGTGGTCGCGCAGACCACCAGGACGTTCGGGAAGGTGCACATTCTGGTAAACAATGCCGGCATCGGCGATTTCGGCAAGCGACTTCATGAGACGGACGACGCCACCTGGGCGAAAGTGTTGGACATCAATTTGACGGGCGTGTTCCGGATGACGCGAGCGGCGATCCCGGAATTGATCAAGGCCGGTGGCGGGTCGATCGTGAATATCTCTACCGTGGCCAGTCTGATCGGCATTCGGGGACTGTCGGCCTATGCCGCATCCAAAGGCGGCTTGGATGCATTGACCAGGTCGGTGGCGGTGGATTACGGGCAGGACAATATCCGCTGCAATGCGGTGAACCCCGGGTTGGTCGACACGCCGATGGCGGCGCCGTTGATGGCGGATCCTGCCAGTCTGGAACCCATCATGGCCCAATATGCCATCCGTCGGCCGGGGAAGCCCGAGGAAGTCGCCAGGATGGTGCTGTACCTCGCCTCCGATGAAGCGATGTGGGTGACCGGTCAGACCTTCCCGATCGATGGGGGCATGACGATCAGCAAAGGCTAAGGTAGCAGTCTCCCGCGCCGGGCAAGGTCGGGGGCATCATCGCGTACGAAGCAGGATCATCACGTATGGACATCACACCTCACACTCAATGGTGCGGCATCATTGGCAACCCCGTCGAGCATTCGCTGTCGCCGGCGATCCATAATGCCGCCTTTCAGAAAATGGGCTTGGATCTCGTCTATCTGGCCTTCCGCGTGGAATCCCTCGGTGACGCATTGAAAGGTATACGAGCCTTGGGGAATGCACGGGGATTCAGCGTAACCATTCCGCACAAGGTGGCGGCCATTCCGTTCCTCGATGAGGTGGAGCCTACGGCCAAGCACATTGGCGCCATCAACACCATCGTCGCGGAAGAGGGAAAACTCAAAGGGTACAACACGGATGCGTCGGGAGCGTTACGGGCATTGAAAGAAGGCGGCGCGCTGCTCGACGGCCATCGAGTGTTAATCCTGGGTTCCGGCGGGGCTGCTCGCGCCATTGCGTTTGCGCTGGCCACGGGAACAGGCATCGCGGGGCTGACTATTCTGGGGATCGAAGACGCGGAGCGGCAGAAGCTGGTGAAGGATTTGCGCGATAAGACCGGAGTCCCCATCGAGGACGGTCCGCTGACATTGGACATGCTTCGGAATTGGGTCCCCCATGTCCGCACGTTGATCCACTGCACGCCGGTCGGGATGTCCCCCAAGGTCGGGGAGTCGTGCGTGCCGGCCAATCTGTTCAGACCTGAGCTCACGGTGATGGATATCGTCTACAACCCGCGCGAAACCAAGTTGCTTCAGGAAGCGAAGGCCGGCGGATGCCGGACCATTTCCGGGTTGGAGATGTTTCTCAATCAAGCCGTGCTGCAATTCGAGTTGTGGACGAAACAGCCGGCGCCTGTCGATATTATGCGGCATGTATTGGAGTCGCGGTTTGTCTAGCGAATCAGCCCCTCTCCGCGCCAAATCCGCAGTGGCGACCGCATCTTTTCCAGCGTGGAACCTCCTATGAATCTCGTCCTGATCGGGTATCGTGGAACCGGTAAGAGCACGGTGGGCAAAGTTCTCGCCCGCAAGCTCGGCCGCACGGTCGTCTCGACAGATGCCGAGATCGTCAAGCGCGCAAACCTCCCTGTACCCGAGATCGTCAAGCAATTCGGGTGGGACCATTTTCGTGATGTGGAGTCGGCCGTATGCCGGGATTTTGCCGCGCGGGATCAGCTGATCATCGATACCGGTGGCGGTGCCATTCTTCGGCCCGAGAATGTGGCAGTGCTGCAAAAGAACGGCATGTTGGTCTGGCTTACTGCGACCGTCGAAACGATTACACGCCGGATCGGTGGCGATACGCAACGGCCGTCATTGACAGGCACAAAATCCTTCACCGAAGAAATCCGCGACGTCCTGACCGAGCGGACCCCGAAGTATCAGGCTGCCGCCGCCCATGTGATATCGACTGACGGCGTTTCCACGGCAGAAGTGGCCGAACGCATTCTCAAACTGATCCCGCGCGAGCCAGGCCATTGAGTCGGAGAAACCCGTTCGGCTGAAAGTGCAGCTGTCATTGCGCATTCCTTGACTTCCCCTCAGTAACATGGTTTTAATCGCCGCGCGCGCCCGTAGCTCAATTGGATAGAGCATCGGACTTCGGATCCGAGGGTT
>ERZ724526.658-NODE-658-length-19402-cov-8.716649_pt1 | contig 19402 bp, 18 predicted proteins | sample MGYA00376059_ERZ724526 | MGnify/ENA primary metagenome ERZ724526 (study PRJEB28724, sample SAMN07190883) | activated sludge metagenome | isolation source: activated sludge of sewage treatment plant in Hong Hong | place: Hong Kong | collected 2016-03-17 ...
GTGCTCTTATCGATGAACCGTTCGATCTCGGTATCATTCACCAAGACCGGTTCGAATGCGCCCAAGGCTTTCAGCATCTTTCCCCGTGCCGACGTTTTTTCCGTACCGGCTCCCTTCAGAAGGGGATGCGAACGATCGATCCAGGCGTGAACCTCGTTCAACGACAGAGGAATAGGCGGAAGGGTTTTTGCTTTACCCGTATCCTCCGCCTGGGCGCTGCTCTCTGGAAGTCCCCAGAGCGCACAAGCGGCAATGACCAGGATCCATGCATAGTTCTTCATGAAACGCACTCCTTTCTGAGGTCACAAGACAGAGAATACGCGTCGAAGGGTGTCAGTGCTCCGGCATGCGCCGGGGAGACGGGACCGGTTACTTGGCCCCGCGACCGGCTTTCGGCAGGAGGGTATCGATCAGGCTTGGAGGCCGTTCCTGGTAGTCGGGCGGAAAGAGATTGAACCGGCGCCAGAGCTCGTACCAGAGCGGGACGCGATTGAGAATGACCCATCCCATGGCCTTCGTGCCCTGGCGGACGTGTTCTTGCGGAGGCCAGGGACGTTCTTCGAGATCGGGAACGACCCAGAAGCGGAAATTGCCCTTGCCGTCGTCGACCTGGTCGATGACCTTGATCACCCCGTTGTACGTGCCGGCCATCATTTCCGGCCAGGCCGGCAGGGGAATGGCGGGAATCCCGTAGAACAGAATCTTGACCTTTCGGCCTACATTGAGCAACGGGGCGTCGATGCCGTCGGCCACCATTTCAATGGCCCTGTCCGTGCTATTGGGAGAAATTCTGACGAGTTTTTCTCCGGGCCGCACGGTTTCGCCTGCGCCGGCTTGTGCCATTTTGACCACGGTGCCGTCAATGGGGGAGAGAATGCGGCTGGCCACTCGCCGTTGATTGGCGTTGGAGAGACGCAGAGAAACATCCGCCACTTGATCGGCAGCCCGCGCTGCTTCTCCGATCGAGGCATCTCGGGCCGCTTCGGCGTCAAGAAGTCTCTGAAGCACTTCGGCGTTTACTTGTTCCCGCCCGAAACTCAAGGCTTTCATCCCCTGCTCGGCGGCGGCCAGGTTGGCTTGTGCAGCTTGCAAATCCGCTTTACTGGCGATGGCGGCTTGAATGGTGAGTTCTAATTCGCGCTGCGAGACCAGGCCCTGCTTCGCCAGTTGTTGATGCCGCTCCACATTGAGTTCAGCGGTGGCTACCGCGATCTTCGAGGCTTCGATTTTTTGCCGCGCCTCGCGCACCTTGCTTTCCGCTTCCAACACCCGCGCGCCCGCCGAGGGCACGGCCGCTTTGACGAGGTTTTGCATTTCCTTGATGCGTTTATCGAGCTGATCGGCGCGACTGAGGGCGGCTTTGCGCGTATCTTCCAGCGCCTGCTTGCGCTGTTCGAGCAGATTCAAGAGATCCGGGGCCATGAAATTCGGGTCGTAGTCGTCGAGTTCGAGAATCACGTCGCCCGCTTTGACCCGCACACCTTCGAAGATGTGCCACTTCCTGATGCGTCCGGTAATCTGTGCTTCGATGTCTTGCGGACGTTCAAAAGGCGTGTAGGCGGAGAGCTGGCCGGTTACCGTAATCGTTTGCGTCCACGGGACGAAAGCCACGATCAACATGAAGAAGCCGACCAGGAGAATGGCCAGCCGTGAAGAGAACCGCAATCGTTCGGGAATTTGGACGGCTTCCCAGGACTGGAGCTTGGTGGACGTGGCCAGATCATCGACGGCCATTTCATCCAAGCCTGTACGCTGGGTGACGAGGGAGCGAAATCGGGTTTTGAGTCCCTCACGGATACGCTGCACGTAACCCCTCCACGCACCGTCCACTGTAGAGATGCGCACACGTATCATAGTGGAAGACAAAGGAGTTGGTCAATTCAATGAGGCGTTCCGTCGTGCTTCGGCTTGACCCTTCGACCGGAGAAGGGCTATGGTTCGCCGCATCATTCTTTCCTTCAGCCAGAGGTGTCGTGTCCATGCCGAAGAAGAAGCGTGCGGATCGGGCGTTGGTCGGGGTCTTAGGCGGCAGCACATCGGACTTTCCCATCCTTGAAAAGGCCGTGGCCATGCTGAATGAGCTCGGGATTCCCAACGAGCTGCTCGTCGTGTCGGCCCATCGTACCCCGGATCGCCTCTTCGCCTATGCGGAACAGGCTGTGGCGCGGGGGATTCAGGTCATCATTGCCGGAGCCGGGGGAGCCGCGCATCTTCCCGGAATGGTGGCGGCGAAGACTCTGTTACCGGTTATCGGCGTGCCTATTCCCACTGAACATCTCCGGGGCTTCGATTCTCTACTGTCGATTGTCCAGATGCCCAGGGGAATTCCGGTCGCAACAGTGGCGATCGGCGGCGCGGAAAATGCGGCCATCCTGGCGGCGCAAATTCTGGGAGTACAGTCCGCTTCTGTCAGGCAACGCCTCGAACGATTCCGTGCCGCGCAAACACAAAAGGTTCTCGATTCCCAGGATGACGCCCGGTTGTCCCCTCCCTTCCCGATGTCACGCGGGACCAGGACGAGCCGCAGGCCGTGAATGTCACGGTGATTGATCCCGGCGCGACCCTGGGTGTGCTTGGTGGAGGCCAGCTCGGCGCCATGTTCGCCACCGCTGCCCGCCGCATGGGGTACGCGGTTAATGTCTGGGATCCCGATCCTGAAGCGCCTGCTCACCGGATAGCCGACCATTCACTCATTCGCCCGTTCACCGACGTTGACGCGCGTAAAGAGTTCACTCAACGGGTTCGTGCCGTGACCTATGAATGGGAAAATGTCCCTGCCGACCTCTGTGAGCAATTGGAGTGCGAGCTGCCGGTACGTCCATCAAGCCGGGTGCTCCGGGTGATTCAGGATCGCATTGAACAGAAGACGTTTTTGCGGAGTCGCGGATTGCCCGTGCCGGTCTTCGCGACACTAGCGTCGCCGGAGGAACTCGGCCGGCAGACCATGCCTGCTTATCCGCTGGTGTGTAAGACGGCTACGGCCGGGTATGACGGCAAGGGGCAGTGGAAAATCCTTCGAGCAGAAGATTGTCCGGCGGTGCAACAGGAGTTGGCCCGTACTCGGAGGCCTGGTTCTCGATGGATTTTGGAAGAATGGCTTCCGTTTGAGCGTGAGCTATCGATTCTGGTTGTGCGGGGTGCCGACGGCGCGTCGCAAACCTACCCCTTGGTGGACAATGTTCATGAAGAGGGCATTCTCCGTCAGACGATCGTGCCGGCCGATGTGCCGCAGCCGGTTGCCGACCTGGCCGGCACCATCGCGTGCGACGCCGTGCAGGCGCTTGACGGGGTGGGGGTATTTTGCGTGGAATTGTTCCTCATGGCCGATGGCCGGTTGGTGATCAACGAAATCGCCCCCAGGCCGCATAACTCCGGTCACTACACCTTGGATGCCTGTACGGTCTCGCAATTTGAGCAGCAGGTGCGGACCTTGTGTGGCCTGCCGCTCGGAGAGATCCGGTTGCTCAGTCCCGCCGTGATGCTCAACCTCATCGGTGAGGATGTTCGACTCGTGACGCACTCCCCTGCAGCGCAGGATCTTCTCCGCGTGCCCGGTGCGATCGTCCACCTGTATGGAAAACGCACAATTCGACCAAAGCGGAAAATGGGCCACATTTCATTTCTCGCTCCTACCCGCGCGGAGGCCCTCACCGCCGCGTCGACCTTCCGCTCGCGGTTTGCTCCGATTCACTCGTAAAAAAACGACAGCAGGCGCGATCAGGTTTAGGCTCGGTGTGCGTCTGGATGGTATCCGTTTCTGTCGGTTGAGATCGTTCGGCCGCTCTCAGACTGTCCGTTTTTGTGAGACGGGGAGAGGTCACCGGCCGTTCATGGCCACCCTTCATTCTCCTCCTCCTGAAATTGCGAAGACTTGCCAGGATGGCAAGACGGTATGGGACTTGCTGTCATCCCCGCTGGTTTCACACTTCTCTCCGAAGGGCAGGCACAGCGGTGAGCGTTCCACTTTCCTCCGATCTCGATCAAACCGGGCGGCATCCCACCATGCGAGGACTGGGCCGATGGCTCTCTCATTCGCGAGTGCGTGTGATGTTTCTGCAAAGCCTCGTGGCCGGCATTCTGTCCTATGAATTGCTTGTGAGCAACGAGACGATCTATGGGCAGAACGTCAGCCGGATGGTGGCGCTCGGATTGATGCTGATCAGTATGGGAATCATCTTGTTGCCGAAAGCGGCATTAGAGAGCACCTGGTTTCCCGGCGCATTGATCAGCATCAATACCCTGCTCGTGACAGGGACCATTTACCTCTCCGGAAATGCCAGCTCGGAATTGTATCTCACGTATTTTCTACTGCTCCTCATTGCCTCCTCTGCGCCTTCACTGAAACAATTACTCGGCCTCTCCGTCATCATCTGTGCCGGATATGGCATCTTGGTCTATGAGCATGCGATGCAGTCCGGCACCCTGGCGGTGGGGCACCTGCTCGGTATTCCTGTCTTGCTCATCATGTCGGTGTTTTACGGCCTCACGCTGGAAACAGTGGCGGTCGAGCGCCGGCGGAACCGTCTGTTGCGGGAAGATGTGCAGGGGCTGAAACAGTCGGAGCAGGTTCTGGAGGAACGACGAACGCAACTGGAAACCCGCGTGCAAGGGTTGAAGCAAGGCCTGTCGCGCGCCAACCAGGAAATTCGCCAAGGCATGGTCGAACGCACCGGGCTGGAGCGGCAGTTGCGCGAAGCGCAGAAATTCGAAGCGATGGGACGACTGGCCTCCAGGTTGGCGCATGAATTCAATCAGGTCTTGGCGGTGATCGGGGCTCAGACCGGGGCCATCGTTTCAAAGTTGAAACCCGATGACCCCCTGCATGGGCCGGTGGAAGACATCTTCCGGAGCGGAGAGCGTGCGGCAACCCTCACCGCGCAACTGCTCGCACTGGGCGTGCACGAAACGAGCATTCGCGACACCTTGTCGCTCGGCGAGGCGATTGTGTCGATGCGCGAGGCGCTCCAGGCACTGCTTCCCGGGCGGATTGATGTGCGGGTACCTGACGAGTCCAAGCCGGTGCTGGTGGAAATTGGTCATGACCGGTTGGAGTGCCTGTTGTTGCACCTGGTGGCGAATGCGCGAGATGCCATGCCGAGCAGCGGGCGGGTGGATATTTCGCTGGAAGTGGTCACCGGAGAGTTGTTACCGGCAGAGCAACTCGAAAAAAATCCCCGGAAGCGGATGGCCCGCATTGCCGTCAGTGATAGCGGCGGCGGGATGAATCTGGACGTTCAAGCCCAGATGTTCGAGCCGTTCTTCTCGACCAAAGAGACTCATGCCGGTCTGGGGCTCACGTTGGTGTATGGAATCGTTCGTCAATGCGGTGGAACAGTGGAAGTGCAAAGCCAGCCCGGACAAGGCACGACGGTGCGTGTCTATCTGCCCCTGGTCGAGCGGAACGCCGTGTTGCGTGACAGCAGGGTCCTCCCTGAGGCGCTGTCGAAGGGCGCTGAAACGGTGCTCCTCGTTGAGGAAGATGAAATTGCCAGGAAGCTGGCCCTGTCGACCTTGCACGGCCATCGCTACCATGTACTCGAGGCGGGGTCGGCAGTGGAGGCACTGCTTGTCGCGCAACAATACCAAGGACCGATTCACCTCACCGTCAGCCACCTTTCGATGCCTGAAATCAGTGGCCGGGAGTTGGCCAAACGGTTGGTCCTGCAACATCCAAAAATGAAGGCGTTGTTCGTGTCCGGATTTTCCGACGAGACGATTGCCAGTCATCGAGTGAATAGAAAATACTTCCTGCAGCAGCCCTACCGGCAGCACGATCTGGCGGGGAAAGTCCGTGAATTGCTGGATGTCTAAGCGAGGAATTGCGACGCTAGTATCGAAATGACTCGGTGCGGCCGGGTTTGAAAAATCGTACCTCCGGGCGCTTAAAGAAGCCGATCAGCACCATCCCTGCGATAAATCCGCCGATGTGCGCAAAGAAGGCCACGCCTCCTCCCTGCGAGCCCAGGCTCGCCCCGCCGTTCAGCAACTGCATGACGAACCACAAGCCCAGCACGATACCAGCCGGTACGTAGGTGGCGCCCACCACCGGGGCGATCAACAAAACGCGGGCATGGGGAAAGAGCAGCAGATAGGCCCCCAGCACGCCTGAAATCGCTCCGCTCGCACCGACCATGGGAACCGTCGATGTCGGGTCGGTTAAGGCATGGCTGAGCGCCGCCAGGATTCCACATCCCACATAAAAGACGATAAATCTGACATGTCCCATGATGTCTTCGATGTTGTTCCCGAAGACCCAGAGGTACAGCATGTTGCCGATCAAGTGCATCCAGCTGCCATGCAGAAACATGCTCGTCAGAACGGTCGCATATGCGGGGATGCGTGTCAGTTCCGGTGGGAGCACGGCCTGGCCGAACACGAGTGAGGGGATGGCCCCGTATTGGTAGACGAAGGCTTCACCGGAGGTTGACCCGAGGGAGCTTTGGTACAGGAAGACGAGTGAGCAGGCGACGATGAATGCGACGGTGACGACAGGCGTGCGTTCGGTTGGGTTATCGTCACTCAGGGGCAGCATCGCAACACCTGGAACACAAGGGCTATGAGGCGGCCGGTCGCGGCAGCCGAGGATTTGCCTGGGGGAGGCCGTCGGCTTGCAGCGGAACTGAAAATCCAGCCGCATGGGTATGGCCGCCGCCGCCGAATGATGCGGCGATCGCGCCGACGTCGGTGCCCTCTTCCCGGGAACGCATGCTGAAGTATCGGCGACCGTTACGATCGTGCCAGATCACGCAAAACGGATGCTCGGCGGACAACCGTTCGCCGATTTGACTGGTGAGGACGGAGCTCTGGACCGACGGCACGGTGGCGCCTACAAACTCCACCAGCGTCGCGTGGGAGGCCAGTTTCGTCACGAGTTCGTTTTCGTAGCGGAGAATGGCCAGGCCTTCCCGCTCCAACTCGCGCTGTTCGAAACGCGTCCAGAGCTCGAAGTCGAACGGGTGTGACGCCAGTGCGGCGCTGATTTCCCGGCTATTCGGAAGCGCCCAGTGCCATAAATCCTTGTCTTGGATGTAGCGGAGCAACCAGGGGGCCGGTTCATCGTGGGCCCATTCCCAGCCCAGCACTGCGCCCGACTTGTTGAGATCGAAATACGCGTAGGGGAGGTCGGCCAGTGCCTGTTCCGCAGTGATGTGATGGTCCAGAACGACCAGGCTGGCCGCATCCTTGGCCATGGCTTCCAAGGTTGAGCGGTTGTAGCTGAAATCCACCATGACAATATGATGACCGGCGAGGTTCGTCGGCGGCGCTTCGCCGTGTTTCACGGGGCGATACTCCGCGTCGGGATACCGGCGCCAGATGGCCCAGGCGGCGCCGAATCCGTCGGCACATTCCGCGTGATACAGGATCAGTGTGGGCGGAGAGGAAGACAGGGTTCGCATGGTGGCTGCGCTCATAGGCCAACCACCTTAGCATGTCCGTTCATGGAGACTAAAGAGCTATCTCAGGATTAGGCGAGCCGGCGTGGCTGCCGGCTTCGCCTGCATTCGCTCAGGTGGTCGCCGGCAGATGATTGAGGTGATTGATCAATTGCCTGAGGCGGCCTGCATTGCGGCGATTGAAGGAAAATGTCAGTCGTGCAAGATCTTTCAATCCCGGCTCGTCAATTTCTTCGGGGAGTGAGGGCCGTTGCTCGAACGTGCCTTCCGTCAGCATGTCTTTGAATTGGTGCTGTACTTCTTGGACTTGCTCCGCGGTCAAGGGGGTCTTCAGTCTGATGGCGAGCTGGCGTCCCACGAATCGGAGGGAGTGATAGCGCCGATAAAACGTGCGGATTTCCGTGACCGCATCTTCCACGTTATCGACGATGGTGAAGAGGGAAAGGTCTTCGGCGTTGATCAGACGGCGCTTGAGCAGCTGATCGGTAATAAAAGAGTTCCAGTGGTTCCAATAATCGCAGCCCGGCGCCTGGAGGCACACGATCGGCTTCGGATCGCTCTTGCCGGTTTGCACGAGGGTCATGATCTCAAACCCCTCGTCATGGGTGCCGAACCCGCCTGGAAAGAGCGCAATTGCGTGTGACTCTTTTTGAAACATGAGCTTGCGCGTGAAAAAATACTTAAACGTGACGAGTTTGGGATCATCGGCGATCACGGCATTGGCGCCCTGTTCGAAGGGCAGCATGATGTTCACCCCGAAGCTGTGTTCGCGACCGGCCCCTTCCTGCGAGGCCCGCATAATCCCATCGGCGCCTCCGGTGATCGTCATGTAGCCTTCTTCCACCATGCGTCGTGCGAACTGAAAGGCCAATTGATAGTTCGGATCGTCGGCGGGGGTACGGGCTGAGCCGAAGACGCTGATTTTCAGTCGATCGCGATATCCTTGAAACACGCGGAAGGCATGCCGGAGTTCTTTGAGTGCCCGGTTGACGATCTTGAGGTCCAGGACATCCAGTTGCGATTCAGAGAGCCGGATGACGCCGGCCAGGATCTCTTTCATGAGCGCGGCCTGGACATCGTCGTCTGGCCGATCGAGCAGGGTGGTGATTTGTGTAAGAATTTCGTCTTTGGTCGGAACGGGTTTGGAACGAGCGGCGGGAGTTTTCATCAATAGTCACCTAACGCACGGTAAACTCCGGACGGGCATCGCCGGAGAATGAAATCATAACAAGCCGGGGAGCTCGAAGCAAAAGATTCATCGGGAGGAACTTAGGAGAGATCCGAGGCACGCGGCAGGTTTTGCAACACCCAGGCCCGAATTTTCGATTCGTCGGACGACGAGAGGGACAAGAATTGGATATCGATGCCGGAATAGGTTCCCAGCACGTTCCGGTCTTCGTGGAATTCCGGCTCATAGTTGCTGTTGAGAATGGTGCCCTGCAGCGAGAAGCTCAAGTCCGTTCCGGGAAGAATGAACGACAGCACGATACTCGTTCCGGGAAGCAGTAATGTACGACTTTCGATCGACGCGCCGACATGGCTGAGCTGCCGGATCGTGGCGGTGTGTTTGGCCCCTTCTCCTTCGCCGTTGGTCACGCGAATGGTGGCGGGAAGGCAGGTCTCGCAGCGTTTCGGGGCCAGGGCCAGGTCGCGTGCAGTCAGGATGCCGACTGGTTGTCCTTGTTTGGTGACGATCAGGAGGGAGGTGCCGGTCGAGGCCATGACGCTGGTGGCATCGTCAAGAATCTGGTCACATTCGACGGAATGGACCGGCTTCGACATGATGGACCGCACCTCCACATCGTGCGGTTCCAGACCCTGGGCGACGACTTTTTTGACGATGTCGCCGGAGGTCATGATGCCGAATGCGGCCTCACCGTCTTTGACCAGCAGGCAGGGCATCTGTTCCCGATCGAGGAGCGAGGCGGCCTCGCTGACAGAGACATCCCCGGGAATCTGTACCACGCCGGGTGTCATCATATGGGCCACCATAGGGGTTGTCGTATGAGTCGGTTTGTCGCGGAGTATGGAGCCGGTTCTTGTCATGGTGTAAGCCTATTTCTCGCCGTGAGAGGGGCTAACGGTGCGGCCCGGCGACCACCACGTCGAAAGAAAGTATATCAGATGGATCCGCCGGACCCGTTTCCCCATCTTCCCTTGTCAACCAAGAGGTTAGGCGCTTAGACTGCACAGAAACTATAGTCACTATGGTTGTTTCAAAATATGCTAAATGCGATCCGATGAAAAGCGAATTCACAGAACGTGCGCATCGCCTTCCTGCACATGGTCTCGGGCTGTCCGTGGACGTGTATTCCCCGGACCTGCTGGAGCTGGTCCGTGCACTTCGTGATGCAGCGCTGGAGCCGGACTATCTGGAGATTTTCAAAGCCACGACGTCTGCCCAACAATGGATGCGGCAACAATTGCCGGATCTCAAGCTGACCTATCATGGTGAGGGGTTGTGGAGCACGCAACCGGAATTCTGCCGCAGCGGTTCCGGCCGACAGGGAGTGGCGGAAGCCTGTGCGCAGCTCGCGGCGTTGCGCAGCGCCTGGCTCAATCACGAATGCGCCACGAAGCAGATGGCGGGTTATGCGTTCGGGACCTATCTGCCGCCACTCTATACGGAGTTGTCGGCGAGGATGACTGCGGAGAATGTCGCCTATCTCCAAAGCCAAGTGGATCAGGATGCGCATAGGCGTGAAATCGATCCTGCGCTGGTACTCTTAGAGATGCCGCCGCTCACGTACTTCGGCTGCGGCGCGCTTCCAATTCCGGATTTTTTCCGTGCGGTCACCGATCAGGCATCCTGCGGCTTGGTGTTGGATATCGGACATCTATGGACCGTGTATCGCTATACAGGAAGCTGGCAACGACAGCGGTTGGAAGAGTTCGCCGCCCAGTTCCTTGATGCGTTTCCCATGGAGCGGGTCATCGAGATCCATGTCGCAGGACTGGCCGAACTGACGGTTCCTCACCCTTCTGGAATTGACGCGAGCGGGAATGCATTACCCTATTGGATTGATGCGCACGGGGCTCCGATCCCAGGCGTCTTGTTTGATCTGTTGGCGCAGGTCCTGTCTCATCCCGGGCTGACATCCTTGAAAGGCGTCGCACTCGAGGTCGATACGAAGCCGATTGCGATGATCGTCGAGGAGTTCAAGCAATTTCGAGAACGATTTGGAACGACGGTTCAAGCAATGCTCCATCGTGACAGCCCTGCGCCAGTGCAACCGCAGCGATCGCCGAATGCTCGTTCGGCTGAGCGACGGCAACTGACTTCGGAAGAAGAAGCCACATTGCAGCAACAGTACCTGCACTATGTGCAACTCGTCACGACACAAGATGATCCCTCCTCTATAAGGAACCTCTCGTTGCTAGGCGGGTCGCTGGACGATCTCAACCGGTATCGCGAGACCTACCTGCCGCATGAATTGCTCCATTGGGGCGGCGAATTGCAGGATATGTTTCCGGACACCTGTCGTGCCCTGACGGAAAGTGATGTGCCGTTGGATCGGTTTGTTGCGGTCTGGTTCAGCAAACCCAGACCCGAGCAGGACGACTATGATTTTTTCCTGCTGAAGATCGACCGATTCGTGGAATTCGCGACACACGCGTGTCCGATGGCTGCCATGATCGTGATGCGTGAAGCCGAAGAGCTACGGGCAGCCTATCGCCAGGCGAACGAACCGATCGGCTCATCCCAGGTGCGCGCATGAATTTTTGGACGACGCTCCCGCAGCCCATTCTCGGTTTGGCTCCCATGGACGGGGTGACGGATGCCGCGTTCCGTCGCGTGGTGGCCTCTCAAGGGCGGCCAGACATCACGTTCACCGAGTTCACCAATGTGAATGAAATCTGCCGCGGGCCGGACCATCTGCTGTCCTCGCTAATTTACAGCGAAGCCGAGCGGCCCATTGTGGCGCAGCTCTACGGTAAAGATCCGGAGCAGTTCTATCGCGCGGCCCAGGTGGTCTGTGAGCTGGGGTTTGACGGGCTCGATATCAATATGGGCTGCCCTTCGAAGAGTGTGGCGGCGTCCGGTTCAGGGGCCGCGCTGATCAAGACGCCGGATCTGGCTCATGCCATTCTGCGTGCCGCGAGGCAGGGATTGGAGGATTGGGCCGGTGGGCAGTCGATCCACCAGCAGGGATTTAAACCCTCTCGCATCGAATTCATTCACGAGCTGAATCACCGGCGTTCCGGCTCTCCCGTGGTGCCGCGCCGGCTGCTTCCGCTTTCCATCAAGACGCGGCTGGGATTCGATTGTGTCGTGGTCGAGCGATGGGTGGAACATTTGTTGGAGGTACGTCCGGCCGCCATTACGGTGCACGGTCGAACGTTGCAGCAGATGTACCGCGGTGCCGCCGACTGGACGGCTATTGCCGAGGCGGCCAGGGTGGCCCGTGATACGGAAACCTTGATTCTCGGGAACGGCGATCTCAATACATTGGTTGATGCCGTTCGACGTGCCGCTGACAGTAGGGTGCAGGGCGTGCTGGTGGGGCGTGGAACCCTCGGCGCGCCGTGGTTCTTTCGTGAAAAGGAGCAGGCACGTCGCGCGTTCGTCGAACAGGTCGATCTGTCAACGCTTCCCGCCACGATGTGGGAACCGCCGGTGTCTCTGCGTCACCGCATGCAGGTCATGCTGGACCACGCGCGGCAGTATGAGGCGATTGCCGGGTTGGAGTGCTTCCGCTCCATCCGGAAACATCTCGGGTGGTACTGCAAAGCATTTCCTCACGCCGCGGCCATGCGGGGGAAAATGTTCGGAGTCTCGAACGTGCAGGATGTCGAACGCATCGTCGCAGAATTTTGCCAGGACCTCATACTGGAAGAAGCTGCCGGATCTGATGCCGCTCCCATAGCTCCTCAATTCCCATACCCCTGTGCATCCTGACTCCATGCGATTGATTCTGGCTTCCACCTCGCCGCGTCGGCACGAACTATTGACTCTGTTAGGGGTGCCGTTTGATGTCGTCGCTCCGCCCTTCATCGAACAGGTCCAGCCCCACTTGTCGGCAGACTCGCAGGCGGTAGAATTTGCTGCCGGTAAAGCCAGGTCTTGTGTGTCTTCCTGTCCCGATGCCCTCATTCTCGGAAGCGACACGCTCATCAATCTGGGCTCTGAGGTGTTGGGCAAGCCGGTCGATTTAGCCGGCGCGGAGGTGATGCTCCGCCGTCTGGCCGGGCAGACGCACCGCATTGTGACAGCCGTGGCCCTGGCCGGGCCTGAGCCTGAGCGATGCGACGTCCGGCTGGCAGAAGTGCTCGTGACCATGAAACCTCTGAACGAAGCCACATTGGTCAACTATCTGCGGACTGGCGATAGCCTGGGCAAGGCCGGAGCCTATTCCATTCAGGGAGGCGGGGCTGCATTGATCGAGCGAATCGAGGGCGATTTCACCGCGGCCGTGGGATTGCCGCTGCAGCTTGTCGCTGAGATGTTACAGCAGCGTGGACTGTCCTGTCCGGTCGACATCGATCAACTGTATGCCCGCAGACCCTATCCCAACTGGGATCGCTTTCATCCTTAGCCAAGCCACGTCGTTCACACCCCTTCTCACGTCGCGCCAGATTGAAATGGTCTTCCCAATCCTTTTACAATGCGCCCTTGTTCAGTGACGTGTCAGGGAGGTACTCATGCGCGTGAATGATGGCAGCGTAGGTCGGCGTGGGCAAACCCATGCGGTAGTCGGGTTGGTGATCGGAGCGATGGCATTGGCAATCAGCGGGCCGGCGTGGGCGATCGACGTCAAGTTGTCCCCCGAAGACGCCAAGAAGGCCCTGGAAGCCGGGCGAGCGCCGATGGAAAAAGCGGCTTCGCCGGAAGATGTGAAGAAAATCTTGCAGCAGGCTTCGCTGGTCACGCGGGTTGGTGCGGATCCCGAAAAAGACCCTTGTGGGGCCAGCGCCATTCTGCGCACCAAGCGCTACCGCTTAGAGGCGTTCGGCAGGCAGGAAGCAGCCGAATCGAAAAAACAGAAAAAAGATGTGCGCATGCCCGACGAGTTTATCCAGAAAGTCGTGGATATGCCGAACATGGAAGTTGAAGTGCAGTTGTGCGGCGATGATGAATACTTTGCCGAGAAGGCCGACATCGTCTTTCAGCAAAAGGGTAAAAATATTCGCCCGGTGGATCTCAGCCCGGCTGATCGAGGCAGAAAAAACGACGGCACGGGCCCGGCCTACCGGTCGCGTTTCACCGCCCGGTTCGGATACGAGTCGTTTGACCCTCATGCCAAAACCACCATCATTGTGACCTTGCAGGATGGTCAGACCATGCAGTTCGATGCCGACTTTGCGCAGGTGAAATAATCCTCAGCTTCCGGTGCGGGTCTGCAGACCCGTACCGGTCACTTGCGCGCCCCCTCCCTTCTCAGTGTTGTTCTTTCATTCGTGCGATGGTGCTGACAACCGAACATCACGGTTGAGTCGTCTTGTCGCCGGCATGCATAATGACGGACATGGACAGGGCCGATCTGTTTTCCCTCTATCGCCAGATGTTGCTCATCCGTCGGTTTGAAGAAAAGTCGGCGGAGATGTATGCACTCGCCAAGATTGCCGGATTTCTGCATCTCTACATCGGAGAAGAGGCGATTGCTGTCGGTGCCATCGCTGCGCTCAGACCGGACGATTATGTCATCAGTGCCTATCGCGACCACGGACACTGTCTGGCGCGTGGGTCTGATCCGGGCAAGGTGATGGCCGAACTGTTCGGCAAGGCAACCGGATTGTGTCAGGGCAAGGGGGGGTCGATGCATTTGGTGGATCTCCCGAAGCGTTTTATGGGCGGTTACGCCATCGTGGGCGGCCATATTCCGCTGGCGGCGGGGTTGGCCTTTGCCTCGAAGTACCAGAAGCAGGACCTGGTGACAGTCTGTTTCTTCGGGGAAGGTGCGGTGCCGAGCGGCCAGGCGCATGAAGCGTTTAATCTCGCGGCCCTATGGAAATTGCCGGTGATTTTCATTTGTGAGAACAATCGATATGGCATGGGCACGCCGGTGCAACGGGCCGTGGCCTTGTATGAGAATGTGGCGGAAGCCGCGCGTTCCTATGGGATTACGGCTGAGCGCGTCGATGGCATGGATGTGTTGGCCGTGCGTGGTTTGATGTGCAAGGTGGTGGATCAGGTTCGAGCAGGGCAGGGACCGTATTTCATTGAAGCCATGACGTATCGGTTCATGGGGCACTCGATGGCCGATCCGTCCCATGGCCACTACCGGAGCAAAGAGGAAGTGGAAAAATATCGCAAGCGCGATCCGCTGGTCGTCTTGAAAGAGACCATGGTGAGTCAGGCGCAATGTAGCGAGGCCGACTTCAAGCAACTCGAGCGGGATATCGCTGACGTGGTGGCGGCTGCGGTGAAATTTGCGGACGACAGCCCGTTCCCGGATCCTGCGAGCCTGCATGCCGATATATTGGTGGAAGACTAATCCATGTTGTTGTCTTACCGGGAAGCCCTCAATCAGGCCATGCGGGAAGAGATGCGGCGGGACTCGCGTATCTTTTTGATCGGCGAAGAAGTCGGGTATTACCAAGGCGCCTTCAAGGTCACCAAGGGATTCGTGGAGGAATTCGGGCCGCAGCGGGTGGTGGATACACCCATTACCGAGGCCGGGTTTACCGGGCTGGCAATCGGCGCGGCCATGGCGGGTCTCCATCCGATCGTCGAGCTGATGACGATGAATTTCGGCATTGTCGCGCTAGATCAGATCGTGAATAACGCGGCCAAGATTCGGTATATGTCCGGCGGTCAGCTCTCGGTGCCGCTGGTGATTCGCGGGCCGGGCAGCGCGGCGCATCAGTTGGGAGCGCAGCACTCACAGAGTTTAGAGGCGTGGTTCTGTCACGTGCCGGGCTTGAAGGTGATCGCTCCGGCCACGCCGCACGATGCGAAGGGTTTGCTGAAGAGCGCGATTCGCGATCACAACCCGGTGATCTTCATTGAGGCACAACTGCTCTATGGCACAAAGGGTGAGGTCGGCGATGGTGAGTACACCATCCCCCTCGGCCAGGCTGAGGTGAAGCGAGAAGGCGCCGATGTGACCATCGTGGCCTATTCAAAAATGTTGCTGGTGGCGTTGGACGCAGCCGACCAGTTACGCCGTGAAGGTCTCGATGTGGAGGTCATCGATCCCCGTACGCTCAAGCCCCTCGACCTTGAGACCATCGTCACCTCGGTCACCAAGACAGGGCGGCTGGTGATCGTGGAGGAAGGGTGGCGGTTCTGTGGGCTCGGGGCGCAAATTGCTGAGAGCATCTACAGCGCGGCGTTCGATTATTTGGACGCGCCGATTGTTCGGGTCACCGGAGAGGACGTGCCGATCCCTTACAGCCGGCCGTTGGAGGATGCCGCCATTCCGGACGTGGCGCGAGTCATCGCAGCCGTCAAATCACTATGTGGTGCCGCATGAGGCATGGTTGCCGAAGGAGACAGGCCGGTCGTCCAAGACCGTCCGCTTCGTGGAGGAGAATACATGGCTAGCCGCGTCGTCATGCCGAAGCTGACCGACACCATGGAGGAAGGCGTTCTGCTCGCCTGGAAAAAACATGAGGGTGATCCGGTGCACGCGGGCGAAGTGATCGCCGAGATTGAAACCGACAAGGCCGTCATGGATCTGGAAGCCTTCGCTCCCGGCGTCTTGCGGAAAGTCCTGGTGCATGATGGCGAAACCGTGCAATCGGGCAAGCTGATCGCCGTCATTGCGGAAGCTGATGAAGACATTGCCTCGGCTTTGTCCGACGGCGTGACGGCTGCAGCATCGACCGGTACTGGACCAAAGTCCGCACCCTCCACAGACGCCGCCGCATCTGTGTCGCCAGGTCGCCCTCGAGGAGAACGGGTGCTGGCCTCTCCGCGTGCGAAAGCTCTGGCGGCTGAACGGGGTGTTGAGCTCTCGACCCTCACCGGCACCGGTCCGGGTGGCCGCATTGTCGAAGACGATGTGACCGCCGCATCCGCCTCGGTCGCCCATGCCTTGCCCGCCGGGACAGATCAGCCGCTGAGTCAGATGCGCAAGGCCATTGCCAGATCAACGGTGCAAAGCAAGGCTCCGGTTCCGCATTTTTATCTCACGGTCGACATCGATATGGAACAGGCCGAACGGGTGCGCGACGAGTTTAAGCAGAGCCGTCAGCCCCATCCGTCGATCACCGACGTGCTCATCAAGGCTGCGGCATTGGCGCTCAAGCGGCATCCGGAGATCAACGTCTCGTTTACGGGTGAGGCCATCCGGCGGTATACCCAGATCGATATCGGCGTGGCGGTCGGTATGGACGATGGCTTGATCACGCCGGTCGTGAGAAATTGCGGGGGGAAGACGTTGGCCGAAATTTCTGTAGAGACGAAGCAGTTGATCGAGCGAGCCAGGCACAAGCGATTGTCGCCGCAGGAATACACGGGGGCGACCTTTGCCATCTCCAATCTGGGCATGTTCGACGTGGATCAGTTTATCGCGCTGCTCATGCCGCCGCAGGCGGCTTCCATCGCGGTGGGCGCGATCCGCGATGTGCCGGTCGTGTCCAGGGGAGCTGTGGTCGCCGGACGGCGGATGAAGGTCACGCTCTCGTGTGATCACCGTGCGTTGGACGGACTGATGGGCGCGCAGTTCCTCAAAGAGTTTAAGCGAGTGCTGGAGCATCCGGAGGAATTGCTCACGCCGGTGGTGACGCCATGAGCTTCATTCAAATCGATTCGCGCCACACCGCTGAGCCGCAGGAGCCGTCACGGTCGCAATCCCGCCGCCTGCCCCCTTGGTTCAAAGTCCGGCTGCAAACCGGTCCGGACTATCATGATATTCGCAACACCATGGATCGGCTCAAGCTGCACACCATCTGCGAAGAGGCGCGCTGCCCGAATGTGTGGGAATGTTGGAACGCGCGGACCGCGACATTTCTCATTCTCGGCGACATCTGCACGCGACGCTGCCACTACTGCTCTGTGGCCACCGGGCGGCCGCATGCCGTCGATCACGAGGAACCGCTGCGCGTGGCAGAAGCGATTCACGCGCTCAATTTGCGCCATGCCGTCATCACCTCGGTCAATCGCGACGAACTTGAGGATGGCGGGGCATCGGTCTTTGCGGAGACGATCCGCCATATCCGGCGGTTGATACCCAGTTGCACGATTGAGGTCCTCATTCCCGACTTCGAAGGCAATGAGGCGGCGCTGGCGGCGGTGGCGGCTGAACGGCCGGATATCCTGAACCACAATATTGAAACCGTGAGACGGCTGTTCCCATCGATTCGGCCCCAAGGCAAATATCAGCGATCAATCGAGTTGCTGGGACGAGCCAAACAGATGGGGATGACGACCAAGTCGGGATTGATCGTCGGCATGGGCGAATCGACGGACGAAGCCCGCGAGGTCATGCGTGACCTCCGTTCAGTGGAGTGCGACATCATGACCATTGGCCAATATCTCCAACCGACCAAAGAGCATCTCGCCGTCGCGCGCTTTTACCATCCCGACGAATTCGCTGCGTTGAAGGAAGAAGGCCTTGCCCTCGGCTTCCGCCACGTTGAATCTGGCCCGCTGGTTCGTAGTTCCTACCACGCCGAACAACAAGTGTCAGGACGTTAAAAAATCTCCGGCTCTTCCTTTGTCCCAGACGGCCCAGCCGTCAACCGTGTCGAACAGTCTGCCATCTCGTTGTGAGCTGCCCCTATTCATAGTGCAGCGCTTCGATCGGATTCATCCTCGAGGCCTTGTTGGCCGGATAGAGGCCGAAAAAGATGCCGACGGCCAGTGAGAACAGGAATGCGACCGCTATGGATTGGGAAGAAATGATGGTGGGCCAGCCGATCAGGTGTGTCAGGAGACGCGCTCCGAGGATGCCGAAGACAACACCGGCTACACCACCGATCGCAGTGAGGATGATCGCTTCGACCAGAAATTGCAGCAGAATGTGCGCGCGTTTGGCTCCGACCGCCATGCGAATGCCGATCTCCTTCGTGCGCTCCGTCACCGATACGAGCAGGATATTCATGATCCCGATGCCGCCGACCACCAGCGAGATGGAGGCGATGCTCAGGAGCATCATCATCATGGTGCGGCTCGCTCCGGCCACCGTTTTAGCCACGTCTTCCATCGTGCGGATGGTGAAGTCGTTTTCCTCCGCGGGATGAATCCGATGTCTCACGCGCAGTAGTTCGGTAATTTCCTCCACCGCTGTCGGAACGCTGTAGCGATGTTGGGTGGCGACCATGATGATGCCGACCGTTCCCAGGAACTTGGTGCCCAGAACCTTTCGTTCCGCGGTGGTGAACGGGAGGATGACGATGTCGTCCTGGTCCTGCCCTGAGAGGGATTGCCCCTTTGACGAGAGGACGCCAATCACGCGCAACGGGACGTTCTTGATCCGGATCTGCGCGCCGATGATCTCTTCACCACGCTCGAACAAGTTATCCGCGACTGTTTTCCCCAAGACCACCACCTTGGCGGCGGCGTCTTCATCGGCCTGCGTGAAAAAACTGCCATTGGCCACCGGCCAATTGCGAAGGTCGGTAAAGGCGGTCGTCGTGCCGATGGCAATCGTGTTCCAGTTCTTGTGCTCGTGAATGGCCTGCAACACCGAACGTGAGGCATAGGTGACGAGGCCGATGTCGCCGACGCGTTTTTCAATGTCCCGGGCGTCGTCGACTGTCAGTGTCGAGACGCTGCCGAGTCCGCCGCGCACTCCGCCTGTCGTGGTAGCGCCGGGGATGATGATCAGCACGTTCGTGCCGAGGCTGGCGATTTCGCGTTGCACCGAGGCGGTGGCGCCCTGGCCGAGACTCACCATGCCGACGACGGCGCCGACTCCGATGATGATGCCGAGCATGGTCAGGCCTGCGCGGAGGGGATTGCGCCGGAGCACGCGGAGGGCGGACTGAATCGTCAACCAAAGAAAACTCATGAGGAATGTGTCACCGCATCTTCGGCCCGAACTCAAATCCCGGCGGCAATTTCTCCTGAGCGGTATCTTCGGCGGTTGCGAGGCCCACTATGGCGCTCTCCCCTTCGT
>ERZ724526.659-NODE-659-length-19402-cov-7.465395_pt1 | contig 19402 bp, 15 predicted proteins | sample MGYA00376059_ERZ724526 | MGnify/ENA primary metagenome ERZ724526 (study PRJEB28724, sample SAMN07190883) | activated sludge metagenome | isolation source: activated sludge of sewage treatment plant in Hong Hong | place: Hong Kong | collected 2016-03-17 ...
CGCCGAGGCGCTGGGCATCGACGACGCCGTCAACGCCGTGAGTGCGCCCGAGCGCGTTGAGGCCTGGTACGCGAACAAGGGCAGCTTCGACGTGACCTTTGAATGCTCCGGCAATGCCGCCGCCATGACCACCGCCATTCAGGCCACCGCGTCAGGCGGCTGCGTGGTGCAGGTGGGGATGATCGCAGGGCCGACGGCCGACATCCCGGTCAACCGCTTCGTCTCGCGCGAAGTGGATCTGCTCGGCGCCTTCCGCTTTGACAGCGAATATGGGGCCGCAGTGCATGAGCTGGCCACGGGCGGCATCGACGTGTCGCCGCTGCTAACCCATACCTTCAAGATGACCGCGGCCAACGATGCCTTCGCCGTCGCGGCAGACCGGTCACAAAGCATGAAGGTGCATCTGGTGTTCGGCTGACACCACCACCGGCGCCTTTAGCAGGGCGCGAATGGTCGAACAGTGCACGTCGTCGGGCGATTTGTTTCGCTGGGCGGAATTCTGCGTACACATATGTCAATGACAATGTACTATCCCATTGTCATTTTCATAAGCTGTACGAGGTGTTGCTGTGCTTGCAAATCGAGAACATTGTCATGCTGAACGTCCTTTTTTGGCCGTTTGCGACCGCACATGGCGTTCAGCGGTGGCGTCTGTCATGCTATTGGCATCGTCGATCGCGTTGGCGGCACCGACCCGCGACATCGTGATCGCACAGGTGGCGCCGCAAACGGGCGTCCAGGCCAGCTCGGGCAAGGCCTACACCGCCGGTCTGCGGCTGGGATTCACTGCCGCCAACGCGAACGGCGGCATCAATGGCGTCCCGGTGCGGCTGGTCACGGTGGACGACGCCTACAAACCCGAGGAAACCGTGCGGCTGGCCAAGGAACTGCTGGTCAAGGAATCGCCGGTGGCCTTTGCCGCCACGGTAGGCACCGCCAACGCCGATGCCCTGATCAAGGCCGGCGTACTGACGGAAAGCGGCGTGCCGCTGGTGGGCCCGAGCTCCGGCGCCGGCAGCGTGATTGGCCAGCCGGGCATTTACAGCACCAAGGCCAGCTACGCCGATGAGGTGAACCAGCTCTTTTCCACGCTCAACAGCATGGGGCTGTCACGCGTTGCCGTGCTCTATCAGGACGACGGCTATGGCCGCGACCTGCTCAACAGCGCCAACGCACTGGCCCCGAAATACAAGATCGAACTGGTGGCCCGCAGCCCCTACGACCGGATCACCGGCAACGTCGAGAAGCCGATCAACGACTTGCTCAAGGTCGATACGCAAGTCATCTTTCTCGCCGCCATTTCGGCGCCGGCAGCCAACTTCATCAAGGGTTACAAACAGCGTGGCGGCACCGCCATGCTGATCGGCCCGTCGCCGGTGGACATTGCCTATCTGCAGAAGAACCTCAGCAAGGAGCAATTGCGCGGCTACGTCGCCTCCACCGTGGGGCCGATCGAAACCCGCACCTCGCTGCCCATCATCCGCGACTACCTGAAGCTCAAGGCTGCCAATCCTTCACCAGACTACGGCATCCGCTCGCTTGAGGGCTACGTGACGGCGCGGGTGATCGTCGCCGGACTGCAGCGCGGCAAGGCCACGCCCGATGGCTTGCAGCAGGGGCTGAAGTCGATCCGCGCACTTGACTTGGGCGGCGTCAGCGTCGACTACTCGGACTTGAAGCGCGGCGGCAGCAACTACGTCGATTTCGTCACCATCGACCGTTCCGGCTCGATTGTGCGTTAACAGCCATTCGCTGAAACCGGCATCCGAACTGGGCTCGGGTGCCGATTACCTATAAAGTCGAGTTAGAGCAAAACCGCACTTTAAGCCCAATTCAAATGCGGCTTTTCATGAAAAGCTGATTGACCAAGCTGCGGCATTGCGTCCTGCCGACGCAAGCCACCTGACGAAGGGAAGATTCCCGCGTCCATAAAATCGGGCAATCGCGTCGGTAACGGCGCCCGCTTTCTGCCGCCCGCTCATGCTCGACTGCATCACCCTCGAACCCGACTCACCTGCCACCGCCTGCGTCATCTGGATGCACGGCCTTGGCGCTGACGGCAACGATTTCGTCCCCATCGTCCCCGAGCTGAATCTGCCCACCGGGCACGGCGTGCGCTTTGTATTCCCCAACGCGCCAACGATGCCAGTCACCATCAACGGCGGCTATGTCATGCGCGCCTGGTACGACATCGTCTCCGCGGAGCTGGACAAACGCGCCGACGAGAGCGGTGTGCGCCGCAGCCAGGCGCTGATTGAGGAACTGATTGCCGACCAGCGCAGCAAGGGCATTGCCGCTGATCGCATCCTGCTCGCGGGTTTCTCACAGGGTGGCGTGATCGCCTTGCAGACGGGTTTGCGACACCCGGAAAAGCTCGCCGGCATCATGGCGCTGTCCACCTATCTGGCCTGCGCTGACTCGCTCGGGGTTGAGGCTTCGGCCGCCAACCGGCAGATTCCGCTGTTCATGGTGCATGGTTCGATGGACCCGGTGATTCCGGTCGCGCTCGCCAAGCTGTCGAAGGCACGACTGGAGACCCACGGCTACAAAGTCGAATGGCATGAGTACGGCATGCCGCACTCAGTCTGCGCCGAGGAAATTGACGACATCGCGGCGTTCCTGAAGCGCGTGCTGGCGCTTTGATCCGGCTTCATTCCATCAACAGCATGCAGCGTTGCGCAACGTGGCGGTGACTTCCTGCCCGTCGCCGCTCGACGCGCTGCTTGATGAGCTGCACGATGCGGATGTGCGCCGCCTCGCCTGGAGCATCGGCTCGCCTGCACTGTTCGACGCCCGCCGCCCCGAGTGGCAAGGCCGGCTGCGCGACGATGACTGGTCGCAGCAAGAGCTGACGCGTTGCCGCGAATGGCTGCTCGCGCTCGACCGCGATCCGGCGTCGCTGTACGAGGCGCTGGGCGACCCGACAGTCGCCACGCCGCTCGGCCATACCTTCGAAAAATTCGTGCTGTTCTGGCAGGCCGCGCGACCGGATGTGCGCGCCGCGACGCGCGGCCTGATCGTACGTGAGGGCGGGCGCACCCGCGGCGAATTCGATATCGTGCTGTTGCGTCACGATGGCGTGATCGAAACACTGGAAGTGACCGTCAAGTTCTACCTGAACCTGCGCCCTGATCTTGGCATCGATGGCTGCATCGGTCCGCGCGCCTTCGACCGCATGAGCGACAAATACGCCAAGATGACCACGCGGCAGACCGATCTCGGCCACACCGACGCCGGGCGCGCCACCATCGCACGCTGGCTGGAGCAATGCAGTGGCGAGACGGTCGACGCTGATGCGCTGCTTGTGGAAAACCACGCCCTCGCTAGAGGCTATGTGTTTCACACAGCGGCAGACGTGGCGATACCGGTCGAGCTGTCACCCGCGCACAACCGGGGCCTGTGGCAGACCGACGAACAGCCGCTGCCAGACGTCGCACCGGACCAGTGGCGCCTGCTCAGTGGCCGCGAGTGGCTGGGCAACTATCGCGGCAACACGCAGGAAAGCGGATGGCCCATTGATCCGGCAATGCCACGACTATTGGCGCAGGTCGCGGGCGTTGGCGAAGACGCCACCGTGTGCGAGGTTGCGCGTCGCTTTGTCGTGCGCGCAGACGCCGGTCTGCTCAAATCGGTCTGAAATGACGATGAACGACCGCCTGCCGGCAGCCACCGATTACCGGGCCGATATCGACGGACTGCGCGCAGTCGCCGTCCTGTCGGTGATGCTCTATCACCTGAGCGCACACTGGCTGCCCGGTGGTTTTGTCGGCGTTGACATCTTCTTCGTCATTTCCGGCTTTGTGGTGAGTGCCTCGCTCACGCATGCGCCGAGCGACCGCTTTCACCGCTTCGTCGCCTTTTTCTATGCCCGACGGCTGCTGCGCATCGGCCCGGCGCTGGTGCTGGTGTTGCTGACCTCGGTGCTTGCGGCTTCGCTTTTCATTCCACGCGCCTGGCTGAGCGAATTCAACGAACGCACGGCGCTGTACGCGTTCTTCGGTCTCAGCAACTGGGTCTTGCAGACCAACGCCGACACCTACTTCGCACCTCGCGCGGAGTTCAATCCTTACACCCACACCTGGTCGCTTGGCGTGGAAGAGCAGTTTTATCTGGCCTTCCCCTTCCTGTTTTTCGCCTGGGTCAAACTGCGCGACAGCAAGCGAGGCCGCGTTGCGGCAACCGCCGCGCTGGCGCTGCTTGGCGCTGCATCGCTCGCAGCCTGCGTGTGGGCGACGCAACAGATGCCGGCCGCCGCCTTCTATGGCATCGCGTTTCGCTTCTGGGAGCTGGCCGTTGGCGTGCTGTTGTTTCAGCTGACCGCCAACCGCAGCGAGGCCGAAGCGCCCCATCGTGGCAATGTCCCGCAGTGGCTGGTCGGGGCTGCGCCGTGGCTGGGCGCCACTGTCATCGCGGCCAGCTTCGCGTTGGTCGACGCCACGGCGTTCCCGTGGTTCTGGGCGCTGCCACCGGTGCTGGCGGCGGCAGCAGTCATCGGGGGTTGCAACGCCAATGTCGAACATCCGGTGCGCCGCCTGCTGGCGCATCCGGTTGCTGTGTGGATTGGCAAGCGCTCCTATTCGCTCTACCTCTGGCATTGGCCGGTGTTTGTGCTGTTGCGCTGGACCACCGGGCTGGACGACTTCGCCACCCGTGCTGCAGCCCTGCTGTTGTCATTTGTGCTGGCCACACTCGCCTACCGATGGGTTGAATTGCCGGTTCGCCAGCACCGCGGCCTTGCCCGACTATCACCGGCGATGCGAATCGGCGTGCTGCTTGCCATGATTGTGCTGGGATGGGGAGCCGCCCGCCTGATCCTGACCCAGCAACGGCACCTGAGCCTCAGCACGGTGGCACGCAACGCCGACGAGTGGTACGTCACCAGCCGCATGCCGGCGCAACTGATGCCACCCGAGACAAGTACGCGGCGCTGTGAGGTTGGCGTCCGATATCGTGCACTGGCCGGTGGTCAGGTCATCTCATTCGAGCCCGCCCGCTGCCCGAATGTGCCCAAACCTCTGAACGGCAAGCTCAGCGTGATTGGCGACTCGCATGCCACCGCCTACTTGCCGCTGTTCGATCAGTTGAGCGCGGAGCTGGGCGTCAAAGTCAACGTCTATACCTACCCCGGTTGCGCGTTTGTCGACCTTCGGATGCCGATGAACATCGGTCGCGGACCAGGCTGCGTTGCATTTGCCCGCGAGGCAGCGGCCGAAGTAGCACGCGACGCAAGTCCCTCGGATGTACTGTTCCTCGCCTCCCTGCGGCAGCCGCGTTTTGCCGATCAATGGGCGGCGTTTGACCAGAGCGAAGTGCTTGCCGTGGCCCAAAGCGATACGCTTCGGCAGTGGTCGCGTGAGGCACGCGATGAGGCAACAAAGCTCCTGCACCCAGTGCTGGCGGCCGGGGTGAAAGTGCTCTTCGATGCGCCGAAACCGGTATTTCTGAGCCCGACCTTCCGCTGTGCAGACTGGTTCAATCGCGGCAATCCGGTGTGTCGAGGCGGTCTGCAGCAAACGCATTCCTCGCTGGAGAATCTGCGCGCGCCGGTTATGGACAGCATCAGCGCTGTCGCCAGCGGCAATCCCGCGATTGCTGTGTGGGACAGCTTGCCGCTGCTGTGCCCGGAGGCGACCTGCAGCGCCCTGCATGGGCAGCACCCATTGTTCTTCGACGGCGACCACCTGAGCGCTTATGGCAACGCACGGCTCTATCCGGCGTTCCGCAGTACGGTGACGGCGCTGATGACGACGGGACGTTAAGCGCCCAGCCGACGCGCACATTGGCGAAGATGCAGCCGGCAAGCGAGAACGAAGCGATGGCGAATTCGTCAGGCGGCCATACGCTAGAGTTGCGTGATGTCTACGCCCTGCATCGATATCCACAGTCATTTCTTCCCGCGTAACGCACCCGACTTCGCCCGGAAATTCGGCGCCAGATCGGGGCCGTGGGTGACGCTGCACGACCATGGTGATGGCACCGGCATGATGATGCTTGGCGACAAGCCGTTCCGACCGGTGCATTCGGCGTTGTGGGACACGGCAGCGCGGCTGGCCGAGATGGATGCCAGCCACGTTGAAACGCAAATCATCTGCGCGACGCCGGTGATGTTTGCCTACGACGCGCCCGCCGTGGAGGCAGCTCATGTCGCTGCCTCGTACAACGACCTCGCGCGCGAGTTCTGCGCACCTTCAGGCGGGCGCATCCGCGCGCTCGCACAGGTGCCGCTGCAGGACGCCGACCTGGCCTGCGCCGAGCTGACCCGGGCGATGCGCGCAGGATGCGTCGGCGTGCAGATTGGCAACCACGTCGGTCCGCGCGAAATGGACGACGAAGGCATCGTGCGTTTTTTGGCGCATTGTGCGCATGAGGGCGCTGCCGTGCTGGTGCATCCCTGGGACATGATGGGCGGCGAACGGCTCAAGCGCTGGATGAGCGCCTGGACTGTAGCGATGCCGGCCGAGACGCAATTCGGCATCATGGCAATGATTCTGGGCGGCGCGTTTGACCGGCTGCCGCGTGATCTGCGCATCTGTTTTGCGCATGGCGGTGGTGGTTTTCCGTACTTGCTTGGCCGCCTGGAGAATGCGTGGCATCGACGTGACGTCGTGCGCGGCGATTCGAAACATCCGCCGAGTCACTATCTTGACCGTTTCAGCGTGGACAGCGCGGTGTTTGACCCGCGCGCGCTGCGGCTGCTGATCGATACGATGGGCACAAATCGCATCATGGTTGGCAGCGACGCGCCCTTCCCGCTCGGCGAAGAACACATTGGCGATCTGGTGCGCAATCAGCCGGACGTTAACCCCGCTGACCGGGCCGCAATTTTGAGGGACAATGCAAAGACCTTTTTCCGGCTCTGAGTCCACGTACGTTGGAAGCATGCCGGAAACCGAAAATGCACTATGTTGCATTTTTTGTGGAAATCATCTAGATTCATACGCAAATCTGCGGCCACTCAGGCTGTTCTGCACGTAAACGGAGGAACTATCATGCATAAACTGGTCATCGCATTGCTGGCTGCCGGCATTGTCTCGGGGGCAGCGTTCGCGCAGTCGTCGCCACTAAAAATCGGCTTCGTGGCCGAGCTCTCCGGCCCGCAGGCACCACTCGGGCAGGACCAGTACGATGCGCTGATGCTGGTGATTGAGCAGAACGGCGGCAAGCTCGGCGGTGTTCCGGTGCAGGTCATCAAGGAAGACTCGCAGCTGAAGCCCGACGTCGCCAATCAGGTGGTCGACAAGCTGCTCGAGAAAGACAAGGTGCCGATCATCACCGGCGTCACCTTCTCGAACATCATGATGGCCGTGCACAAGAAGATCACCGACAAGGGCGTCTTCCTGATCGGCTCCAACGCGGGGCCATCGCCGGTGGCTGGCGCACAGTGCTCGCCGTATTTCTTCAGCACCTCCTGGCAGAACGACAATCAGGCTGAGGTCGTCGGCAAATACGCCAGCGACAAGGGCTACAAGAACGTGATCGCCATGGCACCGAACTATCAGGCCGGCAAAGATTTCGTAGCCGGCTTCAAGCGCTCGTTCAAGGGTGGCACCATCACCGACGAGATCTACACGCCGCTCAATCAGCAGGACTTCTCGGCCGAGTTGGCACAGGTCGCCAGCAAGAAGCCTGACGCACTCTACGTGTTCTATCCGGGCGGCCTCGGCGTCAATTTCGTCAAGCAGTTCCAGCAGGCTGGTCTCAACAAGAGCATCACCGTCATGAGCACCTCGACCGTCGATGGCAGCACGCTGCCTGCGCTGCGCGACGCTGCGATCGGCATGCTGTCGGGTACCTTCTGGGGCCCTGACTTCCCGAACGAAGCCAACCAGAAATTCGTCGCGGCCTTCGAGAAAAAGTACAACCGCATTCCCTCGCAGTACGCGGCGCAGGGCTATGACGCGGCGCAACTGCTCGACAGCGCGATCCGCAAGGTCAAGGGCAAGGTGGAGGACAAGAAGGCCTTCCACGCAGCGCTCAAGGCGGCCGACTTCAAGTCGATCCGCGGCAACTTCAAGTTCGGCAACAATCAGTTCCCGGTGCAGGACATGTACATGTTCGATGTCGCCAAGGACAGCAAGGGCCGCGTGAGCCTGCGGACCGTCGCCAAGCCGCTGGTGAACCACGTCGATGCCTACGCGGCGCAGTGCAACATGAAGGCGCTGTAAGCGAAGCCTTCGCCGAAGTGAAGGGCGAAATCGCCATCAGCTTTGGCATGAAACGTATATTTCATGCGGGCTGGCGGCGCTTTTTGCCTGATATCGACATAACGCGTCAATGGCGTTCAGGCCCAGATTGAATGGGTTTTTTGCAGAAAAGCTGTAAGTAACTTTCTACGTGGATTGCCGCCTGGGCGGAAGTCACTGAAACCGGTTTGCGATCATCCGTGGCGTCATGACTGCTCAACTTGCCTTCTCACAACTGCTAAACGGCTTGCAACTTGGCGTGCTGCTGTTTCTGCTCGCGGCGGGGCTTACGCTGGTATTCGGCATCATGAGCTTCGTCAACCTTGCGCACGGCTCGCTCTACATGCTGGGCGCGTACTTCGGTGCCGCAATGTTTGCGCGCACCGAGTCGTTCCTGCTCGGGCTGATCGCGGCGGTCGTCGGCGCCGGATTGGTCGGCCTGCTGCTTGACCGCTTTGCCCTGACCAAGCTCTACGAGCGCGATCACCTCGATCAGGTGCTGGCAACCTTCGGGCTGATCCTGTTTTTCAACGAACTGATCCGCATCATCTGGGGGCCGTCCTCTGTCTTCATGCAGGTGCCCGATGCCTTGTCGAGCACCGTGGAAATTGCCGGCTTCAGTTACCCAAGTTACCGCCTGGCAATCATCGCCGCCGGGGTGGCGGTGGCTCTCGGCCTCTGGCTGCTGATTCAGAAGACGCGCGTTGGCATGCTGATCCGGGCCGGTGCCACCAATGCCGGCATGGTCGCCGCGCTCGGCGTCAACATCAAGTGGCTCAATACGCTGGTTTTCGCGCTGGGTGCTGCCCTTGCCGGCCTCGCTGGTGTGATGGCCGGGCCTATCGTATCGGTGCAGCCGGGCATGGGTGAGCCGGTGCTGATCCTCACGCTGGTGGTCATCATCATCGGCGGCCTTGGTTCGATTCGCGGCGCGTTCTACGCCGCGCTGATCGTGGGTGTCGTCGATACGCTTGGCCGCGCCTTCATGCCGACCATCATGCGGACGCTATTCGAGCGCAGTACCGCCGATGCAGCGGGCCCTGCGCTGGCGTCAATGCTGATTTACCTGTTCATGGCCGTGGTGCTGGCGTTGAAACCGCGGGGCCTGTTCCCGGCCAATGCAGGAGCAACGCGATGAGCAGCAATGCATTGTTTCCTGCAACCATTCGCTGGGGGGCACCACGCACCGTCGCGGCAATCGTCGTGCTGGTGTTGCTGGCATTGCTGCCTTTCATCGCCGGCAGTATCGGCTCGGACTACTACGTCGGCTTCGGCACGCGAGTGCTGATCTATGCTCTCGCGGCGATCGGGCTCAACTTCATCCTCGGCTTCGGCGGCATGGTGAGCCTGGGGCACGCGATGTACGTGATGCTGGGCGCCTACGCGGTAGCGATTCCGTCAACGCATGGCATTGTCTCCGGCTGGCTACATCTCGCAGTTGCGGTTGCAGCTACTGCGGTACTCGCCGCTGGCGTCGGCGCGGTCGCCTTGCGCACCAGCGGCATTGCGTTCATCATGATCACGCTGGCGTTCGCGCAGATGCTTTACTTCGGTGCGGTCGGACTGAAGGACTACGGCGGCGATGATGGCCTCACCGTGGCGGAACGCAGCATCGCGGGCCTCTACGATCTGTCGAACCCTACCACCCTCTACTACGTGGCGCTGGTGACCGTACTGCTCGCGCTTTACCTTTCCTGGCGCGCTGTATTGAGCCCGTTCGGGTTGGTGCTGCGCGCGACCAAGGCGAACGCAAGACGCGCAACGGCGCTCGGGCATCCAGTGTTTCGTTACCAGCTGACTGCTTACGTCGTCTCTGCCGTAGTCTGCGCGGTGGCTGGCGTGTTGCTGGCCAATCTGACCAAATTTGCCTCGCCTTCGTATGGCGCGTGGACGCTGTCGGGCGAGCTGATCGTTATCGTTATCCTTGGCGGTATCGGAACGGTGTTCGGCCCGGTGGTCGGCGCCATCATCCTGCTGGTGCTGGAAGAACTGCTGCCCAGCCTGGTGGAAATGGTGACACCCGACTACAAAGCGAACTGGATGCTTCTCCTCGGGCTGTTCATCTTTGTCGTCGCACTCGTGCTCAAACGTGGCGTCTTTGGCTCGCTGCCCGACGTCGGCAAGCATCGCGGTGGGCAAGGATGAGCACCGGATTGAAGGCACCGCGATGAGCGCTCTTGTCACCCAATCACTGGTCAAGCGTTTCGGCGGCGTGCTGGCGACCGATCATGTGTCGCTGACCGTCGAGCCCGGTGAAATCCACGCAATCATCGGCCCCAACGGTGCTGGCAAGAGCACGCTGATTGGGCAGCTCGCGGGCGAGATCGCGTCCGACGAAGGTCACGTGCTGATGTTCGACGAGGACGTCACCCAAGTACGGACGCATCAGCGCGCGCAGCGCGGTCTCGCACGAACCTATCAGGTCACGCAGCTCGCCAGGGAATTCACTGCGCTCGACAACGTGCTTCTGGCAGTCAACGCCCGCGAGCGACACAACTTCCGCTTCTGGCGCAACGCACACGATGACGCGACCGCGATGGCCAAGGCAACCACCGCGCTCGCCACGGTCGGCCTGGGTGCCATGCATCACGCAACGGTCGGCACCATGGCGCACGGCGAGCAACGGCAACTCGAAATCGCGATGGCACTGGCGACCGAGCCGAAGCTGCTGCTGCTCGACGAACCGCTCGCCGGCATGAGCCAGGGCGAGTCGGCCGCGATCGTGGCACTGCTGCAATCACTGCGTGGGCGCTATCCGATGTTGCTGGTCGAACATGACATGGAAGCCGTTTTCGCGCTGGCCGATCGCGTCAGCGTACTTGTCTACGGTCGCATCATCGCCACCGATACGCCGGACGGCGTGCGCAACAATCCGGAAGTGCGTGCCGCCTATCTGGGAGAGACTGTATGAGTGAACTCCTGCAGGTGAGGCGTCTCTGCGCTGGCTACGGCGCCAGCAATGTACTGTTCGATGTTGATCTCACCATCCGCGAAGGCGAAGTTGCCACCCTGCTTGGACGCAACGGCATGGGCAAGAGCACGCTGGTGAAGTGTCTCTGCGGCTGGCTCAAACCAAGCTCTGGCAGCATCGAGTTCAATGGCAAGCCGGTGGCTGGCGCCCCTGCACATGTGATTGGCAAACTGGGGCTCGGGCTGGTGCCGGAAGGGCGGCAGGTGTTTCCGACGCTGACTATCCGCGAAAACCTCGTTGCAACCGCAAGACCGCCGCAGAGCGCCAGTGCAGCGCCATGGACTATCGAACGCGTTGTCGCCTTCTTCCCGCGTCTCGGTGAACGCATGAACCAGATGGCCGGGACGCTCTCGGGCGGTGAGCAGCAGATGCTTGCCATCGGTCGCGCGCTGATGACCAACCCGCGCCTGTTGATACTGGATGAAGCGACCGAAGGACTCGCGCCGCTGGTACGCATGGACATCTGGCGCGCACTCGGCAAACTCAAGAGTGAAAAGCTGGCGATGCTGGTGATCGACAAGGACCTGCGTGCACTGCTGCCACTGGCCGATCACCACACCGGTCTGGAAAAGGGCCGCGTGGTGATTGCCGGCTCGTCCAGCGAAGTATCGGCCCAGCAGGAGCGGCTGCACACGCTGATTGGCGTCTAGGAGTCTGTCGGGCTTTGCCTGCCGCTGCAGACGCCGCGCCAGCTTCGGCATAATCCTCGCCATGGCGCACTACGTATTGACGTTCGGCGATCCGGCCGGTCACGTTCTCGACATCGAGATTTCCCTCACGCACCCTGCGGCCGAGCAAAAGCTGGCGATGCCCTCATGGATTCCAGGCAGCTATCTGATGCGGGAATTTGCCCGCCACGTGATTGAGCTCTCGGCCGAACAAGATGGACAGGTTGTTGCCGCCGGCAAGATTGACAAATCCACGTGGTCGCTGCGTGCCAACCCTGATCTGCCCCTGCGCGTCCGTTATCGCGTCTACGCCTGGGATCGCTCGGTTCGCGGTTGCCAGTTCGACTCCTCGCGTGGCTTCATCAACCCCGCCGCCTGTCTGCTGCAAGATGTTTCCAGTCCCGAAGCATCGTGCGTGCTGGACGTTCACGCGCCAGCGTTTGCCGGCGGCGAGCAATGGCGCTGCGCCACCACGATGGCACCAGTCGCGGTCAGCGAGCGCGGCTTCGGTCGTTATCACGCGGCCAGCTACGACGAGCTGATTGACCATCCGCTCGAGTGTGCCAACTTCGACGAATTCAGTTTTGTCGCAGGTGGCGTGCCGCACCGCTTCGTGGTGACCGGTCGCCATCGTGGCGACCTGCAACGGCTGCAAACCGACGCCCAGAAGATTTGTCAGGGCCACTGCGATCTCTTTGGTGGACCCCCGCCATTTCCATCGTACTTGTTCCAGTTGCATGTGGTCGACGACGGCTATGGTGGCCTCGAGCATCGCTCAAGCACGGCCCTGATCATGCCCCGCAATGATTTGCCGGCGGCGGGCGAAAGCGCAATTTCGGAGGGCTATCGCGAATTACTGGGGCTGATCAGCCATGAGTATTTCCACGCCTGGAACGTCAAGAAAATCCGGCCGGCCGCCTTCGTCGGCCAACACGGCTACGACACTACGCAAGAGGCATACACGCGTCTGTTGTGGCTGTTCGAGGGTTTCACCAGCTACTACGACGATCTGATGCTGAAGCGGGTCGGGCTGGTGACGGAGACCGACTACCTGAAGCTGATCGGGCGCCGTTTGACTCAGCTGCTGCGCTCACCGGGCCGACAGCGACAGTCGGTTGCCGACGCCAGTTTCGATGCCTGGATCAAGTATTACCGCGCCGACGAAAATGCAGTGAACTCGCAGTTCAGCTACTACCTGCGCGGCAGCTTCGTGGCAATGGCACTTGATCTGATGCAACGGGCTGCGGGCGAGGACGCGCCGACGCTGGACGACCTGATGCACGCGCTGTGGCGTGAATTCGGGCAGACCGGTCGTGGCGTCCCGGAAAACCCGGAAGCATTCTTTTCACAATGGGCGCAACGGGATCTCGGGCCGTTCTTCCAGCAGTACGTGAATGGCACCGAGGATCCGGACTGGGCCACGCTGTTCGCATCGTTCGGCATTGTCTACCGAACGCGCCCTGCTGCCACCGCCGCCGACCGAGGCGGCCGTGACGAGTCAGACATCGCCACCAATGCCCGTACGCTTGGCATGCAGATCGGCGACGGCGGCGCGTTGCCGGTGCTCAAGCACGTGCTTGCCGGTTCTTCCGCCTGGCGGGCGGGGCTCAGTGCCGGTGACACGCTGATTGCCATCGACGGTCTGCGTGCCGGCAGTGCAACGCTCGGCAAGCACCTCGCCCGGTTCGGCAAAGGGGACCGGCTTGAGATGATGTACTTCCGGCATGACGAGCTGCGAAGTGCGACGATTGAGATCCCCGAGCCCCCGCTCGACACAGCGTGGCTTGAGGCAAAGAGCGACGATCCGCTTTGCACCGCGCGGCGGGATCGTTGGCTTGGCTCCGCTACTGCGCCGTAACTCCGGCGGAGTTTACGACTCAGTCGCCGGCAACGACCGCGCGATTCTTGCCGCCCTGCTTGGCGGTGTATAGCGCCGCGTCGGCGCGGGCCAGCATCTCGGCGAAACTGCCGTCTTCGGCGACGGACGCGGCGAGCCCGACACTGCACGAACCATCCGCGAACCCGGCGTCGGCCAGACCATCCACGATACTTTGCCGCAACCGCTCGCCCATGTTGCGTGCCGTCGCAAGATCGGCCGAGTCAAGCAGCACGATGAACTCGTCACCGCCCCAGCGGCCCAGCCGATCGCGGGTACGCAAGCCGCGGGCGATGACCAGCGCAACCTCCTGCAGCAGTTCATCACCACGCGCATGCCCGAAACGATCATTGACGGGCTTGAGGCCGTCCACGTCAAACAGCAGTACCGCAAAAGGCCGATTCTCGATCCGCGCCCGACGGAAGCGCGCGACGGCAGTGCCTTCAATTGCCGAGCGCGACAACACGCCCGTAAGACTGTCGGTATCGGCGCGGCGGCGGAAGCGGCGTGCACGCTGCAATTGCCACACCGCGACAGAGCCAGCCAGCAGTGCAGCCAACGCCACGACAGCAACAATCAGGCGCTGATTAAGCAGCCGCTGCTCGGTGGCCTCCAGCTGCGTTTCGCGCAAGCGCGCCTCCTGCTCCAGTTGCTTTTCGCGAAACTCGCGTTCGCTAAGCCGGTGCAAATCGCTTTGTGCGGCGAGCACGCCGCGCTGCAGCTGGCGTTCGCTCTCGACGCGCAGGTTAAGGGCGTCACGCAGGGTATCCACCGCCTCCGCGCGCTTGCCCTCTGCCACCAGCACATCGGCGTCCGCTTCCCGCAACATTGCAACCAGCCAGATCTCGGCGGACGGCGCCAGCGCGTCACGCGCCCGCACATAGGCTTCGCGTGCTTTCGCCGGCTTGCTCTCCCTCGCTGCAACGCGGGCATCGGCAAGATCGAGCCGGCCGCGCAGGATCGGGTCGTCAATTGCGTCACGCAATGGCATCGCCCGTTCGATCCACTGCCGCGCGATGTCAAACTCCTGCTGCTCGATGGCCAGATTCACGCGATCCAGCGCCGTAAGGAATTGCCCGAGCGGATCCGCATATTCCTTAGCCTGCTGGTGACTGGCCTCCAGCAGTTGCGCCGCGCGGGACTTGAGCCCGACCGCGCGACTGGCTCGCGCGACTGCGTGTTGCGTGGTTCCGATGAACTCCGGGTTGCCCGAGGCCGCCGCGCGATCGAGCAAAGTCTCTGCCGCAGCCAGCGCCGAAGCAGCATCACCGACCGAACGCAGCAGCTCGACGCGGCCATAAAGAACCGCAAACGTAACCGTGTTCATCTTCTGGCCACTGCCTTCAACGATCACCATTGCCTCGTTGGACAACCGCATCGCCGCAGCGTACTCGTCCGCTTCCTGCAACAGCGTCGCGTAGGCGCTCAGCTGACGCGCCAGCTCAATCTGGTTGCCCGCTGCGCGCTGCATCTGCAGAGCCCGCTCGATCCGTTCACGGGCCGAAGTTGGCGACTGGCGCCGCAGGGCAAGCAGCATCTGCCCGGCGAGTGCATCGAGCGACGCAATACGCGACGCGTCACCAGTCTGACGGGCCAGCTCCAGCGCCGCCTCCACCGCGGGAAGCGCAGATTCACTGCCGCCCTCGGCATAGCGGAAGTCACCGAACTGAAAGATGAGTTCAGCGATCAGTTTGGGCGGATCACTGGCGTCGAGCCGGTTGATCGCATCAATGAGATTTCGCCGCAAAGTCTGCGCACCCGCGTCACGCTGCTGCCGCAATCCGGCAAGCTCGGCATCGGTAATCGCCGCATGCGCCGCCCCGGCAAGCGTGGTCAGCGCGGCCAATACAAGCAGCAACACAGCATGTCGCCAACAACGTTTCGTGACGACGTCATGCGCGCACGACTTCACCATTGCCAGACTCATGCCGACGTCATGCGAAGCGGGTGACGTCTGGCTGCGGGTCATCCCATCAGCCAGCAGCCACCCATCGCGTCGTCCCATTACTACTGCCACCTCTTGTTGCCAACATCGCGAGCCGGAAGCTCGTCGATGGACGCTACTTTTTTCCAGGCCCGCCACCTACAGCCGCCGCGCCCGTTGGCCCCAACGCGCGGGCTTGCACCACCAGCTTGTTGTGGGCATCAAGGAAAGCCGCAGCAATGACCTTGCCTTCGTTGGTAATCCCCCATCCGGCGGCACCGCCAAGCACCTTGCCAATCACAATGCCACCCACGCCAAGATCGGTTGCCCGTGCCGCACCGGTCGCCGCCGCCAGCTGTTCGGTCGTTTCATTGTCAGTCAGCAACAGTACGACCTGCGCTTCCTTGAACTTCACACCGCTGGCCACACCCGCCCAATCGCGAAGCGCAGGAATCATGCCAAGTATTGCGGCGATACCACCGCCCGCGTTGTTCTCGCTGAAGGTCAGCGAAGGCGTCAGGGTCATGCGTGCGCCGATACCTTCGCCTTTCTTCGGTACGGTCTCCGCCTTGAGGATGCCCGCATCCTTGAGTTCCTGCTCCTGGATCGTGCCACGCAAACCGGCGGCGCGATCAACCACCCGGAAGCAGCCCGACTGCTGCATCATGACGCGGATCAGCGGCAGCGGCGTTGGCGGTAACTGGTACTGCGACAGCACGGTGTAGCCGTTCGGGCTCTCGGCGAGCGCGATGGTGGCAATCGGTGCGTCGCAGGTGACCAGTTCCTTCGCGGCATCCTTCGGCCCGGCAGGCCCCGCCGAGCCCGACACTTTGCTGCCACCTTCGCCAAGATCGGTTTGCCGGCACGACGCGAGCGCAACGACGGCAATGGCCGCAAAAGCGATAAGCAAGACGGGGCGGGACGGCATGGCAGGCAAGCAGTTACGATTTGCCCACATTTAACCCGAATACGCCGTCGCTGCGGAGCCGAATTGTCCGCACTGGCGGCGCCATCAAACGGATATCACGTCATGCTGAAACTCTGGGGCCGCGTCAATTCATCCAACGTCAAGAAGGTGCGCTGGACCTGCGCCGAGCTGGACATTCCCTACGAACGCGTTGACGCCGGGCTGCACTTCGGCGTGGTCAACAGTGACGAGTACCGCGCGATGAACCCGAACGGCATGATCCCGGTGATCGACGACGATGGTTTTGTGCTGTGGGAATCGAATGCGATCGTGCGCTACCTCTGCGCGAAAAATCCGAAAGCGCCCTTCTGGCCCGCCGACCTGCGCACCCGTGCGTCTGCCGACCGCTGGATGGAATGGCAGAGCACCACCATTGGCCCGCAGATTGGCCCACCCTTCATGCAGCTGATCAGGCAGCCCGAGCATGAGTGGGATCTCGCCATGATCAAGCGCAACATCACCCGTGCAGGTGATCTGTGGCAGATCGTCGACCGCCAGCTCGGCCAGACCAGGTGGCTCGCAGGTGAAGATTTCACGATGGGCGACGTGCCGCTGGGCATCCTTGCCTACACCTGGATGGAGTTGCCGCTAGCGAAGGTTGGCTTGGCACACTGCCGCCCGAAGCTCGCCAATGTCTGGCGCTGGTACGACCAGTTGCAGGCGATGAAGAATTATCGCGACATCGTGGCGATCGGTTTGACCTGAAATCGCCGCCAAACACCCCAAAAGTCGTTGCAACGGCGGTAATATCGGCAATCCTCCGGCCAACTGAGCCGCCATGCAGCCCATCGTTACGGCACCAACGTCGCAGTTCGAACGACTGGCCAACGTCGTTGCGCTGCCAATCGGGCGCTGGGATCGCAATGCACGCCTGATTTTCTGCAACACGCCTTACCTCGCGTGGGCAGGGCGTCGGCAGGAAGAATTGCTTGGCGGCACGCTGACTGCACTGTTCGGCGAAGCAGCATGGCAAGCAGCGCGCCCGGCGTTCGAGCGCGCCTTTCAGGGCGAGATCAGCAGCTACGAGCGACTGCTGACGCACGCGCCGCATCCCGAGCGCTGGGTCCGCATCCAGGTGTTCCCCGAGGCCGGCCCCGATGGCACCGTCGCTTCGGTCTTCACGATTGCCACTGACATTCATCAGGATGTGGTTCAGCGCGACGCGTTGATCGCTGCGCGCAAACGGCTTGACCGGTTCACCGACAACATCCCCATGCCGCTGGTTTATCTCGATGTCGAGTGCCGGCTGCGCTTTGTCAATCGGGCCTGGCGCGAGATGGTGGGTAGTGTTGGCGACGCCGCACTTGGCCGCCACGTCAGCGAAGTCCGCGGCGAAGCCATCTGGCTGGAGCAAAAGCCGTACTACGACAAGGCACTGGCCGGCGAGCCATCGCATTTCTCGCGACTCGTCCGCCGCATTGTGGGTGGCCCGCGCTGGATGCGCACCAGCTACTACCCGGACTTCGACGACAGCGGACACGTCGTGGGCATCTACACCCTCTCCACCGACGTGCATGAGCTGACCTCGACGCAGGAGAGACTGCGCCGGAGCCTGGAGCGTGACGCACTCACCGATGCCCTGAGCCGGCAGACGATGATGTCCTGCATCGAATACTCGCTGACCGACACCAAGCAGGAATACGCGCTGTTCTTCATCGACCTCGACGGTTTCAAGGCGGTCAACGACGAGATGGGGCATCACGCCGGTGATCGTCTGCTGGCGGCCGTCGCGGCAGCGCTGCGCGGCGCCGTGCGGGTCGAGGATGCGGTTGGTCGTTTCGGTGGCGACGAATTTCTGGTGCTGGCGCGAGGCTGCGGCCACGCTCAGGCGCAGGCGCTGGCGGAACAACTGCGGCGCACGGTGCAGGCCACCGCAACGGCCGCCGGCGTGAATGTCAGCGCCAGCATCGGCTTCGCCATCGCGCCGACCGACACCCGCGACCCGGTGGCGCTGCTGCAATATGCGGATGCCGCCATGTACGCCGCCAAGTACAGCGGCAAGAATCGCGTGATGCCCTTGGGCAAGCCAGGCACGGACGCGCCTGCATAGCTACACGCCCCAGCGGCAGCGGACCGATCTGCTCGTCGCTGCTGGCCTCGGAATCGCATCAGCTATTGTCACAAACCGTTTATGTACAGGGCGTGGAGCCCGATTTGATAAAAAGTCGACTGAGAGACTATTTTCCTCTTTAGCCCAATAAGAATAAGGGTTTCGCGCAAAAGTCATAGACATCCAATCGGTATGTGCCGGATCGTCACTGCTACCCATCCCGGCAATCAATACACTGTGCGCCATGCAGTCCGCCACGCCCCCCCTTCCGCCGCTTGAACAGCCCTACCTCGACCTGCTGCGCCAGGTGCGCACGCAAGGCGCGACCAAAACCGACCGCACCGGCACCGGCACGCTGTCCACCTTCGGTGCGCAGCTACGCTTTGATCTGCAGCGCGGCTTTCCGCTGATCACCACCAAAAAGGTGTTCTGGAAGGCGATCGCCTACGAATTGCTCTGGTTCCTGCGCGGGGACAGCAATGCCAAGTGGCTGCAGGAACGCGGAGTCACCATCTGGGACGAATGGGCCAAACCCGACGGCGACCTCGGCCCGGTTTACGGCGTGCAATGGCGCAGTTGGCCCACGCCGGATGGTGGACACATCGACCAGATTGCTGAAGTCGTCAAGCAACTGAAAACGACCCCTGATTCGCGCCGCATCATCGTCAGCGCGTGGAACGTGAGCGAACTCTCGAAGATGGCGCTGATGCCCTGCCATGCGTTCTTCCAGTTCTACGTCGCCGACCCGGTCGCGCCCGCAGAC
>ERZ724526.662-NODE-662-length-19316-cov-6.010332_pt1 | contig 19316 bp, 17 predicted proteins | sample MGYA00376059_ERZ724526 | MGnify/ENA primary metagenome ERZ724526 (study PRJEB28724, sample SAMN07190883) | activated sludge metagenome | isolation source: activated sludge of sewage treatment plant in Hong Hong | place: Hong Kong | collected 2016-03-17 ...
CCAACCCCTCTGACCTGCATTATTCAAAATTGCACTTCAAACTTGAATCCGCCTTATCATGGATCATGATCAACCCGTTTTCACGCACATCAATCCACTCACTATGCCCCCACGTTTTTATTGTAATCACCCACTAACTATTAACGAAACTATCTTGCTGCCAAGTGGAGTTTCACATCATGCAGCTCATGTTCTAAGGCTCAAAAAGAACAATCAAGTTATTTTATTTAACGGTCAGGGGGGCGAGTTCACAGGTCAAATTGAGCAAATTGATAAAAATGGTGTGACAGTACAAATTCAACAGTTCCACGATATTAATCGTGAATCTCCTGTGATGACTGAATTAGCTCAAGCTATTTGTACAAATGAAAAAATGGATTGGATCATTCAAAAAGCAGTCGAAGTTGGTGTTAATCGCATCCAACCGATTATGACAAATCGTTGCATCGTTCATCTTCATGGAGAAAAAGTTAAAAAACGAGCCGAACACTGGCAACAAATCATCCATTCGGCTTGTGAGCAATGCGGAAAAAATAAAATAACTGAGCTTTTGCCATTAGTTTCATATACTGACTGGCTTAGCCAATTTAAAAACAGTCAAACTGATCGTTCAATTACATCATCAACCAAATTAATGCTCACACCAACAGCTCAAATAAAATTGTCAGAGCTCCAACCCAACAACAAAGATTTTTTTATTTTACTGGTAGGACCTGAGGGTGGTTTAACACTCTCAGAAGAAAAGCTAGCAATTACTACAGGATTTATACCGATTCGCCTCGGTCAAAGAACGTTGCGAACTGAGAGCGCTGGTTTAGCAGCACTAGCAAGTATCCAGGCTCTTTGGGGCGATTATTGATCAAATTAGGGTAATTTTTATAACAAAAGAATCATTCTTAACGCTGCCAGCAGGTAGCCGCATCTAGAGTAGCGCCAGCTCCTACCCCTTTTACACCAGTATTCGTCAGTGTCAATGTTGAACATGCATCACCGGTCATTGATCCAGTCGGAACTGCTTGTAAAGTATAGGCATTCTGAGTAAGTGAACCTGCTGCAAATTGAATCGTATATTTTGCAGTCCCAGTTTTGGGAGATTGTGTTGTTGATAAAGTAAAACCAGTCCCATCACTTTTCTGATCATACCGATTCACAGTTGTATAGTTCCGTTCCAATAATTGTGACATCTCGAGCAAAATACTTTTAGCTTCAGCACGATTTGTTCGGCGCACATGGTCTTGATAGGATGGAAGTGCAACCGCTGCAATAATACCGAGTACCGCTACTGCGATCATTAGTTCTATCAAGGTAAAACCTGAACACAAAAAATGTCTCTTTGTAAAAAAGTTAGGACGATGACGATAAATGGAATTCATTATTTCTCCCAAATGAGCAATTTAAACTCAGATCAAGTTCTTATTAAAAAATTTGTGATGCAATAATCTACTGAATTTGCCGCCAAGAACGTCTTGGAGTCAGTGGATTTCCACTAACCGTAATTGTTTCAACCGAACCGGTCGTTGTCCCTGCGATCAAATGGAGCAAGTTACCTGCACTAATCGCAACCGACTCACTTCGAACCCCATCAGATCCTACACCAGCAATAATTTGATCGCTACTGTTCAGTAGACCGTTTTTATCTGTATCAAAATGAGGTGCTGTTAACATCCCTCCCGTTTCACCATTCAATAACATCACCCAATTGCTACCACCGGATGCGCAAGGATCACTTGAAGGAATTAGAGTTGTAAACAAGATTCTTCCAAAATTAAGGAGTGGCATGACAATAGAGCGTTCTCCTTGATTACTTGAACTGGGAGGTTTCAATAAATCCATATACCACCCTCGCTTACTCGCCCAGTTAACCGCATTTGTAGAGACAGTTCGTCTGAATGGCGAAGACGTTGTTTGAGTTTCAATCGTCTGCTGCTGCAATGTACTACGATTCGTTTCACTTATTCTCGTACCATTATCCCAAATACCATACAAAGTCTGAACTTGAGTATTGGTATTGTCACCGGATGCAATAAATTGACCGGTTCCAAAATAAATAAAAAAACCACCATTCGGATGCACTCCAATTTCTAGTGGAGATGTAATTGGTTGTACCTGATTACTCGAGTTCCTTGCTGTAAATAACGGATATTTGGTTCCACCACTACCATATGCCACATCCCATTGCGATGTATTCGTATGCGAAATATCAAATTTCCACACATTACCTTGCAAATCTCCCGCATAAACATAATCGATCATTTTGTCGCCATTGGTATCCACAAGCGCGGGTGCAGATAATCCATTACTAGTTGTACTGTTAGTTGCGATTTTCTTAATCAGTGCCCCAGTTTGTAGATTAACTATATACAAAAAAGCTTTGTCACTCGTACTATTATAGCCATTACTGATAATCGCAACCCAATCACCATTATTCAAAATAGCAATCTTTGCCTGACCATGCACATAACCGAGATCGGCATCTGTAAACTCCCAGAGAACATTAGAAGCTGAAAAATTAGTTGGATCAGTAATATCAAGCGCAAAAATTCCCTTACCCCCCCCACCAGTCGTTCCTAATAAAATAGTTCTCCACGAGGGTGTCGCTCCTATATACGCATCTCCGGCATACGCATTGCCATCCACTATATAGCGATGTGTATAGTTCGGTGATGTCAAAGAACTTAATTTTGAATAAACTGAACTTGGTACATAACTGAAAAGCTCAACGCCTGTATCAGCATTAAAAGCATGCAGCATTCCATCATTCGCTCCTGTATAAATAACAGGAGTTCTACTTTCATTTGCTTGAACGTAATTATAATAAGTGGTTTGACCTGGCGTTCCTGAAACGAGGCCATCATAGCCAAAATTTAATGACCTAACAAAAAACAAATCGGAATTGATAATATCACCGAGTATTCCTGCACTCCGATTACGAAAACTTCCCCCTTGTGCTAATTCTGTCGACTTATCTCCTCTCAACCAAGCAACTCGATTAGCACCTTGCCCATCATTAACCCCACCGATATTTGTATTTAAGGCATTCTGCTGAGAACTGGTTAATAAAGAAAAATTACTCGTTGTAAATGCAATTCCATTGGTTCCATTATGCGTAAAAATTTTTCGACTCGAATGGTTCGGCATAACCGCGGACGCTTCCCATTGCACAGCTCCTATGGAACCATCGGAATTCAAATTATAGGATAATAACTGACCGCTCCAATCACTGCTATTAAACTTAGCTTGATAGATACGAGTACCCGAGTTAAGCCGACTTGTATTAGTTGTTACAGCTGCTGCAGAGCTCGTTCTAGCTGAAATATTACTTAGAACCTGGCTTAAACCGGTTGCAAAAGCAGTAGGATTCTGAGCACTAAAAAACTCACCACGACTATTTACCGCCGCGTGCCATAAATCGTCAATTTTGGCGCCATCACTAGCAGTTGGATCTGGCCAACTCCCAACACCTGATGGTAGCTCAGATAAAGTTCCACTAACTCCAAGTCCAACAGTAAAATTTACCATATGCTGCCAGAAAGCGGGATCCTTTCCATTTGTGGGAACTTTATTGGCTAAATCAGTCCTCAGATCAGTCTTCCAATAATACATTGCAATATCAGCCAATGTGTTGCTAAAGCTATCAGAATAGGGTAGCGTCGGAATATATTTATATGATGCAGGAGCAGCATTGGGTGTATCGTTGGTGATTGAGCTACCCTCTGTATTATCAGCATTACCAACTCCTGAAAATCCATCGTTCCAGTAGCCATCAGTCATTAAAATATGATAATTTTGACGACACACGTATTGTGTCCCGCCGGTTGAACCTGGTGTCTCTCCCCAAGGGCCTTTATCATCGGTTCGTCGAAAATATCTGCCAACATCATCGATAGCCCATCGAAGTGGAGTGCCATACGTATAAATTGGATGATTATAAAGATCGCTAAAAAAAGTTGACTTATTACTAGAAGTAAATGGTCTAACGCCCCTTACAATGGTATAAGCCATTACCCCATCTATACTGGTATTACCTTTATTTATTGCGCCAAAACCCACCCGCATATTACTCCCTTGTGCGGCAAATGCCTTGCCAATTCCTGCACGTGAAAGCAATATCCGAGAACGGTAATAAGTATACCAATTAGCAAAATTCTGAATCTCTTCTGCATAACTACAAGTGGGCGCGCTTGCACAGTCAGTGCGATCAATACTACCTGTATAAGTCGCAATCGAAGATTTAATTTCTACTTTCGTATAACTAGTCGTCGACAATATTGCCCCGCTCTGATAAAGATAATATACCGCAGGATAAAAAGTTTTAGATGAGGTTGAAAGACTAGCATCACTATTTAACCAACTGGCTGTTTCCGTATTATTGGTTGTCAAATCCCTACAACCAACACCGGTATTAGTTGGATTATGGGGTGCACAGGTAATTGATGCATTACTCATCAGTGAGCCATCTGCATTACTCCAGGGTTGGTACCTTATTGCTGGATCATAATAAATCTTATTAACGTAACTGGAACGCAATGCAACTGCATAAGGGTTATTTGAATCAAAATCTACTGAAGCATTACTATAAACATTCCCACTATAAATACTCTCTGCACGTGGAAACATATAAACAACCCCACCGTATATTTTCTCCTCTGGCATGATTTCAAACTGCATGGATCCAGAATCGTCAAGCGTAAACATAATATTTGAATCAACCGCTGTAGTCAGAAATAAAGGTACATCTGATAACGCCAGCGTTGCATGAACTCGATATGGAATTAGCAAGGAGATTAGCAATACGATAATAAATCCCGTAAAAACTTGATTCTTCAATTAAGCCACTCCTTTGAATTATCGACGATAAATACTTTGCAGTACGACTACTGCTGAATCTGTACCACCGACCCCCCTTGCAATCACGCGATACATATTAGACATATTTGTTACTGGCGATTGTTGTGCGCTACCTTTATTCCCCTGAAAGGGGACACTGACAAGCTGTTCAATAATATAGCGGGGCTGACTCGCTGCTCCCGTAATCGATGTGCTTATTGCTTTTCCTGAAGTCGTCCAACCTGTCCATGTCATTGGATCGGGCGCAGGAGACGATGCATGATGATAAAGCCCATCAGAACCATTAAAAGTAGGTAGCGTTATTTGTTCCAAGAATCGCTCGCCTTCCCTTAAAGCAGCCTCAGCAGCTTGGAACGCAAGATTTTCATCACGAAGATTTCCAGCCATTCTTTCCTCTAAAACGGTATTTTGCATCGCCGTTACGCCAAGAATAGTCATCATGACAAGAAAAACCAAACCCGTGATAAGCACTACCCCTTTTTGATTAGTCATTGATATTTCTTGATTTCTCATTTGTATGATGTTCAACAATCTGTTTTAAGAAGTACGATTGCGCAATGTAACTACGGTAGTAAACACTTGGCGTAATCTCCGATCATTGGGTGTTATTGTGGTTCCATTAAACGTATAAGTTTGCGCATCAGTGGCTACATTATTTTCCAATGACTGCATCAAAAGACTTATTCGAACACTAACAACCTCAGCCCAATTCGTAACCGCGTCTGCTGTACGATAAATATCTGCTGTTGAGTTACCATCCAGATCTTCCCCATATTCGATCTGCATATCCTCAACGCCTTCAACCAATTCTTCAGCATTACTCGCACCTACCTTACGATAAAGCGAAGGAAAAGGTGTTGGATTAGAATTCATTCGGATAAAATAAGAGCGTGTAGAAATTTTGATCAACTCCCCACCCGTAAATTCTTTTCCTAGGTTCTTAGTAGAGTTACCAGGTGCAGTTGCATTTCCAGTGTTATGAACGACATTATCTTGGTTTGCAGACGTATTCACATTAGTGATTTGAAAAACCGCCGCTGCGAGGCAATCCGTAACCAATACAATATCATTATCTTGAAGGCCGCTGCCTACTGTAACCTTCAAATCAGCCGATCCTGGAGGATTTCCGCCCGGATGTTGAATCACTTTAACATCAGTACCATCTACCCCCCGAATCACAATGATATCCCTCCCACCCAGCGGGCTGGGAATAGTCCCTGATGGCAATGGTAATGCAGGAGTCCATGCCGAAGAACTACTTGCTTCAAATCCTTCTATGGGTTGCCCTAGCTTCCAAAGGAAATCTGATGGATTGTTTAAAGTATTCACAATAGGTACTCCATCACCTACACAACCTAAGTATCCCGCCATGCGGATATCGCGCGATAGAAGCTGGAATGCATAGCGAGCATTTTCTTGTAGCCGAGACAATGCGTCATTGACTCTATATGTTTGGTGGCTAGACGATAGTATTGTAATAACACCACCTAACAACAGTAGTCCGATCGTCATTGCAACCATTAACTCTATTAGTGTAAAACCATACTGCTGTTTAATTGCTTTTTTCATTTTTACCTCAGAGCCGAGTAGCCATCATGAATTGCTGAGCAGCCATGGAGCCTCGACTGTCATCCCACTGAATAGTAATCGTCACATTATTATTGTTATCCACGTTTACCGATCCCAACCCTGTAGGTAATCTTAATGCTAATTCAGTCATCCAATTATTGAGATCCTTCTGGTATGTTGCATCGCCAGTAGGTTTAGTTGCTCCTAAGGCAATGTTATAGTTACCATTACTCGCCTCAGTTCGATTAGCACGCATGCTATCAAGAATGCTATAGGTCATCATCGTTGCTGTTGAACGAAAACTTGCACTCTGGTTATGAGTAAGTCCTGCGGATTGAAGTCCAGCAAGGCCAAGCAAACCAATAGAAAGAACAATGACTGATACCAACACTTCGATCATCGTTACACCCTTTTGTGCAATTATTTGATTTTTTATATTGGCACTTAGCATGTCGCTACCGATTTATCTATTTGTGGACGACCTGTACCGTTTATCACAACATCGCGTCTTTTCGTACTAGCACAGAAGCTAAATGTATCGTTCTGAAAATTACCTGATAACGCACGGCCATTCGGCATATAAGAAAGCCAATTCTGAAAATTCCCACCGCTCATTAGTGTACTTCCTTTAAGCGCAGGAAAAACTCGAAGTACCTGATCTGTCCCATCGACCGTTCCTGAAACACTCGTATCAGTAAATACAATCCAACCATCGTGCCAATTGCTCCCTGTCGTGCAGCTAGCTCCATTATTGCTTTTACAAATCGTCACCCTTGAACCTCGCTTAATTGCTTCAGATCGGGTAAAGTGAAGCGTTGTTACAAGTTCATTGGTCTGGGTCGTCAAGCGTGATTGAACCATCATGCTCTGATAGCTTGGCACAGCAACAGAAGCCAGGATAGCTAAGATACTGAGCGTTATCATCAGTTCCAACGTTGTAAAACCATCATTTACAATTAAATGCATTATTATTCCCGTTCATTCTTCATCCACACAAAGTAACGGTTATTAAAAAATCAACTTTAATTGATTAAAAAATGACATCTACTTAATAAAACGGAAAAATCATCTAATAAAAATGTCACAATTCTTGCTTATTGGCGCTGGAATTATTGGCCTTACATCAGCAGTACGCCTACTTAAGGAGGGATTTTCCGTTACAGTTTTGGAAAAAGGAGAAGTAGGCCAAGAATCATCTTGGGCTGGTGGTGGCATCCTATCGCCCCTAGCCCCGTGGGATTATTCTGAACCTGTTACGCAGCTTGTAGGCTACAGCACAAGCATATATAGCAAGTGGGTGAACGAGCTCTCGTTATCTACAGAAATAGACCCTGAATTCAACGAATGCGGCATGTTAGTGCTACCTCCCTATGATTCAGTAAAAGCACATCAATGGTGTATTTCACACAATATCAAGAAAGAAATAAACCATAAATCTTTCTGGAGTACGATTCACCAATCTGCTCTAGAAGAAGCAATCTTTATTCCTCATGTTGCTCAAATTCGCAACCCACGCTTATTAGCCGCACTTCAGCGTGAAGTAATTAAGCGAGGAGGCGTGATTAAAGAATTTTGTGAGGTAAGTAAACTAAATCTAAAAAATAAGTCCATTGTGTCTATCAGCACAACTAGTGGTAATTATTCTGCAGATGACTACATCATTACTGCAGGAGCATGGAGTAGAAAAATACTAGGAAAATACGCATTAAATCTCAATATCATCCCGATACAAGGGCAAATGCTATTATACAAATTTGATGCCCCACCTATTCCGTCTATTCTCCTCCAAAAAGAACTGTATCTGATTCCAAGACTTGATGGGCACTTATTGATTGGAAGCACAATGGAAAATGTTGGGTTTAATAAGCAAATAACCCAGGCTGCCTATGATAAGTTATATAAAAAAGCATCACGACTTCTTCCAGAAATAGAAACTAAGCACCTAATCAAACATTGGGCTGGCTTAAGGCCAGCCTCGCCCTTTAATATTCCAACCATAGGACGTCATCCAGATTTACATAATCTCTTCATCAATAGCGGCCACTTTCGCTATGGCGTAACTATGGCCCCAGGAAGTGCAGAAATCCTTTTAAACGAAATAATGGGAAAGCCGCAGCCTTTTGATATTTCTTTTTATCAAAAGGGATGGAATCAGCTAGGAAAAATCGAATTCTCCTAAAACTTAAAATTGCTTTTCTAAAGCAATAGCTTCTGCCTTAGGTAAAGGAAAAACAACTGATTCAACAACACCACTTAGCTCTTCGACATTCACTTCCTGACCCGTTTGATTAGAACCAATCTGCTTAAGCCTAGCCAAAACTTGCTGAACCAAGATTTCTGGAGCAGATGCCCCCGCAGTAATACCTATACATTTCTTTCCTATAAGCCATGATTCTTGAAGCTGTTCCGCTCGATCAACCATATATGCTTCAACATTGGCATTTCGCGCAACTTCACACAAGCGATTAGAATTTGAACTATTGGGAGAGCCCACCACAATCACTAAATCACAATTCCGTACCATTTTTTTAACTGCATCTTGGCGATTCTGAGTCGCGTAACAAATATCATCTTTCTTTGGGCCAGTAATCCCTGGAAATCTTTTCTTCAAAGCATCAATTACACGAGCTGCATCATCAACAGATAAAGTGGTCTGAGTCACATAAGTTAAATTCTTTTCGTCTCTAACTTGAAGGTTGGCAACATCATCTTCTGTTTCCACAAGATACATTCCTTTATCATTTCCTTCCACTTGCCCCATCGTTCCTTCTACCTCAGGGTGCCCATGATGCCCAATCATAACAATCTCTTTACCTTCTTTACGCATTTTTGCTACTTCGACGTGAACTTTTGTAACAAGTGGGCAAGTTGCGTCAAAAATCTTAAGTTTTCGTGCCGCTGCTTCACGACGAACCGCATGTGAAACACCATGTGCGCTAAAGATCAAAATACTCTCTTGTGGCACTTCTTCTAAATTCTCAACAAACACTGCACCTTTTTTCTCCAAATCCTCAACAACAAAGCGGTTATGCACTACTTCATGCCTCACATAAATTGGAGCGCCATGCATATTAAGCGCACGTTCTACAATTTCTATCGCGCGATCAACGCCTGCGCAAAACCCTCTGGGATTAGCTAGCAAAACTTTAATCATTTTCTCTTCTCCATAAAAGCATTTAGCTTTAGTTAGAAAAACTAACTTTTTTATTTATTATGAACATTACTCGCATTATAAGATATTATACGTTGCCTTCATTGATACATTTTTTCTCGAACCTCATCAAAATAATTACAAGCTATTTGAATGGCATCGAGAGCTCGTACAGTTTCCCTAAAAATCAAATCAGGTGAAATAAAGTAGATATAATCGTTTTTCACTGCACTAATCGATGAAAGCTTTCTAAAAAAATCCCGTTCCTCTGGCATAGTAGCTGTACTATCAAAAATCACTTCAGGATTTGCTGCTACAATATTCTCTGTAGCGATTGCAAATGTGCTACCTGGATAAAAATTGGCTACATTTTCCCCACCACACACATCTAATATCTCGTTAATTAGATGATCCTTTCCAAACGTTATTAGCGGTTGTAGCCAAATTAATTGAAGGACACTTATTAGCGTTCTATTATCATAATTCTGCTTCATTTGAAACAAAGTTTTCTCATATTGACTTGCTGCTAATTCTGCGCGTTCTCCTGTCTCTGCCAGTTTACCAATTAACCTTATTAAATTGGGTATATCATCCAAGCTCTTGATCTCAATCTCAAGTATCTGAAAACCAAGATTATTCAATCGATCAAGATCTTTATGGATCGAAGCCTGCTTCCAAGCAATAATGAGTTCAGGGCTAATTTCGATAATTTTCTCAAGATCGAGGTTATATGCATCCCCGATTTCAGGAATCAATCGAGCTTCACTAGGAAAATTACTAAATCTACTTACGCCTACTAGCTTACCTCCAGCCCCAGCTGAAAAAACTAATTCAGTAATTGCGGGAGAAAGTGAGATAATTCTCTCAGCATTAAAATCAATATTATTAGAACGGTTAGCGAGATTTAGGGAATCGCTTCTGTTTCCTTGAGTATCAGCGACAACAAGTCCCACAGCAAAAAATAGGAGAAGTAAACAAATTGAGTATGTTCTCAATCAGTTAAACTCAAAGTTATACACTGATAAAGATCAATTCAATTACACTTCCAGATAACGGGTAGCGAGTCTTACCCTTTTTTCATAAGCTTCACGCGCGATTTGAATATCCTCTAGGAAAAGCGGCAACTCTTTGATCAATAATGCTTGAGGTCCATCAACGAGCGCTTTACTTGGAACAGGATGAAAATCAGCCAGTACCATATTAGCCCCAGCAATAACACCTTGTGCAGTCACATGCATAATATCCAAAATTCTATCCGGCGCAATTGAACGCATACCGACTGAATGTGATGGATCAATACAAACCGGCATTCTCGTCAAACGTTTGACAACAGGAACATGTGCAAAATCGACAAAATTACGGTATGGATCACCCATATTCGTTTTCATTCCACGCAAACCAAAAACCACTTTTCGATTACCTTCGGAAGCAAGATACTCGGCTGCATTTAGTGATTCGTCCAATGTAATTCCAAAACCACGTTTAATAAGAACCGGAAAATCCTGCTGACGACCAACAATCTTCAACAATTCAAAATTTTGTGTATTACGCGTTCCAATCTGCAGCATTACCCCTGCAGAACTTCCTGTCTGATATAAAGCTTCACGAATTTCCTCAACATGAGACTCGTGCGTCACTTCCATTGCGATAACTTTAATACCATACTTACCAGCAAGATCGAACACATAAGGTAAACAAGATTTACCATGACCTTGAAATGAGTAAGGACTTGTTCGTGGTTTATAGGCTCCCATTCTAGTACATACCTGACCATGGTCTCTCAACGCTTTCATCATGAGCTCTACATGCTCTAACGTATCAACTGCACAAAGCCCTGCAAACACATTCAATGTGTCTTGACCAAAGCGCACCCCGTTATACTCAAAATAGGTTGGACGATCATCATTTTGGTGCCTCCCTAACACGCGATATTCTTCTGAAACCCTGACCACACGATCGACACAAGGGAAACATTGAATGTCTTCTATCGATAATACTTTGGTATTACCGATCAAGTAAATCTCTGTTAGCGTTTGTTCAATACCAGTTTCAGAATGAATTCGAGTAGAAATACCAGACAAATTTCCCAGATGCGCAAGTAGCTGCTTATATTCCAAACTCTCAAGTAAAGTATTTGGCTTTAAAACAAGAATCATAAAAATGCCTAATAGCAATAAATAGTAATCTTCAAGGTAAATCGCTTCCAGCTGGCTTTAGATCTAGGAATAGTTTATTACCATTTCTATTAAGCTGAAAATGTTTATTTTATGGAGAACTAGTTGCATTCTTTGCAAAATATGGAGTTGCGCTACCGAGATAACCTTTAGCAATTCGATAATACAAAGGTCTTACCGGAATACCATGTCGACTAACCACACGGTGTTGTATTGAACTAGGATGGTTTAGCATATGATCAAACTGATTTCCAGTCCGACTTCGCTCAAGTGCATAGCGATTCATTCCCACCAATAGTATAGGGCGATCTGTGGGCGGCTCGCTTGGAAACCAGTATTCATACATTGCTCCAGTATCCCCAAGCATGTTACGTGAGCGTATATCCATTCTATTACCGTTTTGGTTATAGAAAGATAGCGCGCTCGCGACCGACCATTTACTCATACCTACTACAATTGGTGTTTGCCCAGTCTCAGTTTTGATTTCTTCGGCAATTTGCTCAACTTCAATCGTTGCTTCTTTCCAGAAATAATGCTCTGTTAAGAATTGATAGGGTATCCCAGGAAAACCCAGCACGACGTAATGCAAAATGAAAGCATAGGCCAGTAATGATACAACAATGGTAGATTGCCATGCATTTCGTAAGCTATTAAAAAATTTATCAAGTGTATTTTGTCCCATCACCCAGGCCATCGCAGGAATTATTGCTAGCCAGAGCGGCCCCGTCCAGTGAAATCGAGGCGTATCATAGGTGCTAAGACCTAAGAAGATGACGAGTGGAATACCTGTAAAAACATAAATAAATAACCGACGCCTACGCTCAAAATCACTATTTTTGTCATATGGAGCACGGACTAATGCATGAGCAGCTGAAAACAAACCTATCGGTGTCAATATAATTGCAATATATAAAATTAGGTAATGAACAGAAAACACATGGCCGCCGCCCCCGATTCTTTCAGTTTGAAACAAAAACGAAACCCAGTTGTTCTCAGCATTCCATACGACCACAGGCAAAAAGAGAACAAAAGCGAGCAGCGCGGATAAATAGGGATATGGCCGAATCATCCAACGGCGCGCGGTGGAATCCAAAATAACAAAAACTAATGCAGCAATACCAAGTAACCCGAGCGTGTATTTCGATAACAAACCCAAACCAAAGGCAATTCCCATGCCAAGCCATGCACTTTTCTGCCCCGCAATCAACGCCCGCTCCATATAAAATAAAGTAGCAGCCCAGGCAGCAATCAGAGGTGCATCTGGCGTCATAATTAAACCGGATGCAAAGCCAAATGGTAAAACAGAAAAAAGCATTACGGCTCGCATACCAACTGATTTGTTATACAGGTTACGTGCAAAACCGTAGAGATATATGAGCGTCACTAAACCACATATGAACGCACCCAACCTCACTCCAAATTCATTCTGACCTGCTATAGCAGTTCCAATCCAAATTAACCATGCGACTAAGGGTGGATGATCAAAAAAACTTAGATCCATATGCTGGGAATATTGCCAATAGTAAGTCTCATCTGGCAATAATTGAGCCAATCCAATATAAACAAGGCGCAACAATATCACAAAAAGAACAACCCCGACTGCTGCAACTCTCCAGCGAGTATCCAGTGATAGTGTTGTTCTTTTTTCAGGAAAAACATAAAAAGCTGAACCAAGATAATTTACAATTGCAGTCGCAGCAATTGCAGGAAATATTGCCCATCCATTGGGTATATCCCAGGTATACACAAGGAGCGCAAGTACCCCTCCCCTTAGCAACAAAGCAAAAAGTCCAACGATCAGGTAACGACTAAACTGATACCAATCTAATCGACCTCCGTTATGCGCTCGAAATGACCACTTAGAATTCAATGTATAATTGACAGTTACAGCTGCTAGAAAGCTAGTGATATGGGCCAAAGCTAACCCAGCGCCTGAACTTATCAGCCAGTGAAAAACCGCCGCATCAACAAACACTCCTAAAAATCCCACCATTGCAAAGCGACTTGCAGTTCCAACAGATACAATTCCACCGGCTAACATAATCAGTCGATGTAAAAAAATGACTTGATGAGAAATTGAAAGTTTAGAGCTACCTTGTGTTCTGTTATGAAAACAAATCGGTACCTCCGTAATTCGAATTTTTTCTTGATTTGATACTAATAATTCCAGAAGAATTTTATAGCCACGCGCCATCTCTGGAATATTACTGATCAAATTACGTTTAAATGCAAAAAAACCAGACGTTGCATCATTAACGTCACAAATAGGACGCGCTAACCAACCACCAGCACGAGAAAGCCATTGTCGATATAAAGGCCATCCCTTAGTACTTCCTCCCGGAACATATCGACTTCCAACCGCAACATCATATCGATCAGTTAATACTGGCTCTAAAATTAACGGTAGTTGCTCAGGCAGGTGACTCAAATCTGCATCCATAACAGCAATCACATCACTTTTTGCTGCGGATACCCCTGCAAGAATCGAGGCGGTTAAATCAGGTTTTCCTTTTCTTTCTATAAGATGAACATTAGTATATTGTGATGACCATTGCTTAATTTTTTCTTGTGTATGATCGGTTGAGCCATCATCCACAAAAATAATTTCATAGTTTTCTGAAGAAAATTGGAGCGCAAACAAACGCGTCAATAATGCATCAATATTTTCTGACTCGTTAAGTGTAGGAATAATAACCGAGAATTGCATCAGGTTTATTCATCCTTATTTATTATGTTATTCATAAGAAACAATCAATTATCGCTTCTGGTATTTTTGTACAGCCATATTATGTTCTTTTAGGTTTTCTGAAAAATGTGATTCGCCATTCCCTTTAGCCACGAAATAGAGCAAATTATTTTCAGCCGGATTAAGCGCTGCTTGGATAGAAGCAAGACCAGGCATTGCAATGGGAGTTGGGGGTAAACCTAATCGAGTATAAGTGTTGTAGGCATGGTCAGTAACTAGATCCTGCTTTCGCAAATTTCCATCAAACTTGTCACCTAACCCATATATTACTGTTGGATCGGTTTGTAGTTTCATCCCGAGGCGCAGGCGATTGATAAATACTGCTGCTATCAATTCTCGATCACTATCTTTTCCTGTTTCTTTTTCGATGATTGAGGCAAGAATCAAGCCCTCATATTCATTTTTAATCGGTAGCGATTCTTTTTTTGACGACCAAGCAACCTGGAGATGGTTCTGCATCTTATCATAGGATCGTTTTATAATACTTAGATCACTACTATTTTTCATAAAGAAATAAGTATCGGGAAATAACAAGCCTTCTAAGTTTTTTTGATTTGCGCCAAGTAACGCTGCAATCTCTGCTTCACTCAAGTGCAACGTATCATGCTTAATCCCTGAGTGATTATTGAGTGTTTCCCGGATTTGAGCGAAGGTCCACCCTTCGATAAACCTAATTTCATTACGTTGGCTATCGCCTTTGACAAGGTATTCCAGGAGCCGAAGTGGTGAAATATCGCTATTTAGCAAATAGTCGCCCGCTTTAATCGCCGTTTCTTGTTCTGTTATTCTTGATAGTAGCAAGAATAACCAAGCACTCGGTATTACCTTTTCTTCAGCAAGCTTTACCGCAATTTTTTTTAAACTGCTGCCGGGTTCAACTGAAAATTCATAAGGTTTATAGGGCAATGCATATGCTGCATGTGCTAGATAATAGAGCCAGCTAGTAGCAAGAGGAATACCAAGAAGAATAAAAATGATGAGAAACTTGAATTTATTAACGATTTGCTTCTGCCATGGCATATGCAAAGTAATCTACTGAAATTTTCTAAATACCAATGTACCATTTGTTCCGCCAAACCCAAACGAGTTAGAAACTGCAACATTCATTTTCATATCTCGAGCTGTGTTAGGAACATAGTCTAGATCACAATCTGGATCTGGTTCAATTAGATTTATAGTTGGGGGTACAACCTGATTATATAGCGATAGAATCGAGAAAATAGCTTCTACTCCCCCTGCTGCACCAAGTAAGTGACCAGTCATTGATTTAGTAGAATTGATTGCTAATTTCCTAGCGTGATCAGCAAAGCAACGTTTGATTGCGGTGGTTTCCGCGATATCACCTAATTGAGTAGAAGTACCATGGGCATTAATATAATCAACCTCATCTGGATTGATACCCGCGTTATTGAGCCCATTTAGCATACATCGAGAAGCTCCACTACCATCATCACAGGGAGCAGTCATATGATAAGCATCTGCGCTCATTCCAAATCCAGCTAACTCAGCATAAATTTTAGCGTTACGTCGCCTAGCATGCTCTATCTCTTCTAGTACGATTACGCCAGCACCCTCACTCAATACGAAGCCATCTCTATCTTTATCCCAGGGACGACTTGCTAATTCGGGTTCTGAATTTCTGACTGACAAAGCGCGTGCCGATGAGAATCCACCGATTGCAAGAGGAGTTACACAAGATTCAGCGCCACCACATACCATAACATCCGCATCACCATATTCAATCATTCGTGCAGAACTACCAATACTATGAGTAGAAGTAGTACAAGCCGTTACAATCGCCAAGTTCGGTCCTTGATAGCCAAACATAATCGATAAATTACCCGCTATCATATTAATAATCGTACTGGGTATAAAAAAAGGTGATATTTTGCGGGGGCCTCCAGCATGGTAGGCACTATCAGTGTCCTCAATCATTGTAAGTCCACCAATACCAGAACCAATATTAATACCGATACGCTCTGGATTTAACCCATCGATTTTTTCAATACCCGCATCTCTAATCGCTTGAATACCAGCAGCCATGCCATAATGTATAAAAATATCCATCCTACGTGCATCTTTCGCTGATAAATAATGAGTAATATCAAAATCTTTGACTTCACCTGCAATTTGGGAAGAAAAATTTGAAGCGTCAAAACGATTTATACGCGTGATACCTGAATTCCCTGAAACGATATTTTGCCAAGCATCCGATACATTATTGCCGACAGGCGATATTATACCTAACCCCGTTACTACCACCCTGCGTTTTGACAAATGTATCTCCTGAAGAAAAAGCTATATAAATAATCTCAATTGGAGGAATGTGAATTTACGTAATCAATTGCTTCTTGTACGGTGTTGATTTTTTCAGCCTCTTCATCTGGAATTTCACAATCAAATTCTTCTTCAAGCGCCATCACCAGTTCAACTGTATCGAGGGAATCAGCGCCTAAGTCGTTAACAAAAGAGGATTCGTTTTTTACATCACTTTCGTTCACACCGAGCTGCTCAGCAACAATTTTTCTAATTCTTTGTTCTACATCTGTATTATCCATCTGGTATCCTTTTGTGAAGTAATTAACTAAGTGATTTTAACAAAATTTCGTTTTTTAAAAAACAAACCTAATCGTATCAGGTTTATCAATAAGATTTCGTGATTACTCCATAAACATTCCGCCATTAACATGCAACGTAGTTCCAGTTATATAGCTTGCAGCAGGCGAAGCTAAAAACACCACTGCTGCAGCAATATCCGCTGACTGACCCAGCCGACCCAGGGGTATTTGCTTGAGCAAATTAAGGCGCTGCTCAGTCGTTAACGAACTTGTCATGTCTGTGTCAATAAAACCAGGAGCGACACAGTTGATCGTAACATTTCTACTTCCGACCTCTCTCGCTAGAGATTTTGTAAAACCAATCATACCAGCCTTTGATGCTGCATAATTAGCCTGACCAGGATTACCAGTCGCTCCGACAACAGAAGAAATATTAATAATTCGTCCAGAACGCGCTTTCATCATGGCTCGGAGTGCTATTCTAGCGAGATGAAAGACTGATTTAAGATTAGTTGCCATGACTTCATCCCATTCCTCATCCTTCATTCGAACCAGTAAATTATCTCGCGTGATACCGGCATTGTTAACCAATATTGAGATATCGCCAAATTGTTTGTTGGTCATTTCAAATGCCTTACCAATTTGATCAACATCATTGACATTCATGACAACACCCATTCCAGGGGCACTGATCTCTTCTAATTGGCGCGTTATACCATCAGCACCATTCTGGGTTGTTGCTGTTCCAATGACAATTGCACCTTGTTTAGCAAGCTCCAACGTAATAGCCATACCTATTCCACGGCTTGCTCCAGTCACAAAAGCAATATTTCCTTCAAGCAATTTTTTTTCCATACATTCTTATCAAAAAGCAGGTTGATTCAATTTCTCAATCGCTTGCTGGATCGATTCACTATCGGTTAGTGAATAATTGGTCGGGGTTTTATCAATGCGTTTTGTAAGGCCAGAGAGTACTTTTCCAGGCCCACATTCAACAATATGCGTCACTCCCTGAGAAACAAAAGATTGAATGGTATTAACCCAGTGAACCGGACTATGGATTTGCTGCATTAATATTTTTTTGATTTCATTACTCTGTTGATGTTGTTGTACATCAGCATTATGTATAACTGGTATTTTTGGGCTATAAAAATCAATTTGCTCAAGCAATTTCTGAAATTTTTCAGCGGCAGGATACATCAGAGAACAATGTGAGGGGATGCTCAAAGGGAGCAGGGTAACTAATTTTGCCCCTTTCGATTTAGCTAGCGCCATCCCTTCTAATACCGCAGCTTTATGTCCAGCGATCACGATTTGACCAGGTGAATTAAAATTGGCAGGCTCAAGTACAACCTTCTCATTATCACCAACGATTTGATTACAAATTACCTTGACAGCAGCATCCTCTAATCCAATTATAGCGGCCATTGCACCCATTCCGTTTGGCACGCATTCCTGCATGACCTCTGCACGGTATCGCACTAACTTAATGGCATCTCTAAAAGCTAACGCTTCTGCTGCCACTAATGCCGTATATTCGCCCAGGCTATGTCCTGCTAAGTAATCTGGACTTCCCCCCCCTAAAGATTTCCAGGCTCGATAAACTGCGATACCTGCCATCAACATGATTGGTTGAGTGTGAATCGTCAAATTAAGTTGTTCTACTGGACCATGTTTTGCCAATTCAAAACAGTCATAGCCTAGAATTTCAGAGCCTTCATCAAATGTCTGTTTAATAATTGGCAGATCACTGTAGCCATTCAGCATGCCAACCGATTGGGAACCTTGTCCAGGAAACGTAAAAGCAATAATCATTTTTTCACCACTGAAGCAATATAGATCCCCATGTAAAACCGCCACCTACTCCTTCTAGAAGAACATATTGATCTGGCTGAATACGTCCATCACGGACTGCAAGATCTAAAGCAAGGGGCACGGATGCAGCTGAAGTATTACCATGTCGATCTACCGTTGTGACTACTTTCTCCATCGGTATTCCAAGCTTGTGAGCTGTCGATTTAATGATACGAATATTAGCTTGATGCGGTATAAACCAATCGATATCAGAGGCTTGCAAATTATTAGCTGCCAAAGATTCAATTGCCGCTTCTTCCAGTGCTTTAACCGCAAACTTGAATACCGTGTTCCCTTCCATTGCAATAAAAGGCGTTCCTTGAATCTTTCCTCCAGAAATACTGCCGGGTGCAGCTAGTATCTTGCTGTAACCCCCATTCGCGTGCAAATGGCTTGAAAGTATCCCTGGTTGTTGG
>ERZ724526.666-NODE-666-length-19276-cov-5.085636_pt1 | contig 19276 bp, 16 predicted proteins | sample MGYA00376059_ERZ724526 | MGnify/ENA primary metagenome ERZ724526 (study PRJEB28724, sample SAMN07190883) | activated sludge metagenome | isolation source: activated sludge of sewage treatment plant in Hong Hong | place: Hong Kong | collected 2016-03-17 ...
GGTGGTGGTGCGCCAGCCAGTCCCGGAATGAACCGAACTCCTGCCGGAGGCGCAGGATAGTGCGGGCATTTTCAATCGCGGCATTGATTTTCAGTCGATTGCGTATAATTCCTGCGTCCTGTAACAGCCGCTCCACATCACCCTCGCCGTAGTCGGCCACAGTAGCAATATCGAACTGGTGAAATGCCCGGCGAAAGTTAGCCTGCTTGTTCAGGATGGTTGTCCAACTCAACCCTGCCTGATTGATTTCCAGGACCAGCCGGCAGAATAGTTCATTGTCGTCGTGCAGGGGAAATCCATACTGGTGATCGTGATAGTGCCTATGCGGGTTGGGATCGTTGGCTGGAAGCGCGTTTACGAAGGTGCAGTAACTCATGGGAATGATGGTGGTGAGAATAATTGCCGGAACCGGTGAATGGACAAAAGTACGCCGGTATACCGGCGTCAGAACTTGTGTTGCACCTGATTTATCGGATTCCTGTAGCGGGCCTTTTCAACTGATGTCTCCTGTAAACCCTGATGGATACCAGAGGCTGTAACACTAACAAAAGGGATGAAAAAATGATTTTTCAAACCTGCCTTGAGGGTTAGGCTGTTAACTTCGCGCTTTTTTTAGACGCAACCCGGTATTCCGGCACATTCAAAACAAACGACCTGTCCGATGAGCAGATTCCTGCCGCTCGTATTTTCCGTATTTATGGTATCAGGGCAAGCTAATGCCCAATTCAGCAACACCCTCCGGCATCTTTCTTCCAGCAGCAACGATGCCACACTGGTCGGACTTTCGGCCCATGATATTGATCTTGATGGCGACCTCGATGCCCTTGCGACCTTCCAGAGCGGCGTTTTTTGGTATGAAAATGACGGTCAGGGCAATTTTTCCGACGGCAATTCCATAGAATTCAAGGGTTCGCCGGTATTTAAACCCGCCCAGTTCCGCGATTTTGACGGCGATGGCTACCCGGACATCGCGGCCGGTTTCGGCTGGCGCAAAAACCTCGGGAACGGCAACTTTGGCCCGGAGTCGGGTAATTTCTGGAAAGAGGTTTCCGGGGTATGCGATTTGAACAACGACGGCCTCGGCGATGTAATTTATCAGTCCACGAACGTCATGTTTCTGGAAAGAAACCTCGGCGCTGTTTTTTCTCCGGACGCATACGCCCTGGCCAACGGCTCGAATATTCAGGTCTGGGCAGCCGCAGACCTCGACGGGAATCAGAAAGAGGACTTGGTGGCATCGCTTACCAATATACTGTACTGGTTCAGAAATGAAGGGAACAACACCTTTTCAAAAATCCAGGTTTATACCGGCCAATTGAAGTCGGTAGTCGCGGGCGACGTAGACGGCAACGGGAAAATGGACCTGCTTGGCGGTGCTTCCGGCACTATTTACTGGTGGGAGTTCGATGCTTACGGAAACCGGGTGCTACGCCAGACCCTCACCTTGCCCGGTATCAACGACAAGGCGCTTGTGCTCGGCGACCTCGATGACGACGGTGATCTTGATATTTTCACGGGAGGTATGACTACGCCCGGCGGAACCTTGCCTGCCATATTGCGGTACGATGCCGCAGCAGGTCAATTCGACCTTGCCCCGCAAACACAGCCTGCCTTATCGACGACTTGCCCCAAGGCTATATTGGCAGATTTCGATGCCAATGGCAATCCGGACCTCTTCGCGTTTCGGCCAGGAGCGTCCAACCGTTTTGCCATTTACCTGGACAACGGCACCCCCGGAAGTTTCAAGGCGCCAACGCTCGTCGGCGAGCCCTTGAGTTATATCAACCAGGTATTGCCCGCTGACCTCGATGGCGACGGCGACCGGGATTTTATCGCCGCCGATTTTCTGATGGAAAAGGTCGCACCCGGAAATTATGCCCAGCGGAAGAAAATAAACCTGCCCAACGTGGATGTCCAGTTGGCCGATCTTGACGGCGATGGCCTGGCAGATGCGGTTTATCCGAAAAACGACGCGGTGGTCTGGCAACGCAACCTGGGCGGCTTGCAGTTCGGCCCTGCGATTCAACTCGACGGCTTCGTGGCCCAGAATAAATACGTCGGCATCGCCGATTTCGATATGGACGGCGACCTCGACCTCACTGCCGGCATCGGGACGGAAGCACTTGCAAATTTTTCCCTGCTGTTCTGGTTTGAAAACGACGGTGCGGGCAATTTTACCGAACATCAACTCGAAGACGGCCTCAGTTGGGTACTCTCTACGATGCCGCTTGATGTAAATGCAGACGGCCTGCCGGACATTTTTGTTGAACGGGGCAACTTGCAGACCGATATCTGGTTCGAAAACCTGGGCAACGGTGTATTTGGTCCCTGGAAGGACCTCTTTACCGCCGGCACGACTGAACCTGCAAACGTCAACCAGCGGATGCTCGTCGACCTCGACGATGATGGTCGTATGGATATGGTGTTTAGTTCAAAGGACTACCACGAGACCGGGGTGTTTTGGTATCAAAATCTCGGTGGGGGCGTGTTTTCGGATAAAATACAGTTGTATTCGGTCGATCACCTCGGCTCCTATTCATCGCCTTATTTCGCGGTGTACGATACCGATAACGATGGGCACAAGGATGTCGTCATCACTGGCGAATACTATCGGCAAATCATTGCTTTCCGCGGGCTTGGCGGCGGCGACTTTGCCCCGGCAAGCATCATTTACGACGACCTGGGAGTAGGCGGCTTCCTCGCGATCGTGCCGTACGATGTGGACGACGACGGTAAACTCGACCTGCTTTTGGGTAACAAGGCCAGCAATCTGACAAATATCAACCGCATTTCATGGCTGTCGGGGGTGGCAGAAACCCCGCCCGACCCAGTTACCTGTCCGAGAGATCTGTTGTTCAGCGTCCAGAGCGAAATTGATTCGTTTCCGATAAAATACCCGAATTGCTACGAGATTGAAGGCAATATCGTTGTTTATGAAATTTCGGCCAACGGCGACCCGGTCATCTACGATTTGTCGCCGCTGCTGGGCATCCATACCGTTCATGGAGGCGTTTACCTGTATCGGAATTACCTGCAGAACCTGCACGGCCTGGACAGTCTTCAGACCATAGGAAAGGATATGGAAATCAAGAACAACTATGTGATTGCGAGTCTGGAGGGGCTGGATAATTTGCGTTCCATTGGCGGCAATCTCGTTATCCGCGACAACTTTTCGCCGACTTCCAGTCCAAAACTGGTGAACCTGAACGGCCTGGGCGGGCTGGAGCGCGTCGAAGGCGATTTCTGGGAATACCAACAGAACCTGAAATCAATGGAAGGGCTGTCGGGCCTGCAATTTGTCGGCGGCAACCTCGATATCCAAAAAGGGAAGTTGCAGGACCTGAAAGGCCTGGAAAACCTCGATACCATCGGCAACTCCCTGGTTATCTCGGCGGTGCCCACCCTGAAAAGCCTGAACGGCCTGCAAAACCTGCGCCACGCCGGCTTGAGCCTTACCACCGATTCGTTGCTCCAGTTGCAAGGTTTGGACAACTGGCAATCGGGCAGGGAGCTCCGGCTTGTGGGCAACAAACAACTCCAGAGCCTCTCCGGAATAGAGAATATTCAACAGTTGACAGGATACAACCTGACCACGCCGGTTAAACGCCCGGCCATCTGGCTGGCCAACAACCCGAACCTGACCGACATATTTGCGCTCGACCGCACGGTCGCGATCGACGACGATGGCATATATATTTTGAACAACGCCGGCCTCAGCCTGTGCAACGCCCAGGCCATTTGCGATTACCTGTCGACTTCACCCGATACGGTTTCCGTCGCCGGGAACCTGCCGGACTGCGATTCGTGGTCCGGGATAGTGATGTCGTGCATGCCGGTTGGGACGAACGACGTTGATAAAATCGCGGATTGTCAGATTTCCCCCAACCCGGTTTCCGCAGGCGCATCGTTGAGCATCGTGTTGAACAGCGATTTTTACGGTGCAGTGAAAATCGACTTTTTGAGCCTCGACGGACGACACCTGCAAACTTTTTTTCGGGAAAAAACAGCGCTGCATTTTTCAGAATCGCTGCCGGTTGCCGAAACCTTGCCCCGGCAGTTTATAGTGCGCGTAACGGACGGGAGGCATGTTGTGGCGCGGTTGATTTTTAGCAATTGACAGTTTGACTCCCAAAAAAGGTTTTCAAAAAATGCCGACGCGCCTGTACTGCTACTGGATGCGTAGGGGCGAACTTTTGAATTGAAATAAAGGCTTGGGTCGAATTATTTGATTGAGTTTTTAAAGTAGATTCGAAAAATTAGATCAAATTTTTCGATTCCCCAGCAAGGTTCGTCGGACATTTACCCTAATACACAGTTCTCCTCTGTACATCCCGACAATTTTAGGGACTTTAGCGGTTAAGCAATCCGTTTCCAATAAGTTTGTTTATACTCGCTCGAAATCTGGATTTGTTCAACAACGATAAAGTCAAAAAATGATCCGAAATTACCTAATCCCTTTACTCCTTTTCCTACCCTTCCTCCTTCCTGCCCAAATCAACGATGTCGAACTCCACGACATGGATATTCAGATAGAGGAAAGTTATGTCGACCCGGCCACAGCGATCCAGCAAAGCATTCCCGCAAGGTTCAAAACCGGCAAACCCGAACTGTTCGCCTATCAGGGCCGCTACGGTTATGTACTGAATGACAGTATCCTCATTCAACCGGAATACCAGTCCCTGGAAAAGCCCTACGCCGATTTTATGATCGCCAGAAATGCGCAGAACTACTTCGGGGCGATCAATAAACAGGGCAAAATTATCCTGCCCTTCGAATATTTTCAGTTGGCGCGTACCCCAACCGGCATGGTGCTCGCCGGCAAGATGAAGCAAGGTTTTGGGCTGCTCGATGCACAAGGCAAGGTGCTGCTGCCCCTGGAATACAAAGACGGCCGTCATTTTGCCGATTCTACCGTAGTGCTTTCCGGTCCGGGCAAACAAAAGATTGTCAAACTGCTTGGCCCTGCTGGTTTTAAAGTTGTTCTGGAGGCAGGATACGAAGCAATGGACAAAGCGACTACAGGTGACCGATCCTTGTTTGCCGTACAGGAAAACGGCCTTTGGGGACTGATGGATTATAACAAGCGGCTTATTCTGCCCTGCACCTACGACAAAATCCACCGCGTGTACGAAGATCAGGCCATCGCCGAAAAAGCCGGTAAATGGGGTGTCGTTAGTTTTCAAAACAAGGTGCTGATTCCCTTTGTACACGACAAAATCAGTGAACGCCTGCGCTACGGGTATTACCGGGCCGGTAAGTCGATGCCCAAAAGCAAATGGCTCTGGGGTATGGTGGACACGACCGGCCGCACACTGCTTGAGGCGAAATACGATGCCATTGACCAATTGTACTACTGCGATTTTTTCAAAATAAGCCAAAACGGCAAAAAAGGGCTGGTGGATACCGCAGGCAACGTGATAGTGCCTATACAATTCGGCGACATCTACGAACTCAAACACCCGGAATGGGCAGCGCAGGAAGGCCGGCCCGGAATGGTCAAGCGGGAGGTATACGGCCTGTATGTAAAAACCAAAAACCCGGAGAACGACCTGCTCGGGCTTTGGCAGTTGAACAAAGGCGAAATCCTGAAACCTGCTTTCGAATGGATCGAGGTACTGCAAGCCGGCGGGCCATACGCGGTGCAAAAAGAAGATAAGAAAGCGCTGTTTGACGGCGCCGGACAGCAACTCACCGGGTTTGAATATGCATGGCTGGGCTTTGGCCTGATGCGTCCCGAGATCATTGTTGCCGGCCTGCCTGATCGAAAAACGACCCTGCTCAGACGCTCCGACGGCAAACCCGTTCAAGCGGAATTTTACGATGAAATCCTGCCCATCAGGGAAACCGATACAGGGTATATGGTTTCCAAAAGCGACGGCAAGTGGGCCCTGCACGCCTCCAATGGCAAACGGCTCTGCCCGCATCAATACACCTGGATCAGAAACTGGGACAATTCCGTTCAGGTGACCGGCTTGCCCGAAGAGCGCGTTCTGGTTGCCAAGGCAGCGATATACAGCGATACAGGGCTGATGTTTTTTGCCCTGGATGATACCGGGGCTGCGTATCCGGTAGAGCGGGGGTAGGGGAGGAGTCAAAAACGATACGTGTGTTGTTGTATTCAGGGCCGCAACACAGCACGGGCGTTACTGTTTGGCGTCTTGTGACGCCCGTTCCCAGGGAATTTCCGATGATGGATTCAAAGATTCTAAACCGGAACACATCGTTCTGGAATATTTATTCCAAAAAATGAAAAATAATTTGGAACATTCATTCCGATATACGCATATTTGCATCAGGAACGATCGTTCCAGTATTTATTTTACCTGAAATTATTAAAATTTGACATTGAAAATGAACAAGTTACAAGGAAAAATTGCGGTGGTTACCGGCGGAAACAGCGGTATTGGCTACGCGGCGGCAGCCGAATTCATCGCCAACGGTGCGAGGGTTATTATCACAGGGCGCAACGCCGAAAAAGTGGCCAGGGCAGCAGCAGAACTGGGCGCCACCGGTTTGGTGGCGGACCAGGCCAACTTATCCGACCTCGACCGGCTGGTAACCGAAGTAAAAAACCAATTCGGTTCAGTCGACGTGCTGTTTGTCAATGCCGGGATATTTACGCCTGCCCCGGTCGGGCATATTTCGGAAGATATCTACGACACTCAAATGGACATCAACTTTAAAGGCGCCGTATTTACGGTTCAGAAGTTTTTGCCCATCCTGAATGAGGGCGCCTCTGTGATCAACCTGTCGTCCGTCAACGCGTACACCGGTATGGCGAACACGGCGATTTATGCAGCGAGCAAGGCAGCGCTCAACTCCTTTACACGCACTGCTGCAACCGAACTGGCGTCCCGGAAAATCCGGGTAAATGCCGTGAACCCCGGCCCGGTTGCGACGCCGATCTTTGAAAAGGTGGGTATGCCCGAAGCAGACCTCCATGCCTTTGCCGGCGCCATGCAGAATCGGGTTCCGCTGAAACAGTTCGGTACCCCTGAAGCCATCGCCAAACTCGTTACATTCCTTGCCTCCGACGATGCCTGGTTCATCACTGGCGCCGAGTACAATATCGACGGAGGCATCAACGTCAATCCGGTATTGAGCTAATTTTTTTGCATAATTTTGGAACGAATGTTCAAAAACGGAGTAATTTTGGAAGTGGGAAAGTCCCGCTTCCAATTTTTTTATTATGCCGCGTACAAAGCAATTTGATGAAGAGCAGGTGCTCGAAAAAGCCGTAGAACTCTTTTGGCGACAAGGCTATCACGCTACATCTATTCAGGATGTTGTCGATAACCTGAGCATCAACCGGGCGAGTCTGTATGATACATACGGTGACAAGCGTACCCTGTATATCAAATCACTAAAGCGTTATCGTACCGACGAAACACAGGCCATCGTTCGCCTCCTGCAGGCGCCGGGCAATGCTTTGGACAAGATCAGGAACCTGCTGGAGCAAAGGGTCCGGGCAATCTTGTCCGATGGCGCGCACAGGGGTTGCTTTATCGTAAATACCGCCGTGGAACTGGTCAACCACGATGCGGAAATCGCACGGATAGCATTCGACAACCAACAGGAAGTTGAAATGGCGCTGCGGCAAATCATTCGGGAAGGACAGGCTGCCGGGCAGATCACGACCCGGCACGATGCCGAGGCACTGGCGCAATACCTCGTCAGTAATTTTAACGGCCTTCAGGTGATGGGCAAGATCAATCCGGATAAAAATGTGCTGGAGAATATCGCCCGAATCACACTCGATGTGCTGACTTCCCGCTGATCTTCGAACCTTGACGGGCAGAGATGGCCGGCTTGTTATCCGAATCATACTTCATGATTGAGCAGGGCGACAAACCGGCTTGTATCTGCCAGTTCGTAATCACCTGTTCTTTTGATTTTAGAACAAATGATTATTTTGTTTCTAAAAATCTCTATTTTTGTAGAAAAATAGAAATGAAATTTCTGGACTTCCAACATGCCTTTGAGCAGTTCCCGGTTATTCCCGTGGGAGAGATCGAAAAGGTTTTCCCCGGATTTGATCGAAACAACCTGCTTCGCTGGCAGGAAAAGGGGTATATCGAAAAACTGAGGAATGGTTTCTATCGCTTTCGCAAACAAGTACCGAATCAGGAAGAGCTCTTCCTGATCGCAGGTAAAATATATACGCCATCCTATGTGTCCCTGGAAAGCGCCCTGTTCTGGTACGGGCTTATACCTGAAGCCGTATTCACGATTACTTCGGTCAGCAACCTGAAAACCCAGTATTTTGATACGCCTGTTGGCCGGTTCTCGTACCGGCATTTAAAGAAAGAACTGTTGTTTGGCCTTCGGTTGGAACCTGCGGGGATTTTTCACTTCAAAATTGCAGATCCGGTGAAAGCGCTGCTGGATTTTCTATACCTGCGTTCTGATATCTTCAATGCGGGACACATAGAAGAATTAAGGTTGAACAGGAGGGCCGTGCAGCAGTATCTTGAGCAGTATCCGGTCTCCGATTATCTGGAACGGTTCGATTCCCATACGCTTACCAGAAAAGTATCTGTTTTACAAGAAATGTTGTCAAAATGATGATGCCCTTATCTGAAATAGAACAACAATACCCGGAACAGCTTCGGTCATTCCGGTCTTTTCTATTGCGGGAATACCTGCAATACCAGATGCTGCAATTACTTTTTACCGGACCCTTAGCCGATAAATTCTGTTTTCTCGGCGGTACCTGCTTGCGTATAGTGCACCAAAATTCCCGATTTTCGGAGGATCTGGATTTTGACAATCACGACCTCTCGGAGGACGACTTTGATCGGGTAGCAGCAGGCATTCGCAAAGGTTTGGAACAAATGGGTCTGGAGATTGAGATGGAAAACGTCTTTCGCGGCGCTTACCACTGCTATATCAAGTTTCCCGGATTGCTGTATCAAACGGGGCTTTCAGGCCATCGGGAGCAAAAAATATTAATTCAACTGGATACAGAAAATCAGGGTTTTGAATACACGCCTGAAATCAAATTCATCAACAAGTTCGACGTATTTTGCAGTATTCCTACCACTCCCGCTGACATTCTGCTTGCTCAAAAATTCTATACCGTATTCCATCGCAAACAACCCAAGGGGCGCGATTTTTTTGATATTACCTTTCTGATGGGAAAAGGCATTCGACCGAACTACCATTTTTTAAAGCAAAAAATTGATGTTTCCAACCCCTCTGATCTTCGGGAAAAAATACTGGCGTATTGTTTAAACCTTGACTTTGAATATCTCGCCGACGATGTGCGCGCCTTTCTTTTTAACCCCGGTGAAGTACGGAGGGTGCTACTTTTTACCGACTTTATAAAGACCGCGGCACTATGAATATGTTGGGTGCTGGTTGGGTCGGTCACTTGAACACACCGGTAGTAAAATCTCTTGCCACATGCTGAACTTCTACAAAATCGTAAAGGAAAACCTGAGTTTCAACCGCTTTGAATACAGAGAAACGGTCTGCCTGGAATATACCTGCCCCATCGATGCCGAACAGGTTGGTATTTTCTCCCGCAATGATTACCTGGTGTATGTCCTGAGCGGTAAAAAAACATACAAAACCGTGAACGGTGAGTGGACCCTGGCGCCCGGCCAGATGCTCTACCTGAAAAAAGGCGCCGAAATCATCCACCAGTATTTTGACGATGAATATTGTATGCTGGGGTTTTTTCTGTCCGATGAACTGATCCGGGAAACCTACGAAGAGATCAGGGGTAAAGCGCCCCTTAAACTCAATACCACAGTAGATACATTGGACTTTACGGCCGCAGAAGTGCAGCCTTCCAATTTTCTGGAAGCCTTTTTTCACTCCATGCTCAACTATTTCCGGGGGAAGGACCGCCCGCCGGACCATATCCTGGTGCTTAAGTTGAAAGAACTGCTGATCACGCTGATGAACTGCGACCCGGTTTTGACCGCCTATTTCAACAGTATCACGGACACAGGCAGGCCTTCACTGCCCCAGATCATGGAAAAAAACTTTTGCTTTAACCTGCGTCTGGAAGATTATGCAGATTTAACGCACCGAAGCCTGTCTTCCTTTAAAAGGGACTTCCGGGAGCATTATAAAGAATCTCCGGGGAAGTGGCTGCTTAAAAGGCGGGTGCATTATGCCGCCCACCTGATTGCCAACTCCAGCATGATTCTAACGCAGGTTGCGTTCGAATCGGGGTTTGAAGACCTCTCGCACTTTAGCCGGGCGTTCAAAAACATCATGGGAACCAGTCCTTCCGATTACAAAAAGTCAATAGTCCGGGCCTGACTTTTGTTTTGAGCCAAATTGACAACTATATGAGCTTTCAGGCAAAATAGCCGGCCTTCATATGCCCTCATCTTTGCAGCACATTAAAGATGAAGGAATTATGAAAACGCTCACAGATTATCAATTGAAACATGACGCATATCCATCCACAGGCGCCTTCCGGCCCTCTCGCGACGGTATGCCCCAACCCCAAACCTTTTCCTCTTCTGATCGCCTCCAACACCCGGAACCTGCCGCACCGTCGCCGACTGTCCGGAAAAGCAGGCTGCTGACCCGGGAGGCCATTGACGAAATCGCCAGGGGCAGTATTCCGGACATGACCCGGGTATGCCACGATCTGTTTGATACTTTCCTCCAGCCGGATACACCGTACGCCGCTTTCCAGTTTATCCCCGTCCTGAAGGCGTTGAACGCCATCGATCGGGCTGCAGCAAAGCGATTCATGAAAAATCCGGTAACACGGCATGTCCTCGTAGACAATGCTTTGCTAAAAGTCGTGCTGATCCACTGGGAACCGGGCGTGTACTCGGGCATTCACGGCCATCCCAAAGGCGGCTGTGTGTTTAAGGTCTTGAAAGGGAGTCTCGAGGAAAAACGATACGGTACAGGCAAAGCGCACCGACCGTTGGCGGTCAGTACCTTCAAAAGCGGCAGTATGGCCTATATAGATGATAATATGGCGTATCACGCCGTCGGGAACCCCTTTGACAAACCGGCGATCAGCCTGCATGTCTATACCCCCGGAAAGAACCTGTAATGCACACATTCAACACTTTAAAAACACATTTAAAAACATTTGCCATGTCAGAAAAAAGAAAATTGGTTGTTGTAATCACCCGTGGTCTGGACGACGAACGCTCCTCCGTTGCCTGGAGCATAGCCAACGGCGGTATCAATTCAGGTCTCGATGTTTCGGTATTCCTGGTCAGTTCGGGCGTCGATTGGGTCCGTAAAGGCGCCGCAGATGCGGTCCATCTGAACCCCCTCGACCCGCCGATGAAAGACATGATCCAAAAGGTGATCGACAGCGGTTGCCCCGTCGGGGTATGCCCGCCCTGTGCAAAAGTCCGGGGCTATGGGGAAAATGATCTTATGGAAGGTGTCACTATCGTCGGATCAATCGCGATACACGAACCCGTCAGGCAAGGCGCTGCCGTTCTCACGTTTTAAAGGAAACGCCGGTTAGCCCTTTACATAACCCTTCAGTCCGTCGAAAAACTGGCGTATCCCGGCATTCCATTTTTTCCGGACAAAAAGGCTGTCAGTTCGAATGCCAGGCCTTCATGGGGCCTCCATTCCACAACTTTTTCTTCAAACCAGTTCCCTTTCGGCAATACCTCGCACTTTCGACCGGCACCGATGCTAACCCACCCGCCGCACCGTACAATTGAAACAGCCGGGTTTGGCATTGTGCACCTGGATGTACTCCACCTGTTGGTTTTCAAACAACAGGCCCAGGGCGCTCCGCAAATCCCTGCCTTCCGCAACGCTTGCGCCAACCATCATGCCCGCCCGGTCGTATGCCCGAAGCGATAGTTGGCGGTGTTGCAATATCTGTGGGATCTCATTGACGGCAGGGTACGCCGTCTCCGCGTTTTTTCTGACAAAAACAGGCCCGCTGGCCCGATATGGCGATGGCACGTCGTGGTGGATAAACGGCAATAACACGACCTCTTCGCCCGGCTCCGCATCTACGAGACTGACCCGGCAGGGGAACCCGGGCTTGACATCAACGATCATACGCCTGGCGCCCAGCGCGTCAAGTTCGCGATCTGTTTTGGAGAACAACTCCGCAAACACCCTGGCAGGCAGGGCGGAAAATTGAAAATCGATCATAATCCGGAAGGAATGAAATGGTTAACCACTAGTTTGTTGACGCCATTTCGCAGCCCAGCAAGGCCTTTTTTCGGGTGCTGCCCCAATGGTACCCGCCTACCTGACCTTCTTTTCTGATGACCCGGTGGCAGGGAATGAGGAACGCCACCGGGTTCTGGCCAATGGCTGTACCCACCGCACGGACGGCCCCGGGGTTGTGGATATGGCCGGCAATTTTTTGGTATGTCGTGACGGCGCCCGGCGGAATGGTCAGCAAGGCTTCCCAGACTTTAAGTTGAAAATTGGTGCCCTGCACCAGCAAATGGATTTTGCGCGGCTCTTTGGCGTCAAATATCTGCCGGACCGCGCTTGCGGTCTTCGCGGTATCGAAAACAAGGTTTGCCGACTGCCATTTGCCCAGAAAACGGTCCAGTTCGGCCTGCCTGGAATGTTCATCCACAAACGACAGTGCACAAATACCTTTTGGGGTCAGGGCGATCAGGCATTCGCCGAAAGGCGTGGGATGGAAACCGTAATGGATTTCCAGTCCCCGACCGGCGGTTTTGAATTCGTTGGGCGTCACACCTTCGATGCTCACGAAGAGATCGTACACCCTCGACGGCGCCGAATAACCGACGGCATCCGCAGCATCCTGCAGGTTGGGCAGGTCAAAAATCCGGCTGCGCAGGTGCTCGATGCTGAGGTATTGCATGAATTTTTTTGGGCTGACACCGGCCCATTCCGTAAAAATGCGCTGGAAATGATGCGGCGACAGGTGCACCTGCCGGGCGACTTCGTCGAGGTCGGGCTGACTTTTGAAATGGGTTTCCAGAAAATCGATGGCTTTGGCGACCCGTTCGTAATCAATGGTGCGATCAGACATGGCGTTGAATTATTATACTGCAAAGATGTCCCGTTGCCGGGCAAGGTAACAACCCGAAACTTGCGGAATTGCCGAACAGGCCTGCGATGCCCGTTTTCGACGCCCGGGAATTATCTGTCCCTGCTGCCCCGTCGCTACTCAAATCCTTCCTCCATCAGGTAATGATTTGTACCGCCCGGTAGCCGTAGAACAGCCGGGTGCAGCGCCCTGTAAAAGTAGACGTCCCACCTTGCAAGGAGCGGCGACCGGCGCGCCGATCCCCCTCACCTTTGCATCAAAATCCATTATTCACATGAAACGTCAACTGTTTTCTCTCGGACTGATCCTTGCGCTTGGAAGCCTGATCAGTGCCTGCCAAAAAGGCGAATTCGACCCCAACCAACCCGGCAATCTCGTACCGCTGACTGTTGATCAGGACCCGTCATTGCCAAGCATTGCCGTGAACGGCACACAACTGCACGCCGAGGCTTTCGGCCATCCCGACAGCGCTCTGCTGGTGGTGATCCACGGCGGGCCCGGCGGCGATTATCGTTATTTATTGAACTGCAAGGCCTTTGCGGATAACGGCTTCCGGGTTGTGTTTTACGACCAGCGGGGCTCCGGATTGTCGAAACGCCATCCCAAAGACTCGTACAACCTGCAAGTCATGTGGGACGATCTGGACGCGGTCATCGAACACTACAAAACCCACGCCGGCCAGAAAGTTTTCCTGCTCGGGCATTCGTGGGGCGGCATGCTGGCGACGGCTTACATCAATGCCTACCCGGGCAAAGTTGACGGCGCGATACTCGGCGAGCCGGGCGGGTTTACATATGCACAAATGCGGGAATACCTCGACCGTTCGCACGGCTACAGCCTGTTCAGCGAAACCCTGAACGATGCCGTTTATCTCGACCAGTTCCTTTCCGGCAGGGGCGACGAACACGAAATCCTGGATTACAAATTCGGATTGTGGGCCTCTGCTGACGGGGCCAAAGACAGCCCCGTTGGCAACGAAGGTCCGTTGCCAACCTGGAGAGCAGGCGCCGTGGTGTCTGATGCCCTGTTTTCTATTGGCGAAAAGGATGGGTTCGACTGGACGACCCACCTGGATCAGTTTGACACCACGATACTGTTCGTATACAGCGAAAACAACACGGCATACGGTGAGGCGCACGCCAGGAAAGTCTCTTCTGCGTACCCGAACGTGCAGTTGTTCCGCGTCGACGATGCCGGACATGATATGCTCTCCTTTCCGCGCGGGTGGGCCAACTTCTACCCCGTCGGTCTCGCTTACCTGAATTCCTTAAAATAATTTTCCATGAAAAACAGCATCATTATTACCATCGCCCTCCTGGGCCTGACGACGCCGGTATGGGCACAAAACATCAACTGGCAGGCGTTCCAACCCGAACAAAAACAATTCGTACAGATACAGACGGGCTGGGACTACGGCATGACGTTTGGCCTGGGTTACGGGCGCAAATTCAACACTAAAATGCCCGTTCTGGTCAATATCGGGTACAGTTTTCCCGCAGGCGAGCGGCTGTTCGACGATTTCAAGGTCAGACTCGGCGGTCAGGTGGAAGTTATCCGCCGCGGCGGTTTTTCTGCAACGGTCAAGGTGTACAGCCCGTTTCGCCGGTTTGAAAACAGCCTGGTCAGGCTCATTAATTTTGGCGGCGAATTTTCTGGCGTGGCCGGTTTCTACCGGAAGCACTGGTATGTGGCCGGCGAATTCGGCTTTGACAAGGCTATTGCCACCCACGTCCGGCACACCGACCTTGAGCGGGAAACCTACCCCGACGCCCGCGACGGCTGGTATGTTCCGACGGGCGGCAATTATTTCTACGGCCTGCAGGCAGGCGTTTCTTTCGGGAAGAGTGATGTTTCGCTGAAGGCGGGAAACCTGGCTACCCAGGGCTGGAAAACGAAGCCGTATGTCCCGAAATATGCCGTCTTGGAATACAATTACCGGTTTTAACGGCAGGGCCGCCCGAATTTAAAGAAACATCGCTGTGGAACAGTACAACATGAGTCATCCCGAATTTTTAAAATGACTTCGGAGAAGTCAAATGTTTGTAGATCAATGGCCTGGGGAGACGTAACGACCTCGGAGAGGTCGAATGTTAACCTTTGTAATTACCGCTGGTGCGACCTCTCCGAGGTCGTAAAACCCGTATCTGATCATTTCTACAAACATTTGACCTCTCCGAGGTCATTCACTCAGGAAAATTCGGGATGACTCATGTCTATGTTTATCCTTCCGGCGCTGTTCCGGTCTCGCGGGTATTATTGCAGGGTGCCGGAACTTAGAAACGCCGAAGGCGCTTGCCCGGTCGCTTTTTTAAAATAGCGGTTAAATGCCGATTTGGAGTTAAAGCCGCATTCCAGTGCAAGGGCAAGCAGGGTATAATGACTGTTTTTGGGGTCGGCAGCCGTTTTCAGGAAGGCTTCGACGCGCATGGCATTGACGTAGTCATAGAAGTTTTTTCCCTCCTTTTCATTGATGATCTGGGAGAGATAGTTGGGATGCGTGTCCAGGCGTTCCGCCAGATCGGTGAGCGAGAGTTCGCTTTCCCGGTATACCTGCCGGTCGGTCATCAGGTCGTTTAGCCGCTGATGCAGGTCTTCCGCCGCCTCCGCGCTCAGGCCTGATTTTTCATATTTTTTCCTGTCGGACGACGGCCGGCTTTCCCCGGGTGAATCTTCCGGTTCAGTGCCGGGCACCGGCAGATCGGGTCTGTCATAATGCTCCATCGCCAGTTGCAGTGCCGGCGGGTTGGTGAAAATGCCTGCCTGCCGAATGCCGAAGTAACCGATGAACAAAACGAACCCTACCGCCGCGCCAAATACGAGCGAATCATGGCCGAACAACACCGCCATCCAAATGATCGCCAGACCGTATATCAGATTTTGCATCCATTGCAGGTTGATGTTTTCTTCGCTGGAGAACAGGTCTGCGATGACCCGCCGGTGTTTTCGCAGCGATCGATGGGCTAATACCGTGTACACCACACCCGACACATTTATGGCAATGCCAATCAGCATCATAAACCCTTCGTAACCGGCTCCTTTATGTTGGAAAGTCCAGATTTTTTGCTCCGGTGGCAACAGCATAAACGGAACCATATACAGATAGCAGCCTGCGATAGGTAGAAAGTGCATCCACCAGTATCGCGGCAAACCACCCCGGCATAGTGCTACGGTGTACAGATAAAGAAGCGGCGGGTGCGCAAGGGGCATCGGAATACTCAGTCCAAGCAGGAATGGAAACGAAAATATCTTTTCGGAGAAGAACCAGTAGTAAAGCCACAGGTGACAGCCAATCCAGAACATCCAAAACGCCAGTACCCGGTCGGCGGCAGTTTTGTCTTTCTTGCCAAGCATCAGCAGGCAGAGAAAAAAGGAGATAATGATACCGGTGGTGTAGATCATTTTTGATCGATCAAAGCAGTGCAAAGATGTCCCGGTTTCGTATGGCTACAACCCAATTGTGGAGCGAAAATTTGATTTTAAAGCAAAATAGGGTATCAACCGCACTTTTTCCTGCCCTTTTCTGTCGTCTCAAAGTGTACACGGCATGGCAATAATACCCGGCATTGCTGCTGCTTTCCGGGCCTTTCGTCGATATTTATTTCGGAAAATGCATTTAAAAGCGGTCCTTTTCATGGAAAAATAAACGATTCGGACAACAAAACTATTATTGCCATGAAAAAACACCTCTGCTGGCTTTTCTTTTTTGCCCTTGCAATCCCTTCTGCCACACTACATGCGCAAATGCTTTCCCTGCCCGACGGCGGTGTTAACCAAAAATCGTGGGCCGGCCAGCGCGTGGGGGTTACCGACATCGATATCCATTGGAACGCGCCCGGGGTGAAAGGCCGGGAAGGGAAAATATGGGGAACGCCCGTGGCTCATTACGGTTTTGTCGATATCGGATTCGGCACAGCCAAGTCGTCGCCCTGGCGCGCCGGGGCCAACGAATGCACAACCATCGAGTTTTCGACCGACGTAACCATCGATGGCAAACCCCTGGCTGCCGGCAAATACGGTTTTTTTATTGCGGTGTATCCCGACTCCTGTACCCTCATCTTTTCGAGCAATGCCAACGGCTGGGGCACCTATTTCTATAAACCCGAAGAAGATGTGCTGCGGTTGACCGTTCACCAGCAAAAAGACCTGCCGCAAAGCCGGGAGTGGCTGGCCTATATTTTCTCCAACCCCACGGAACGCTCGGTGACGGTGGCGCTCGAATGGGAGTACTGGCGCATTCCGTTCACGGTTGCCGTCGACCTTGAAAAAACAACGGTTGCGTCCATTCGCCGCCAACTTTCCGGAGGCATGGGCTTCGATCCGCCCAGTATGCAGGCGGCAGCCCAGTGGTGCCTGTCCCACAACGTCAACCTCGAAGAGGCACTGGTATGGGCGGAACGTACGACCGACCCGACGCTTGGCGGCCAGCAAACCTTTGCCGCCTTGTCGACCAAGGCCGGACTGGAACGCAAACTTGGCCGTACAGCCGATGCGGACAAAAGCATGCAGATGGCTATGGACAAGGCCAGCGTAATGGACCTGCACGGCTACGGGCGGCAGCTAATCTCGGAGAAAAAATACGTGGAGGCGCTGGCTGTGTTTCAAAAGAATTTTGACAAATCGGGTGGCGCCTGGCCTACGCAGGTCGGCCTCGCAAGAGGCTATTCGGCAACGGGCGACTTGAAAAAAGCCCTTGAGCACGCCCAGGCTGCCCTTAAACAGGCGCCGGACGATATAAACAAAAAGAGCCTCGAAGGGATGGTGAAAACCCTGAGCGAGGGCAAGCCGATCGTGCAGTAAACGGCAGCCAACTCATTTATGTAACCTGCTTTGCGCGGTAATAAGTCACCGTTTCTGCCAGGCCCTTTTCAATGGAGGTAGGCTGCATGCCAAATGTCCTTTCAAATTTTTTGGAAGAAAAAACGTAGTCATGTGTGAACTGGTAGTTCATCTCTGCCAGTTCACGCATCAGGGGGTTGAACAAGCCGAGCAGGCGCAGCATAAACGTCGGCGTCGCCTGATATTTGGGTGCAATGCCAAATGCAGCAGCAGCGGCCTGTGCCCATTGCGCGCCGGTCCACTGCTCATCCGAGGTGGGCAGGTGCCACACCTGTCCGTCGGCACGGGCGTCAGTGCCGAGCACAGCGAGCGCAGGCCCGATGTCGGAAGAGTAGGTATACGTATGCACCTTGTCGGCCTTGCCCATCAGGTATGCACTTTTACCGGCGGCATATCGCTCGAAGACGGTGGTGTTTAAAACACTGGTGTCGCAGTGGGGGCCGTAAAAATCAGCGGCGCGGGCTATACAGGCTTTAAGACCGCTATCCATGGCATCGAGCAACATGCGGTCAACTTTTTCCCGGACTTTCCCTTTTTCACTACTGGGCCGCATGGGCGTTTCCTCGGTCATAGGACCGTCAACCAGACCGTAGGCATAGACATTATCCATGAAAACCAGTTTGGCGCCGTTTTCCACGCAGGCCTTAATGGCGTTGTCCATAATAACCGGCCAGTTACGCTGCCACACCTGGAGATTGTATTCAATTCCGACGAGCAGGTAGACCACTTCGGAGCCTTCCACGGCAGCCATTACATCTGCTGGTTTCGTGACGTCAGCCACTACGTATTCCCAATCGCCGGGATGGGGTCTGCGATTTACCCCGCGAACGGGAAAATTGCGCCGGCGCAAGGCCTCGACTAATCCGGGTCCGACGGTGCCGTTACTGCCCAATATAGTATGCATAAAAAGTAAATTATAGAGGTGAAAGGATCTGCAAATATGGCTAGGGCAGCGTGTATCCGGATATGAATTCCATTAAACGGGCCATAAGAGCAGTTCAATGGTTGGAAACCAGGGGTGGATGGCATTGGTGCCGATCACCCTGTCTCCGCACCGCCACGTCGCCTTTTCCCGTCACCGGGTTGTGCTGCTGTAGTAACCGGCGTATTTGCTCCTGTACTCCGGGTATAGTTGTCGATATCCGGATTGGTGGCATCGAGCGGCGGATTGATTGGTGTGCAGGCAATGACTTGCAACTTTATCTACAGTTAAAAAAGAAACGCCCCGCCGGCATTTTGCCGGCGGGGCGTCTAAATCGGTGTCTTATGGTAATCGCTATGCCCCTTCCAGTGCTGCTGCGCCGCCTACGATCTCGCCCAGTTCGGTCGTGATCGCTTCCTGACGCGCTTTGTTGTAGTTGATCTTCAGGTTCTTGAGCAGTTCTTCGGCGTTTTCCGTCGCCTTGTCCATAGCCGTCATCCGGGCGCCGTGTTCGGAAGCCTGGGTAT